>Ga0335069_10002987_pt1 | contig 25760 bp, 26 predicted proteins | sample Lox_Sample_11_FD_206714 | JGI IMG/M metagenome (GOLD analysis project Ga0335069, IMG submission 206714) | Soil microbial communities from Loxahatchee National Wildlife Refuge, Florida, United States - Lox_Sample_1.1 | ecosystem: Environmental > Terrestrial > Soil > Wetlands | place: USA... | reverse complement strand
GGCTGCCACCCTGCACAATGCGCGTTAATCATTTACCATGCGGATCGACCGACAATGAGCGCCATGATCGACCTGCGTGACCTTGTTCACGATGACAGCGAGCGACTTTTCGCCTGGCGCCAGCAGGGCGAGGTGAACCGCTGGATGTCGGACCAGCCGCCGAGCGTGTGGGAAGAGCATCAGGTCGCGTTCGACGCCTTCCTGGCCGACCGCGACCGCAGGGGCTGGATCATCAACCGCAACGGCCAAGCCGTGGGCTTTCTCAGCCTGACCGGACTGACCAACTGCAACCGCAGGGCCGAATGGGGCTGGTACATCGCCGACGCCGAGGCGCGCGGCCGGGGCGTGGGACGCGCCGCCGAGGCCCTGGGCCTGGATAAGGCGTTCGACGAACTGGGCCTTGAAAAGGTCTCTGCCGAGGTGTTCGCCGACAATGAGGCGGCGCTCAAGTCCCAGGCGGCGGCGGGCTTTCGTCGGGAGGGCTATCTGCGGCGGCACGCGCTGAAAGACGGCCAGTTCCGCGATGTCGTGCTGTTGGCGATCCTGGCCCACGAGTGGCGCGCCTGCCGCGAGCGGGTGCGTAAGAACCTCGCGGGCTCCCACCTGATCGCGGCGTGAACTCGGCCTGGCTGCGGCCAGAGTTCGCCTTGTCTTGAATCGGTCGTGCGTGCGGCGTAGCAGGTCAGGCATGGATTTTCTCCGGAACCCCAAGGTGGTGTTGTCGCTGGGCGGGGCGGTGGCCGTGCTGCTCGGCGGGGGAATCGCCTTCGCGATCATGAGCCGCGACCACGGTTCGACCGCGCCCCCGCCCGCCTCGCGCGGCGGCCTTGTGGTGGAGATGGGCGCCAGTGACGAGGAGGCGATGGATCCGGCGCGGCCCCTGCGCTGCTTCGTGGGCGGACAGTTCGTGGGCATGATGACTCTGTCCGATTGCGCCCAGAAGAACGGCGTCGCCACGCGCGCTCTGGACGTCGGGGTCGACTCAACCGGGGCCCTGGCGGCGGCCAGCGACACCGGCCCGGTGATCCAGCCCATGACCGCTTCCCAGGCCCAGGCCACGCCGGTCGAGCCGCCGCCGCCGGCTCCGGTCGACGCGGACCAGGCGCCCAGCCAGCCCACCGCGGCCGGCGCGGCCACGGCCATTTGCTGGCGACGCGACACCGACTGGCGCAAGCTGCCGGCCGAGATGAGCCTCAACGCCTGCGTCCAGGCCCTGTTCGCCGGCAAGTGCGAGACGCCAGGCCAGGCGATCTATGGGCGCTGGGGCGATGAAACCCTGCGTCTCGTGCCCAAGCAGGTGGAGGTGTCGGCCGACAACCGCACCTTCCGCCCCCTGGCCGAGCAAGGCGGCGCCTGCGCCATCGCACCGATCGGGTGAACGCGAGCGGCGCAAATGGGCCTGCCCGCGCTTCAAAGCTGGTATAGGGTGCGCCGATGAAATCTCTGCGCCTCGCCGGTCCTGTGACCGTTCTGACCTTCGCCGCCCTTGCTCTGTCCGCTTGCGACAAGCCGATCGAGGCGCCCTACACCACTGGGACGTGCTATCAGGTCGTATTTCTGGATAAGGACGGCAAGACCGCCAAGTTCAACGTGGTCTCGCAAGGCCGGCCCAATCTGGAGAGCTGCGCGGCCTCGCTTGAAGGCATGCGCATACATTTCCTGCAGATGGGGGGCGACCAGACCGAGATCATCGGCGCCTATCAGGGCAACTTCCTGTTCCTCAATCCTTACGGCGTTTTTACCAGCCCGTCGCTGACCAGCGCCCGCTACCCGGCCCTGGTGCGCACAGGCGACGGCCGGCTGGTTGTGCCGGGCGCGGTCGAGCAACAGACCCAGGGACAGTAGGGCGCCGCGCGCCCAACCAGCCGTGGATGGAACATTAATAGAACATTGACAGCGGCGCATCCGCCGTTAGGGTCGACCGTGGCGCGCCTCGGCGCGCGGGCATCAAACAAGAGAGACCGTGGCGCGCCTCGGCGCGCGGGCATCAAACAAGAGAGAGTGTGATGGCGGGCAGCGTCAACAAGGTCATTCTGGTCGGTAACCTGGGCAAGGACCCGGAGATCCGCACCCTGAACTCGGGCGACCGCGTTGCGAATCTGCGCATCGCCACCTCCGAATCCTGGCGCGACAAGTCGAGCGGCGAGCGCAAGGAAAAGACCGAGTGGCACCAAGTGGTCATCTTCAACGACAATCTGGTCAAGGTGGCCGAGAACTATCTGAAGAAGGGCTCGACGGTTTATATCGAGGGTGCGCTGCAGACCCGCAAATGGACCGACCAGCAGGGTGTGGAAAAGTATTCCACCGAGATCGTGCTGCAGAAGTTCCGCGGTGAACTGACCATGCTCGGCGGGCGCGGCGGCGGCGAGAGCGCGGGCGAGGATTACGGCTCGTCGTCGGGCGGCTACGCGGCCGGCGGGCGCGCCCAGAACAGCGGCCCGCGCGAGAGCTTCAGCGCTGACCTCGACGACGAGATTCCGTTCTAGGCGGTCGTCGGGTGGGGCCCGGCCTAGCCGGCCGAGCGACCCGAGGCGTCGTTGTCGTCGAGGCGCGCCTCACCCTCGGCCCTTGGGTCTGTCACGCCATAGTCTTTCGATTTTGACCCTTGCTCGGCCGACAGGAAGCCTTCGGCCGCCAGACCGCGCTTGAGCAGTTCGCGCACAGCCGCGGCCCGGCTGGGCATGCGGCGGGAAAAGCGCCAGTCGTCCAGCGCGCCCAACTCGTCTTCGGTCAACATGATCTGCAGGCGTTCCCCGCGGTTCAGATCGGCCATGTCCTTCTTCCCGGCTTTAGGGTCCTTCATTCGCCTTGCCTTGCTTTGCCGGATTAAATGACGACGGGTGACGATGGTTGCGGTTCTTACTCATTTTCCGCCTAAGCGGTAACCGGCTCACTTTTTGTTTAATTGGTTAAAGATATAAGTGACGCAAGTTACTCCAAGCACTGTTTCGTGTAATGATCCATAAATTGTCTATATAATCTTCGGATAAAATATAGAAGCAAAATAAACGACGATATGTTCCTAGGGATGTGCTAATGTTCCGGTATGGAGGCTCAAATGCCGGTCCAAATCGTCTCTGAACATATCGCTAACGCCTTGCCAGGCTCCGACAATTCCGCCTCACTTGAGATGCTCGTCGCCGAGTCCAATCACCGCATCGCCAACAATCTGTCGCTGGTGGCGGGCATTTTGCGGCTGCAGGTGAATGAATTGACCCGTTCGGGGCGCGTGCTGGAGCCCGAGCAGGTGGGCCAGTTGCTGGCCGAGGTCGGCGCCCGGATCGAAACGGTCGGACGCCTGCATCGCCTGCTCGCCCAATCGGCCGGAGCCTCGCACATGGAGCTGGGGAGCTATCTGCAGGATATCGCCCAGGCTGCGATCCAATCGATGTCGGGCAGCAACGTCACGCTGAAACCCATGTCCGGCGACCATTGCGAGATTCCCGCCCAGATCGCCCTGTCGGTCGGCTTCGTCGTGGGCGAAGCGGTGACCAATTCGGTCAAGTACGCCCATCCCTGCGCCGTGCGCGGAACCATCGCGCTGCACTGCGCGCGCGGTGGAGACGGGTCGACCCATATCCAAGTGGTCGACGACGGGGTGGGGTTGCCTGAGGGATTCGATCCGCGCACCGATGGCGGCCTGGGTCTTCGGATGATGCGCACCATCGCCGGCCAACTCGGCGCCAAGCTGACATTCGACGCCTCGGGCATAGGCTTGGCGGTCGATCTGCGGCTGGCGCCCAATCGTCCGGTTTCGGCGAACTGACCCACGGGCAAATCGGGCTTTTAGGGCCTGTTATTTTGCGCCTGGACGGACGGGGTGCTAACAAAGCGCGACGGCAATCGCGCGCGATTCCACCCCTTTAGAAGTTCCAGATCATTTGAGCGACGACGGCAGCATACCGACCCCGGACGAGGGCTCCGCGGACCGGCGAGGGGGCATCGCTCCCATCGCGATCGAAGACGAGCTGAAACGCTCCTACCTCGATTACGCCATGAGCGTGATCGTCTCGCGCGCCCTGCCGGACGCCCGCGACGGCCTCAAGCCCGTGCACCGGCGCATCCTCTATTCCATGCACGAGCAGGGCTACGGGGCCGGCGGCTCTTACCGGAAGTCCGCCCGCGTGGTCGGCGACGTGATCGGTAAGTATCACCCGCACGGCGACCAGTCGGTGTACGACGCCCTGGTGCGCATGGCGCAGACCTTCTCGATGAGCCTGGTGCTGATCGACGGCCAGGGAAACTTCGGCTCGGTCGATGGCGATCCGCCCGCGGCCATGCGCTACACCGAGGTTAAGATGGAGCGGGCCGCCGAGGCGCTGCTCGCCGACATCGAAAAGGGCACGGTCGATTTCCAGGACAACTACGACGGTTCAGAATCCGAGCCGGTGGTCCTGCCCTCGCGCATTCCCAATCTGCTGGTCAACGGCGCCGGCGGCATCGCCGTGGGCATGGCGACCAACATTCCGCCGCATAACCTGGGCGAGATCGTCGACGCCTGCCTGGCGACGATCGACAATCGCGACATCAGCCTGGAAGATCTGCTCGAGATCGTGCCTGGCCCCGACTTCCCCACCGGCGGCGAGATCATCGGCCGGTCGGGCGCGCGTCAGGCGCTGATGACCGGGCGCGGCTCGGTCATCATGCGCGGCACGGCGACGGTCGAGGACATCCGCAAGGACCGCGAAGCGATCATCATCACCGCTATTCCCTATCAGGTGAACAAGGCGTCCTTGGTCGAGCGCATCGCCGAACTGGTGCGCGACAAGCGCATCGAGGGTGTGGCCGATATCCGCGACGAAAGCGACCGCCAGGGCATGCGCGTGGTGGTCGAGTTGAAGCGCGACGCCTCGGGCGAGGTGATCCTCAACCAGCTCTACCGCTTCACCCCATTGCAGACCTCGTTCGGGGTCAACATGCTGGCGCTCAATCGCGGCCGGCCTGAGCAGATGGGCCTGCGCGCCCTGATCGACTGTTTCCTGGACGCGCGCGAGGAAGTCGTCGTCCGGCGCACAAAATTCGAGCTGACCAAGGCGCGCGATCGCGGTCACGTGCTGGTCGGTCTGGCCATCGCCGTGGCCAATATTGACGTGTTCATCGCCATCATCCGCTCCTCGCGCGATCCGGCCGAGGCGCGCGAACGGCTGGTCGCGCGCGACTGGCCGACCGGCGACATGGGACCGCTGATCGCGCTCATCGCCGACCCGCGCACGGTTCTGGTGAGCGAGGACCGTATCCGGCTGACCGAGGAACAGGCGCGGGCGATCCTGGCCCTGACCCTGTCGCGCCTGACCGGCCTGGGCCGCGAGGAAATTGCCGACGAGGCTCAGAGCCTGGCGGGCGCCATCGCCGGCTATCTCGAGATCCTCGGTTCGCGCGAACGGGTGCTGGACATCATCCGTCAGGAACTGGCCGAGGTGCGCGCCGCCTTCGCCGTGCCCCGCCGCACCCAGATTGTCGACGGCGACGCCGACATGGAAGACGAGGACCTGATCGCGCGCGAGGAGATGGTCATCACCGTCACCCACGGCGGCTATGTCAAGCGCACCCCGTTGGCCACCTACCGGACGCAAAAGCGCGGCGGCAAGGGCCGTTCGGGCATGGCGACCAAGGAAGAGGACGCGGTGGTGCGGGTGTTCGTGGCCTCCACCCACGCCCCGATCCTGTTCTTCTCCTCCGAGGGTCAGGTTTACACGCTCAAGGTGTGGCGCCTGCCGGTGGGCCTGCCCAATTCGCGCGGCAAGGCGCTGGTCAATCTTCTGCCGCTGGAGCAGGGCGAAACCATCACCTCGATCCTGACCGCGCCCGAGGACGAGGCGGCCTGGGACCGGCAGGACCTGATGTTCGCCACCCAGTCGGGCGGCGTGCGCCGCAACAAGCTCAGCGACTTCCAGCGCATCAACCGCAACGGCAAGATCGCCATGAAGCTGGACGAGGGCGACCACATCGTCGGCGTCTCGATCTGCACCGCCGATCAGGACGTGCTGCTCACCACCGCGCTTGGCCGCTGCATCCGCTTCTCTGTCGATGAGGTTCGGGTGTTCGCCGGCCGCGATTCCACGGGCGTGCGCGGCGTGCGCCTGGCCGAGGGCGACAAGGTCATGTCCATGGCCATCCTGCGCCAGGTCCAGGCCACGCCCGACGAGCGCAGGGCCTACATGAAGTACGCGACCGCCCTGCGTAAGGCCATGGGCCAAGGCGCCGAGGACGCCGAAGCCGCCGCCGCGCCAGACGATGGCGAGGAGGGCGGGCCGGACGCCGATCTGTCGCCCGAGCGCATCGCCCAACTGGAGGCCGCCGAGCAGTTTATCCTCACTGCCGATTCCGAAGGCTACGGCAAGCGCACCTCGGCCTATGACTACCGGCGCACGGGCCGCGGGGGCCAGGGCCTGACCGCGCACGACATGTCGCGCGGCGGGCACCTGGTGGCGGCCTTCCCGGTCGAGCAGGGTGACGAGATGATGCTCGTGTCCGATCAGGGCCAGATCATCCGCGCGCCCGTCGACGACATACGCATCGCCGGGCGCAACACCCGTGGGGTGATCCTGTTCCGCCCGGCCGAGGGCGAGCATGTGGTCTCGGTCGAGCGTTTGGCGGAAGCCGAGGGCTCGGACGACGAGGAGCCTGCGTGATGCGGGCGGGGGTGAGGGGCAGCGCTTGAAGACCAGGACCGCGCTCTATCCGGGGACGTTCGACCCGATCACCAACGGTCATATCGACATCATTTCACGCGCCGTGAAACTGGTTGACCGGCTGGTGATCGGCGTGGCGATCAACCGCTCCAAGGGACCGCTGTTCACCCTGGAAGAGCGGGTCGAGATGGTGCGCAGCGAGGTGCGGCCCTTCACTGCCCACGCCGAGATCGAGGTTCTGCCGTTCGAGACCCTGCTGATGAGTTTCGCCGAGCAGATCGGGGCCGACATGATCGTGCGCGGTCTGCGCGCGGTCGCGGATTTCGAATACGAATTCCAGATGACGGCGATGAACCAGCAGTTGAATCGCGAGATCGAGACGGTGTTCCTGATGGCCGATCCTCGCCACCAGGCCATAGCCGCGCGCCTGGTCAAGGAGATCGCGCGTCTGGGCGGCGACATCTCGGGCTTCGTCACCCCCCTGGTGGCCGAGCGCCTGCGGGCCCGCGCCGCGCGCGTCTGACCGCGAGCGCCACAATAAGGCCTAGCCCGCACGCGAAAAGCCGCTAGAGAGGCCGAATGAAGTCCTGCACCCTGTTGTTGGCCGCCGCCCTGGGCGCGAGCGGCATGGCGCTGAGCGGCCCTCCGGCCGTGGCCGCCTCCGATCCCAAGCCGCCGAAGCTGGCGTCGTCCGACTACCGCACGGTGGATCCGGAAAACCTTCTGGTGATCGATACCGAGAAGGGCCGCATCCTGGTGGAAATGTACCCGGAGATCGCCCCGGCGTCGGTCGCGCGGGTCAAGGCCCTGGCGCGCGCCAAGTTCTACGATGGCCTGATGTTCCACCGGGTGGTCGACGACTTCATGGCCCAGGGCGGCGATCCCAAAGGTGACGGTTCGGGCGGCTCTGGCCAGTCGCTCAAGGGCGAGTTCACCTTCCGCCGCGGGCCGGATCTTCCCTACATCACCGCCGCCGCAGGGAATGGCTACGAGGACGGCTTCTTCAAGTCCATGCCCGTGCGCACTCAGTCGAACGACCTGATGCTGATGATGGCCGACGGCAAGGTGCCGGCCTGGGGCCTGTGGTGCCCGGGCGTGGCCGGCATGGCGCGGGCCGGCGATCCTGATTCCGCCGACAGTCAGTTCTTCCTGATGCGCCAGTTCAACGACCAGTTGGAGAAGAAGTACACGCCCTGGGCGCGGGTAGCCGAGGGCGAGGAGGTCGTGCGCAGTCTGGCGGTGGGCCAGCCGCCGCCCAAGCCAGATCACATGTTGACCGTGCGCGTGATGTCCGATCTGCCGCCGGCCCAGCAGACCAAGGTCCAGGTGCCCGACACCCAGAGCCCGGGCTTCAAGGCGCTGTTGGCCTACGACAAGACCCTGCACGGCGGGTCATTCTCGGTGTGCGACGTGGATCTGTTCGCCAAACCATAAGGTTTCAGGCGCGGCCCGCGAGACAAGCCGCCCGGGCGCGTCTAAAAGCCTGCCATCGATCACAAGGAGGACGCGCATGTCGGCCGATCCCGAAAACACCCTCGTCATGACCCTGGACACCGGACCGGTCACCATCGCCCTGCGGCCGGATCTGGCGCCCGGCCATGTGGAGCGCATCAAGGAGTTGGCGCGCGAAGGTTTCTACGACGGGGTGGTGTTCCACCGCGTGATCCCGGGTTTCATGGCCCAGGGCGGCGATCCGACCGGCACGGGCATGGGCGGCTCCAAGAAGCCCAACCTGAAAGCCGAATTCTCGGCCCAGCCGCATGTGCGCGGCGTGTGCTCCATGGCGCGCTCCAGCAACCCCAACTCGGCCAACAGCCAGTTCTTCATCTGCTTCGACGACGCCACCTTCCTGGACCGTCAGTACACGGTGTGGGGCGAGGTGCTCGAGGGCATGGATCACGTCGACGCCCTACCCAAGGGCGAGCCGCCGCGCGCGCCGGGCAAGATCGTTTCCATGAAGGTGGCGGCGGATCAGTAAGGCTGACCTCTCGCCCTACCCTCTCCCCCGAGAGGAAGGGGACGCCCGTATCCTCCGCCGCCCCAATCAACCCTCGCCCCATTCTGGGAGAGGGTAGGGTGAGCGGCATGCGCCTGTCCGATTTCGATTTCGACCTGCCCGAGGACCGCATCGCCCTCAGGCCCGCCGAGCCGCGCGACAGCGCGCGGCTGCTGGTGGTCGAGCCCGGGCGCGCGCCGCGCGATCAGCGGGTGAGCGATCTGCCGGCCGAACTGCGCGCCGGCGATATGCTGGTGTTCAACGACACCCGCGTGATCCCCGCGCGGCTCAGCGGTGTGCGTCCGCGCGAGGGATCGACCGTCGCGGTGGAGGCCACACTGCACAAGCGCCTGTCGCCCAGCGTGTGGACCGCCTTCATGAAGCCGGGCCGGCGCCTGGCGGTGGGCGACCGGATCGAATTCGGCGGGGGGCCCGATCGCGCCTGCCTGCTCGGGCGCCTAGATGCGCGCATCCAGGCCAAGGGCGAGGGCGGCGAGGTGACCCTGGCCTTCGACCTGGCGGGCGAATACCTCGACGACGCCATCGCCGAGCGCGGCCTGATGCCCTTGCCGCCCTATATCGCCGCCAAGCGCGGCCACGATGAACGCGACCGGGCCGACTATCAGACCGTCTACGCCCGTCTCGACGGTTCGGTGGCGGCGCCGACCGCGGGGCTGCACTTCACCCCGGCGCTGCTGCAGGCGCTGAAGGACCGGGGCGTCGGCTTCGCCTTTGTCACCCTGCACGTCGGCGCGGGCACCTTCCTGCCGGTCAAGACTGAGGACCTGAGCCAGCACCGCATGCACGCCGAGTACGGCGAGGTGCCCGGTCAGACCGCACAGGCGATCAACGCCGCGCGCGCGGCGGGCGGCCGAGTGGTCTGCGTCGGCACCACCTCGCTGCGCCTGATCGAGAGTGCGGCGGGCGAGGACGGCCAAGTGCGGCCGTTCGCGGCCGAGACTGACATCTTCATCACGCCCGGCTATCGCTTTCGCGCCGCCGACGGCCTGATGACCAACTTCCATCTGCCCAAGTCGACCCTGTTCATGCTGGTCTCGGCCTTCGCCGGCTTGGCGCCGATGCGGACGGCGTACCGCCATGCGATCGACAGCGGCTACCGCTTCTATTCCTATGGCGACGGCTCCCTGCTATGGCGCGCGCCGTGACCCAGCCGGCGACGATTCGATGAGCGCCTTTCCCTTCCTGATCGACGCCGTGGACGGCACGGCCCGCACCGGCGTGATCCAGACCCCGCGCGGCGACATCCGCACGCCCGCCTTCATGCCCGTGGGCACGGTGGGCACGGTCAAGGCGCTGACGGTCGATCAGGTGCGCGCGGCGGGCGCAGACATCCTTCTGGGCAACACCTATCACCTGATGTTGCGGCCGAGCGCCGAACGGGTGGCGCGGCTGGGCGGTCTGCACCGGTTCATGCGTTGGGATCGGCCGATCCTGACCGATTCCGGCGGGTTCCAGGTGATGTCCCTGGCCAAGATCGCCAAGGTCAAGGAGGACGGCGTCACCTTTCAGAGTCACATCGACGGCTCGCGCCACGCCCTCAGCCCCGAACGGTCGATCCAGATCCAGGCCGACCTTCTGGGGTCGGACATCGTTATGCAACTGGACGAATGCGTGTCCTGGCCGGCCGAGCCCAAGCGCGCCCACGAGGCCATGCTGCTGTCGGCCCGCTGGGCCCGGCGCAGCAAGGCGGCGTTCGGCGCGCGCGAGACCCAGGCTCTGTTCGGCATCCAGCAGGGCTCCACCTTTGAGGACCAGCGTCGGGAATCGGCCGAGCGCCTGATCGAGATCGGCTTCGACGGCTACGCCATCGGCGGCCTGGCCGTAGGCGAAGGGCACCAGGCCATGTGCGACGTGCTCGACTACGCGCCCGCGATGCTGCCGGCCGACCGGCCGCGCTACCTGATGGGGGTGGGCAAGCCCATCGATCTGGTTGAGGGCGTGGCGCGCGGGGTCGATATGTTCGACTGTGTCCTGCCCACCCGCTCGGGCCGCCATGGCCAGGCGTGGACCTGGGCCGGCGCGGTCAATATGAAGAACGCCCGCTTCGCCGAGGACGACACGCCGCTCGATGAGGCGATCGATTGCCCCGCCAGCCGCGACTATTCCAAGGCCTATCTGCACCACCTGTTCAAATCCGAGGAAATCCTCGGACAGGTGCTGCTGTCCTGGCACAACATCGCCTTCTTCCAGACGCTGATGGCCGCCATGCGCGCCGCCATCGCCGAAGGTCGGTTCGAGGCCTTCCGCCGCGGCTTCCACGCGGGACTGAAGGGCGCGGGCGACTAGGGCTTGGCGGTCAGGGCCACGTTGGTGACGGTCGAGGGGGTGACCGGCGGGGCGGGGAACAGCTTGGTCGGTTTGGGACCGATGCCGATGCAGCCGAGCGACTGGGCCAGGCCCTTCAGATAGGAGCGCCGCTCCCGGCCGGCGGCGATGGCCGACTGCACCGCTTCGTCGTGCTGCTGGGCGCCGGTCATGTAGCGCACCCAGCTCTTCATCGGAATCCAGCCCTCGGCCACGTCCTTGACCGCCGCGACCCCGGCGTTGGCCGCGTACTCGGCCCCGCGATCGCTTCGGCTCTTGGCCGCCTTCTTGATGTCGATGTCCGGGCCCAGAGCATCGTCCAGGCGACCGAGCTCGATCGCCAGCGCGCCGCAGTTCAAGGGATTGGGCCGGGCGTAAACGTCGCTCTTGGCCTCCAGCAGCACGACCGGAATCTGTGTGCGGACGACATTGAAGTCCTGCAACGGCGCGCTGACCGCGCCGCCGATATTGGCGCGGGTGGTGTCCGTGGCGGTCTTGACCGGCTCGGGCGTAGCGCAGGCCGCCAGGGCGGCGCAAAGCACGACGGTCGAACACAACGACACGTAAGCGGTGCGCATGAGCGCGTCTCCCTGGGTACTATTTGGCCGTACTGTGGCCTTTAGCGCTTGTCCGGTCCAGGGGGTTCCGCCTATGGTCCCGCGCGCTTCGCCGCACCCTTGGCCAGCTTCGGGGGCGGGGCGACAGGGGCCGGTAGCTCAGCGGTAGAGCATTCGACTTTTAATCGAATGGTCCTGGGTTCGATTCCCAGCCGGCCTACCACCCATTTGACTCCCGCGCGATTACAGGCCCGCCGATACGGGCGCGCGTAACGTCGGGTGCGCGCCAAACCCAGTTTGGCGGTCTTGCGCCGTTCCCGTTCGGGTGATGGCGGGTCTAAGCAAGAATTCATGGGCAAGGGCGGCTTAGCGATTTCCCCGTTTCGACGGGGAACAAAGAATGTCGCCATCGGACTGCGATCTGGGCTCTCTCGCCGCCCGGACAGGCATCAAGAGGCGCGACGCTGGCCAAATTTCGGAATTCCGCATGCTGATCGTCGATGCGCAGATCCATCCCTGGGCGCGCGGGGAGGCTACCGGCCACCATCGCAAATCCCCGATCACCACGGAGATCTTGCTCCAGGAAATGGCCAGCGCGGGCGTCGACCGGGCGATTCTGGTTCCGCCGTTGTGGGATCGCGGGGGCAATGCCTATGCGCTGTCGGCGGCCAAGGCCCATCCGGACCGATTTGCGGTCATGGGCTTGCCGCCGGCGGGGGGATTCGATCCCAAAAACGGTCGCGGCCGATTGACCGAGTGGATGAACCAGCCGGGTATGGCCGGCCTGAGGTTCCTATTCAATGCGCCGGATCGGGCGGCGCCGCTGCTGGATGGCGCGCTGGAGTGGATCTGGCCCCTGGCGGAAGATCTTGGCCTGGTGGTCGCGATGCTGGCGCCCGGCCGTCTCGACCGGGTCGCCGGGATTGCAGAACGTCATCCTCGGCTGAAGCTGATCGTCGATCACCTTGGCGTTCCTCGCGGCGCATCAGGCCCCCGCGCCTTCGATCACCTGCCGGAACTGATCGCTCTCAGTCGCTTCGCCAATGTTTCGGTCAAGGCGGTCGCGGTCTGTGATTACGCCCAGGACGTCTACCCGTTTCCCTCGGTTGAGGCGCCGCTGCGGCGGGTGTTCGACGCCTTTGGTCCAGGCCGCGTCATGTGGGGCAGCGACCTGTCCCGCCTCAAACATTCCTATCGCGAGTGCGTCACGCACTTCACCGAGGGGCTCCCCTGGTTGTCGGACGACGATCTGCGCCAGGTCATGGGGACGAACATGTGTCGAATGGTCGGCTGGATGCCCCCCGTGGCCGCCTGAGCGGTCGTGTCGGGCGCTGCACTCGACGCCATCGGCCGTCCCGGCTGGTTTCACACGATAGCCCAACCTCCCCATCTCAGCGAAAAGTTATGGGGTGAATACTTTTGGCATGAGGCGGCCTTTTCCACTGCGAAGTAGCATCGGCCCGAAGTGAACGTGAGCCCGCACGGGCCGCGGCAAGGCGTTTGACATAGGGAGACATGACATGCGCGGGGTCGTATTGGCCGGCACTGCCGTGACGCGCCCGGACTGCGTCGGATCGCTTTATCGGCTGGAAGAGGGCGGGGCCTGGGAAAAGGTCGCCAGCATCCCCGCGGACGCCTCGGTCCAGGCGATCACCCCTCATCCGACCGAAAAGGACGTCGTGTTCGCCGCCACGCGCAAGGGCGTGTTCCGGTCGGGCGACGCCGGCCGCACCTGGGCCCAGCTGAGCGCCCCCACCGAAGGCCGTCAGTACTGGTGTGTCGCCATCAACCCCGACAATCCGAACCTGATGTTCGCCGGCGGCGGCCCTCCGGGCTTTTTCCGCAGCGAAGACGGGGGCGAGACCTGGCAGGCGACCCGGTGCGACCACCCCGAGCGTTTCAAGATCACGTTCGGGCATTCTCGCGCCATGAAGGTGGCGTTCCATCCGACCAATCCCGACATCCTGTATTCGGCGGTCGAGATCAACGGCCTGTTGGTCAGCACCGATGGCGGCGACAGCTGGCGGGCGGCCAACAACGGCGTGGACCATCTGTCCCACGTGCCCGAGCTGCAGAACCGGGAAGTCACCGACGACGACACCGAGGGCATGTACGACGCCCACTCGGTCTGCACCACCAAGGCCCGGCCCGACACCGTGTTCTATGGATGCCGCATGGGCATCTTCTCGACCGACGATCTCGGCGAGAGCCTGACCGATCTGGAGGTGCGCCGTTTCGCCCCGTTCCGTTACACCCGCGACGTGCGCGTTTCCGCCGACGATCCACGCACCCTTTACGCGTGCTTCAGCATCGCGTCGCGCAGCCACGCCGGCGCCATGTACCGCTCGACCGATCTGGGCGAAACCTGGAGCCGGGTCGACGAGGCCATGACCGCCAAGAGCACCATCATGGGCTTTGGCGTGCACGCCATGGACGGCCGCGGCGTGGCCTCGGTCACGCGCCACGGGCAGGTGTTTCACACCACCGACGGGTGCGCCACCTGGGCCGAAACCCAGCTGCCCCCCGACGCCGGCGACGCCTTCTGCGCCGCCATCCTTTAGCGCTGAACGTTCGGTGTGGGTTTAGCCATGGATTATCGCGACCATCCGGCCCTGCCGGCGATGATGGGGACCTATCCCAAGACAGACGCGCTCAAGGCCAAGGCGCTCACCAGCGACCTGTTCACCCTGGACTATGGCCCGGTCGATGTCGCGCAGAAGGCGTTCAAGGCGGTTGTGCGCGACTTGAAGTACGACGTCGCCGAACTGGCGATCGTCACCTTCCTGCAGGCCTTCGCCCAGGGCCGGCCCTATGTGCTGCTGCCGTTCGTGATGAACGGCGGCTTCCACCACAAGAGCATTCTGTGCCGGGAAGACTCGCCCCTGACGCCGCATGATCTGGCGGGGCGCCGGATCGGCGGGCGCGCCTACACCCAGACCACGCCCACCTGGGTGCGCGGCATACTGATGGACGACTACGGCCTGAAACTCGATAGCGTGGAGTGGCTAAGCCAAGAGGAGGCGCACGTCTCCGGCTACGAAAATCCGCCGTGGGTGCGCCAGATGGACTCGGCCCTCAGCCTGGAACAGATGCTGATCGCCGGCGAGGTCGACGCCGTGATGGGCGGACAACTGGCCGGCGACGCGCGCGTGCGCAGCCTGATCCCCGACGCCAAGCAGGCGGCGCTGGACTGGTACGCCCGCCACAAGGTCGTGCCGATCAATCATATGATCGCGGTGCGACGCGAACTGGCCGAACAGCGACCGGACATCGTGCGCGCGCTGTTCGGCATGCTGCGGGAGTCCAGGCGGCTGGGCGAGGGCGCGCCGGTGGAGGACGCCATCGACCTGCTGCCTTCCGGCTTCGACGCGGTCAGGCCGGGGGTGGAAATGATCATGCGCTTTGCGCTGGAACAGGCGCTCATTCCGCGCGCCTATGCGTTCGAAGACCTGTTCGGTCCGGTCATAAAAGCCTTGGCGTGAAGCCGAGCGGTCAGGGAGGAAGCCGATGCCGTCGCTGATATCGAAGATGGCCTTCGTCCGGTTGAGCGCGCCGGACCTGAGCCGAATGGAAGCCTTCCTGCTGGACTTCGGCATGATCACCGCGCACCGCGACGAGCGGCGCCTCTACATGCGCGGCATCGGGGCCGATCCTTATCTGCACGTGACCGAGCTGGGGCCGCCCGGCGTGATCAGCTGCGCCTACCAGGTCGATGACGAGGAGGTCCTGAAGCGGCTGGTGCGATCCGGCGACGCCTCGGAAATCGTCACGTTGGATGGCCCTGGCGGCGGCAAGAGCGCCCATCTGCGCGACCCCAACGGCTGTTGGATCGAGCTGGTGTGCGGGCGCGAGCCCGCGGAGCCCGTGGCGCGTCGCCCGGCCGTTCGCCCGCCGGACGGAATCAGCAAGATGTCGGGCTCGGCGCGCGTGGTGCGCATCGCCCACACCGCTTGCATGACGCCGAACCTCGCGCCGACCATCGCCTGGTACCAGGACAAGCTGAAGGTCATTCCCACCGACGAACTCTATATCGGCACGCGCGACAAGGTGCTGGGCCAGTTCAACCGCGTAGACCTAGGCGAGGAACTGGTTGACCACCACATCGTGTTCATCCTGCGCGGCGCGGCGGCGGGCCTGCATCACGTCTCGTTCGAGGTCGAGGGACCGGACGATATCTTCTTCGGCTTCAGCCACCTGGAGCACGGCGGCTACGACCATGTGCGCGGAATCGGCCGCCATGCCTTGGGCAGCCAGATCTTCGATTACTGGATGAGCCCGTTCAACCAGATGCACGAGCACTGGTACGCCTCGGAGAAGATGAACGCCTCCAGCGGCATGGGCTACATCCAGATCGGCGAGGGCATGACCCACGACACCGGCGAGAAGCCCCCCGAGCGCTTCACCAAGCAGGCGACGCCCTATGTCGGCTGGCCGGTGATGGCTTGATCCAACGAAATCAGGACCGTCCGGCGAAGGCGCGGTGGGGACGGCAAAGGGAGACCACGCCTTGATTATCGATTGCCACGGCCATTTCACCACCGCGCCAAAGGCCCTGCACGACTGGCGGCGCAATCAGCTGGACTGCGGCAGCCCGGTCTATGGCCAGCCGCTGCAGATTTCCGACGACGAGCTGCGCCAGGCCTTGGAAGGGCGCCAGCTGCACGAGCAGCGCACCCGTGGCCTGGACATGACGCTGTTCTCGCCCATCGCCGGCCAGATGGGCCATCATCTGGGCACGCCGCAGAACAGCATCGAGTGGTCGATCGTCTGCAATGACCTGATCGCGCGCGTGTGCGCCCTCTATCCGCGGAATTTCGCCGGGGTCTGCCAGTTGCCGCAGTCGCCGGGCCAGGACCTGAGCGCCTCGGTCAAGGAACTGGAGCGCTGCGTCAACGAGTTGGGTTTCGTCGGCTGCAACCTTAATCCGGACCCCTCGGGCGGCTACTGGACCGACCCGCCACTGACCGACCGCATCTACTATCCGCTGTACGAGAAGATGTGCGAGCTGGACGTGCCGGCGATGATCCACGTCAGCAGCTCGTGCAACCCGTGCTTCCATCACGTGGGCGCCCACTACCTTAACGGCGACACCACGGTGTTCATGCAGTTCCTGCTCAAGCCCGAGCTGTTCAAGGACTTCCCCGACCTGAAATTCGTCATCCCCCATGGCGGGGGCGCGGTGCCCTATCACTGGGGCCGATACCGCGGGCTGGCGCAGGACATGGGCCTGGCCAAGCTCGACGAGGGCATCCTCAAGAACGTGTTCTTCGATACCTGTGTCTATCACCAGACCGGGATCGACCTTCTGACCAAGCTGGTGCCGACCAGCAGCATCCTGTTCGGCTCGGAAATGATCGGCGCGGTCAAGGGCATCGATCCGGAGACCGGCTTTCACTACGACGACACCAAGCGCTACGTCGCCTCCACGCCCTTCCTCAGTGAACGGCAGCGCGATGCGGTGTTCTTCCAGAACGCCCTGCGCGCCTATCCCAAACTCAATCAATGGCTTCACCTGTGAAGCCGATCTCGACGGGTGAGACATGGACCTTGGAATAGCTGGCAAGGCGGCGCTGGTTTGCGCCTCGACACGCGGTCTTGGCCTGGCGTGCGCCACCGCCTTGGCGCGTGAGGGCTGCGACGTCTACATCAATGGGCGCGAGCAGGATAAGCTCGACGAGGCGGCCGAAGCCATTTTCGCGGCCACCGGCCGGCGTCCCAAAACCATAGCGGCCGACCTGAACACGCTGGAAGGACGCGACAAGATCGTCGCCGCCTGTCCCGAGCCTGACATCCTGATCAACAACAACGCCGGACCGGAGCCGGGCAAGATCGCCGACTGGTCTCGCGAAGACTGGCTGGGCGCGGTGGAGGCCAACCTGTTGGCGCCCGTGTTCCTGATCAAGGCGTTCGTTCCGGGCATGCGCGCGCGCAAGTTCGGCCGGATCGTCAACATCACCTCGGCCATGGTCAAATCGCCCAGCGCGACCATGGGCCTGTCGGCGGCGGTGCGCGCCGGCCTGACGGCGCTCAGCAAGTCGGTCCAGCGCGACAGCGTGGTGGACAATGTGACCATCAACAATCTGCTGCCCGAGCGTTTCGACACCGACCGGCAAAAGTACATGGCCGCGCGCATGGTGAAGAATGAGGGCATCACCACCGAGCAGGCGCGGGCCAAGATCGCCGCGACCATCGCCGCCAAGCGCCTTGGCGATCCGGCCGAGTTCGGCGACGCCTGCGCCTTCCTGTGCAGCGCCCAGGCCGGCTTCATCTCGGGTCAGAATCTTCAGCTCGACGGCGGCTCTTACGCCGGCCTGGTTTAGGAAAGACAGCCATGCGGTTCGCAACCTTCAACACCAAGGGACGCCAGACCTGGGGCGTGGTGCGCGATGACGGGGTGGTCGATATCGGCATGCGGCTGGAGGCCCAGTATCCGACGCTGAAATCAGTGATCGCCGCCGGCTGGCCCCAGGCGGTGATGGATTTGGCCAGCGCCGCCGCCGACTATCAGGAAAGCGAAATCCGCTATCTGCTGCCGGTACCCGATCCGGCGCACATCTGGTGCCTCGCGCTCAATTATGTGGAGCACCACGACGAGGTGCAGAGCGCTGGGCGGGTGCAGGAGTTGCCCAAACAACCCGCCTTGTTCATGCGTTGGGCTGACAGCTTCACCGGCCACAACCACCCGCTGATCCATCCGGGCGTGTCGGAGCAGTTCGACTATGAGGGCGAACTTGCCGTTGTGATCGGCAAGGAAGGCCGCAACATCGCCGAGAGCGACGCCTTGGACCACGTGGGCGGCTACACCATCCTCAACGACGGCAGCGTGCGCGACTGGCAGTTTCACACGCGCCAGATCACGCCGGGCAAGAACTTCTACCACAGCGGTTCGATCGGCCCGTGGATCGTGCCGCGCGACGAGATCGAGGATGTCTACAACCTGTCGATCAAGACCACCCTCAACGGGCAGGTCGTACAGGACGGCGCCACCGGCGACATGGTGCATAAGATCGAGAAATTCATCGCCTACGCCTCGACGATCCTGCCGCTGCAGCCCGGCGACATCCTGGCCACCGGCACCCCCAGCGGCGTCGGCTTTTCGCGCAAGCCCCCACTGTGGCTAAAGCCGGGCGATCGATGCGAGATCGCCATCTCGGGCGTCGGCGTGCTCAGCAATACGGTCGAGGCGGCCTCCTAAAGGCCGCAGACCAGGGCAAAAAAGGTGGCTGCGCCATCCCGCGCTTGATGCAAGGTTGCGCCTGAAAGGTGCGAGATGGAGTCCACACTACCGAGCTTTTGGCATCTGCGCGTGTTCGAGACCGTCGCCCGCCTGGAAAGCGTCAGCCGGGCCTCGCAGGAACTCCTGCGGTCCCAGCCGGCGGTGACCAAATCGATCGTCAAGCTGGAGAGCGTGCTCGGCGTCACCCTGTTCGACCGCGCGACCACGGGCACCTATCCCACCGCCGCAGGCGTGGCGGTGTTGGTGCGCGCTCGCAAGATCCTGGCGGCGGCGGAACAGGCGGTGCTCGAGATCGCCGACCGGCCGGTCGCCCAGCCCTTGGCGGTCGCCACCGCGATCACCCGCGCCCACATGCGCGCGGTCATCGCCATCGCCGAAGCCAAGTCGTTCTATGGCGCCGCCGGATTACTGGCGATCTCTGAGGCGTCGCTTCAGCGCGCGGCGCGTCAGCTTGAGCAGAACGTCGGCTGCAAGCTCTACCGCAACACCGCCGCCGGCGTGGCGACCACCAAGGCGGGCACCGAACTGGCCCGCCGGCTCAGCCTGATCGGCGGCCAGATCGAGGCCCTGGTCGCCGACGTGGAGCGGTTCAAGCACGCCGAGCAGACGGTGGTCGTAGGGGTGCTGCTGCTGGACCCGACCATCCTGCTGACCCGGGCCATCCGCGAGCTAAGCGAGACTTTCGAGAACGCCAAGGTGGTGGTCGTCAGCGGCGGCTATGACGCCCTGCTCAAGAAGCTGCACGCCAACAACATCGACTTCATCATCGGCATCCTCAAGCGGCCGGACTACGACGCCGAGGCCAAGGAAGAGGCGCTCTACCAAGACCGCTACTGCGTGGTCGCGCGCAACGGCCATCCCCTGGCAAAAGGCGGAGTCGTGTCGCTCAAGGGGCTGCGCGAATACGATTGGATCCTGCCTCAGCATGGCTCGCCCCGTCGACTGGCGTTCGAGCAGATCTTCCTGGATGGTCCCTCGCCGAGGGCCAAGGTGGAAACCTATTCACTATCGACCATCCGGTTGACCCTGGCCGAAAGCAACGCTCTGACGGTGTTGAGCTGGACCGAGGCGCTGTGCGAACAACGGATCGGTTTGCTCGCCCCGCTCAACTTCGAGGTGCCCCCGCCCGGCCCCGTCATCGGCCTGACCACGCGCAGGGAGTGGGAGCCGACGGCGGTCCAGGCCGCGTTCGTGGACGCACTGCGCAAAGCCAGCCGGGAATTGCTGCTTCGCTAGGGCATGGGGTCATTACCTCAAACGCCGCTTTCGCCCGATCACTTCCGTCTTAGTTCCATTACTTTGTCCTAAGCTGGCCTCCCCGCCAGCGGGGGGCTGGATCATAGTCAGGCCGTAAAGGCCGAAAAAACGACGTCAGAAGACGCATTGGCCAAAGGGAGGCTGTGTTGGTCGGCAAGCGCGTTGGCGTTATCGTTCCCTCGCTCAATGTCGTCGTCGAGGACGACATGCGACGCATGCTTCCGGACGATGTGGGCCTGCACATCACCCGTGTCCGGTTGAAGAAGACCCAGGGCCGCGTGACCCAGGCCGCACTGCTGGAGGCGGGCGCCGACGCCGTGGACAAGGCCACACTCCTGGCCGACGCCGGGGTCGACGCCATCTGTTTCAACTGCACCGGCGCGAGCCTGGCCGACGGGCCCGAGGGCGCCCGCAGCCTGCGCGACCGCCTCACCGCCTCGTCGGGCACGCCCAGCACCACCACCATTCTGTCGGTCGTGCGGCTGCTCCGGCTGGCCGGCGTCCGCCGCCTGGCGCACGTGTGTCCCTTCACCGCCGAATTCGGCGCCGATGAAGCCGATTTCCTGCGCGCCGAGGGCTTTGACGTGGTGGCTTCGCGCGGGCTGAACTTCACTGACGCCCGACTGGCGGCCAAGCTGACGCCGCAAGAGATATTCGATATCGCCAAGGATATGGATTCGGCGGAGGCCGACGGCCTGTTCCTGGCCTGCGCCAACGTGCGGGCCTGGGAAGCGACGGCGGCGCTCGAACAGCGCCTGGGCAAGCGGGTGATCACCAGCAACCAGGCGGTGACGTGGGACCTGCTGGACATGATCGGCCATCCTGCCGCCGAGGACATCGCCGGCCGCGCGCGTTCGCTGGCGCCCGCATGAACGCTCCTCCGCCATCGGCGTTTGAGGCCGGGCCCGCCAAGGCCTTGACCTTCCATCAGTGGTCGGTCGTGGCCGTCTCGGGTGCGGCGGCGGCCCTGGAGTTTCTCGACGGCTATATCATCGCCTTCGTGTTGGCATTCATAACCGGCCCGTGGAAGCTGCACTACGGACAGATCGCGATCGTCTTGCTCAGTTCGGGTGTCGGCGGCCTCGTGGGTTCGTTCGTCTGGGGGCATTTCGCCGACAAGATGGGGCGGCGCGCCACCTTGGCCGCGACCGTGGCCACCTGCGCCATCGGCAGCTTGGCCATGGCCGCCACGCCCACCGGCAATTGGGGCTATCTGGCGGCCCTGCGCTTCGTGGTCGGCTTTGGCGTCGGCGGGTTCTTCGTGCCGATGATGCTGGTGCAGGAATTTCTGCCCGCGGCCAAGCGGGGCCGAGCGTGCGGCATCGTTTCGGCGGCCGCGGCCGCCGGCTTGGTGCTGGGCGCGCTCAGCGGGGCGTTCCTGGGGCCGCTGATCGGTTGGCGGGGCATGTTCATGGTCGGGGGCCTGCCCCTGCTGCTGGCGGCGGCGATCTACCGCCTGATCCCGGAATCGCCGCAATGGCTGCTGACCAAGGGGAGGGACGAGGATGCGCGCCAGGCGCTGGCGTGGGCGTTCGGCCCGGGGGCGGGCCCCGCTCCCGCGGCGTCGCCGGCCAAGGCGCAATGGCGCGACCTGCTGCGCTTTCCTTCAAAGCTGCTGGCCGGATGCCTGATCAACCTCGGCGTGGTGACCGGCTATTATGGCATGACCCTCTGGTCGCCGACCCTGATCTCCCAAATCCAGGGCATCCCCGGCGCCAAGGCGGCCAAGCTGATGATCACCATCAGCCTTGCGGGCCTGGTGTCCCGGTTTGTCGTCTCCGCCCTGTCCGACCGCATCGGCCGCCGTCGCTGCGGGATCGCGGTGTCCGCGCTGACCGGCGCCGCTCTGATGCTGGCCGCCCTGGTCGGCCACGGCGACCTGCTCGACCGCCGCGACTTCTGGCTGTTCATGATCGCGGCCTTCGTCTTCGCCGACAGCACCTTCGCGGTGAACGCGGTCTACACCTCCGAGATGTGGCCGCCGCACCTGCGCGGCCGGGGATCGGGCGTCGCCTACGCGGCGGGCGGGATCGGCAAGATCATCGGGCCGCTCGGCTTCGCCCTGGCCGTCGGCTCCGCTGATGTGGTCAAGCCGGTGGCCACGGTGCAGGCGATTATCGTCGCCTTTGGCTACTTGGCGGCGATGTTCTGGCTGGCGGGAATAACCTATCTGCTCGTGCGCATCGATGCGCCGGCAACGGAGGCGCCGCCGGCGCGCGCCACGTCGGTCAAGGTTCCAGCCTGAAGTGGCGGACAGTACGCTTTCAAGCGGCGCGGGGCGCGCGCCACAGGCCCGATCGCGGGCGCCTGCGACATAGGTTTAGACAGCTGGACGAGAAAGATTCCATGATCGGCGACACGCGACGTTTTCGCAGCCAATTCGTGAGCGGTCGCCGAGCCCGCGTCGCGCTGCTCGCGGCGTTTGCGGCGGGCGCCCTGCTGGCCCAGGCGCCCGCCCGAGCTGGCACGGCCGACGATCCGGTGCTGGAAGTGGTGCAGACCGACTACCACGTGCCGCTGTTCAGCAATCAGTATGTCACCGTGGTCGACGTGAACATCCCGCCTGGCCGGGGCACCAACTTCCATAATCACCGCGACGATGCGCTGAACATCTATCTGGTGGATTATCCGCCCAAGTCTGCGGGCCAGGACTATGGCAAGCCCGTGGGCATCCTGCGCGGCGGCAAGAGCATGCCCAAGGCCGGCGAAGTCCTGTTCCAGAATTTCTCCAACAGCCCGATCATCAACAGGGGCGAGAACCAGGGCTCGCCCGGCGACGGGACCATGCACGTGATCGAGACCGAATTCACCGGTCGGCATGTGTTCGGCTACACGCCCGCCGAGCGCGACCCGGCCTATGTCAAGGTGGTCGACAACGACAAAGTCGCTGTGTGGCGCCTGACCCTGCAGCCCGGCGAGACCGCGCCGATGATCGTGCAGAAGGCCCCGGGGATGCGCGTGGTGATCCACGGCGGGGAAATCGCCGAGATCACGCCGGGCGCCAAGGATCGCGGCATGCTGCTGACCGACGGCAAGGTCTACTGGCAGGACGGCGGCGTGCGGCGCGCCGTCAAGAACATCGGCGCGACCCCCGTCATGCTGGTGGAAATGGAAATGAAGTAGGTCCGCCGGTCGCCGCGAGGCGGACGAACGGACGCCGTGGCGGCGACACGATCGCCACGGAATAACAAGGGAGTAGGCGTTATGGCCGACAGCCAGGCCCAAGGCTATTCGAGGCGCGCCGCGCTGACCTACGGCGTCGGGGCGGCGATCGTCATCGGCGGCGTTTCATTCAGCCGCTTCGCCCAGGCTCAGGGCGGCGGCGACGGGCTGCACCGCCTGGCCGAGCTCTTGGTGGCGCGTCCGCTCGATCCGGCGCTGACCGCGCGGGCGGCCACCGCCCTGGCCCAGGTCGATGCGGGTTTCCCGGCTAAGCTCCAGGCGCTCAAGGGCTTCATCGCCGCGAACCGGATCGCCGACGTCGAGGCGTTGAAGGCCGCTCCGGGCTTTGCCGGCAGCCTGCACGATACCGCCAAGACGATCATCGCCTGCCTCTACGAGGGCTTCGCCGGCACCCCCCGAGCGTTCCACTCGACCGACAACGTCCAGTTCGTCACCTACACCCAGGCGCTGATGTACCAGGTGAACCGGCAGTACGTGCCCATCCCCAGCTATTCGACCTGGGGGCCGGGCTACTGGGCTCAGGTTCCCATCGCGCCGGCCCTGAAGCCGCGCTCCGTTCCCCAGATTTGAGCAGGACCCATGGCCGTGGATTATGATGCCGACGTCATCGTCGTCGGGTCCGGAACAGTGGGCGCCAACGTCGCTCATGAACTGGCCAAGAAGGGCAAGTCCGTCATCATTCTGGAGGCGGGCGTGCGCGTGCCGCGCTGGAAGATCGTGGAGGCCTACCGCAACTCAGGCCGCAAGTACGACCGCAACGATCCCTATCCCAACATGCCGTGGGCGCTCACATCCTACGCTGACGGCTATATCGACAACACCGGGTCGTTTCCGTTCTTTCCCGGCGCGCTGAAGGTGGTCGGCGGAACGACCCTGCACTGGTCCTCGGCGGTATGGCGCTTCATCCCCAACGACTTCAAGATGAAGTCGCTCTACGGCGTCCTGCGCGATTGGCCGATCTCCTACGACGCGCTTGAGCCGTACTACGGCCGCGCCGAGCTCGAGCTGGGCGTTTCGGGCAGCGACACCGACGATCAGAGCGGGCAGGGGCATCCGGGCCCCTATCCGCCGCGCTCGATCCCCTATCCGGTGCCGCCCGAGCCGGACGTGCACGCCTCGCAGGTGTTCAAGAAGAACCTGGAGCCGCACGGCTACAAGTTCGTCCACGAACCCAATTGCCGCACCTGGAAGCCCATCAACGGCCGGCCAGCCTGCCGGGGCAACAACAACTGCGTGCCGATCTGCCCCATCGGCGCCCAGTACGACGGCACCGCGCACGTCGATCTGGCCATCGACCACGGCGCCAAGCTGGTCACCGACGCGACCGTGTTCAAGATCGAGCGGGGCCAGGGCGGCAAGATCGCGGCGGTGCACTACCGCACCTCCAAACACCAGGACGTGCGGCTCACGGCCAAGGCCTTCGTCGTCGCCGGGCATGCCCTGGAGACGCCCAAGCTGTTGCTGATGAACGACGTGGCCAATTCGTCGGACCAGGTCGGCCGCAACCTGATGGACCACACCGGCACCGAACTGCAGTTCCTGGCCAACGAGCCGATCTGGATGGGGCGCGGGCCGGTGCAGCAGGCCCGCATCATGAACTGGCGCGACGGACCCTTCCGCTCGCAGCACTCGGCGATCAAACACGACGTCCACAACGCCAATCCCATCGGCAGCATCACCCAACGGCTGATCAGCCAGGGCGTGATGGGCAAGGAACTGGACGAGCGGATCCTGGACGAATCCATGCGCTGGGCCCAGGTGACCACCTTCTATGAAATGCCGCCGCTGGCCGATAATCGCATCACGCTGCATCCGGACCGCCGGGACGCGCTGGGCTTCCCGACCCTGCGGATTCACTACGACGTGCCGCCTTACGTGCTGCAGGCCTTCGAATTGGCCAAGGGGCACTACGCCGAGATCACCCGGCTGATGCAGGGCGAAAAGCCCATCATCGGCGACTTCGCCAACCACTCGCACATCGTCGGCACCACGCTCATGGGCGACGATCCAAAGGACTCGGTCGTCGACAAGGACGGCCGCACCCACGACCATGCCAACCTGTTCATCGCCGGGTGCTCGATCCTGCCGACGTGCAGCGTGCTTAATCCGACGCTGACGGCGGTGGCTCTGGCCATCCGCTCGGCCGACATCATCGCCGCGGAGGTCTGAAGGTGGCTCGCTGCAAGTCCTTCGCCCTGGTCGGCGCCGCCATCGCCCTGGCCTTCGCCGCGCCCACGCGCGCCCAGAACGACCCGCTCGCCCGGGGGCGCTATCTGGTCGACACGCAGGGCCATTGCGCGGGTTGCCACAGTCCTCGCGGCGCGACGGCGGGGGCTGCGGGCGCCTATCTCGCCGGCGGGGTCGCCCAGGGATGGATCGCGCCCAATCTCACGTCTGATCGCGTAAGCGGCCTGGGCGGCTGGAGCGACGCGGAAATCGCACGCTATCTCAAGACCGGCCAGGCAGAGGGCAAGGCGAGGGCCGACGGGCCCATGGCCAAGGTGGTGCAGTTCAGCCTCAGCAAGCTCAGCGACGCCGACATCGCGGCCATGGTCGCCTATCTGCGCACCGCG
>Ga0335069_10002986_pt1 | contig 25765 bp, 21 predicted proteins | sample Lox_Sample_11_FD_206714 | JGI IMG/M metagenome (GOLD analysis project Ga0335069, IMG submission 206714) | Soil microbial communities from Loxahatchee National Wildlife Refuge, Florida, United States - Lox_Sample_1.1 | ecosystem: Environmental > Terrestrial > Soil > Wetlands | place: USA... | reverse complement strand
GCCTGGGCAGCGTCTTCGATCAGCTTCAGATCCCTGTCCCGGGCAAGACGGGCAAACGAATCCCAATCGACGCACTGCCCGTAAAGGTGGACGGGCAGGACCGCCTTCACGGTTGAGCCGTCAGGCCCGTCGAGAGCCGCTTCAACTGAAGCGGGATTCAGGTTGAAAGTCACTGGATCGATATCTGCCAGCAGTGGGCGAGCACCCACACGAAGGATGGCGCTTACGGTCGCGAAAAAGCTGAAGGGTGTGGTGATAACCGCTGATCCCGGGCCAATTTGGGCAGCCGCGAGGGCGAGCCAGAGGGCGTCAGTGCCCGAGGAGCAGCCAACAGCGTGCTTGACTCCAAGTTGCTCGGCCGCGGCATGCTCGAACACCGTAACTTGCTCACCAAGAATGAATTGCTGCGTCTCTAGCACATGCTCAAGGGCGGCAAGCAGTTCCCCGTGAAGAGGCTGGTACTGACGCTTCAGATCCAGCATGGGTACCGGCTGAGCAGGAGCGATCGCTGACTTTTGCACGCAAACATGGTAGCAGCGGGGCTGCTGCGGCCGTCCCATTTTGCTCCGACAATGCAAACTGCCGCTCCACCGCGGGCCCCGGGAGTTGAAAAGGTTCGGAAACCGCTATATGGTTGTCACATTGCGGGATTTGGCGGTTCCGGGGATTCCGGCACCGCCCCGTGTATTTGTCGTCACAATCCGGTGCAGTACGGTTGCATCCAAAAGATTGACCTCAGAAGAGGAAGCAGGAGATCGGCATATGGAGAACAAGCCGGCACAGAACATTCAGGACACGTTCCTGAATACGGTTCGCAAAGACAAGACCCCTATTACGATTTATCTGGTCAGCGGCGTGAAGCTCACCGGAAAGATCCGCTCCTTCGACAAGTACTCCGTGCTGCTGGAGAACAACAGTCAGGAGCAGTTGATTTTCAAGCACGCTATTTCGACAGTGGTGAGCAACCGGAGTGTGATGCATTCGGAGCATCGCCCGGCGCTGAGCGGAATGGGCCCGTCGGCAGTGCCGGCGCCCACGCCGTCTGCAGCAGCGAGCTCGGAGCAACGATAGCGCGCTGGGCGGCCTCCGGTGGCCCGAAGCGAAGCAGGTGCTCCATCCGGGTTTTCTCTGTCAGCAAATGCTAGCGGCTGGAGTGAGGATCAGGATTTGCAGGAGACTAGTCCTGGTCGGTCAGGCTTCAGGCCCGAGCGCGCGGTGCTCGTTGGAGTGGACCTTACGGCCCGTCCACGCAGCACTCAGCCGGGTCGCGGTGGAGCACGTCTTGCTGCCACCTGGTCGGAGGATTCAGCTGAAGAGAACAGCGCAGCCTCACTCTACTCAGACGGCCAGGCACAGGGGAGCGCATCTCTCTCTCGATACGGCCCCGGCCTTGATCCCGAAGAGTCGCTGGGTGAGTTTCGCGAGCTGGTGCGAAGTGCGGGCGGTGAAATCGCTGCCGAGCTGCTGCAACGCCGTCCGAGGCCGGATCCTGCAACGCTCATCGGGACCGGCAAGGTCGCGGAGATCGCGGGCGTCGCATCGGCAACCGAGGCTGACCTGGTCCTTTTCGATCACGATCTTTCACCGACGCAGCTACGCAACCTTGAAGCGGCATTGCCGTGCCGAGTGCTCGATCGTACGCAACTAATCCTCGACATCTTCGCCCGGCACGCGCGGACGCGGGAGGGGCAGCTTCAAGTGGAGCTTGCCCAGCTTGAGTACATGCTGCCGCGCCTGACAGGTCGAGGCAAAGCCATGTCGCAGCTGGGCGGCGGCATTGGCACCCGAGGACCGGGTGAGACACAACTCGAGACCGATCGTCGCAGAATCCAGCGCCGCATCGATCAGCTCAAAATCGATCTTGAAGCGGTCAGGCGAGTGCGGCGCCAACAACGACAGCGGCGCGAGACTGTGCCTGTGCCGACTGTGGCGCTGGTGGGCTACACCAATGCGGGGAAGAGCACGCTGTTCAACCGGCTGACGGGAGCACATGTGCTGCAGTCGTCGCGCATGTTTGCGACGCTGGACCCCAAGCTCTGTGCGATTGAACTGCCGAGCCGCAGGCGGGTTCTTCTCTCAGACACCGTCGGGTTCATACGCAATCTGCCACATACGCTGGTTACAAGCTTTCGCGCAACCCTGGAAGAAGTGGAACAGGCAGAGGTGCTGCTGCACGTGCGCGACGCTTCATCGACATACGGCGAGGAGCAGAAACTTCAGGTTGAGAGGGTTCTTGGTGAGCTGAATGCGCTAGGGAAACCACGCATCGAAGTTCTGAACAAGATCGATCTATTGGGAGCGCATGAGCGCGAAGGGATGATGTCGCGTGAGCAGCACCATCTTCCGGAGGTCATGGTGTCAGCGCGTTCGGGAGAGGGAACGGAGAGTCTGCTGGCCGAGATCGACAGAGCATTGCATTCCGATCCTCTGATTGAGGCGGAGCTTTGCGTCCCACAGCGTGATGGCGGTGCGCTGGCGGCGATCGACGCGGGGATGGTGGTTCATGAGAGAGCATATGAAGGGAACCTCGTGCGGCTTAAGGTGACGGGCGCAGCGTCTTTGCTGGGGCGCCTGCGCAAATACCGCACCAGAGATGAGAACGCAGCAAGCGATGGGAAATGAGGAGGCCTTTTGAAGCCAGGCTACCGAGACCTGAACAAGTCCATCACGACGATCGGTTCCCGTGAGGTGTACCGGAATCACTGGCTGCGCCTGCGCGAGGACCGGATTCTTCGTTCCAACGGCAAAGAAGGCATTTACAGCGTCATCGAGAAGGACGACTGCGCGATCATCCTGCCGATCGATAACGGGCGTGTGTGGCTGGTGGAGCAGTTTCGTTACACGATTCAGGAACGCGCGCTGGAGCTTCCGCAGGGTGGATGGGAGATGGAGATTGAGAGCCCCGAGGAACTGGCGCGCGGCGAACTGAAAGAGGAGACGGGGCTGGTCGCAGCGCAGATGACGCACCTTGGCACCCTTTGGATTGCCTACGGATTCGCGCGACAGAGAGAGCACGTCTTCCTGGCTACAGGACTAACTCTGGCCGAACGGGATTTGGATGCCGAGGAGCACGACCTCGTGGTCAAGCCGGTACCCATTGAGGACTTCGAGCAGATGATGCTCGATGGCCGAATTCGCGACGAGTGCAGCGTGGCCGCCTGGGGCCTGTATCTGGTGTGGAAGGCTTCAAACGAGCGTCCGACGACTTCGCAGTAACAACTCGGCTGACATGCTTCACATCTTCAATCCATACCCCCCACCCATACTCTGTACGGAAGTTATCTTTTTTCATTGGGTTACGGCGAGTCAGTGTCGCCAAAGTCTTCTTATCATTGGACTTAGCCGCAGAGTCGTCAAAAGACAGCCTTTAGCTATTAGCCTTTAGCCGTCAGCTTGTTCATGCAGTGGTCGGGGGTCAAGGACCAGCGACCAGGGATCAGTGCACCTATCTCAAGGATACGGATTTCGGGGAAATTATCTGCAAACGCCGGGTTACACGAGGGACGGGCCGCTTCGGAACTTACGGAAGGCCAAGACCGTGATCGCAATGAAGACGACCAGGAAGAACAACTGCGCGATTTTGAAGGGTCCTTCGGTTTGCGTTGGCGCGAGGGCGTGGAGGGCAGGAATCTTCTGAAACGACTGCACGATCAGGACGAAAAAGTTGAAGTAGAGAGCGACGGCCGCCGTAATGACCCATGTTCCGCGCCAGGCACCGCCCAGATGGCGCGCGTAACGCGCGACAGCGGCAATTGCGAGTGTCACCACCGACAGAACGCCGAGCACGATACCGGGCGTGACGCCTTTGAACGGGAACATGAATCCGGTGATGCTGGTGAGAGCTGTAGTGACCATGAAAGTTGTGGTGAGGACGGGAAGGTTTCTAGAAACTATCATCCCAAAGACGACAAGGAAGCCTGAGCCGATGCCGATGAGACTAAGGGCCACGTGAAAGGCGGTGAAGGTCGCGAGACTCATGCCGAGCATCATATGCAGCTCCTTTGCTGAGTGGATGGGCGAACGCTGAAGCGTGGGGGATCGGTCAGTCCGGGATGGGGAAGCTCCCGGGAGTTGCCAGAGTACACAAGATTTGTCCGAGGCGCTACGAAAATCTGACCGCGATGAAACCGCCCACAGTCAAGGCCTCTGCCCGGAGTTGCCGTGTCTAGCTGTCCAGAGCGTGATCGGCGTTCAGATCGTTGCCTTGCCAGACGCGCTGCGAGGACCACGGGGCGCTGGGTGCGGACCAGAAACGGTCGTCGGGCGGAAGACCCAAGGGAAGAAAGACGGTGGCGCAGAGGTAGAGGCTGCCGGTCGAGATGTAGGCTTCGCTGAGAGACGGCTGATGGCCGGCGAGGCCGATGCGCAGCCAGCCCCCGTTGTCGAAGGTCTCTGCTGGATCGAGCGTGCGGTGAAGAACGGCGGAAAGCGCGCAACGCACCTGCTCGGGTGTGTCGTCCTGCGGGAGAGCGTGACGGAGAGCAGCATCCGCGAGCAGATGAAACGCGCCTCCGCGATAGGTAATGGAACGACCGATGACAGGGTAGGTTCCGTCGGGAGCGATCATCCGTTCCTGCACGTGAGCGTAGCGCGTCGCGCGCGTCATAACGCCGGGGACCATGGCTCGCCACGCGTCCTCCTGATTGCCAACCGCGTCGAGGATGGCAAGGAGGAAAGGTTGAATGACGAAGGAGTTGTAGTAGTCCCAGTGAAAGGCCGGGCCGTCTCCGTAGGCGCCGTCGCCCAGATACCACTGCATGTGCATGCGCAATGCGTGATCGACACGCGAGCGATCCCACGGCTGGCCGAGCGCGAAGAGCGCGGCCTCCACTGCGGCCGAGAAGAGGAGCCAGTTGTTTTGAGGCGGCTGCAGCGAACGCGTTGCGCGGAGTGCTTCGGCGAGTTGTGAGCGCACGGCCGCATCGAGTCGAGCGTTGAGCTGCTGCGGTGCTCGAAGCACTGCAAGGGAAAGGAATCCGGCGTCGACCAGAGTCTGATGCACGGTGCCGAACTGAAGATAATCCGGCGAATGAGGATCGACTCCAGCGGCGAGCGCCTGGTGTGACATCTCGCGGAACTTAGCCTGGACATTGCTTTCCGGCGCTTCGAGCCCAGACAGTTCCAGCCATGAAGCGATGCCGGAGAGTGTACGACCAAAGGCTTCGAGCGGTGAGGATATGCGGCGCTCGGAACGGCCCTCGTGGACCATTTCGACGGGCATGGTTGCACGGAGACGCCTCTGACTAAGGGCACCCAGCACGGGAGTCGCAATGCGCTGCATTTGTTCGAGCCAGAAAGCGCGGTCGTTTGCGAGCACTGACGGTTTTTCGTCGGTTACAGGCTGGCGCATCGCCTCCCGGACGGGAAGTGCAGCAGCAAATCCTGTGGCAAGCGCGGACTTGATGAGGCTGCGACGAAGCATGGAATGTCCCTGGGACGGATGCCTCTTCAAAGTATCAGAGGATCGAAGCTCGCAATAGCGCTTAGAAGGCCATCTTGTAGGTATTGCCCTTGTTGTCGACGGCTACGCCTCTGGGTGTGTTCAAGTCTCCATTTGCGTCCTCGGTGCGATAAGCGTCGACGTGAAGAATCGTGCCCTGATCGCCATTCAGAACGCCGTGGATGTGGAGCCGTGTTCCGAGGACGTGGGCTACATAGTATCCCTGCCCGTAGACAGCATCCCACGCCGAAGTCATGTCGGGGGAGGTTACGTTACTTGTCGAGGGGTTGGAGTTGCTTGTCGGACGGTTGGAGACTGCTTCCCAGGATCCCTTGCAGACTTCTCCGTTTTCCAGAGTCGCAGAGATGTTCCCTGCCTTAAAGGCACCGGCGATCTTCGCCGCGTAAATGGGTGGAGGCGTCCTGAATGACAACGGCCCGCTCACGGGGTATAAGCGGACCTTTTGAAAACATCCCGAGAGAAACGATAGGCATAGCAGGAAGAGAACAAGCCGGGCTTTCATACGACTCTCTGCTCATTGAGACGTACCGGCGGCGCAGAAAGTTCATTTGCGATTCAGCAGAGGTTATGGCCGCTCTTCTACCGGAATCCAGTGCGAGGGGTAGATGGGACCGATGTATTCGGCGCGGGGACGGATGAGGCGGTTGTCATCGAGCTGTTCGATAACGTGCGCAGCCCATCCGGCGATACGACTCACGGCAAAGATCGGCGTGTAGAGATCAATGTCAATGCCGAGCGTGGCATAGGTCGACGCCGAATAGAAGTCCACGTTGGCGTTGAGCTTTTTATCCTGATTGATGAAAACCTCGATGGCGCGCGACATCTCGTACCACTTGGGCTGGCCAGCGTCTTTGCCGAGCTTCTCGCTCATGCGGCGAAGATGGGTGGCGCGGGGGTCTTCGGTCTTGTAGACGCGGTGGCCGAAGCCGGAGATCTTCTGCTTGGCGGCGAGCATGCCCTTGACGTATTCGACGGGGTCGGCTCCGGCCTTATCGATGGTATAGAGGAGACGCATCACGCCTTCGTTGGCGCCGCCGTGGAGCGGGCCCTTGAGCGCGCCAATGGCGCCGGTGATGGCGGAGTGAATGTCGGAGAGGGTGGCTGCGATGACACGGGCAGCAAAGGTGGAAGCGTTCAGCTCGTGATCGGCGTGAAGGATGAGGGCGATATCAAGAGTGCGTGTTGCGGTTTCGGAGGGCTTGACGCCATTGAGCATCCAGAGGAAGTTGCCGGCATGGCTGAGAGTACGGTCAGGGGGAATAATTTCGAGTCCCTTACGGATGCGATCGTATATAGCAACGATCATAGCGATCTGCGCGGTCAGGTTGTAGGCCTTGCGCACGTTCGCGTCGTGGGAGTTGTCTTTCTCGTCGGCGTCGTAGAAGCTGAGCGCCGACACCGCGGTTCGCAGCACCTCCATCGGCGTGGCTGAAGTGGGAAATGTGCGCAGGAGATCGATCACGCGCTGGTCAAGCGAGCGGGCCAGGGCCAGCTGCGAGCTGAACTCACGCAGGGCAAGTTCGTTGGGGAGATGGCCATTCCAGAGCAGGAAGGTGGTTTCCTCGAATGTCGAGCGCTCTGCCAGCTCGTGAATGTCGATGCCCCGATAGGCCAGGACGCCCGCTTCTCCGTCGATCCAGCAGATGCCGGAGTTGGCGGCGACAATTCCTTCCAGTCCTTTTCCAGCGACAGCAGTGGACATAGCCTTTCGGTTTTCCCCTCTTGTTTGAATTCGAACTATGCCGGCGCAATTTCGGGCACGCCGGAACGGCCCCGTTGGTGAATTGCGGTAATGTTCTTTATAAACGAGCGGTTCCAGAGTTGTCACGGCACTGAAGGCGTGGCTCGCCGCAACTCTGGCTCTCGGCCCAAGTTTCCGTTTGAATCTGCCGTCAGATTCCTGCTACGTTCGTAGCGTACCTCGGTAGTCCGCGACGCAAGTCAACCAGCGGGCTCTACCTGCACTCTCGAGCTTCTGAGAGATTGTGGATGGAGGCGTTCAGAAGCGCACCGGAAAGGTGTGCGAGCGCCATGAGTCCACGCTACCCTTCCGCCAAATTCATGTATCGCAACCCAAAGGAGAGGTTATGAGCGAGCCCGCGCAGCACCATGCGATCAACTACATCGAGTTCACGACAACAGATATCGCCCAGAGCAAGGCGTTCTACGAGAAGGTGTTCGGCTGGAATTTTCAGGACTGGGGGCCCGATTACATCAGTTTCGGCCGGACCCAGTCGGGAATGGACGGCGGATTCCGTAAGGGAGATCCGGGTCAGAAATACCCCGACTCCGCCCCGCTGGTTGTGATCTACTCGCAGGACCTGGAGTCCACGCAGAAGGCGGTGGAACTGGCGGGCGGCTCGATCACAGTGCCGATTTTCGAGTTTCCGGGTGGACGGCGGTTTCATTTCTCCGATGGGCAGGGGAATGTACTGGCGGTGTGGTCGGAGTGATAGCTCTCAGCCTTCAGCCGTCTGCAATCAGTCTCGAGCCTTAAGCCAAGGGGGGCGGCCGGAGAATCCCGTGTGTTCCCGATTCAATATGTGAGCCACGTGCCCGGTCTGAACCATCCGTCGAAGGGGCCCCCTCCCCCTATCCTTGGAGCTAAAGTATTCTCATGAAAAGAGTTAGAGAGATGATTGTGCAATATGTGTCAAGTGCATAATCATCTCTTAGAAAAGGAGTTAGAGGCAAGACAGTAGCCAGTTTTCAGGGATCTGAGGTCAGTGGCCGGACAGGGTGGCTCTGCTTCGATTCGCTGCGTCTGTTGCGATCCTATCGAGGAATGATCTGCAGACGCCGGCAACCGGGATGGGGCCCAGGTTGAAGACTGTGGCACTGCTCGGACTTCTGTTTCCAGGGTGCGTGAAGAAGGGGAAATAATCTGCAAGGGAATCGAGGCACAACATGGCGATGCATTAGCGGCATCCGGATTCTCTGCGCACAGTGACTTATGTCACTGAGTGCGAACTTCGCTCAATGCAGAATCCCGACGACAGGAGAGCGCCATGCCGAAGCGTTCCAGGGTTCCATTCAGGATTACTCTCTCACTTTTCTCCTTTCTGCTTCTGAGTCTTCACCTCGCAGGCGCCGATGTTTCACCAAGCGCGAAGTGCATCGAGTGCCACAGCAAAACCACCCCCAACATTGTTTCTGACTGGAAACTGAGCAAGCACAGCGGGGCAGACATCGGCTGCGCAGTCTGCCACGGAGATGAACACACCTCGGCCTCTGACGTGGCCAAGGTCAAGATTCCGACCCCAGACACGTGCGCCGATTGCCATAGCGACCAGGTGGCGCAGTTTAAGAAGGGCAAGCACGCGATGGCGTGGGCCGCGATGAAAGCAATGCCGACAATCCACTGGCAGCCCATGGCCATGGTTGAAGGCGAGAAGGGCTGCGGCGGCTGCCACAAGATTGGTCTCAAATCCCCGGCGGAGATCGCCGAGTTGAAGCAGGGCGGCTCGGAGTTCGGCGCTGCGGCCTGCGACTCATGCCATACGCGCCATACCTTCTCAGTTGAAGAGGCGCGGCAGCCTCAAGCATGTGAAAGCTGCCACATGGGCTTCGACCACCCACAATGGGAGATGTACTCATCGTCGAAGCACGGTGTGCGGCATGAGCTCAAGGATCTGAAAGTTCTGCCGGCGAATGCCGCCGCCCCCACATGTCAGACCTGCCACATGCAGGATGGTAACCACGAAGTCCGCACGGCGTGGGGCTTCCTCGGAGTGCGCCTGCCGTTGCCGGATGACAAGCAGTGGGCCGGCGACCGTGCCACCATTCTGCAGGCGCTCGGCGTGCTCGATCCCGACGGCAAGCCGACATCGCTCGTCGATGCCGTGAAGGCAGCGGACCTGGCCCGGCTCACGCAGGAAGATTGGCAGCGCGAACGCGACAAGATGATCAAGACCTGCAATCAGTGCCACTCGGGCAACTTTGCCCGGCAGCAATTGCAGCAGGGCGACGATATGATCCGCAATGCCGATCACCTGATGGCCGAGGCAATCAGGATCGTTGCCGGTCTCTATCGCGACGGCGTTTTGGCCAAGCCGAAGAACTACGCGTACCCGTTTCCCAATCTGCTCACGTTCCACGATGCGCCGACCGTCATTGAGCAAAAGCTGTTTGTGATGTACCTAGAGCACCGGATGCGCACGTTCCAGGGAACCTTTCACGCAAGCAACGACTATGCGATGTGGTACGGCTGGAGCGAGATGCAGAGGGACCTGACTGAAATTCGGGAGCTGGCCGACAACATGAGAAAGAGCCACAACACAGCAGCGGTCGCGCCAGGACACTAGCAGTTGTCATAAGGGCGACACAACGTTCAGGTGAAACCAGTTCGCGAAGGTTGGCCTGAGCCGGCCGCCAGACTTCGTGCGTCGTCGTGTGACATTACGCACAAGGTGCGTGACCGCGACTGAGTGACCCGAGTCACCGACTTCGACCGGGTTCCGCAAGAGGATCCGTTTTGCGCGGTTTGGCGATGTCTGGGGCGAGCGCGCAGAGCGGCAGGGAGGATTCCATGCGGCAGATCGTTGTTCTTCTGGTGTGCGGATTGTGCCTGGCGAGCAGCGCCCGAAGTGATGACAAACGCGCGCATACAGAGCGGAGAAGGCTCGACAAAGCAACGGACATTCAAGGCTATCCTTGCAAGCCTGGCTATGCATGGTTCTACGATGGCGGCTCACTCAGTTCGTGCCAAGTGGCGCACGAGGTCGCCTTCGGCGAGGGGACGGCTTCGGCGGGATCGTGGATTACAGTTCTGCCTACTGGCGAGCCCGACTTTGCATTCCTGCGCGATGACACGCGCATTGGCGCGGTCACCTGCAGGGGAAGCGCGATGGGAAGAGAAGGCATTTCGACTTCGTTTTACCCAAGCGGCAGGCTGAAGGCGTGCTTCCTCGCGGCGGATCAGGAGATCCAAGGCGTGCCCTGCGAGCACGATGGCTTTGTCAGCGAAGTGTTTCATGGCGACTCGGTGGTTGAGTTTTATGAGAACGGCGACCTTCACTCCTGCCGGTTGTCGAAGGCAGCGATCGTGCGGGGCAAGACTTTTGACAAAGGTGAACGCGTGCACCTAAAGCCGGCTTCCAGCGCGGGACACGCACGGACAGGGTCTGAAGAATAAGGGCGCGCCCAGCGGCATTCAATCCGACGATGCCTAGTTCGCTTCTGGAGCGGGAAGGGCCTTGCGCTTGTTCAGTTCTTCGCGGACCAGGGCAAGGCCGAGCATGCAGCGCTCGAAACCGTCGGAGAGTCGAGTGAAAAGGGGAGCCTCCTGTTCATACTCGAAGAGGTTGAACTGGCTGACGATGAAGTAGCTCTCCTTGCCTGCATTGATCAGTTCGCTGAGGCTGGGATGCTTGCCATGGCGCGCTCCGGGAATGTTGGACTCGGGATACATGCCGCCGACAAAGAGCGCGTAGTCGCCGATGTACTTGCGCATGGCGCGTTCGGCGTCGAAGGAAGGCGCAGTGCCGTTGACGGGGTCGGCGGCGCGCAGCATGGCTTCAAGCTCCTCGATGGGGTGGCCCTTCTCGTCGCGGATCCTGTAGAGCTTGTCGGCCTCGGAGAATTCGCAGAGAAGGTGCGCCACGTAGCCGGTGAGGTCGGGGTCGCGCAGTCCGAGCTTGCCCTCGTAGCTTTTGCGAACAGCCTGGCGGAAGAAGGGTTCGAGTGGATGGGCCTGGTTCTGCATAGAGACCTCCCGCAAAGCGCACACGCGCAAGCGACCTTGCATAGGGCAATGGCCGGATCGCGTGCAGCCGGGGAGACCAGCCACCACCTTTGTTACCAAGAGTTGAAACCGAGATTAACGGAATTGTTGCTCAGGCCGAAAGAGGGGGAACCAAGTTAGTTGGCAGATGGAGTTGTCGACTGCAACGAAAGAAGAGACGCAAATCGCAGAGCCCAGTGACATTGGAATGTCACTGGGCTCTGCGAACCACCAAGACCACTTTTGATTTAGGGTTACGAGCTATAGAAGTATGTCTTACTTTACTGGTGCTGGTGGATTTATCGTTCGCCACAGCTCTCTGCGCGCGATGGCCAGGCCAAGGATGCAATGTTCGAAGACGCCGGCGAGATTCTCGAAGAAGGGTGCTTCGCGCTGGAACTCGAACACGTTGAACTGGCTAACGATGTGGTAGCTCTCCTTGCCGACGCGAATGAGTTCAGCGAGAGTGGGCCGACCTGACTGGACACTGGCGTCCGGTTCGACGGCATCTGGGCACATCCCTGCAAGAAAGAGCGAGAGATCGCCGATGTATTTGCGGATTACCCGCTCCTGCAGGAAGGACTTTGCCGTGCCGTAGACGGGATCGGAGGCATGCACCATCTCTTTGAGGCTTTCAATCGGGCGGCCCTTGGAATCGCGCAGGCGATAGATATTGTCGGAGTCAGAGAAGTCGCAGAGCATCCGGGAGACGTAGGCTGTGATTCTGGGATCGAGCCCAAGACGACCCTCGTAGCTGTTGCGAACCGCCTCGTGGAAGATGGGTTCGAGCGGATGAGCCTGTAACTGCATAATGGGTCCCCGATCAACTGCACGCGGCCGGTTTGCCTGCAATGCCCTGATGCAACTTGCGCAGTCCGGAGGGAATGCCCGGCTATGGCTGAGAACTGATTTGCTAATGAAGTTATCTTAGGGAGGATTTGCAATTCTGTGGGTGATTTAAATCACTGATATGGCACTCAAGTAACGGGTACGAAAAGGAAAGGGCAACCCCAAGCGGCTGCCCTTTTGTAACGTCGATCTGGAATCGAGCTAGACGGTTGCAGGGGCGCGGGACTCGAGTTGCGCGAGGCGCCTGGCAAGCAGTTGTTCGAGGTTCACGAGTGCTGACGAGAATCCCTCGATGCCTTCCTGGAGCTTGTCGGTGGCCATGCGGTCTTCGGCGTGCATGCGCTTGAATGCAGCCTTGTCGACGACGATGCGTTCGATCGGGAGGGCTTTTGCGGCATCGGGATCGAGCTTGCGCGGCAGATCAGCCTGTGTGGATTCGAGCTCACTGAGCAGGTGGGGCGAGATGGTGAGCAGATCGCATCCAGCGAGCTCGGTAATCTCACCGATGTTGCGGAAGCTTGCGCCCATGACCTGTGTCTTGTAGCCAAATTTCTTGTAGTAGTTGTATATCCGCGTGACGGACTGAACGCCCGGGTCGTCGGCGCCTTGGTAGTCTTTGCCGGTGTCTTTCTTGTACCAGTCAAGAATGCGGCCCACGAACGGCGAGACAAGAGTGACTCCCGCTTCGGCCGCGGCAATTGCCTGGTGGATTCCGAAGAGGAGCGTCAGGTTGCAGTGGATGCCTTCCTTTTCGAGGACCTCCGCGGCGCGAATCCCCTCCCATGTTGACGCGATCTTGATCAGCACGTGATCGCGGCCGATGCCGGCCTTGTCGTATTGCGCGATGATGCTGCGGGCCTGGGAAATTGTGCCCTCCGTGTCGTAGGAGAGGCGCGCATCGACCTCGGTAGAGACGCGGCCTGGAACGATGTTGAGGATTTTCTTGCCGAAGGCGATTGCGAGGCCCTGGAAGGCGAGGTTGGCGACGGCCTTGTCGTCCGCGCTGTCCCCCAGTTCTTTGCGAGCGCTCATGATGACACTGTCAACGATGGGCTGATATTGCGGCATTTGCGCAGCGGCAGTAATCAGAGACGGGTTGGTGGTAGCGTCGGTGGGGCGGAATTGCTCCATTGCATTCATATCGCCGGTATCGGCTACAACCACCGTGTACTTCCGCAATTGCTCGAGCAGACTCTGTGGCATTTTTCCTCCTGGGAAGGGGCCCCGGCGCCGGGGAGCGCTTCGGGCTCCAGTGTACCGCTTCTTTTGATTCGCCTGTGTGAATCGGGTTGCTCACGGCGTCCCGCTTCGCGCGACAGTCTCAGGCGGATTCGGGCGCAAATGTATTGGACAGAACACCAAGGCCCGGGATGGAAATTTCGACGCGGTCGCCAGCATTCACGGGGCCGACGCCGGAAGGGGTGCCGGTGAGCACTAGGTCTCCGGGCTCAAGCGTAATCGCCGCCGAGATGTAGGCGAGAAGAGCAGAAATAGGAAAGATGAAATCGAGCGTGGAGCCATGCTGACGGAGTTCGCCGTTGACACGGGTCTCAACGGTGAGGCCGGCGAGGGGGTCAAGCTCATCGCTGACCCAGGGGCCGACGGGGCAAAACGTGTCGAAACCCTTGGCCCGGGTCCACTGGCCGTCTTTCTTCTGAAGATCGCGAGCGGTGACGTCGTTGGCGATTGTGTATCCGCGAACATGCGCGAGCCAGCCGGCATCGGGTGCGAGCTTTTGGGTGCGGCGGCCGATGACGAGCGCCAACTCGCCCTCGTAGTCTACGCGCCCCGCGACGCGAGGCATGCGAACGACGCCGCCGGGGGCAAGCAACGCGGAAGGAGGCTTGAAAAAGAGCAACGGCTCAGCGGGAACCTCATTCCCGAGTTCCTGGGCGTGCTCACGATAGTTGCGGCCGACACAGACGATCTTGGAGGGCGTGACGGGCGGCAGGAGTTCGGCGGCACTGAGCGGCATCGGTTCGAAATCGAAGGATTCACGGGCTGCACGCTGGTGTGCGATGCGATATGCAAGATCCTCTTCGGGAGCGGAGATCAGATCGACGATCCAAAGATCACCCGCGCGTTCTTCGATTTTTCCGTAGACGATCTGGTCTTCAAAACGGAAACGGCAATACTTCATGACTCGTTCTCCTTGCGCGCGGGTCCGTGTCAACGATCCGGGACTGTTTCTTCCGCTTCAGCGGAGCGCGGGCTTTCATGGCCGGCGAGACTGATGGCGCTGACAGCATAGCGGTAGGTGTGGCCGGGCCCAACATGATTGTCGTGAAATGCTGGACCGGCAACAGGCTGCGACGGAGAGACACGCTGCCACTCTACGCCTGCTTCGTGGCGATAGACGATATATCCGGCGAGGTCTGGGTCAGTAACGGGCTGCCAACTGAGGTCAATCGCTGTTTCGATGCCGGGGCCAGCGGCGGTTACAATGGCCGCCAGTCCTGTGGGCACGGCGGGTGGAAAGACATCCACTGCATCGACTCGAATTGAGGGGCTGAACTCTCCGTCGAGTTCGAGCGTTTTGCCTTCAAATGCGACTCGACTGACGTGCTGCGCACGATACTCGTAGCTGTGTCCGAGCCGGATGTCTTTGTCGATCGCGCGTGCAATCTGCGGGCTGGTATCGACCAACAGACTGACTTCGGCCGCTTCGGGGGGCGGAGCGAAGAGTTGCTGATGCGGCTGGGGAGCGGGTGGCGTGAGCAGCCGTCGCTGCAGTCGAACCGCGCCAAAATCACCCTGCGGGTTCCAACTGAGGACAATGCCGTCTTTGCGGACTTCGGCATGAAGGCCTTCGACGGGAGGGGGCGCTTCGCCTGCGAGGACGAGAGCCTCATTCGACAGGCCGGCGGAGCGGCCCTTCTGGTTTTTGAGCTCAACGAAATAGCGCAACGGCCGCGGCACGCCGGATGTGAGTTGTGGCGGAAGCGGATCGTCGAAACTACCGTCCTTGCCAGGTGCGAGCATCAGTTTGCTCCCAATGGGTTGGCAGGCGCCGTCGCCTTCGCGCCGGCAGATGCGTACATCGACATCAGACTTGAGCGGAAGCCTGTCGGTGTTCCTTTTGGGCATGGTCCAGGTGAGCGAGACCCTGGAACCCGCGCGGACCGCGTCGAGGTCCGCCACCTGGTCAGGCAGGTTGAGCGATGGCGGCTGGGGAGCTCCGGGTGTTCCGCAAGCGGCAAGCATGATGCTGATTGCCGTGACCGACGCGGCCAGCGCATGTCGTTGAATCGATGTCATCGCGCTCTCAGTTTAATGGAGCGAATACAGGCGGGGTAATGCGGGCCCGATGTGAGAAGACGGGCAAAGATGTGTAAAGCTGAAAACTCCTATGTCTGAATTGCCGGTCAACATCGGGGAGGCAAGGGCGCGAACGGAATCCTTCCGGATTCGCGTGATCCTGGCCTTTTTTGCAATCTACTTTTTGTGGGGGACCACGTTTCTCGGCATCCGGATCGCGGTGGAAGAGATGCCGCCGCTCTTTGCAGCCGGGGTGAGGTTCTTCACCGCCGGGTTGGCGCTCTTTGGATTTCTGATGCTCGTGAAAGGCTATGCCAAGCCGACGCGGGAGCAATGGCGCAACCTCGCCTTGATGGGCCTGCTGATGTTCGTGGCCGAATATGCGCCACTGTTCTGGGCGGAAAAATACGTGCCTTCCGGGGTTGTTTCGGTATTGGCGGCGACGATTCCGATCTTCACGATGATTGCTGAGGCACTGGTGGTGCGGCACGAGCGGATGCGTCGGATGCTGGTCGCGGCGACTCTGCTGGGATTTACCGGCGTTGCAATGCTGGTGTGGCCCGGAACGCAACAGCACTTTGGGGTGATCCCATGCCTCGCGGTTCTCGGCGGTTCGATGGGCTGGGCGCTGGGTTCGGTGTTGAGCCGTTCGCTGGATCTGCCAAAGGCGCGGCCGGTGATGGCGGGCGCAATCATGATGCTGGGTGGGGGTGGATTACTGCTGCTCTCGGCTGCTTTCGGTGAGCTGCATCCGTTTCCGCACGTCTCGGTGCGCGGCGGCCTGGCGCTGTTATATCTGATCGTGATCGGGTCGCTGGTGGCGTTTACGGCATATATCTGGCTGCTTGCCCACATGCCTGCCAGCCGTGTAGCGAGCTATGCCTATGTCAATCCCATCGTCGCTGTTGCACTCGGCTACTTTGCCGCGGGAGAGCTGATTACGCCGCGCACGCTCGTGGGCACGCTACTGGTGGTGGTGAGCGTGTTTTTGACGCTGCGCGGGAACAGGTGAAAGGCATTGCGAAGGAACTGAAGCCTGGTCCTATTCGATGCGCAGAGCCTGCATGGGGTCGAGCTTTGACGCGCGGGTTGCGGGCAGCCAGACGGCTATCAGCGCTACCGCGGTGAGAATGATGGGAACGCCAGCGAATGCGGCTGGATCCCATTTTTGGACGCCAAAGAGGAAGCTCGCGATGAGGCGCGTGAGCCAGAACGAGGCGGCAACGCCAACGATGACGCCGACGAACGTGAGCTTCATGCCCTGCAAGATAACGAGCTTGCGAATGGCGTGCCGGTCGGCTCCGAGAGCCATCCGGATACCCATTTCCTGCGTTCGCTGTTCAACGGAGTAGGCCATCAAGCCGTAGATGCCGATCGCGGCGAGGACGAGCGCGACAGCGCCGAAGATCGTGAGCAAGACCATGTTGAAGCTCTGGCGAGCGGTGGAACGAGAGACGACTTCGTCCATGGTGCGCACGCGTGTGACGGGGAATCCGCCGCTCGCCTGGCGGAGTTGCTCCGCGATGACGGGGGCGAGACTGCGCGGATCGGAGTGGGTGCGGACGATCCAGCGCAACGGGACGATGCGCGCATTGAGAGCGGTCATGCCGTCGGTGACTTGCGCATCGGGGACAATCATCAGGGGGCCGGGGTCGCGATTGAGCCCGCCATCGTGGGTATTGCCAACGACGCCGATGATCTGGCGCGGGGGCTCATCGAAATCGGGGCCAACATCTTTGCCGATTACCATCTGCTGGCCGACCGGGTTCTCATTCGGGAAGAACTGCTTTGCCAGCGCTTCATTGATGAGGACAACTCCGGGCGCGGCGGCAGTGTCCTGATCGGTGAATTCGCGGCCGCGAAGAACGGGGATCTTGAACAGCCTGTAATAGTCCGGCGATGCGCTCATCCAACCTGCACCGAGCTGGTCCTTTCCCTTTTTCACGGGCCGGCCGACGACAGTGAAGGGAAGTCCGAACTGACCCTGGATCGGCAGGCAGCAGGTAAACGCCGAAACCTCAACGCCGGGGATCGCGTTCAGGCGCATCCGGCCATCGTGCGAGAGCTGCGCGACGCCCGCGGTCTTCTGGTAACGCGCGCCCGTGAGCGACATATCCATGGTGAGCACGTTGTGGGCATCAAAACCGGGGTTGACGTTGCGGAGCGCGATGAAGGTGCGAATGAGAAGCGCGGAACCGATGAGCAGAACAATGGCCAGCGAGACCTCGCTGACGACCAGGAGAGCGCGAGCGCGTGCATGCCGGAAGCCAGTGCCGGAGCGGCCGCCGCTCTCTTTGAGCGTGGAGTTGAGATCAGTGCGTGACGCGGTGAAGGCGGGAAAGACGCCGAAGAGAATTCCGGTGAGGAAGGAGACAGCGAGAGTGAAGCCGAGCACGCGCCAGTCGATGCCGATTGCCGAGCCGTTTTCGCCGATGCGCGGCAGTCCGGCGGGACTGATGGCAAGCAGAGCCCGCACGCCGATGAATCCTAAAACGAGGCCGAGCATGCCCCCCGCAACAGCTAGCAGAACACTCTCGGTGAGCAACTGGCGAATGATGCGGGAGCGCCCCGCCCCAAGCGCAGAGCGGATAGCGAATTCGCGCTTGCGGCCCGCAGCGCGCACCAGCAGAAGATTTGCGACATTTGCGCAGGCGATCAGCAGAACCATGGCGACCGCGCCGAGAAGCACGAGCAGCGATCGGCGCGATTCGCCGACGATGGAGTCGCGGAGCGGCTCGACGCCGAATCCGCCCTCCGGGTTTGCCTCGGGATAGGCGCGCAGGTACTGCTGGAAGGCCAGTTTCATTTGCGCGTTGGCCTGTGCGAGGGTGACCCCCGGTTTGAGCATGCCAACGGCTTGAAAGAAGTGCCCCTGATTGGTGCTTACAGGTTCGAACTGAAAGGGCAGAAAGATGTCCGCTTCCGGATCGGAGACGAAGTCCTGCGCGAGCACGCCGATGATGGTATAGGGCTCGTTGCCGAGCGAAAGAGAACTGCCGATGATGTTGGGGTTGCCGCCGAACCGGCGCTGCCAGAGGCCGTAACTTAACACGACCACGTGGCCGCCATGTGGCAGGTCCTCTTCCCTGGTGAAGGAGCGGCCGAGCATGACGGGCGCACCAAAGAGGCGGAAGTAGCTCTCGCTGACGTGAATCCCGTGAACCTGCTCGGGACGGTCGCCGGTCAGGTTGAAGCCGGGACCAGCGAAGTCGTAGGCCGCGACTTCTTTGAAGATGCTGGTCTGCTGCTGGTAGATGTGAAACTTCGGAATGGACGCGACGGCTGCGTTGCCTTCGGGGCTGGTGAGTTCGATTTCAACAATGCGGTCTGCGTCGGGATAGGAGAGAGGCTTCAGGAGCACCGCGTTGACGACAGTAAAGATTGCGGTGTTGGCGCCGATGCCAAGCGCAAGTGCAGCAACGGCGGCGATGGTGAAGCCGGGACTCTTGATAAAAAGGTGCAGGGCGTGTTTCACGTCATTCCAGAGTTCAGCCATAAGCTACTCCATTTTGGGTGCGCGCTGCCGAATGAGTGACGGAACGGTCTGAGGCCGGGATGAATCCCCAACGATAAAACGCCCAAAAGGCGCGATTGGTTCACAGAAGAGACGGGGGAATGTCCCTTATGTCTTTTGTAGACGCGCGCGTTTACGCGGAGTGAGCCCGGTCGAAGAAAGTTGGCAAGAGCGTCGATCCCATGCCGTATGCTGACGTACGGTGCGGAAGGGGACTCGGGTTCGTGCTGATCTTCGCGGCAATTCTCGCCATCTATGTCTACGGAATGATCGCGGCGATGCTGGGGACGATCCTGCCAGACTTGTCGGATCGCTTTCAACTGACCCCAACCCAGAATGGAACGATCGCCTTTGTGCAGGCTCTTGGACTGATCATCGCGTCGGTCGGCGTGGGGCCATTGCTCGATACGCAGGGCGACAAGGCGGGTCTGATCCTCGGCCTGGTTCTGATCGCCGTTGCCTTGTTCGCATTGCCGCGGTCGCCGGGTTTCCGCGGAATCCTTTTTCTAATGTTTCTTCTTGGATTGGGCGGCGGCATTGTTGTGACGGGCGCCAATGCGCTCACGAGCGCTGTGAGCGAATCGCACCGGGCCACCGCGCTGAACCTGGTGAACCTGTTCTTCGGTCTTGGAGGATTCACCACTCCGTTCATTTCGGCAAACTTGTTTAAGAAGGACTGGGTGAAGCTCTGCTACACCGTTGCCGGCCTGACCGTGGTGACCATCATGGTGCAGGCTGCGGCCAGAATGCCCGCCCCGGCCGGAAATGCACGGTTTCTTCTGGCGGATGTAGGACCGATTCTGGGACGGCCACTGTTGTTCATGCTCGGGCTCTTTCTTTTCCTTTACATCACGTGTGAAGTTGGAGTGTGGAACTGGCTTCCGCGGCACCTGATCGCACAGGGCATTCCCGAGTCGAAGGCGTTGAACATTCTGTCGCTGGGGTTCGCTCTCGGGCTGCTGATTGGGCGGGTTGGAGTTTCGCCGGTCCTGATCCACGTTCCAGCGGTTGAGGTGACGCTCGCCGCATCGATAGCCATGGCTGTCACCACTTTCCTGATGCTGCGAACGAATAAACCCACCGCGGCGTTCGTCCTGGTATTCATCGCTGGATTGTCGATGGCGCCCGTGTTCCCGACGACGCTGGCGATTGCCGGAACGGCGTTTCCGCGTATGACGGGCACGGCGTTGGGATTCGTGATCACATGCGGTTGGGTGGGACTTGCCGTCAGTTCCCGCCTCATCGGCGGAATTGCGGGCGGAGATCCACTAAGACTGAAGAAGGCGCTGCTGTTGATTCCTGCCTCGGCCGTGCTGATGGTGGTCCTGAATATCGCGATCTGGTCACGCTTCGTTAGACAATGATGGAAGAGACCCTGTGATGACGACCGATACCTATTCTGATCCCGTTGCGCCGAGGGGCAATGCCGCACGAAACGACAAGGCAAGGCGCACCTACAATCTATTTCTTCTGCTCGTGGCCGGACTGGGCGGCCTGCTCTATGGAATTGACGTAGGCATCATTGGCGGGGCCTATCCGTACCTGGCCGCCACGTCGGGTCTCGACAACGCGCAACTGTCGGTGATCGTGGCTGCCGTTCTGCTGGGCAGCGTGTTCTCCACACTGTTTGCCGGTTTGCTGGCGGACTGGATGGGGCGCAAGGGCCTCATGATCCTGAGCGGTGTGGCCTTCATCGTCAGCATTCCCGTGATTGCTTTGTCCCACGGGTATTCGCCGCTCTTTTTCGGGCGATTGCTGCAAGGCATCAGCGCCGGGCTGGTGGGCGTGGTTGTGCCGCTCTATCTTGCGGAGTGTCTTCCAGCGTCGAACCGCGGAAAGGGAACCGGCGTATTTCAGTGGCTTTTGACGCTGGGCATCGTGGTGGCGGCTCTGGTGGGCATCTATTTCAGCTACCGGGTCGATGAGGTGGCGCGCGCTGGAGATGCGGTGTCTCTGTTTGCCTTCAAAGACAGAGCGTGGCGGCAGATCTTCTGGGTTTCGCTGCCGCCCGGGATCCTCTTCGTGATCGGGAGTGTCGTGGTATCGGAATCGCCGCGGTGGCTTTTCCGGCGAGGCCGCGTAGAAAAGGCCCGCGCTGCCCTGCTGCGTTCCAGGACACTGGAACAGGCAACCACAGAGTTGCAGGAGATGCAGGCGACAGCATCCGTTGCAAAGTCGACGAGCGGCGAGAAGGTGAAGGAATCGCTATTACGGCGGAAATACGTGATTCCGTTCCTGCTCGCGTGCGTTGTTCTCGCCTGCAATACGGCGACGGGCATCAACTCGGTCATCGGGTACAACACTGCGATTCTGCTGCAGAGCGGGCTCTCTGACGTCCACGCTCACTGGGGATATGTATTCTTCACTGCCGTTAATTTTGTGATGACGATGGTGGGTGTGCAACTTGTCGATCGCAAGGGAAGGAAGTTCCTGTTTGTACTGGGAACGAGCGGCATCATTGTCGCTATGGTGACGGTAGGCCTGATGTTCCTGGGAACGGAAAAGAAGAGCGTCGATTGTCACGACCAGATCCAGGCCATGGTTGGCGCGAACCAGGAACTGACGTTGCGCTTCGATCGGGCGGAAGCAGGGCGGCTGATTGCAGCGCGGGGAGACGCTGCCAACGGAATCAGCGCCGACCGCGCGTCGTTCGCGATCATCTATTCGTACGGAGACTTTACTGCATCGACAAGCTACGTGCGCTCCGACGATCCCGCTGGTCCAGCCTTGAAGATCACACGTGCCAGTGCGGTTCCGGCGAACAAGGTGGAGGCGTTCTTCGGGAATCCCTTTGCGCATCTTGATGCCGCACGCACGGCTCCGCTGAAGATCGAGAAGGCGGTGCTGGGAGCGGTGCCCGATGCGGCACACGGATGGCGCGTTGCGCTGATGCTCTATGTCTTCATGGCGTTTTACGCGCTGGGCCCGGGCGTGTGCGTATGGCTGGCGCTGTCAGAGTTGATGCCGACGCGTATTCGTTCCAACGGGATGAGTATCGCCTTGGTTCTCAACCAGCTTGTGTCGACAACGCTGGCGGGTATCTTCCTGCCATTTGTGAGCAAGTACGGCTACTCGTCGATGTTTTTCCTGTTTGCGAGTTTCACGGTTGTCTACTTCCTGACGACGGCATTCCTCTTGCCGGAGACGAAAGGGAAGACGCTCGAGGAGATTGAAGCGCATTTTGAGAAGGCAGCGGCCGGCGCACCGTCCTGAGAAGAGGGCCGTCGTTTGTCGGCGAAGAGTGCCAGGGAATTACATTTTCGGGGTTCGGAAAGGATGTTGAGTTGATGAAAAGGCGCATTGCTTGTTCAGTTGCACGCACAATCGCGATGTTCGCCGGTGTGGCGGCCTTCGGTCAGATTCCGGGGATGGCGCCGCCGAAGCATTATCCCTGGTCTGACAAGAGTCTCTCGCCGGACCAGCGTGCCGAGATGGTCATCAAAGAGATGACGCTCGATGAGAGGATTCAGCTGCTGCATGGCCTTGGCTGGCAGACGATCTTTGCCCGGCCGGAATCGGGACCGGGAACACGCGCGATCGCTGCCCTGGGATTTATTCCCGGAGTGCCGCGGCTGGGGATTCCCGATCTGCAGATGACGGATTCAGTGGAAGGGGTCTCAGGCGCGGGAGCACATGGCCGGTACGCTACGGCGTTGCCCTCGGCGGAGGCGATGGCGGCAGCGTGGGATCCTGCGCTTTCGTATGAGATTGGCACTCAGCTCGGGCAAGAGATGCGCGCCATGGGATTCAACATGTCATTGGGCTCGGGCATCAACATGATCCGCGAGCCGCGCAACGGCCGCACCTTCGAATACAAGGGCGAGGACCCGCTGCTTGCGGGCACATTGGCGGGGCAGGAATTAAAGGCGGAGAAGGCCCTGCACCTCATCACCGATGTGAAGCACTATGCCGTGAACGACCAGGATGCCGGCCGCATTGTCGTGAACTCGATCATCAGCAAGCGCGCCATGCGAGAGAGTGACCTGCTGGCGTTCCAGATCGCGTTGAAGGATTCGGGGGCGGGAGCGGTGATGTGCTCCTACAACCGCATCAACGGGACATACGGGTGCGAGAACGACTACACGCTTGTCGTATTGAAGAAGGATTTCGGCTTCAAAGGATTCGTGGTGTCGGACTGGGGAGCCACGCAAAGCACGGTGAAGGCTGCGATGGCCGGCCTGGACATCGAGATGCCGGGCAATGACTCCTTTGGCGAGCCGTTGAAGAAAGCTGTGCAAAGCGGTGAAGTGCCCATGGACAGGCTCAATGACATGGTGCACCGCATTCTGCGCACGGAGTTCGATGCGGGGATCGTGGACGATCCGCCGCAGCCAGAGTCTCCGAATGTGATGCGCGGATTCGAAGTTGCGCAGAAGACCGAGGAGAAGGGCGCGGTACTGCTGAAGAACCAGAACAGCCTGTTGCCGTTGAGCGCGGGTTCGATCAAGTCCATGGCCGTGATCGGAGGTCACGCGGATGTGGGCGTGATGTCGGGTGGCGGATCTTCGCAGGTTTCACCCGCGGGCGGCAACCCGGTTCCACCGCCGCCGGAGCTGTTGAAGAACCCGCTGGCCGGCTTCATGCTGGTGCAGACATTTCACCGTTCCGCGCCGCTGAAGGGAATCGAGGCGAAGGCGCCGCATGCAGTGGTGAAGTTTGATGCCGGCAGCGATCCTGCATCCGCTGCCGCGCTTGCGAAAGCGTTGCAGGTGGCGATTGTGTTTGCGGCGCAGCATGCATCGGAGGGCATGGACCTGAAGGATCTCTCGCTTCCCGACAAGCAGGACGCGCTGATCGAAGCGGTAGCCGCAGCCAATCCGCACACCATCGTCGTGCTGGAAACGGGTGGCGCAGTACTGATGCCTTGGATCGACAAGGTCGCCGCAGTGGTCGAGGCCTGGTATCCGGGAATTCGAGGATCGGAGGCAATCAGCAATTTGCTGTTCGGTGACGTGAACCCGTCAGGGAAGCTTCCGCTCACGTTTCCGAGGAGCGAGGCGGACCTGCCACATCCGGTTCATAGCGATCCGCCAAAGGTGGATGCGGACCACCCGGTGCCGAAGCTTCCAGGAGCGCCGGGGCTGATCGGAATGGCGATGGGCATCGGTCCATTTTTCGATGTGCACTATGACGAAGGCCTGAAGGTGGGATACAAGTGGTACGACGCAGAAGAGAAGCCCGTACTGTTTCCGTTTGGCTTCGGTCTCTCGTATACGAGCTTCGCGTACTCGGGGCTTAAGGTCGCAGCGGGGGAGACGACGGCGGTCTCCTTTACGGTGAAAAACACCGGCAAGCGCGCAGGCATTGAGACTGCGCAGGTCTATGCGTCTTTGCCGGATTCAGCTGGAGAGCCACCGAAGCGACTCGTTGGCTGGGCCAAAGTCGAACTTGCTCCCGGCGAATCGAAACAAGTGGAGATTCCGGTCAGCCACGATCGTCTAATGGTGTTTGACGAAGAGTCCGGCTCATGGAAACTCGTGCCGGGCGAGTATGTCGTGTGGGCGGGCACGTCATCGCGGGATCTGCCCTTGAAGCAGACAATTTCGTTTTAGAGATTGAGCTGAGCCCTGATCAGCGGCGGTATGGCCTCTGATCGGGGCTGCGGCAGGGCCGCTCTGCGATCGTTGACCTTATGCTTCGATCACGGCTTTGGAGAGATTGCGCGGTCGGTCGACGTCAACGCCGTGTTCGATCGCCATGGCATAGCTGAAAAGCTGCAGAGGAATCACCTCGGGGATGGGCAGCAGGTGCTCGCTGGCCGGCGAGACATAAATGCAGTCTGTTGCCAGAGCTGCCACCTTCTGATCGCCTGTGTTGGCAACGGCGATGACGCGCGCGCCCTGGTGTTTCATATCCTCCAGCAGTTGGAGGGTCTTTTCATAACGCAGGAAGGAATCGTCGAGATTCCGGTCAAATGTTGCGATCGCGACAATCGGCACGTGCTCGCCCACGAGGGCGTTCGGGCCATGCTTGAGTTCGCCGGCGGGGTAGCCCTCGGCATGCACGTACGAGGACTCCTTCATTTTGAGCGCACCCTCGCGGGCAACCGCGTAGTGCACACCGCGACCGAGATAGAGAAAGGTGGCAGCGTCGCGGTACTTTGCGGCGAGCTTCTTTGTCTGGGCGTGCCAGCCGTCAAGCTGCAGCTCAATCGCTGCAGGGAGGCGCCGGAGTTCCTGGATGCGATTCTCCAGTTCCGCTGCGCCGATGGCCCCGTCCTGTCCACCTTCGTAGAGTGCGAGCAGATAAAGCGCGGCGAGCTGGCAGGTGAAGCTCTTGGTTGCGGGAATAGCGAGTTCAGGTCCGGCGGCAAGCGGCATCGCAGCAGAGGCTTCCCGCAGCATGGTGCTGCCTGCAACGTTGGCGATAGCGAGGGTCTGCTGGCCGCCGTCGCGCGCGAGGCGAAGTGCTGCGAGCGTGTCGGAGGTCTCGCCGGACTGAGAGATCACGAGCACAGAAGGCTGGCGGGGATTCGCCGCAACGCGGCAACTGTACTCGCTCGCATACTCGACGTCGACCGCGAGGCCGCAGAGATCTTCGAAGATGATTTCGGCGGCGAGGCCGGCATGCCGGCTCGAACCACTGGCGGCGATCAGAACCTCGCCGCGGGGATTGATCCAGTTGGCGATTGACGCAAAGGCATCGGATCGGAGGCCGCGGTCGTCAAGATAGAGGTCAAGGGTGCGCGTGAGCGCAGCCGGCTGCTCGTAGATTTCGCGCAGCATGGCATGAGGGAAATCGGACACAACACCGAACCTTTCGTGCAGCGTGCGTTAAGAGTTGATTCTAATGCCTGCGGGCCCGTGCGCGCGCGCAAGGGGGGCGCTTGCATCTTGTCCGCGGCCTCGGTTTACTAATGTCCGCGGCCTTTTCCAATCATTGAAGGATGAGCGCGCTTCGTGGTAAATTTTCTGCTCCAACAAGAGGCCTCGGACAACCCATGAGTTCCGATCCCGAGTAT
>Ga0335069_10002985_pt1 | contig 25771 bp, 24 predicted proteins | sample Lox_Sample_11_FD_206714 | JGI IMG/M metagenome (GOLD analysis project Ga0335069, IMG submission 206714) | Soil microbial communities from Loxahatchee National Wildlife Refuge, Florida, United States - Lox_Sample_1.1 | ecosystem: Environmental > Terrestrial > Soil > Wetlands | place: USA... | reverse complement strand
GCAGAATTTCTGTTTCGCCCTCGCGGCGCTGGTTGCCGTGTTCTCGGTCATCAACGCCACCGAGGAGCTGCAGCGGGTCGGCGCCGGGGCGTACGGGGTGCGCCAGGCGCTGTGGTTCGTGGTCCTCACCCTGCCGAACGAGGTCTACGCGCTGTTCCCTGCCGCCGCCGTGCTCGGCACCGTGATCGGCCTGGGCGGACTGGCGCACCGCAACGAGATCATCGCCGCCGCCGCCGGCGGCGTGTCGCGCGGCCGCCTGATGTGGAGCGTGCTGCGGGTCGCGCTGGTGCTGGTGGTGGCCGGCCTGCCGTTGAGCGAGCTCGTCGCCGCGCCGCTCGCCTATCGCGCGCGCACCGAGCGCTCGATCGCGCTCTCCGGCGGCCGCGCGCTCACCGTGGCCGGCGGCGTCTGGACGCGCGCCGGGCCGAGCTTCGTCAACTTGCGCACCGTGCTGCCGAACGGGGCGGCGCGCGACGTCTACGTCTACGACTTCGATACCGAGCACCGCATGCGCCGCTTCACCACCGCGGAGGAGGCCACCTACGCCAACCACCAGTGGCTGCTGCACGGACTGGTCGAGCACACGATCAGCGCCGACGGCGTCACCACCGAGGAGGTGGCCGAGCGGCCGCTGTCGATCGAGCTGAGCCCGCGGCAGCTCGACCTGGCCCGCATCCCGCCGGCCGAGCTGTCGATGGCGGACCTCTACCGCGCCATCGCGACCGCGCGCCGGCAGGGCGACCGCGCCAGCGACCTCGAGCTGGCCTGGTGGCAGCACGTGACGATGCCGATCGTCGTCGTGGTGATGACCTTCCTCGCCGTGGCGTTGATCCTGTCGACGCCGCGCGCGACCACGCTCGGGCGTCGCATCTTCGTCGGCGGCTTGCTCGGCATCGGCTTCCAGATGCTCAACCAGACGTTCGCGAGCTTCGGGCTGGTCTACGGCATTGCGCCGTGGCTGAGCGCGACGCTGCCGACCCTGTCGGCCCTGGCGGTCGGGGCGTGGTTCCTGAGCCGCAGCCCGCTGTGAGGCGCGTCAGCGGCGCGCCGGCTTGGCGCTGATGGTGCGGCGGAGATTGAAGGCGAGGAGCTCGCCGAGACGGGCGTTGCCGAGCGGCTCGCGGTGCGACTTCTGCACGAGGTCGAGGTCCGGCCCCTTGTTGCCCTCCACCAGCCGCGGCCCGTCGGCGAGGATGGCGATGTCCCAGCCGATGACGACGTGGTCGGCGAACGCCAGCGTATGCGCGCGGCGGGCGAGGTCGAGCGTCTCCCGCCAGTACGGCAGCGCGCGGCCGGCGATGGCCGCGCCGGTGTCGGGGTGCCGCTCGCACCAGCCGCGGCCGGGGCCGAGGGCCATGGCGCCGTCGGTGGCCGGCCCCACCACGCCGGTGCGCAAGTCGACCTTGGCGACGATGCCGCCGGCGTGGAAGTTGTCGACGATGCTGGCGCGGCCCTGCGCCATGCGCAGCGACGCGTTGGTGACCTCGAACTCGTCGCGCTCGTTGCGGCAGGTCACGGCGCGCACCGTGGCGAGGGCGCCGTTGCTGACGGCGGCGATGTCCGGATGATTCACCAGGCGCGGCAGGACGACACAGCCCTTGCCGGCGGCGAGGGTCAACGCCTTCAGCCGCTCGATCAGCCCGGCGGCGTCGAGGATCGTGCCGGTGTGGTCGCGATAGCGCCCGCCGCCCTGGTATTCCCAGCGCTGCGCGCCGCGCCCACCGGTGCCGCGCAGCATCTTCACGAACAGGTCGGCCTCGGGCAGGCTGGCCGCATCGTCGGCGCCGCGCACGACGCGCCCCTCCTCCAGCACCATGAGCGCCGGCACCGCGGGGAGGCCGAAGGCGCCGCAGCGATCGGCGAACATCGCTTTGTCGCTGAGGTAGACGGTGCTGCGCTCGGCCGGGACGGGCAGGCCACCGTTGTAGCGGCGCAGAAACGGATAGATGAAGCGCTTGGTCTCGAAGCGGTTCAGGTACTCGCCGGCGCGGCGGCGCTTGTCGTCGTCGTACAGCTCGAAGATGTAGTACCAGGGCGGCAGCAGGGCATTGGTGGCCGCGAGCTTGAGCTGCTCGCAGACCTGCCGGACGATACCCTTGCCGCTCGCCCGCTTGACCCAGGCGCCGTTGTACCAGGTGAACACGGCGACCACGGCGGGCATGACCAGCGGCCACGCCGCGACGCCGGCGCACAGCTCCAGACGGCCCTGCCAGTCGGCTTCCCGCCAGCCCTCGCGGCTGAAGCACCGGTGGATGAAGGTCGACGGCGAGCCGTCCTCGGGCAGCAGGCCCCACACCAGCACCGCGCCGCTGCCCGCCTTGACGATGTCCTCTGCTCTTGCCATCGCGCCCACCCGCGCCGGCGCCGCCGCGCGCTGTCGCCAGCGCGCGCGTCGGTGCGGATCGCGAATTCTGTCAACTCCACCTTCGCGTCGCAACCGCCGGCACGCGATTGCGCCGGTTGGAGCGTGGAACGCACGCCGTCAGTTCCTCTCCAGTGGGGGCGGGCGTCTCGCCCGCCGCGCCGCCCTTGCTTCGAGTCGCCGCCGCCATGCGCGCGCTGATCCGCCGTCTGGGGTTGATCCTGCTGGGCGTCCTCCTGGCCGCGGTCCCGGTCGAGATCGCGCTGCGCGTCTCGGACGCCGTGCCGGAAGTGGGCAGCCCGCTCTCCGGCTTCCACCAGGGCGACGCGTACCTCGGCTGGATCGGCACGCCCGGCGCGCATCTGCGTTATCACCGCCCGGAGTTCGATACGCTGGTCGAGCTCGACGCCGGCGGGTGGCGCCAGCCGGCGCCGCCGCCGCCCGCCGCCGCCGTCCACCGCGTCCTCGTGCTGGGCGACTCCTTCACGTGGGGCTGGGGCGTCGGCCAGGGAGAGGTGTTCACCGATCGGCTGCAGGCCGCGCTGGCACCCGCGGTCGCCGTGTACAACCGCGGGGTGGTCGGCTTCGGCACCGGGCAGGAGTACCTGCTGCTCGAGCGCGAGCTCGCCGCGCGGGCGTACGACGCCGTGGTGGTGATGTTCTTCATCAACGACCTGACCGACAACACCGACGGCAAGGACGGTCACCGGCCGTACTTCGAGCTGGTCGACGGCGAGCTGCGGCCGCGCAACCAACCGGCGCTGGTGGAGAGCAGCCCGGTGGAGCACTTCCTCGAACAGCACAGCCGCGCCTACGGCTTGGTCGCGTTCGAGCTCGGCATGCTCAAGCGGCGCTTCGCGGGCGAGGCCAACGACGAGCGCACCTACCGCACCGCCCCGGGAGCCGATTTCCACGACCTGCCCGGCTACGCGGTGACGGCACGCCTGCTGAGCGAGATGCACCGCCTGGCGCGCGAGCACGGGGCGCGCTTCTACCTCGCCTACATTCCACAGCGCAGCGAGATCGAGCTGGATGCGCCGTTCCCATACGTGCGCACCGTGCACGCGATGGTCGAAGACATCGCGCGCCGCGACGGCATGCCCCTGATCGATCTGTCCCCAGCGTTCCGGCAACGGACCCAGGCCGGCGAGCGGCTCATCTATGCCGTCGATGCGCACTGGACCCCGGCCGGGCACCGGCTGGCCGCCGACGTCCTGCTGGCGTCGCCGATCTTTGCGCCGTTCCGCGGCGGGTCGGCGAGCGGAGCGGAGGCGGGTCCGGAGGCGCCCGCGGCACCTCCGTCATGACGCCGCATGAAACCGCAAAACGGCGCGAAAGTGTGGTCCAAACAGAGTTTTCCACAGGGGCGCGCCTTGTTCCGACCGCCGTGTGTGCTATGAATGCCCAAAATTTTGGCGGGCCGCATTGTCTACCGCACTGAGATATCCGGCCGTTCGCAGACTCGACGCGATCGACCACCAGCCATCGGAGCCTCGGCTTCTCGTAACGCCGGGGGTCGACGTCGGACGGCCCATCCGCACCGGGGTGATCAACAACCCGTTGAGCTTCCGCAACCGGCAGCGGCACATTCTCCCCCAGGTCCTCGACGTGCTGCGCGCGCATCCGTGGGTGGCGCATCACGAGGTGAACCGCCCCGAGGACATCGCCGAGGCGACCCACGAGCTGCTCGACTCGGGCTGCGAGCTGATCGTCGTCAACGGCGGTGACGGCACGGTGCAGGCGGTGCTGACGGGTCTGTTCGGCAGCAGCCCGCTGGAGACGCTCCCCCTCCTCGCCGTCCTGCCGGCCGGCACGACCAACATGGTGGCCGCGGACATCGGGGCGATGATGCAACCGATCCCGGCGCTGCAGCGCCTCCTCGACACCGCGCGCGACGGTCATCTGCGCGGCACGGCGGTCGAGCGGCCGATCATGCGCGCCGAGATCGCGCCGAACACCGCGGTGTTCTCCCTGTTCTTCGGGACCGGCGCCATCTACCACGGCATCCGGTTCTGCCGGCACTACGTCGCCACGCTCGGCCTGCGCGGTGAGGTCGGCCCCGGCGTCGCCCTGGCGGTGTTCCTCGCCAAGATCGCCCTCGGGCAGGGCGGCAGTATGTTTCCGCCGCTGCACCTGTCGGGCCGTGTCGACGGCAAGCCGCTGCAAGCCGGCGCCTACCGCGGGGTCCTGGTCTCGACCGTCTCGCGGCAGTTCCTCGGCCTGCGGCCGTTCTGGGGACGCGAACCGGCGCCGCTCAAGTACACCGCGATGCGCTATGCGCCACAGCACCTCTGGCGCGCCGCGCCGGCGGTCATGCGCGGCAAGCCGAACCGCTTCGTCAGGCCCGAGTTCGGCTACACCAGTCACAACGCGAACGAGCTCGAGCTGCACCTCGACTGCGGGTTCACGCTCGACGGCGAGCTCTTCACCCCGCGCGCGGGGACGCCGGTCCGGCTCCACTCAGGATACACCGCGTCGTTCCTGCACCAGCAGGACGCATGACCGCGGTGGCCGACGAGCTCGCGCAGCTGATCGACAGCGAGCTGGCGACCCCGGTGCCGGCCGGCGCGGCGCTGGTGGCCGAGCGCATCCGCGCACGCCACGGCGACGGCGTGCGGGCGATCGTGTTCTACGGCTCGTGCCTGCGGGCTCGCGACGATCAACACAGCCTGCTCGACTTCTACGTGCTGGTGGACAGCTACTGGACGCTCGGCACGCGCCGGTTCTACGCCGCGCTCAACCGCCTGTTGCCGCCGAACGTGTACTACCTGATGGTGAGCGAGGGCGGCCGCACCGTCCAGGCCAAGTACGCCATCGTGTCAGTCGCCGACTTCGCCCGCTACAACTCGTCGCGCACGTTCCAGCCCTACTTCTGGGCGCGGTTCGCCCAGCCCTGCGCACTCGTCTACGCCGCCGACGCGGCGGCGGGCGCGGCGGTGCGGGACGCGCTGGCATCCGCGGTCGCGACCTTCGTGCAGCGCGGGCTCCCGTTGCTGCCGTCGCCGTGCTCGGTGGCGGCGCTGTGGACGACGCAGCTCACGCTGAGCTACGGGGCCGAGCTGCGGGCCGAGCGCTCGGCGGTCGCCGAGCAGCTCTACGCGGCGGCCCCGCAACGCTACGAGCGCGTCACCCGCGCCGCGTTGGCGCGCCTGCCCTTCCCGGCGGCGGCCGAGACGGTGGACGGAACCATGCAGGTCCGGGCGCAGGGCGCACCCGGTGCCGCCGCGGCGCTGTGGCGCGTCCGCCGCGCCCACGGCAAGCTCCTGTCGCTGCTCCGCATCCTCAAGAGCGGCCTGACCCAGGAGGGCAGCGTCGACTACGCCATCTGGAAGGTCGAGCGCCACTCCGGCCTCAAGATCGACCCGTCCTGGCGGGAGAAGCGCCATCCCATCCTCGCCCTCGGCGAGGAAGTGTGGCGCATGTACCGGAAGGGCGCCTTCCGGTAGCGGCCGCCGCGCACCGTCGATCAGGCCGCTGCCGCCGTCTCGTCCGCCCGAGTCTCGGCGCGCTCGCGCGTGATGCGCGCGAACAGATCGAGCTGTGGGTCGAAGAGAAACTGCAGCAGCACGCGCGTCCACGAGCGGTGCCAGCGCAGGTGGTCGTAGAACTCGGGCGCCATCGCGCGGACCTTCGGCAGATGGACCCACGGCACCTTGAACAGATCGTGGTGCTCGTTGTGGTAGCCGATGTTGAACGCGATGGTGTTGAGGATGCCGTAGTACGAGTAGGTCTCCTGCCCCTCGTGGAAGGTGTAGTGCTCCTGGACCCAGCGCGCGCCGACCGGGTGCAGGCCGATGCCGACGATGGTCGACAGCAGCACGTAGACCAGCCCGCGCGTGCCGCAGAAGCGCCAGATCAGCCAGTCGGTGAGCGCGATGGCGGCGGTGTTGCCCAGGATCCAGGCGTCCGTATAGGGGCGCTTCACGCGCAGCGGGCGGACGATCTCGATCGCGGCGAACAGGAAGAGCCACACCGCCTTGCCCAGCGCCGAGTTGCCGACCAGGCGCGCCTCCCAATCGAACGCCAGGTCGGCGTCGTAGAAGTACTCGTCCAGCCGGTAGTGGTGCAGCAGGTGGTAGGTGCGGAACGACATCGCGCTCGGGAAGCCCTGCCCGACGTTGCACAGGATGCCGAACAGGCGGTTGGGAAGCGGTCCGCGCACGACCAGATCGTGCGTGGCCTCGTGGATGAGCACGAACAGCGCGTGGCTGGCGAACGCGCCGACCAGATAGGCGCAGAGGATCACCCACACCCAGCTCGCGTCGCGCAGCGCGTAGGCGACGGCCATCTGCAGCGCGACGATCCCCGTGATGTACGCCCCGGTCGGCGGGTAGGGGGCGAAATACTGCCGCACCTCGGGATGGCGCTTGATCAGGTCCTTCCCCCGCTTGATGTGCGGGTTGGGACGGTCGGTCAGTACGAAGCCGCTTCGCATCGGTCCCCCGCCGCACCCGGCCACCGCCCGGAATGCCGCGACATGGTCGCCTTTAGGCCCCTCGGGTGACGAGGTCAACCGCGCCCCGGTCCAACGCCCCCGCTCCGGTCGCGTCCGGGGGCGGAAGGATCAGCGCCCGTCGCGGTGTGCCGCCAGCAAGGCGATGACCTCGCGCACGCGCTCGCCGTGCGTGGTCTCCTCGCGGCCGTTCAGACGCAGCAGGCGTTGCGCCTCGGGGTCGCTCTCGCGATCGGCCCAGCGCTGGTAGCCGGTGTCGCCGTCGAGCTCGGCCTGTACGATGATGGGCAGGAGCTCGGGCGAGATCGTCTCCGGCAGCGGCACGGCGTAGGGGGCGCGGTCGTCGCTGGTCGGCTCGTACGCGTGGCCGAGCTTGAGGCCGATGATGCGGCGCACGCGCTCGGCGTGACCGCGCTCCTCGCGTCCGTTGCGGCGCAACAGCTCGGCGGCGCGCGGGTCGCCGATGCGATCGGCGAGCTGGTTGTAGAAGTCCTCCCCCGAGCACTCGACCCGGTAGAGCAGGCGCAGCGCGTCGATGTCGAGCCGTTCGACCGCGGTCAGCGCCTCGACGGCGGCATAGAAATCGTCCGGTGCGTTCATGCGGTTGTCTTGCGTCATGCCCGGGCCGGGCGTCAAGGGGCAAGGCCGCAATGCCCTTCGACAGGCTCAGGGTAAAGGGCAAAGGCCCGTAGGGGCGCGCCTTGGCGCGCCCGCGCCGCGGCCGGCCCGGGTGCCATGCGAGGCGCCCGGGGGTCGCCGGACGCTTTTCAGCGGCCTGGTCTACGCGTTGACTAGCTACTGGGTAGTCGGCATATAAGCGATGCATCCCTGCATGGCGCCGAACCGAAGCAGCAAGGCGGGTGGCCCATCCCCGATCGGCTGCCGGCCGCGGGCTCCGACCACGGCGGGCGCGAAGACCCCACTTCAGGATGAGGCCGTCGTGTCGACGACCGCACCCCATCCGCCTCCGCCCTCCCTGCTGTTCCGGTTCCTGGAGCTCCGATCGATCCCCGAGCTCGGCGCCTTCGCGCTGACCTACCCGTTGCTGCGGCGGGTGCCGCACGGCGACGGCCATCCGGTGCTGGTCCTGCCGCCGCTCGGCGCCGGTGACGCCGCGACCATCCCGTTGCGCGCGTTTCTGCGCGGACGCGGGTACGCGGCGCGCGGCTGGGGGTTGGGCCGGAACCGCGGTCCGGTCCCGGGGATGGCGGCGCGACTGCGCGAGTGTCTCGTGCGCACGCGCGCCCGGCACGGTCGCACAGTGAGCCTGATCGGGTGGAGCCTGGGAGGGATCTACGCCCGCGAGCTGGCCAAGGCGTTTCCCGGCGACGTGCGTCAGGTGATCACGCTGTGCAGCCCATTCGCCGTCGATCCGCGCGCCTCGAACTCGGTGCGCAGTTACGAGCGCCTGAGCAAGCAGCGCATCGACCACCCGCACGGCCGCGATCTGTCCGAGCCACCACCGGTGCCGACCACCGCGATCTACAGCCGCACCGACGGCATCGTCGCCTGGCAGGGATGCGTGGAGACCGCCGGCCCGCTGCAGGAGAGCGTCGAGATCGAGAGCAGCCACTTCGGCGTCGGCCATCACCCACTGGCGCTCTACGTGATCGCCGACCGGCTGGCGCAGCCGGAATCGGCGTGGCGGCCGTTCGATCGCAGCGGCCTGCGGCGCGTCTTCTATCCGACCCCCGAGCGCGGGGCGCGCTGGCAACCCAGTGCGGCGGAGGTCGGCCGGGAGAACGGCTGTCGTTGAGGCCATGACGACGAGCGTACCGGACGAGGGTGTCCAGGCCGCCGCGGCCGGCGGCAACGGTCGGGTGGAGCTGCCGGCACGGCTGCGCTTTCTCTTGGTGCCGCTGTACCTCACCCTCAAGCCGCTGCTTCGGCTCTACTTCCGCATGCGCGCCGAAGGCCTGGAGCACCTGGCGCCCGACGGGCGTTACCTCATCGCGTCGAATCATCTCTCGATGCTGGACTGGGCGTTCCTCTGGTGTTTCCTGCCCCTGTCGACGCGTTTCGTGATCGGCCGCATCCACGACCAGCTGCCGGTTCGCCTGCTGTGCCGCATCATCGGTCCGGTCGTCCTCTCGGCCACCCACTTCGATCTCGGCGGCTCGCCGTTCGCGCATGCGGTGCTCGCCGCCGGCGGACCGCTGGTGGTCTTCCCGGAAGGCGGCATCTCGCGCAGCGGCCGTCCGCAGATGGGCCGACCGGGCATCATCCGGCTGGCCGCGGCGGCCCAGGTGCCGATCGTGCCGGTCGCCCTGCGCGGCCCGCCCGAGGCGCTGCCCCTCGGACATTTCCTGCCGCGCCCGCGTCCCATCGCGCTGGCGTTCGGGCCGCCGCTTCCGCCGCCCGCGGCCGGCCTCGGCCGCGACGCGGAGATCGCCTTGGCCAACCAGTTGATGACCCACATCACCGCGCTGTTGGACGGGACGTCCTTGCCGCCGCCGGGCTGGGGCTGAGCCGGTCGCTCGTTCATCGAGCCGAGACCAGGGCAAGTCGCCGGCGAGACGCAGCGCGGAACCACCCATGGCCGAGCAGTCGCTTCTCATGAGCGCCGGCGAGCGGGCCCCCGGCGGCGGAGCCGACGCGGACACGGCGCTCGCGGCGGTCTTGCGCGGCCTGCCGTTGCTGGCCGATCTGCCCGGCGACGTGATCGCCGAGGTGACGGCGCAGGCGCGCCAGCGCGTGGTGCGCGCCGGCGAGGTGCTCTGCCGCGCCGGCGAAGCCGGCGACGCGTTCTACGTGGTCCATCGCGGGATGGTGCGGGTGCTGGCGCCGACGCCGCGCGGCGAGGAGCTGGTGGCGCAGCTCGGGCCGGGGCAATGGTTCGGCGAGATGGCGTTGATCACCGGCGAGCCGCGCTCCGCGACCGTCGTCGCCGCGGTGGAGACGACCCTGGTAGTGCTCGAGCGGCGCGCCTTCCAGCAGATGCTCCGGCGCTCGCCGAACGCGGCGATGGTGATCAGCGACACCTTGAGCCGGCGGCTGCGCGCGCACCTCCTCGCCGGACCGCTGCACGTGCGGCCGCGTTGCATCGCCGCGCTGGCGCCGCCCACCGCCGATGCACGGCGCATGCTCGTCAACCTGGCGGTGGCGCTGCACGACGAAACGCAGGTGCCGGTGACGCTGGTCGACCCGCATGGCGATCCCCGCGCTCCCGAGGGCGTCACCGTACGCTCCGAGGTCTCGGAGGAAACGCGCGACACCGCGCCGCTGGTCATCGTGTGCGTCGACCCGGACCGGCATGCCGAGCAGCTCGCGCCGCTCCGGCCACATGCGCTCTGGGTGCTCGGGGGCGTGGACGCGCGCAAGCTGGTCGCGGCGTACCCGCAGCTGACGGCGAGCCACATCGAGTGGACGGCGGTGCGCCCGCGGGTGCACGACCAACGCGCGGCGGTGTTCGACCGCAGCGTCCTGGACGATCCGGCGACCGTGCGGGCGGGCCGCCACACCGACGCCGCGCGTGCCCTGCGTCGCTTCGCGCGCATCGTTGCGCGGCGCAGCATCGCCATTGCCTTCAGCGCCGGCGGCGCCCGCGGCATCGCGCACGTCGGCGCGCTGCGCTGCCTGGAGCGCGCCGGGATCGAGTTCGACTTGATCGCCGGCACCAGCATGGGCGGCATCATCGGCGGCGGGGTCGCCTATGGGATGACCAGCGCCGACCTGTACCGCCTGCTGTCCGAGATCGCCGGCAACCCACGCCGGACGCTGCTCGACTTCGGCCTGCCCGGCGATGCGATCCTGCGCGGGCGCAAGAAGAGCGACATCTTCCGGCGCCAGGGGCCGACGGTGCGCTTCGAGGACCTGCCGACGCCGTTCTGGGCGGTGACGGCGGATCTCGTCACCGGCCGCGAGATCGTCCTCTCCAGCGGCCTGGTCTGGCAGGCGGTCGACGCGACCACCGCGATTCCCGGGATCTTCCCCCCGGTCGCGATCGGCGGACACCGCTTGGTCGACGGCTGGATCGTCAACTCGCTGCCGGCGGATGTCCTGCGCCGCGAGGGGGCGGACACGGTGCTGGCCGTGTGCGTCTCGGGCCGTCAGTCGTCGTCCGACGATGCGCCGCCGCCGGTGCCGCCGCCGGAGACCACCGGCTGGCGGACCTGGCTGCGCCGCATCACCAGCCCGTCGATCGGCCGCAACATGTTGACCGCGATCGACATCGGCGCCCGCGAGCGCACGATGGCGAATCTCGCTCTCGTCGACGCCTGCGTGACGCCCAACATGAAGGGCATCACGGTGAGCGACTTCCGCCGCGTCGACGAGATCGTCGAACGCGGCGAGGCGGCCGCCGAAGCCATGCTGCCGGCGATCCGCGCCGCCATCGCGCCCCGTCCGGCCTAGGGCCCGTATCGGCTTCGCCCGCGTTCGGCTGGGTGCGCTTCGAAGGTCTCTTCGCCACGGCGACACGGCGGCGCGCACCGCTTGGAGAGCCGTGGAAGTCTCCGCGTCTCCGTGCCTGCGTGGTGAAGCGCATTATAGCGATCGGGTCTCTGAACAGCTTGACGCTGGGCGGCTCGACCGGCTACCTCCACGAGGCCCCGGCGGCGTTCCGGGGATCGCCGATGCAAGGGCTGCGCGCGGTCATCCGCAAAGAGTTTCTGCACATCCGGCGGGATCCCCGCCTCATCGGCTACGTGCTCGCGCTGCCGGTGATCATCCTGCTCCTGTTCGGGTTCGCGCTGCGGATCAAGGTCGACAACCTGCGCGTCGCCGTCTGGGACCAGAGCCGGAGCTTCTTCAGCATGACCCTGAAGGACCGGATGCGGAACGACGCGGGCATGCAGGTGCAGGAGGTGGAGTCGGCGGAGATGATCGACCAGATGCTGCGTGACGGCCGCGCGCATCTGGGTCTCATCATCCCGCCGGACTTCTCCAAGCGCGTGTTCGACGGGCAGCAGACGACCTTCCAGCTCCTGGTCGATGGGACGATGCCCACCATCGCCCTCTCCGCACTGTACGGCGCCCGCGTCCTCACCAGCCCCGAGGCGACCAAGGAGCTGGCGCTCGACGATCCCGACAGCCCAGCGCCGCCGCCGCGGCCGGCGCCGGTGAAGATCGACGAGACCGTGCTGTTCAATCCGGCCATGCGCGATTCGGATTTCTTCCTGCCCGGTACGATCGCCGTGGTCATCACGCTGGTCAGCCTGACGCTGACCACCACCGGGCTGGTGCGGGAGAAGGAACAACAGACGATCGAGCAGCTGTGGGCGACGCCGCTGACCCGCACCGCGCTGCTCGGCGGCAAGATCCTGCCGTGCGGCATCATCTCCTCGCTCGACGCCGCCCTCGCCATCGTGCTCTCGCTGGCGGTGTTTCATCTGCCGATCCACGGCTCGCTGGCGGCGGTGATCTGTCTGACCGGCGCCTTCATCCTGGCGCTGCTCGCGCTGGGGACGCTGATCTCGGCGATCTCGGAGACGCAGCTCCAGGCGAGCTTCCTCAACATCTTCGTGTTCGTGATCTCGCTGTGCATGTCGGGCTTCATCTTTCCGATCGAGGCGATGCCGCGCGCGCTGCAGCCGACCGCCTGGCTGCTGCCGATGACCTACTTCCTCGAGGGCATGCGCGGCCTCATGCTCAAGGGTGTCGGGGCCGGCGCGGTGCTGCGCGACTTCGCCGGCCTGGCGGCGGCCGTGCTGGTCTTCGGCGGGCTGAGCGTCGCCAACATGAAGAAGCAGCGCAGCTAGCCGCGCTGGGACGACCCGGATGCACCACGCGGGACACAGCGGTTCACGGAGCAGGTGAGCGGCGCATGGGCGATGCGGTCGTGGCAGAGGACCTGACGCGGAAGTTCGGCTCCCGCGTGGCGCTCGACCGGGTGAGCATCACCATCGGGGACGGCGAGATCTTCGGTCTCCTCGGTCCGAACGGCTCGGGGAAGACGACGATGATCCGCATGCTGTGCGGCGTGCTGGCGCCGAGCGGTGGGCGCGCGCTGGTCGGCGGGTACGACGTCGGGCGGGAGCCCGAGATGGTGAAGCGGTCGATCGGCTACGTGTCGCAGAAGTTCAGCCTCTATCCGGACCTGACGGTGCGCGAGAACCTCGACTTCTACAGCGACGCGTACCAGGTGCCCTCCGCGAAGGCCGCCGCGCGCAAGAAGGAGCTGCTGGCGCTGTGCGGGCTCGACGGGCGCGAGGCCCAGTCCTCGGGGGTCCTCTCGGGCGGCCTCAAGCAGCGTCTGGCGCTCGCCTGCGCGCTCATCCATTCGCCGCGCATCCTCTTCCTCGACGAGCCCACGGCCGGCGTCGATCCGGTCGCCCGCCGCTTCCTGTGGGATCTCCTCTTCCGGCTCGCGCAAGAGGGCACGACGCTCTTCGTCACCACGCACTACATGGACGAGGCGGAGCGCTGCACGCAGGTCGCCTACGTGTACTACGGGCGTCTGCTGGTCAGCGGCGATCCGAAGCAGATGAAGGACCAGGAGATCCTCACCACGCACCGGCGGGTGGAGATCATCTGCCAGCCGCTCATGCCGGCGCTGGCGGCGTTGAAGGACGCCGCGCACGTGGACGACGTGAGCGTGTTCGGGCAGGCGCTGCACGTCCGCCTGCGCGACGTCCCCGAGGCTCCCGCCGCGCCCGACAGCGCCGGCGCCTACTCGGTCGCCGCCGTACGCGCCCAGGTCATGGAGGTGCTGCGGCAGCGCCTGGTGCAGTCGGGGGTCGAGGTGCTCGGCATTCGCTCGGTGCCGCCGAGCCTCGAGGACATCTTCGTGAGCCTCACCCGCCAGATGGATCAGCGCGGCTTCCTCTAGCGCAGGTGCACGCGTGTGCGCGTGAACGCGTGTGTGCGTGTGCGCGTGTCGAGTGTACCCGTACACGCCGACACGCGGGTACGCGTAAGCATTTGCTGTCGCAGCAGGACTAGCTCGAGCCGGCAGCGGGCGCTTCGGCGAAGGTGCGCAGGAGCGCGACGAGCGCGGCGAGGTGCTCGGCGCCGGCGAGTTGCCAACGGCCGTCCTGCAGCGCGCCCGCACCGTGGGCGACGAACTCGCCGACGATGGTCCACACGATGGCCCGATCGAGCTCCAGGTCGGCGGCCAGGCGGTCGACGTCGAGCGCCACCGGCGTCTGCGTCCGGGCGCGGTCGAGCCCGGCGGCGAGGAGGCGCACGCGGCAGTGCCGCTCCAGGATGTCGCGAAACTGCCGGTCGGTGCGGCCCAGGCGCTCGCCCATGGTGTGCAGCATCGAGAAGACGACGTCGATGTCGTCCTGCATCATCATCGCGAACACGTCGCGGCCGACGACCAGGAGCGTGGTGTCCTCCAGGGCTTCGGCGGTGGCGCTGCGCGCCGCTTCGCTGAGGAGCGACAGCTCGCCGAAGAAGGCGCCGGCTTCGAGGGTCGCGACGACGGCGACGTGTCCGCCGCTCTCGAGCAGGATGCGCACGCGGCCCCGCCGGATCAGGAACATCGAGTCGCCGCGATCCCCCTGGCGAAAGATCACCGCGCCCTTGGCGGCCACGAGCTCGCCGCCCGGCGCCGCGGCGCTACGGGGCGCCGCGTTCGAGATAGCGCTGGGTGAAGAGGTCATCGGACAATCCTTGGTCGTACTTCACGTCGGACGTCTCGATGCGCGTGCGCGAGCCGGTCTTGAGGTTGCGCATCTCCAGCGCGCGCGGGGTCGGGAACGCGCCGAGGTCTTCGATGGTCTCGAACGTGAGGCTCTTCACCGCCGTGTCGCTCTTGTCGAAGAAGTCGATGCGGCGGATGACCAGCTTGTCGCGGTCGAGCCACACCTGGAGGCGGCCGTACGCGATGTCCTCCTGCTTCGGGCGCAGCGTGATCACGTAGCTGGGGTGGCCGTCGATGGCTTCCTCGCCGACCAGCGTGCTCGGCGCCTCCTCCTCGGTCCAACCCTGCGCTTCGCCCAGGATGCCGAGGTCGCGGTAGCTGAAGTCCGTGCCCATGAAGCTGTCGTTGCTGAGGTCGCCGGTGATGCGCCGCGTGCGGCGCAGATCCGGTACGTAGAGCCACTGCTCGTCGGGGGCGTTCTTGTGACTCCACTGGAGGAACGCCGTCCCCTTCACCTCGGCGGGGTCGAGGAAGGTCGACAGCGCCTTCTGCTCTCCGCCGGGGTAGCGCTTGGTGGAAACGGCGAGCTGGCGGCGCCGCTCGTCGCCGTTCGGCCCGACGATGATCAGCGTCAGGTGCTCGCTGCGGTCGGTCCAGTGACGGGTGGTGTTGTTGAGCGCGCGGGCGCGGTCGAGGATCTCCGGGGCGGTTTCCGCGGCTGCGCGCAGGGGCGCCAACGACAGGAGCAGGGCGACGGCGAGCGCGTACCGCACGATCGCCCTCATACGGCGCCTCCAGTTGACAAGTCAACCAACGCCGCCAGTTGCAATATTGCAGCCCGAGCCCGTAAGAGCACGGCATGCGCGGTGCCGGGGGCGCGGCTGCGTTGCGACTGGGGGCGGTCGTCACCGTGCTCCTGGCGTCGCTGGATTCGGCGTGCGCCATCTCCCTGGACGCGGGACCGATCGGGCGCTGGAGCGTGGGCGGATGGACCGAGTTCTACGGCGTGGTGCCGATCAACATGGAGACGCCACGCCAACTGCCGGAGTGGATCACGGCCCTGCAGCTGACCGGCGACATCGACCCCAAGCTGCGCTTCTACCTCGACGTGCGCAGCACCTTCGGCGGACCGCAGATGCACCCGACGGGGCTCGGCTACGTCACCCTGCGCGACACCTTCCAGAACACCTCGCCGCAGGTGGAGACCGAGGAGATCTACGCCGACATCTTTCTGCCCAGCCTCGACGTGCGCATCGGCAAGCAGAAGTTCGCCTGGGGGAAGCTCGACGCGTTCCAGCCCACCGACGTCCTCAACCCGCGCCGCTACACCGATCCGTTCATCATGTCGGTCGAGGACCAGAAGATCGGCATCCCGGCGCTGCAGGCCGCGTACTATCCCCCGGCGCTCGGCGACGCCTGGCCGCAGGACCTGCGTGCGACGCTCGTCTGGGTCCCGTTCCCCATCCCGCCGCGCTTCCCGCTGCAAGACGAGCGCTGGTTCCCCGCCGCCTACCAGGTGCCGCCGACGACCTTCATCCCGGGATCGGACTTCGGCCCGCAGGTGCCGGACATCCTCACCAGCAACGAGTTCAGCACCGCGAACAATCCTCCGGTCTGGCAGATCGACCAGGGGGCGATCGGCCTCCGGCTGACCGGGCTGTGGCACGAGACGGATTGGGACCTCTACTACTACAATGGTCCCGAGACGGCTCCGGCGTTCGCGTTCAACACCCTGTTGTCCGCGCCCGATCCGACCCAGTTCGCGCGGTGCATCCTCGGCGGCGTCCCGGCGCCCTGCCAGCTGAACGCCGACGTCTCGTTGCATCCCATCAACGGACGCATTCAGCTCGGCGGCGCCGACGCCGCGTTCGAATCGCACGGGTTCACGTTCCGCACCGAAGGGGCGTTCTCGACCGACCGCTTCGTGCCGCGCTCGGTCTCCCAGCTGCTCAGCCCGGAGAACCTCGCGCGCGCCACCAAGGCCCAGCTGCTGCAGATCATCGCGGCGCTCTCGGCGGGCGAGCAGGTACCCGTCCAGCTCGGCGACCTGTTCGTGCGCCGCGACGTCGTCGACTGGGGCGCCGCGGTCGACTACCACTACCTCGGCTGGACCCCGGTGCTGCAGCTCAACCAGACCATCCTGGTCAACAACTCCGCCAACCTCCTGGTCCCCAACGTCGACACGCGGCTGTTCTTCGTCGTGCGCAAACCCTTCTTCGCCGAGCGCCTGCAGACCGAGACCGGGGTGATCCAGGGCCTCAACCGCAGCTACACCGCCGCCATCGCCCGCCTCACCTACTCGATCACCGACCAGCTGCGGGCGCGCATCGGCTATCTGTTGATCGCCGGAAGCGAGAACAGCGTCATCGGGCAGTTCAAGCGCAACGACGAGGGGTACGTGGAGCTGCGCCTGTCGTTCTGATGGGGTTTCCGGTTTCTGGAGTGCACGCCGACAAAAGCTGGATAGGGCACGAGGCGGTCGCTCCCGCCTCGGCGAGAAAGTGCGGTATAGGAAGGGCCGACGAGCTCCGGGCGGTCATGGAGAGCGCACAGGAATACTACCGCGCCCATGGGAAGGTGACCCGAGCAGGCGCAAGGGCCGCCGAGCTTTGCGCGCTGCCTCGCGATGTCGGCGCGCTCTGCCAAGTCGTCCAGGGCCTGCTGATTCATCGCGATATCGCGCCCTGGCTGTACGACATCACGCTGTCGACGGAACAACGCGACATCGCGAACATCCGCCCGGTGGCGGAGATGCTGGCGAGAATCCTCACGGCGAATGGCCAGGCACTGACGGTCGCGCGTGAGCCGGGCGCCCGGATGCCGTGCGTCTGCTGGCATTTCAGCACCCTGCTGGTGGGCATGTTGCGCGAACAGGGGGTTCCAGCGCGAGCGCGATGCGGATTTGGCGCGTACTTCAGTAATCCCGGCAGGTTCGAAGATCACTGGGTCGCCGAGTACTGGAACGCCTCGCAACAGCGCTGGGTGTTGGTCGATGCACAGCTCGACTCGGTGCAGCGCCGGGCGCTCAAACCCGATTTCGATCCGCTCGACGTTCCGCACGATCGCTTCATCGTCGCCGGCGACGCCTGGCAGATGTGCCGCGCCGGCCGCGCCGACCCCGATCGCTTCGGTCTGTCGTTCATCAATCTGCAGGGCCTGTGGTGGATCGCGGCAAACCTGGTGCGCGATCTCGCGTCGCTCAACCGAATGGAGATGCTGCCGTGGGACGTGTGGGGAATCATGCCCGGACCGGACGGCGAGCTCGGCGAACAAGATGCCGAGCTGCTCGATCGAGTTGCGGGGCTCACCCTCGCCGGTGACTACGCGCTCCCGCAGGTCCGCGAGGTCTACGATGACGATCGCCTGCGCGTCCCGACGGTCGTGTTCAACGCCGATCGACAAGTGCCGGAACCAATCGGCGTCTGAATCGCCGACGGTCAGGCGAAGCGGCCGAGCAGGATGAGCGCGCCGATCGCCATGACCAGGCCCGCGATCTCGGCGTAGCTGAGCGATTCGCGGAACACCACGACGCCCAGAACGGTGAGCAGCAGCACCATCGAGACGGCGTAGACCACGCCGATGGTGGCCAGCTTCAGGTGCTTCATGACGAACAGCCAGCCGAAAGCGGTCGAGGCGTAGATCGTGAAACCGAGGTAGAAGGCGACCGTCTTGAGCGAGTGATCCTCGGCGCTGGCGCGCTTGAGGAAGTAGTCGCCGAGGACGCCGACGAGGCTGAAGGCGACGGTGACCAGGATGGCGAGCGATCTGTTCTCCATCGTCGGATGGTGGTGCGCCGTCGCCGGCGCGAAGGCCGGCATTCTGCCAGAGTCGCGTCGCGGTTTCACCCTTGCCCGGGCAGGTGGTCGGGGGAATCGATGAGGGCCCTTCGACAGGCTCAGGGCGAACGGAGAGTCACTGACCAGCGAGGGAACCGTTCGTGCTGAGCTCGTCGAAGCAGGTTTGGGTGGATCAGGCCGCTCGAGGTGAGCCGGCGGCGGGCTTTGCCTCAAACTCCTTCCTGAGGATCTCACCCGTACTCGTACCCGCACACGTACTCGTGGACCGCCGAGTACGTGTACGAGTACGCGTACGGACCTGAGGTCGTTACTTTTGAGGCAAAGCGCCGGGCGCGTGGTCGCGCAGCGACAGCGCCAGGGCGACGAGCAGCAGCGGCAGCCCCACCAGCACGGCGTAGTGCTCGGGCGGATGGTGCGGGGCGCCGGCGCCCTTGGTGACCCAGGCGTCGAGGGCGTGCAGCGAGCGCTCCACGACGGCGAGGGCGAGCATCAGCGGGACCAAGCTGCGGTAGCGCAGCGAGACCACGAGGCAGGCGAGACCGAAGGCGATCTGGGTGGCGCCGGCCCACGCGAACAGGGCGATGATGACGCGCCCGTTCTGGCTGAGATCGAGCCCGGCGATCGTCCCCGCGCCGCCGTCGGGCACGAAGGAATGGATGCACCCGGGCACGATGGTCAGGACGCTGAAGAGGGTGAGAAAGTAGGCCGACAGCAGCGCGCCGGAATACGCCGCGTTGGTGCTGGGCGGCAGCAGACGCATCAGCCACGGCCTCCTGGTCTGGCCGGTCTCCGCGCGGTCATCGGAGCGACGGAAAGATCTCGCCGATGGTCATGATCAGCAGCTGTCCGGCGAGCCCGGCTTCGCGGTGGACGCCGATCGCCTGCACCTCCGGCGACGTGGCGATGCGGTAAAACGCGGCGCGCGACGGGTACTCGGCGATGCCGACCGCGTCCCACAGCTCGTCGACCTCGCCGAGCACGAGCCCCTTCACGTCGCCGGAGAACAGGAACCGTCCCCCCGCGGCGGTGACGATCGCCTCCATCTCCGCCACGTAGCGCATGTAGGCCTCGCGCCCGGAGACGCGCTCGCCGCGGCCGTCGGCGTATGCCGCCTGGTCGCGGAACTTCAGCAGGTTGACCATGGCGATCGGCCCCGGCGTCGGGTCCTGCGCCAGCAGCATGAGCTGCTCCGCGGTCGGGTACACGTGATTGACCACTTTCATCTCGCGCTCCTTCCCAGAGGGGTGTCCTCCGCGCCTGTCGCGCCGACGCGTATCAATTCTCCCAGTACACGTACTCGTCGTCCGGTTGCTCGGGCACACCGAGCGGATGATCGATGTCGATCGCCCCCTCGATCAGCGAGGGCCAGGCCGGTTTCACCATCTCGGCGTCGTACGCGGCGAGCAGCGCCTTCAGCTCGCGCACTTTGTCGGGGTGTTTCGCCGCCAGGTCGACCTGCTCGGTGGGATCGGCGGCGAGGTCGAAGAGCCAGCTCTTGGCCGGCCGCTCGGCGACCTGCAGCTTCCAGCTACCGGCGAGCACCGTCTCGTAGTTGCCCGAGCGCCAGAAGAGCGATTGGTGCGGCGGGCCGCTCTTCTCGCCGCGCACGAAGGGCACTAGATCGACGCCGTCGATGGTGCGGCCCGCCGGCAGCGCCGCGTGCGCGGCGGCGGCGGCGGTCGGGAAGATGTCGATCTGCGCCACCGGCGAGGCGAAGACCGTGCCCGCGGGCACGGCCGCCGGCCACTTGAGGAAGAACGGCGAGTGCGTGCCGCCCTCGAAGAACGTCATCTTCCAGCCGCGATAGGGCTTGTTGATGTCGGGCAGGCCGATGTAGTTGGCGCCACCGTTGTCGCTGGAGAAGAATACCAGGGTGTTCTGTTCGAGCCCGTTCGCCTGCAGCGCGTGCAGCACCGTTCCCACCGCCCGGTCGAGGGCGCGGATCATGGCGGCGTAGACGCGCTGGCGATGGTCGGCGATCTGGGGCAGGGCGTCGTAGTCCGAGCGCAGGGCCTGCAGCGGCGTGTGCGGGGCGTTGGGCGCGAAGTAGAGGAAGAAAGGCCGGTTGCGGTTCGCGGCGATGGCCTTGGCCGCCTCGTCGGCGAGGTAGTCGGTCATGTAGTCGGAAGGGCGGAAGCGCTCGCCGCCGTTCTTGCGCACCGCGAACGGCAGGTTCGCCCACAGGAAGAGGTCGATCGGATCGAAGTCCTGCTTCGCGCTCACCGCGCGCGGATCGTCGGCATCCAGGTACAGCGACGCCCCGGCGTAGAAGCCGAGGTATTCGTCGAAGCCCTGCGCCTCGGGGCGCAGCGCCGGGGCTTCGCCGAGATGCCATTTTCCGAAGCCCAGGGTGCGATAGCCCTGGGCGCGCAGCAGCTCGGCGAGCGTGATCTCCTCGGGCGGGACGCCCTCGTCGTCCATCGACGGCACGTCGTGCTCGCGCTCGGCATGGTAGATCGGCTTGCGCAGCATGCCGGGTTGATCGCGCGTCATGCTGGCGACGAGGCGCATTAAAATCTTCGGCGCCGGGGTGAACTCGAAGCCGAAACGCGTCGGATAGCGGCCGGTGAGGATGGCGGCGCGCGACGGCGCGCAGGTGGCGTTGCCGGCGTAGCCCGATGCGAAGCGCACGCCGTCGCGCGCGATCGAGTCGATGTTCGTCGTCGGCACGGCGCCGCCGGCGACGCCGCCGCCCGCAAAGGTCAGATCGTTGTAGCCGAGGTCGTCGGCGACGATCACGACGATGTTGGGGGGCCGTTGCGCGGGCGCCGCCGCCGCCGTGGCGGGGCCGGCTTCCCAGGTCACCGGCTCGGGCGGATGGATGGGGTCCATGAGGCGCGACAGCAACCCGAGACCGTGCAGCTTCAGGTATCCGAACGCCGCCCAGCCGCCGGCGCCGAGCGCGATCAGCACGAGCAGCAGCGCGACACGCCGTCTCGTCATTCGCCCGGCCTCACCCGAACAGCGCCTCGCAGCCGGTGCCGGCCAGCAACGCGTCGGCGGCCGATCGATCGGCGGGCGCGAGCGCCGCGTAGCCCTCGCGCAACCAGCGCAGACACTTGCCCTGGTAGGGGAACGGGCGCTGCGTCCAGCGGCACCCGTCGATCGTGCACTCGACCTCCGGCGCGCCGCGCTCGAGCGCCGCGGCATTGGCGAGCAGGAACGGGGCGTAGACGCGTCCCACCTCGGCGAGCAGCGCGCGCAGCGTGTCGGAGACGGCGTCGCGCGGCGTCCAGTCGGCCGCCGCGGGCTCGAGACCCGACAGGTCCTCGGTGACGTCGACCCACGCCGCCACCCGCGGGGCGAGGCGGCGCGCGATGGCCGCGGGCGTTGGATCGAAGCCGGTGAGCTGCGTCAGCTGGCCGAACAGGCCGAAATCCGCGGCGGCGGGCCGATTGCCGAAGACGAAACGCGCGCGGGTCAGATGCGCGTCGAGCAGGCGGAGCAGGCGCCGGTAGCTCTCCTCGATGACCGGCGCGGTGACGGCGTTCGAGCCCACCACGGCGAGCCGGGCGATCTGGCGCTCGGCGAACAGCGCGCCGCTGGCGACGGCATCGGCCTCGGGCTGGTCGGGGCGAAACCAGCGCGGCAGGATGGCCGCGGCGTGGGCGATATCGGCGTCGAACGCCCAGCGGTAGTGGAACATCGCCTTGGTGAGCCACTCGTCGGCGTAGTCCTCGAGCAGCGCGTCGACGAACGCCAGCGCGCCGTCGCTCGGGATCACCGAGCGGCCGGCATGGCGCTGCTCGAGCTCGCGGATCAGCGGCGTCGAGTCGGTGCGCGCCTCGAGGGCGCCGCCGGCGCCGGGCAGGACGAGCTGCGGCAGCAGCTGCACGCGGGGTTGCGGCAGGCCGCGGCTCTCCGGCGCGCCCTGGGTGATCCAGGCGTAGGGAATGCGCCGGAAGCGCAGCACGGCGCGCAGCTTGCGGCTGTACGGAGAGCCGGGGACGCCGATGATTCGCAGGGGTAGCTCGGTCATGGACGATCCCTCCTACCGGCGCAGCTGGTGGACGAGGGAGAGGACCAGCCGCTCCACCGCGCCGTGCGCGCGCGCCCGGCTGAGGCCCTGCTCGCTGCGCAGGCGGTTCCACGCCTCGAACGACGTCGCCAGGTCGAGCGCGTCGACGATCGCGGCGGGCGCGCCGCGCAGCTCCGGCAGCCGTCGCAGCAGGTCGGCCCGCAGCCCCTGCACCAGACGCGCGTGTCCGGCGCGGAGAAAGGGCGACCGCCAGCGCTTGAGGTCGCCGGAGCGCTTGTACGGCGCGATGCGCTCGAAGAACGCCGCGCGCTGGCGCACCAGGGCGCGGGCGCGTGCCGCGCGCGTGCCGGCCGCGCGACCGCTGAACAACAGCGGCAGGGCCTCGGCCTGCAGCCGGGCGTCCATCTCGGCGAACAGGCTCTCCATGTCGGAAAACCGGCGGAACACGGTGCGGATCCCGACCTGGGCGCGCGCCGCAACCTGCTGCGCGGTGGGCTCGACGTTGCCTTCGCCCACCAGCCCCATGAGCGCGTCGACGATCGCGAGCCCGCTGCGCTGCGAGCGCCGCACCCGCCCGTCGGACGCCGGCCGGTGCGGGCGCGCTCCGACCGTCGCCACCTGAGCGCCGCGCGTCTGTCGGGACACGCGTAATCAATTGGCATAGGGACTGCCGATATTTCAACCCCCGCCGGGGCGTTCCCCTCGGCCTCGGCCCGAGCTCGAGCCTCTCGGAAAAGAAGGCTCAGGCTGAGGCTGAGGCAAGGACCGGATGAGCGGAGCGCTGGTGCAAAACCGCCCTGCCGCCCCGTGGGTGGGCCGCGGCGGTCGGGACGCCGCCGTCGCGGTCAGGCGCGCTGTGCGTCGCGGATCGCCTCTTCGACGTCGCGCAGGCGGTCCTTGCCGAAGTAGATCGCGCCGTCGACGAAAAAGGTGGGCGCGCCGAAGTTGCCGCGGTCGACCGAGCGCTGGGTGTTCTCCAGCAGGCGCTGCTTGACCGTGGGCGTCTGCGCCAGCTCCAGCAGGCGCGCCGCGTCGAGCCCCGACTCGCCGAGCGCGGCGCGCAGCACGTCGGGGTCGTCGAGCGGCTTCGGCTCCGCCCACATGTGACGGAACAGCTCGTCGACGTAGCGCGCGAAGACGCCGAGCTCCTGCGCGGCGATCGCGCCGCGCATGAGCACCAGGGTGTTGACCGGAAAGTGCGGGTTGAATTGGAAGCGGGTGATGCGGTGGCGGCGCAGGAAGCGCTCCGTCTCGAGCTGCTCGTACTGCAGCTTGTTGCGGATGCCGGCGAAGGCCTCGGCGGGCGAGCGGTTGTTGGTGAGCTTGAAGATGCCCCCCAGCAGGATCGGCACGTAGGTGAAGCGGACGCCGGTGCGCTGCTCGACGTCGGGCAGGACGAGGTGGCTCAGGTAAGCGTTGGGGCTGCCGAAATCGAAGTGGAACTCGGCGTCGACCATCGGCTCACCAGCGCTCCGCGAAGGGCCGGATCTCGAGCTCGAAGGTCCAGGCGTCGCGCGGTTGCTGGTGCAGCTGCCAGTAGGCGTCGGCGACCGCCTCGGGCCGCATCAGCGCGTCGGGTGGGAGCTGCGCCACGGCGTCCGCGCCCGCCTGCGCGGCGATCCGCTCGCGCACCCACGCGGTGTCGACCCCGGCGTCGATGACCAGATGGGCGACGTGGATGTTGCGCGGCCCGAGCTCCCGCGCGGCGCTCTGCGCCAGGATCCGCAAGCCGCCCTTCGCGCTGGCGAAGGCGGCGTAGCCGGCGCCGCCGCGCAGGCTCGCCGTCGCGCCGGTGAAGAAGAGGCTGCCGCGGCCGCGCGCCAGCAGGATGCGCGCCGCCTCGCGGCCGGTCAGGAAGCCGCCGTAGCACGCCATCTCCCAGACCTTGCGGAACACGCGCTCGGTGGTGTCGACGAGCGGGACGGTCACGTTGGCGCCGACGTTGAAGATACAGACCTCGAGCGGCGCCGCCGCGTCGGCGTCGCGCAGGAAGGCCGCGACCTCATCCTCCTTGCGCGCGTCGAGCGAACAGCCGACCGCGTGTCCGCCGCGCGCCTCGATCTCCGCGACCAGCGGCGCCAGCTTGTCGCCGTTGCGGCGCCCGGCGAAGACGGTGAAGCCCTCGGCGGCGAACTTGCGCGCGATCGCGGCGCCGATGTAGTCGCCGGCACCGACGATCGCGGCGGTGGCGTTGCGGGTCACCATTTCTCTCCAAACGGCCGCAGGTCGAGCTCGAAGGTCCACGCCGACCGCTCCTGGTGCACGAGATGGTGGACGGCATCGGCGATGCCGGCGGGGCGGATGAAGAACTCGTCCGGGCGGTCGGCGAAGACCTGGCGCGTCCACGGCACGTCGATCACCGCGTCGATGACGACATAGGCGACGTGCACGCCCTGCGGCCCGAGCGAGCGCGCCAGGGACTCCGCCAGGATGCGCTGCGCCGCCTTGGTGGGCGCGAAGCCGGCGAACTCGGCCTTGCCGCGCCAGGCCGACGTGTTGCCGGTGGCGACGATGGCGCCGTGCCCGGCGGCGATCATCGCCGGCGCGAGCTCCTGGGCGAGGACGAGGAGCGCCGTCACGTTGACGCGGAAGCGCTGCTCGAGCGCCTCCGGGGTCACGGTCTCGAAGCTGCCGAAGCCGCCGGCGACGGCGTTGTGGAGGAGCACGGACGGCGCGCCGAGCCGGGAGCGCACGCGTCCCAGGGTGGCGCGCAGCGCGTCGAGATCGCCGACGTCCACCGGAAACGCCGCCGCGCCGGGCAGCTCGGCGGCCAGCTGCTCCAGGCGCGCCGCGTCACGGGCCAGCAGCGCGACGCGGTAGCCGTCGGCGGCGAAGCGGCGCGCCAGCGCCGTCCCGGTGCCCGGCCCGACCCCGGTCACGACGCAGACCCGCTCGCTCATGCGCCATGCCTACCGAATTCGGAGCCGCGCGGGAACCGGTTGGTGTGCGATTGACTAGTTGCAGGTGGCCTTCAAGCCGACCGACAGGTCACCCAGTGTCGAGCCGAAGAAGTTGACCGCGCCGACGCCGACGAAGCCGGTCACCGTGCTAGCGTCCATCGTCGTGCAGGCGACCGGCGTGCCGGTCTGGTCGTTTGTAAGACCGGGCACCGGCACTGTGCAGGGTGGGGTGCCGCACGCGTTGAAGTTGCTGTTGGTAATCAGACCGCTCGCCTCCTCGGTCGACACCGGGATGCAGGTGTTGCCGACGTTGATCAGGATGTCGGTCCCGTTACACGGCGACGCTGTTTCGACGACGATGTTCGATCCCAGGCTGCACTGATAGTCGCCGGGATCGCTGGCCCCGTGCGCGGCGGCGTTGATGCACGAGCACTGGCAGATGTTGGCGTTACCGGCCACCGGCTCCGGACCGTTGCAGGCGCCGTTGGACGGCAGACACTGCGAGTCGCTGGTGCAGGCCGTGTTGGCCGGGCTCGTCCCCGAGCAGTAGCCCGTGCAGCCCGCCGTCTGGACCTGGGCGGCCCCGCCACAGGTGCCGTTGCAGATCGTCTGGCACGTGGTGTTGCTCGAGCAGGCACCCGTGTTGCCGTCCGATTGCGAGTCGATGCCCAACGCGGGACCGGAGCCGGGGCCGCACCACCGCGTCCCCGCGGCGCAGGGACCCCCCGGCGAGATGCAGACGAAGCCGATGC
>Ga0335069_10002984_pt1 | contig 25771 bp, 28 predicted proteins | sample Lox_Sample_11_FD_206714 | JGI IMG/M metagenome (GOLD analysis project Ga0335069, IMG submission 206714) | Soil microbial communities from Loxahatchee National Wildlife Refuge, Florida, United States - Lox_Sample_1.1 | ecosystem: Environmental > Terrestrial > Soil > Wetlands | place: USA... | reverse complement strand
CGGTCGTACGAGACGCGCGGGCGCAACCTCCCGGAGGAGGAGTGCCGCCTGCGGACGCCGTTCCAGCGCGACCGCGACCGGATCGTCCACTCGAAGGCGTTCCGGCGGCTGCGGCACAAGACGCAGGTCTTCGTCGATCCCGAAGGCGACCACTTCCGCACCCGGCTGACGCACACGCTCGAGACCGCGGGGATCGCGCGCGCCGTCGGGCGGGCGCTCCAGCTGAACGAGGACCTCGTCGAGGCGATCGGGCTCGGGCACGACCTCGGGCACCCGCCGTTCGGCCACGCGGGCGAGGAGGCGCTCGACGCGCTCGTGCGCGAGCGCGGCGGCCGCGGCTTCCGGCACAACGAGCACTCGCTCCGCGTCGTCGAGCGGCTCGAGCGCGACGGCCGCGGGCTGAACCTCACCTGGGAGGTCCGCGACGGGATCCTCAAGCACACCGGCCCGGACGAGCCGGAGACGCTCGAGGGCAAGATCGTCCGTGTCGTCGACCGCGTCGCGTACATCAACCACGACATCGACGACGCGATCCGCGCCGGGCTCCTCTCGCCGGAGCAGCTGCCGGCGGAGGAGATCGCGATCCTCGGCGACACCGGCTCGCGCCGCATCGACACGCTCGTCCACGACCTCGTCGAGACCTCGGCACAGGCCGGCGACATCGTCCAGAGCGACGAGATCGGCGGCGCGATGCTCGCGCTCCGCGGCTTCATGTTCGAGCGCGTCTACCTCGGTCCGCACTCGGTCGAGGAGCACGCGCGCATCCGCGCGACCGTCCGCCGGATCTTCGAGCACCTCGTCGACGAGCGCGGCGACGACGTCGAGCACGCGACCGACTACCTTGCGGGGATGACCGACCGCTTCGCCCTCGCGTACGCGGCCGAGCTGGACTAGCGGGCACTCGTGGCCCGGATCAAGGACAGCTCGGTCGAGGCGGTGAAGGCCGCCGCGGAGATCCTCCCGCTCGTCGAGGACTACGTCCGCCTGCGCAAGGCGGGGACGACGTACAAGGGCCTCTGCCCGTTCCACCAGGAGCGGACGCCGAGCTTCACCGTCACGCCGTCGCGCGGGACGTTCAAGTGCTTCGGCTGCGGCGAGGGCGGCGACGCGATCGCCTTCGTCGAGAAGATCGAGAACGTCGACTTCGTGGGCGCGATCGACATCCTGGGCCGCCGCTTCGGGATCGAGGTCGAGTACGAGGAGATCTCGCCCGAGGCGGAGCGCGAGCGGCGGCGGCGCGAACGGCTGCGGACACTGCTCGAACGGGCGACCGCGTTCTACGAGCGGATGCTCTGGGACAGCGAGCAGGGCGCGTTCGCGCGCGAGTACCTCGCGTCACGCGGGCTCGGCGAGGAGGTCTGCCGCGCGTTCCGCCTCGGCTACGCGCCCGGCGGCGCGGGCCTCGTCAGGCGCGCGACGCAGGAGGGCTACGAGCAGGACGAGCTGCGCGGGGCCGGGCTCGCGAACAGCCGCGGCAACGACTACTTCCAGCGGCGGCTGCTCTTCCCGCTCGCCGACGCGCGCGGCGGCGTGCGCGGATTCCAGGCGCGCAAGCTCCACGACGACGATCAGCTGCCGCCGAAGTACGTGAACTCGCCGGAGAGCGAGCTCTTCCGCAAGGGCGACCTCCTCTACGGGCTCGACTCCGGCCGCCAGGCAATCGCGCGAGAGGACCGAGCGGTCGTCGTCGAGGGGAACACCGACGTCCTCGCGCTGCGCCAGGCGGGGTTCCTCCCGGTCGTCGCGTCGATGGGGACCGCGCTCACGGAGCGCCAGCTGAAGGAGCTGGCGAGGCTGACACGGCGGCTCTTCCTCTGCTTCGACGCCGACGCCGCCGGCCAGGACGCGACCCTCCGCGGCATGGACCTCGCGCTCGCGCAGGGCTTCAACGTCCAGGTCGTCGCGCTCGCGAAGGGGAGCGATCCCGCCGACGACCCGGACGCGTTCCAGCGAAGGCTGCTCGAGCCCGTCAGCTACGCGGTGCACCGCGTGCGGCTCGAGCGCGCGCGCGCGCGCGACCGCGAGAGCGCCTTCGCCGCCATCCGCACCTTCCTCGCGACGCTGCCGGACTCGCCCGAGCGGATCGAGGCGGTGCGGCTCGCCGCCGACCTCCTCGACCTGCCCCCGGAGACGCAGGCAGGGCTCGCGCCGCCGCGGGGCAGCTCGCGCGCGACCGGCGTCGTCTCGCCGCGGCTCCTCGACGCGGGCCAGCGGCTCGAGCGCGGCGCGCTCGCAGGCGTCGCTGCGCACCCGGAGCTGCTCCGCCTGCTCGAGCAGCTCGGGCCGGAGCACTTCGACGAGCCGCTGAACCGCCGCGCGCGGGCGCATCTGCTCGGCCAGGAGCCGGCCGACGGCGAGCTGACGCCGCTCCTCGCGGAGCTGTACGCGCTCGCCGCCGAGGACAGCATCACCGTCGAGACGACGGAGCAGATGCTCCTCCGGCTGCGGGAGCGGCGCCTCCAGCGCGAGCTCGCGGACGCCGACGAGGCGCATCTCGTCGACCTCCAGCAGGCGCTCCTGAAGATCCGCACCAGGATCCGCGAGTTCGCCTGATCGCGCACTGGTCGGGCGCGGCTCCCGCCGGGCGAAAGCCCGGCTCCGCCGCGCCGCCGGAGCACGATCAGGCACCTCGGTTTGCCTCGCTACAATTCCGCGGCCGATCCCCGGTAGCTCAATTGGCAGAGCATCCGGCTGTTAACCGGAGGGTTGTTGGTTCGAGTCCAACCCGGGGAGCTCTCAGAGCGCGGGCTCGGCGGTGAGCCGACGCCAGAGGTTATCGAGCATGCGCTCGATCGTCGGGTTCCTGGCCGCCGGACCCGCGAGGGTGAATGCGCCCGCGGCGAAGACCTTCGCCCCCGCGGAGGTCTCGTAGTAGCTCATCTCGGCGGGGAGCCGGTCGCCGAATGCATTCGGAATGGTCGCGAGGACGCGGACCGACGCGGGCGAGGCGGGTGTCCGCTCGTCGACCTCGATCCCGAACCAGCCGAGGTGCGCGCCGGGGGCGAGGCCCGTGCCAGCGAACAGCCACGACGCGGCGGCGGCGCCCGTCAGGACGAACGGCTGCGCCGGCTTGCCGTGACTCCAGGCGAAGTACTGGACGCCGACGAGCGCGGATTCCGGCCGTCCGAGGTCGCGCCAGCGTCCGATCCGGGTGATCCGGTCGCCGTCGCGGTCCACGCGGGAGAAGAAGTTGTTGGCGGAGAGGAAGGCGAGGTTGCCGCCGAGATCCCGGAACCGCTGAACCGCGTTGTACTCGGCCGTCGTGACGTACTCGTGGTGCCCGGGAAACACGATCAGCCGGTAGAGCCGCGCCAGCCGGTCGCCCGGGATCTGCTCGAGATCCTCCTGGGAGAGCATGTCGACGTGCCTGCCGCTGTGGGCGAGCCAGCGCAGGAAGCCGAGATCGTAGGCGCGGAAGTGGGGCGGGACGCCGCGATCGAGGAAGGGGCGGGACATGTCCACCGTGTAGAAGCTGCTGTCGAAGTACCAGGTGTCCGGCCTGCCGTCGCCGTTCGCGTCGCGGTAGTTGTACGCCTGCCACGTGTTCGTCGGCTGCACGACGGCGACCCTGTTCCGGCCGAGAACGGCCGGCCGCAGGACGAAGGGGGCGAAGCCGACCCTGCCCGGCGCGCTCAGGCGGGCGGCGTAGACGCCGCTCTCCCAGTCGCCGACGCGGACGCGGATCTCGTCCGGGCCTCCGGTCACGAGGAACGGCCCTGCGACCGTGACGCCGTCGATCGTCTCGTTGCCGATCGTGGGCTTCTGTTCGGGGCCGACGTGCAGGATGTCGAGGAGCACGACGGGGTAGTGGTGCTCCAGGTGCAGCACGGCCACCTGGCCCGGCTCGTAGCTCCGGTGCGCGAAGACGGCGACGACGGCACGTGCGTCGGTCGAGCGCGTATCCAGCCCGGCCGACGCATTCGCCAGCGGGGAGTCGACCAGGGGCGTGTGGTTGCGGATCGAGAGCGTCTGGGTCATCGCGCCCGTCTCGTCGCGGAGCTCGAGGCGGTACGGTCCGTCGGCCAGCCGGGTGGTGTCCCAGCCCCGGACGAGAACGCGTCCGGCCGCCTGCCGCCACGAGGTCGCGCCGGCGATCCGCCAGCGCAGGCCGGGCGTCGAGGCGACCAGGGAGACCCGTCCGCTGAGCGCCTGGAGGCCGAGCCGGAGGCCGGACTGCTCGGCGTGCACGACACGGACGGCTCGAGCGGGGGGATCAGGGGGCGGCCCGGCAAGAGCCGCCGAGAGCACCGCTGCGAGCGCCGTGAGCGCTGCGACGAGAGCGAGAGAGACGACGGCCGCCTTCCGCCTGAACGCGTTGCTTTCCATGCGGCGAACGTCGTGCCCTCCGCTCACGGCGGGCTCACACGGCGTCGGCCGCCAGACCGTGTCTAGCGCGGAGTCAGGACGTCAGCGCGGCGCCAGCGCGTAGAGGCGCCCGCGGCCCACGAGGTAGAGCCGCTTCGCGCCCGCGACCGCAGGCGAGTACCAGCCGTCCGGCCACTCCGTGACGGACGCCCCGTCCCGCGCACGGAGGACGTACGTGTGCTGGTGGAACGTCGAGAAGTAGACGAGCCCGTCGATCACGGTGGCCGAGCCGGAGATCGGGCCGTCCGCGTCGAAGCGCCACCGCAGCTCGCCCGTGCCTGCATCGAGCGCGTAGAAGCGGTGGTCGTAGGAGCCGACGAGAACGCTGTGCCGCCAGACGGCGGGCGAGGCGTAGACGTAGCTCCCCGTCGGCCGTGACCAGAGGAGGCGCCCGGACGCCGCCCCGAACGCGTAGACGCCGCCGTCCAGCGAACCGATGTAGATGCGGCCGTACGCGACGGCCGGAGACGAGTAGAGCCGCCCGTGGCCGCCCGAGGTCCAGAGGACCCTCCCGGTGCGAGCGTCGAGCGACACGACGTCGCCGCCGTAGGTTCCGATCGCGAGCCTGCCGCCGGCGAGCGCGAGCGACCCCTTGATCGGGCCGTGGAGGTCGCGCGTCCAGAGGACGCGTCCCGAGGCGGCGTCGAGCGACCACACGCGGCCGTTCCAGTCGCCGATGTAGACGGCACCGTGCGCGACGAGCGGTGACGACTCGGTGGGGCCGACCCGACGGTGCCAGCGCACGTGGCCGGTGAGCGCGTCGAACGCGAGCACCTGCCCGTCGCGCACGCGCGAGCCGCATTCCGGGTTGCCGATGAACGTCTCGAAGACGAGGTGCGAGGCGAGCGCGGGGGACGCCCAGCCGCATCGTCCCGAGTCGTAGCGCCAGACGGCGCGACCCGTGGCCTCGTCGAGCGAGTACATCCGTCCGTCGATCGTCGCGATGTACACGCGGCCGTAGCCGACCACCGGCGGAAACTCGAGCAGCGCCTGCCCGTGCCACGTCCAGAGCCGCCGGAACGGCGGCTGCAGCCGGAGGCGGACGAGGGCGCGCGTCCGCTGCTCGTCGTATCCGTAGGTCGCCCAGGCGATGCCGGGCTCGGGCGGAGGCGTCGTCACCGGCGCGCTGGGCGCGTACTCGGTCGTGGTGGAGCCGACGATCGTCGGCGCCTGCGGGCGGAGCACGCGGTGCGCGACGACGACCCCGACCGCGACGAGGATCAGAACGGCGCCTGCGAGCGCGAGCCTCCTCACCGCAGCACGAGATCGTACGCCCGCCGCAGGTCGGCGCGCGAAGCTCTGCTCAGTGGTGGATCGCGTCGAGCGTGACCCGGTCCGGATGGATGCGGCAGACGATCCGCGTCTCGCGCGCGGCCTGCTCGGCAGGGAAGACGTAGCCGTAGTAGCGGGGATGGCGCGTGTACCGGCGCGTCACGCGGTCGAGGTGCTCGACCGCGCCGTCCTCGACGAGCTCTGCGCGCCCGCGGATGAGGAGGTAGCGGCCGGTGTCGTCGGGATCGACGACGAGCAGGCTCACCCGCGGGTCGGCGGCCATGTCGCGGCCCTTGCGGCGCTCGCGGGTCGTGTTCACGCATGCGCACTCGCCGTCCCAGTCGACCCAGACGAGGCTCGACTGCGCCGCGCCGTCCGGGAGCAGCGTCGTGAGGACACCGTGCGCTCGGCCAAGGAGCAGGTCGAGGTGGGACTCCGGGATCACGTCGCGTCCAGCGTGACGACGTGGAGCGGGAGGATCCGGCAGAGTACGGGCGTCTCCTCGTCGGCGAGCTCCGCCGGCACGACCTTGCCGAAGTACGGTGCGACGCCCGTGTAGAGCAGCGCGAGCGCGTCGAGGTGCTCGGCCGCGCCGTCCTCGGTCATCTCGACCACGCGGCCGCGGATCTCGAGCGAGCGCAGCGGCTCGCGCGGGTCGAAGCAGAGGAGCGTCACGCGCGGGTCGCGACGCATGTTCCGCTCCTTGAGGAAGCCGCGCATCGTGTTGACGAGGACGTGCGTGCCGTCGACGTTGCACCAGACCGGCGACGTGTGCGGCGCGCCGTCACGCATCAGCGTCGTCAGCGCCGCGACGGGCGGCCCCTGGACGAGTCGCGCGTGCGAGTCGGGGATGACGGCGGCACCCGTGGCCATCGCGTCCCATCGTCGAGCCGGCTGCGGCGGTCTCCATCGGGGCATCCGCGGAGGCGGGGGCGGGCGGGATAGCACCCGCCCCCATGTGCGTGTGGTCAGTTGATGCAGACGTTGGGCGATCCGGTGAGGATCACTCCGAGCGACAGGTCGACCGTGTCGCCGAAACGCGCGACCGGCCTGCAGACCGAGCCGGCGTTCAGCCCGAGCAGCGCCGCGTCGAGCGAGAGGTCGCCGCCCACGGTCTCGCTGCGGCTTCCTCCGACCCGGACAGTGTCGTTGGCCCCGACGTTCTCGCTGCGGTCCGCGCCGACCCTGACGGTCTCGTTCTGGTCGACGGTCTCGGAGCGGCTGCCGTGGATCCTGATGGTCTCGTCCTTGGTGACGCTCTCGGTACGACCGCCGCTGATGGTGATGTTCTCGTTGTTGGCGACGGTCGCCGTGCGGTCGTGCCCGATGGTGATCGTCTCGTCGTTGCCGACGGTCTCGGTGCGGCTCCCGCCGACCTTCACCGTCGCGTCGCCGGAGGCGACCGTCTCGACGTTCCCGCCCTTGATCGAGATGTCGCCGCTGCTGTCGATGCTGATCGACGCGCTCGGCCCGACGATCTCGACGCCGCCGTCGTCGACACTCAGCGTGAACTGCCCGTTCGGGCTCGTGAACGTGCCGGAGAAGTCCTTCCCGTCCTTCCCGTTCTGCCCCGGCCGGCCGTCCTGTCCGTTGCAGACGTACGCCGTCGAGCCGTTCGCGTCGGTGATCGCGGCGCCGCCGGTCTGGCAGTGCGAGTCGCCCGCCGGCAGCTGCGCCACCGTCGGGCTGACGCCGTTCGCACCCGGCGCGCCGGCGGGGCCGACGTCGCCCTTCTGGCCCTTCTCGTTCCACTGGATCTGCGTCTCGATCGCCGTGCAGTGGCTGAGCAGCGAGCCGCTCGGCCCGGATGGATCGATCAGCCTGATCGTTCCGACGTTCTTCAGCATGCACGCCGTGTACACCGCGTTTCCGTCCGGAATCGTCGCGTAGGCGATTCCGGCGGCAGCGAGCAGTGCCGCCGCTCCGACGACGACCACGGCGACTCTCCGCCGCATCCGCATGACTCCCCCTTTTCCCCTGGCCGGAGACCCCGTGGCGCCGTGTCTACCATCTCGGCGGCTGCTGAGTAACTTGCGCCGCAAGGCAATGTCTGGTAGCTTGCGACGCATGGCAACGATGGAGCGCCGCCGGACCGAGCTGCTGCGGGGCGTCCTCGATCTCTGCCTCCTCGCCGTGATGCAGGAAGGGCCGGCGTACGGCTACGAGATGACGAAGCGGCTCCGCGCGCGCGGCCTCGCGATCGTCGGCGAAGGGTCGATCTACCCGCTCCTCGGCCGGCTCGAGCGCGAGGGTCTCGTCGAGACGTATCGCGCCGCGAGCAACGGCGGGCCGCCGCGCAAGTACTACCGCGCCTCGGCCGACGGCGAGCGCATGCTCGCGGAGGGCGTGTCCGAGTGGCGCGCGGCGCGCAACGCGGTCGACGCCGTGCTTGGTCCCGTCGGAGCGGAGGTGCAGGCGTGAGCCCGTTCGTCGAAGAGTGCCTCCGGGAGTGGAAGCGCCTCGGCGTGCCGGACCCGGTCGCGAACGAGATGGCGGCCGACCTCGCCGCGGACCTCGCGGAGGCGGAGGCGGACGGGACGTCGCCCGAGGAGGTGCTCGGCAGCGGCGCGTTCGACGCGCGATCGTTCGCGGCGGCGTGGGCGAGGGAGCGCGGCATCGTGTCCGCACCGCGCCCGGTGGGCGCACCGCGCGGGCGGCGGCGCTGGCTGATGCCCGCGCTCGTGGCCCTGTTTGCGCTCATCGCCCTCGTGGGCGCCGTGCTCGCGATCAGGGGCAACCCTCCCCGGAACGTGAACGTGCGCGTTGCACTGGCCGCCGGGGGCGGGTCGGCGCGGCTCCACGTCGTCGGGCCGGGACGGATTCACTCCCTGCCTCGGCTGCGCCCCGGGCCGGGTGCGGTCCTCGTGCCGCCCAGCGGGCAGGTCACGGTCGTGAATGTCCGGCCGATCGGCATCGTGCTGCTCATCGTCGGGCTCGTCGGGGCAGCCGTCTCGCTCGCGATCTGGGCGCCGTGGCGGCGGCCGACCGCGCTGAGCCCGTAGGCCCGTCTACCGTGTCGGGGCGATGGCTCCGACGATCGTGATCGAGCGCCGCTTCCGCGGCCCGGCCGGCTCCGGGAACGGCGGCTACACGTGCGGGCTCGTGGCCGGGCTCGTGGACGGCGATGCCGTCGAGGTGACGCTGCGCCTGCCGCCGCCGCTCGACACGCCGCTCCGGGTGGAGGGCGGGGGCGACGCCGTGCGCGTGCTCGACGGCGACATGCTCGTCGCCGAGGCGACCGCCGCGGAGCTCGAGCTCGACCTGCCCCGGCCGGTGGACCACGCCGAGGCCGTCCGGATCGCCGGCTCCCGGCCCGACGATCCCGAGCATCCGTTCCCGGGCTGCTTCGTCTGCGGCCCGCGCCGCGACGAGGGCGACGGGCTGCGCCTCCGGCCGGCGGCGGTGGGGGACGGCAGGATCGTTGCGCCGTGGCGGCCCGCCGAGGTCGCGCCGCCGTTCGTGTGGGCCTCGCTCGACTGCCCCGGCGCCCACGCCGTCGACCCGGACGGCGCGCGGGGGATCAGCGTCCTCGGCCGGCTGACCGGGCGCATCCTCGAGCTGCCGGCACCGGGCGACGAGTGCGTCGTCGTCGCCTGGCCGCTCGGCGGCGACGGCCGCCGCCTGTTCGCCGGCACCGCGCTCTTCCGGGACGGACGGCCGCTCGCGCTCGCCCGCGCCGTCTGGTTCCCGGTCGGAGACGACGCCCGGGACCCGGCCTGAGCCTTGTGTACCCTCCGGCGGGTGAACGGCAGGTGAACGACCGGTTCGACGAGCTTCTGCGCCGGCTCGGCGAGATCTCCGATCTCGAGAAGGCCGCGGCACTCCTCTCGTGGGACGAGGAGACGAAGATGCCGCCGACCGGCGCCGCCGTCCGCGCCGAGCAGCGCGCGACGCTGAACCGCGTCGCGCACGACCTCCAGACGGCGCCCGAGCTCGGCGAGCTGCTCGAGGAGCTCCGCCCGCTCGAGGAGGAGCACGAGCCGGAGTCGTTCGAAGCGGCGCTCGTCCGCGTCTCCCGGCGCGACTACGAGAAGGCGACGCGTGTCCCGTCCGACCTGCGCGCCGAGCTGACGCGCTGCGGGTCGCTCGGCTACCGCGCCTGGCTCGAGGCCCGCGAGGCGGAGGACTACGCCATCCTGCTGCCGCTCCTCCGCCGAGGGCTGGAGCTGCGGCGCGAGTACGTCGCGTGCTTCGACCCGACCGACGACCCCTACGACGTGCTGCTCGACGACTACGAGCCGGGGACGACGACCGCCGAGGTGGCGGAGATCTTCGACCAGATCAAGGCAGCGCTCGTGCCGCTGATCCGCGCCGTGTCCGAGGCCGAGCCGATCGACGACTCGTGCCTGCACGGCGGCTTCGACCGGAGGGCGCAGCGCCGCCTCTCGATGGTGATGCTCGAGCGCTGGGGAATGGACGCCCTCTCGTGGCGGCTCGACCGGACCGTCCACCCGTTCGCGACGTCGATCTCGCCGCACGACATCCGCCTGACGACGAACTTCCACGAGGACAGCCTGCACGGCGTCCTCTCCTGCCTCCACGAGTTCGGTCACGGCCTCTACGAGCGCCAGGTCGACCCGCGGTTCGCGCGCACGCCGCTCGCGCACGGGGTCTCCGCCGCGTTCCACGAGTCGCAGAGCCGCATGTGGGAGAACCTCGTCGGCCGCAGCCTCGCGACGTGGCGGTTCTTCTACCCGGAGTTGCAGGCGACGTTCCCGGAGCGGTTCGGCTCGGTGCCCGTCGAGACGTTCCACCGCGCTCTGAACAAGGTGCAGCCGTCGTTGCGGCGGGTCGACGCCGACGAGGTGACGTACTGCCTCCACATCATCCTCCGCTTCGAGCTCGAGCGCGACGTGTTCGCGGGCGCCGTCTCGCTCGAGGACCTGCCCGAGGCGTTCGAGGCGAAGATGCGCGAGTACCTCGATCTCCAGCCCCCGGACATCGTCGCCGGCGTCCTCCAGGACGTGCACTGGTCGGACGTCAGCTTCGGCTACTTCCCGACGTACGCACTCGGGAACGTCGTCTCCGTCCAGCTCTGGGATCGCGCAGAGGAGGAGATCGGCGAGCTCGAGCCGATGTTCGAGCGGGGAGAGTTCGCACCGCTGCGCGAGTGGCTCGGCGAGAACGTGCACCGCCGCGGCCGGGTGTTCACGCCGAAGGAGCTGCTCCAGCTCGTCACCGGCGGGCCGATGGACGCGGGGCCGTACCTCGCCTATCTCGAGCGCAAGCTCGAGGAGCTGTTCGGCGCGGCGGTCGGCTAGCGGCGCGGCGTCAGTCGCCGTGCGAGTCGCAGCTGCAGACCCGGGCTCCGAGGGACGCGCGCTCGTACGGGAGCCCGCAGCGGGCGCAGGTCGGCGGCAGCACGCGGGCGCGGACGAGGAGTGCGCGCATCAGCGTCGCCCAGAGGAGGGCGTAGGCGATGAGGAGCGGGCCGTGCATGCCCGCTTCTATCGGCAGGAAGGGCCGAACGGTTTACTCCCGGCGAGGATCCCTTCGCTAAGATCGGTCGGGTGAGTTGGCTCTACGTCGCCCTGCTCGTCCTGGCGATCGCGGTGGTGGTCGGAGCGGAATGGCCGCGTCTGCAGCACCGGCTGGAGGTGCGGCTGGGGCCGGAGGCGCGCCGCCGGCGCGAGCGGGAGAAGCGCAAGACGATGCTCCGCGTCGTCCCGAACGACGCCGACGACTTCGCGGCGAGCGTCGAGCGCGACCTCGCCCAGCTCCCGACGATCGAGGAGAAGGACCGGCCGAACCGCTAGCCGCCGAAGCGGACGACGAAGCTCGTCTGCAGCGTGCGCGTGTTCGGGAGGACCGGTCCGACGTCCTCCATGTTCTTCGACTCCTCGAAGTCGGAGGCCTGCAGCGAGAGGCGGTGCGAGCCGGGCGCGAGCGAGGCGGTCGCGAGCGAGAGCACGCCGTTGGCGTACGTGAAGCGGGCGACCTTGCCGTCGACCCTGGCGGCGAGCGAGCCGGGGTCGACGCCGGATTGCGTGTCCGTGATGGCGACCTTCAGCACCGCGCCGCGGCGCACGCTCCGGGCGAGGAGGCGGATCGCGGGCGGCGTCGTGTCGTTCACCCAGAAACGGAACGTGAATATCCCGGGCTTCCGGCCCGACGGCGTGTCGAAGACGATGTCGTACTGGCCGGTGACGGGGAGGATCGCCGCGACAACCGGCGCCGGCCGGGGCAGCCCCACGTACGGATTGATCATCGCCGGCAGCCCCGTGTAGCCGACCAGCCGGTTCTCGTCGCCCGCCTGGACGATGCGCGGCGAGACGGCGACGCCGACACCGTGAGAGACGACGACCGCTCCGAAGTTCGCGACCGGCGTCGTCAGCGTGTAGCGGAACACCTGCTCAGGCCCGGACAGGTTCGTCGAGACGCCTGGCGCCTCACCGAGCTCGGGATACCGGTACGCCGAGACGCGCGATGCCTTGCCGGCGGTGTCGCCGCGGTAGACGCCCGGCTTCGTGAGCGTCGTGTGCGGGTCGTTGCCGAGCTGCGGCGCCTCGACACGGAACCAGTACGGGACGCGGCGCACGTCGGCGCCGCGGGACAGCGTCACGAAGCCGGTCGCCTCGCCTTCTGCCGCGTCCGGCGAGGTCGCGACGGTCATGGTGATCGTCGATCCGGCGACGACCGTCGGCGCGTTCGCCGAGAGCGTGACGCCGCGCGGGGTCGCCTGCGCGGTGACGGCGACGTTCCACGGCGCGGTCCCGCCGCCCGCGTCGGAGATCGCAAGCTGCCGGTCGACGGTCGTGCTCCGGCGAACGAGTCCGAACGAGAGCCCGGTCGGGTCGGTGAAGATCAGCGGGTTGTCGGCCTGGGGGATGTCGATGCGGCCGCCGCCCTCGCGCGTCGACGCGACCTCCGTCGACGTGTTCGGCACGTGTACCGGGTCGCCGGTGAGCTCGAGCGCAGACTTGATCTGCTCGACCGTCCACGTCGGGTGGCGCTGCTTCAGGAGCGCGGCCGCGCCGGCGACGTGCGGAGTCGCCATGCTCGTCCCGTCCCACACGTCCCAGTTGTTCGGCGGGATCGAGGAGAGGATGCTCTCGCCGGGCGCGGTCACGTCCGGCTTCATCTGGAGCGAGATCGGCGTCGGGCCTCCGGAGGAGAACGATGCGATCTCGTCCGGCGGGCTCGCCTCGCTCGACGCGGCGACGGTGATCGCCTCCGGTGCGGTCGCCGGGCTCCCGACGGAGCCGCGGCCGGCGTCCTCGTAGTCGTTCCCGGCCGCGACCACCGGGACGACGCCCGCGTCGGCCGCGTCGTCGAGGGCCTGCACGACGATGTCGCGGCTCGGCTCGATCTCCGGCTCGCCGAGCGAGAGGTTGATCACGTCCATGCCGTCCTTCACCGCCTGCTCGATGCCCGCGGTGATCTCCGGCGAGTTGCCGTCGAGGCCGTAGTCGCGCGTCGGGACGGTCAGCACCTTGTAGTTGCCGATGTACGCCGCCGGCGCGATGCCGGAGACGGCGACCTTGCCCCGCGGCCCGTTCGAGATCGTGCCGTGGTCGCCGGCAGCGATGCCCGCGACGTGGGTCGCGTGATCCGAGTACTGGGGGTCGAACGGCGTGTTCGCGTATTTCCAGGTCTCGTTCGCCGGCGCGAACGCGCGGGCGACGATCACCTTCGGCGTCGTGTACTGCGTGTTCCCCTTCGGGAAGCCGGCCGGGTACGTGTAGCCGGTCGGGTCGAAGAACGAGTGCGCCTGGTCGACGCCGTCGTCGATGATCGCGATCTTCATCCCCTGTCCCGCGGTGGCGAGGGTCGGCCCCCAGACGGTCGGCGCCCCGATCAGCTGCGGGCTGCGGTTCAGCGCCCCGGCCGTGCCCCCGAGCGCGTGGTACGTGACCGACGGCCACACGGTCGCGCCCGGGATGTGCGAGAGCGTCGGGAGCTGCGACCGCGGGACGACGACGGCCATCCCGTTGAGGACGACGCCGTAGCGCCAGTGGACGGTCGCATCCGGGATCGCGGTCTCGATCCGCGCCTGCAGCGTCCGCTGGGCGGACGCGAGCGTCCGGAGGTACGAGACGCTGGCGGGCGCGCGGACGTTCAGCCGCCGGTGGACGGTCGCACGCGCGGCGAGGCCGCGGTCCCGGAGGATCGCCTGCGACAGCGACGGCTGGGGGAGGGTGACGACGACCTCGACGAGCCCGCCGCCCGTGGCCGCGTCGGGCCGCGCGGCGGCCCCGCCGGCGGCGAGCAGCGCGACGGCCGCGGTGAAGCCGAGGAGGGACAGGGCGAGGCGACGCAGACGGCCCATGGTACGTATGCAGACGCTGGATCGGTTCAAAGGTCGGGAGGGCTACACTTCGCCCCGCCCGCGGATGTGGCGGAATTGGTAGACGCGCACGGTTCAGGTCCGTGTGGGGGCAGCCCCGTGGAGGTTCAAGTCCTCTCATCCGCATGAGCAGCGACGACGACAACTTCTTCGACACGCCCGAGACGAGTCGCCGCTCGCGCTGGGCCGTGGCCGCCTTCGCCGTCGTGACCATGCTCGTCGTCGGGCTGCCGCTGATCTGGGCCTTCACCGGGTGGCTCTAGGCCGCCGGCTCTTCGCTAGCGCACCCAGACCGTCACGGTGACCGTGCCGCCGCGGAGGAGCGTGGCCTGCGCGGCGACCGTGCACGTGCCGTTCGCCTTCAGCAGCCGGACGCGCGTCCGGCCGACGACGTAGGCGAACGTCGCGCTCTTGATCGCGCTGCCGACGGTGCACATGACCTCGCCCCCGACCTTCGCGCCGGCCGGGCTCGCGGCGACGCGGACGCCGTGGACGTTCGGGACACCGGTCTTCATCACCTGGGCGATCGACTCGTAGGGCCGCCTGTCGGACTGCGACCCCAGCAGCTTCCAGGAGGCTGCCTCCGACGCGGACGCAGCAGCGAGCAGCGCCACCGTCGCGAATGCGGCTGCAGTCCCCTTCCCCATGCCCATTGGTCGGCATCGCGCCGCCGCAACTTGAACGCGGGATCACCACGTAGAGTGTCCCGCATGGAGCCGGAGACCGAGTTCGTCGCGCTCGGGCACGCGGGGAGCGAGCACTACGCGGGGCTCGAGACGTTCCCAAACCCGGGCGTCCTCGAGGTCGAGCTGACGAGCGACGAGCTGACCGCGGTCTGCCCGGTCACCGGCCAGCCGGACTACTACATCGCGGAGATCGTCTACGAGCCGGACGAGCTCTGCCTCGAGTCGAAGTCCCTGAAGCTCTACCTCGCGCGATTCCGGAACGAGGGCGTCTTCTGCGAGGCGCTCGCCGTGCGGATCCGCGACGACGTCGCCGCCGCGCTCGCGCTCGAGCCGGACGCGGTGACGGTGATGCTGACGCAGAAGGCGCGCGGCGGCATCACCATCGTCGCGACGGCATAAGGAAAGAGCCAGACGGGCGAAAGCTGTCGCTCAAACACCCGTCCGGCTCCTCCGAAGGGACGGGCTGCGGCCCACCGTCCCTCTGCGAGCACCATAACCCGTCTGACCTCGCGCGCGGCCTTACTTTGCAAGAGCTTTACATTGGACGCCGGACCGCAACCTGCGGCTCTTACAAAACCTGAACCCGCGTCTCACCTCTGTCATAGAGTCGCCGACGATGCTCCCCGACATGCACCGACCACTCCACCAAGGAGCAGCGATCATGAGCGCGAACGTGACCCGGATGAAGAAGGTCTACGACCCGCACGGCGAGGTCGAGAGCGACCTCCGCCACATCCAGGATCTCGTCTTCGTCCGCGACCTGCTCGCGGCGCATGGTGCGACCCCTGCCGAGCTGACGGAGTACGACGCGGTCATCGACGGCGTCCGACGGCAGCTCGCGGAGGACGCGAAGCGCGACGCGAGCCGGTTCCCGACGGCGGCGTAGCTCCCGGACTCTACTAGGCCTCGATCTCGACCTCGACGCTCGCGTCCGGGTAGAGCACCCGCCAGACGCGGAGGTAGATCTCGAGCTCGACCCGGGACTCGTCGTCGTCCTCGGGCTCGAGCTCGAGGGAGTCGGGACCGGTGACCAGCGGCCGTTGCCCGAGACTCCGGAGGAACGACGCCAACCGGTCGGTGTACGCCGGATCGCTGAGGGAGAGATGCACTCGCAGAGGCCGCCCTTCTGTCGATCCTCGCTCGTTCTCCCACCGCTCGGCACCACCCGTTTGCGGTAGGACGACTCCCCCGTCCGGGGGATTTAGGGAGGAGAGCTACGACCCGAGAGCGGCGAGCACGTCGTCGGCATGGGTCGCCGGCTTGACGTTCAGCATGACCTTCGCCACGGTGCCGTCGGCGGCGATCACGAACGTCGACCGGTTGACGCCCATGTACGTGCGCCCCGCGTAGCTCTTCTCGCCCCAGACGCCGTACTGCTCGGCCACCGCGTGGTCGGCGTCGGCGAGGAGCGTGAAGGGGAGGCCGTACTTCTCCTTGAACTTCACGTGGGAGGCCTCGTCGTCGGGGGAGACGCCGAGGACGACCGCGCCGGCCCGCTCGAACTCGCCGTAGAGGTCGCGGATCCCGCAGGCCTGCGTCGTGCACCCGGGCGTGTCGTCCTTGGGATAGAAGTAGAGGACGACGGGCTTGCCGCGGAGCTCGGAGAGCCTCACCGACTCGCCGGCGTCGGAGGTCAGCGTGAAGTCGGGGGCGAGATCACCTTCGGCTACCACGTCGTCCTCCTCGCGTTGTCAGGGGCGTCGTTTTCTATCACCTGTCGGGCAGAAACGCCGCAGCGCCGACGCCTGTTCCCGTGTCGTCGCCTTCCGCGTTTCCCCCGATTGGGCCCTGCGCGGCTCGGGCCCATCTCTCCGCAGGAAGCCTCTCGAGGGGACGGTGTCCATGGGCGGTGCACGACTTCGCATCGGTCCGCTTGTGGCGGGAGGCGTAGCGGCCGTCGTCGTGACGGCGGTGTCGACCGACTCGGTTCCCGCATCGGCGCGATCTGCAACGGCACCGTGCCGTCCTGTCGTCCAGCTCGTGCCGACGCCGCGCCAGCCCGAGGCGTTCCTCCAGCGGATCGCCGTCTCTCCGAGCGGAGAGATCTGGGCCGTCGGCGGAGGAGACCCGGTCAAGAACGACGTGGGAATCATCCTCCGATGGACCGGGAGCCGGTTCGTCGGCGTGCCGGTGCCGCGCGGGACGCGTGAGCTGCGCGACGTCGCTGCGCCTGCACCGGGTCAAGCGTGGGCCGTGGGGATCGACCGCGTTCTCCACTGGGACGGACACCGCTGGAGCCGAAGCCCTGCGCCCGCAGGCTCACTTTGGGCTGTCTCGGCGGCTGCGGCGGACGACGTCTGGGCGGTCGGGACGTCGCGCGCGGGCTTGCTCGTCATCCACTGGGACGGGACGGCGTGGAAGCGCGTGCCGTTCCTCCCGATCCCTGCCTCCGGTCAGCAGCCGATCGGCGGAAAAGGAGTCCTCGTCACGTGGGCGTTCCTCGAAGGAGTTCTCGCTCTCGGCGAGGACGACGTCTGGGTGGTGGGAACGGCCAGCGACGACTCGGCGATCGTCGCCCACTGGGACGGATCCGCTTGGCTCTCGTTCGACGCGCCGGTCCCCAGCGGCGAAGGCCTCGGGTCGGTGGCAGCCACGTCGACAGGACACCTGTGGGTCGCCGGTGGACTACGTGGCGGAGGAAGTGCGGCAGAGTGGGACGGAACGACGTGGCGCGTCCGTGGGCGCCGCTACTACTGGATTCCCGACGTCGCGGTGCGCGGGAGCGAAGTCTGGGCGATTCTCACCGACGTCGTCGCCAGCTACGCCGCGCGCTGGATCGGCTATGAGTGGATCCGACTCGAGCAGCCGCACCGGGATGTCGGTCTCATGGGGCTCGCGATCGACCGGCGCGGGGATGCCTGGGCGGCGGGCTGGCGGCTCGGCGAGGCGCCGAGGCAGCGATCGGTGATCTACCGCTACCGCTGCTCGACATAGCCCTGGCGATCACGCGACCGCGGCCGGTTAGGGTGGCGGCCGATGGTAACGGTGCACCACACGGTCGCATTCCTCGTCATCGCCGTGACCTTCGCGGCGGCAGTCACCGCCGGGGTGGCGTACTACCGCCGCCGCGAGCCGCGGGGGATCGTCACGCACCTGATCGCGCTCGCGCAGACGCTGCTCGTGGCGCAGGTCGGGCTCGGGCTGCTGCTCCTCTCCGACCACAAGCGGGCGCCGGTGAGGCTCCACTACCTGTACGGGACGCTGGCGCTGCTCGCGGCGCTCTCGCCCTGGATCTACGCGCCGGCCGACCGCCGCCGCCGGCTCGCCTGGTTCGCCGGAGCTACCCTGCTGGCGGGAGCGCTCGCCGTGCGGGCCTACATGACAGGGACATGAGCTTCTTCTCGCGGATGAACCCGACGCTGCGCGGTTTCCTGATCCTGACTGCGATCGTCGTCGTGGTCGTCGTCCTCCAGCTCGAGGCGACGCTCTCGGCGCTGCTGATCGTCGCCCGGATCGCGTTCCTGCTCGCGATCACGTTCTTCGTCTATCTCATGTGGCGAGAGCGGCGCGGGGAGATCGCGGAGTGGCCGCTCCGCGCCCGGGTCGTCTTCTACGGTGCGGCGGCGCTCGCCGTCGCCGACCTCGCGGTGAACTGGTACGGCGGCGCGCAGGGACTGGAGGTCATCGCGTTCATCGCCGTGCTCGCGTGCTGCGGCTTCGCCATGTGGCGGACCTGGCGCGACCAGCACACCTACTCGTAGCTCGCGAAGCTTCGCTTCGCTCGCTGGGGAACGGAACTGCGCGCGCGGACGCTGGTTCGCGGCGCCGTGACGCTTCCGTTACGCCGCCGCCTGGGCCGTTGCGAGCTTCGCAAACCGCGAAGGGCCAACAGCACGAAGCGCGGACGAGACCGCGCTCTCGTCCGCGCGGAGCTCCGCTACTCCGGTTCGAGAAGCGCAGCTTCTCGAACCGACGCTCCGTCGAGCGCGGCGAGCGCGTCGCGGATCGTCACGTGCTGGCCGACGAAGATCGGCGTGTCGCGCTCCGTGTAGCTCGACGCCTCGCTGTCGCGGAGGCGGAGCATCAGGTGCATGAAGTCCGCCGGCTCCTCGCACTCGAAGGCCGTCATGAACTCCTGGTCGTCGATCCCGAACGAGTACGTCGTGTGGTTCCTGATCCCGGGGAACTCCTCGCGGCCGATCACCATGTGCTCGTCCATCGCCCGCTGGCGGTCCGCCTCGGACAGCGCGTACCACGGACGCACCTTCACGAACGGGTAGACGACGAGGTAGCGGAGACCGTACGGCGTGATCTTCCGTGCCTTGCGCGCGCTCGTGTACTGCGACGCCTTCGTCGTCGCGAGGTACGAGTACGGCGTCTCGAGCCAGCCGGCGAGCGGCGTGCCGTTCAGCGCCGCGCCGAGCTCGCCGAGCGTGTCATAGCGCTCGGTGATCTTCCAGAGAAAGAAGTCCGTCTCGGGGCGCACGCCCGCCGTCGTGTACGCGCGCAGGTGGTCGAAGCGGTCGGCGAAGTCCTCGACGACGTCGGCGAAGGCGTCCTTCGCCGCCTGGCGATCCTCGACCGGGAGCCGGCGCCACGCCGGGTCGACGCGGTAGAACGTGTAGGCGACGTACTGGCCCTCCATCGGGGGAAATGCTAGCCGCGGCGGAGCGGCACGAGCTTCAGCGCCGTCGGCCCGGGGTTCACCGGCGCGACCGCGGTGAGCCGGAGCCGGTACCTGCCGGGCGCGGACGGCACGGTGAGCGGCAGCGTCGTCGGCTTCGCGCCGGCAGCGAGGCCGCGCCGCGTGGCGAGGAGCTTGCCCGGAAGGCGGTAGAGCTGCGCGACGTAGGTGCAGTCGACGTCGCAGGTGAGCGTCACCTTCGCGCCGCGCTGGACGACGGCGGGGTGGACGGTCAGCCGCATCCCGGGACAGCGCGCGACGACGCCGCGCCGCGACTGCTCCATCGCCGTGCGCACGGCGGGGAGGCTGGACTTCGGCGTGCCGTCCGCGTAGTAGAGGCCGGACTGCCAGGCCGCGAGCGCCGTCTCGTCGAACGCGTGGAAGAGGAACAGGCCCTGGACGGTCGGCTGGCAGAACGCGAGCTGGATCGCCTGCCGGTAGTAGTCCGCCTGCACCTGTTCGGTCACCGGCTTCGTCGTCGCCGGCTCCGTCCCCGTGTAGAGCGACTGCTTCGCCGCCGGGATCTGGGACTCGACGCCGAACTCGTCGTAGACGATCGGCAGCTGCGAGCCGGGCTGCGCGGTGCCGTCGAACGCCTGGCCGAGGAGCGTGACGAGCTTCTGGTAGTCGGCGAGGGCGATCGTCGTCGAGTTCGGATGGGTTCCGAGGAAGGGGGCGACGCTCGAGTTGTCCTCGTACGGGTGGAACGCGAGCCCGTCCATGATCGGCGTCGTGCGCCCGCTCGCCCGGTATGCGACGCCCATGTCCCGGATGAACCCGGTCGGCGAGTGCGTCGGCCTCCCGGTCAGCGCCGGGTTGTCGCTGCCGCGCGGCGACACCGCGCCGCCGAGCACCTCGACGCCGGGGTCGGCCGCCTTCACCGCGTCGTACGTCCTCGCGAGCAGGCGCTCGTACGCGGGCGCGGCCGCGTCGCTGCCGTCCGGGTTGAACTGCGGCAGCCAGTACCGGTTCAGGTTCGGCTCGTTGCCGACGATGATCGTCCGCAGCGCGGGGACGGCGGTGACGACGGACGCGGCGTAGGACGCGAAGTCGGACTGGTCCTCGTCGGTCAGCGGCGTCGTCGCGCTGCCGTAGTTCATGACGCTCGTCAGCACCTCGATCCCGTCGAGGTTCGCCGCCGTGGCGATGTTCTCCAGGATCGTCGTCTCGGCGGGGGAGACGGCCGTCTCGCCGGGTTTCCAGATCTCGGTGATCCGGACGCCGCGGAAGCCGGCGAGCGCGACGAGGTCCATCCGCGCCTTCGCCTCGGTCAGCGTCGGCGAGCGCACGGCGTCCTCGGTCGCGCCGATGACCATGCCGGGGCCGCCCGCATGCGCCGCCGGTGCGAGAACGAGGGCGGAGGCGAGGGCCGCGAGGAACCGTCCCTTCGTGCCGAACATTGGCTCGGCTACGGTAGCCATGGCCGTGACCGACCGGGTGGACGAACAGCTCAGGACGCTGCCCGCGAAGCCGGGCGTCTACCTCTTCCGGGACGAGGGGGGCGAGATCCTCTACGTCGGCAAGGCGAAGTCGCTGCGGCCGCGCGTCCGCTCCTACTTCCAGCGGGGCGGCGACGGCCGTGCCCAGATCCAGCAGCTGCCGGCCCGGGTCGCCGACGTCGAGGTGATCGTCACCGGGAGCGAGGTCGAGGCGCTCCACCTGGAGCAGAACCTCGTGAAGCGGCACCGGCCCCCGTTCAACGTCCGGCTCCGCGACGACAAGTCGTTCCCGTACATCGCCGTGACCGTCGAGGACGAGTTCCCGCGGGTCATGTTCACGCGCGAGCGGCACCGCCCCGGCGTCGTCTACTTCGGCCCGTACGCGAACGCGAAGAAGGTGCGCGAGACCCTCGACGTGCTCAACCGCGTCTTCCCGTACCGCCCGTGCGAGGGGCCGAAGCCGGGCCGCCACTCGGGGATCCCGTGCCTCGACTACCACATCGACCGCTGCCTCGCGCCGTGCGTCGGCTACGTGTCGAGGGAGGACTACCGGGCGATCATCGACTCGGTGATCGAGTTCCTCTCCGGCGACGTGAAGCCGATCCAGCGCGAGCTCGAGCGGAAGATGCACGAGGCGGCGGGCCAGGAGCGGTTCGAGGACGCCGCGCGCTACCGCAACCGGCTCTTCTCCGTGCAGCACCTCGTCGAACGGCAGGCGGCCGATCGCCAGTCCGTCGGCACCGCGGACGTCGTCGGCTTCGCCGCGGAGGGCGACCGCGCCGTCGTCCAGATCTTCCCGCTGCGCGGGGGCAAGATGGTCGACCGGCACTCCTTCCATCTCGAGAACGTCGCCGGCCAGGACGTGACGACGATTCTCGAGTCGTTCTGCCTCGAGTACTACGGCAGCGCGCCGATGGTGCCGCCGCAGATCGTCGTCCCTCGCAACGCGGGCGATCTGGCGGCGCTCGCCGAGTTCCTCTCCGGGCGGCGCGGCGCCCGCGTCGAGGTGCGCGTCGCCGAGCGCGGCGAGAAGCGGCGGCTGCAGCAGCTCGCCGACGAGAACGCACAGCACGCGCTCGTCACCGAGCAGGCGCAGACGGAGCAGAAGCGGCTGCGGCGGATCGAGGCGCTCGAGGAGCTGCGCGAGGCGCTCAACCTCGAGTCGCTGCCGATCCGGATCGAGTGCTACGACGTCTCGACGGCGATGGGCCAGGACACCGTCGGCTCGATGGTCGTCTTCCAGGACGCGCTGCCGAAGAACGCGCACTACCGCAAGTACACGATCCGCGGGCAGGAGGGGATGGACGACTTCGCCGCGATGGCGGAGATGATCTCGCGCCGGTTCGCCCGCCTGTCGGACGGAACCGGGGAGTCGCACGATGCGTCGTTCGCCTCCGCACCGAACCTCGTCGTGATCGACGGCGGCAAGGGCCAGCTCGGCGCGGCGCTCGAGGCGATGAAGGCGTACGACCTGCCGCGCGTCGCCGTGATCGCGCTCGCGAAGCGGATCGAGGAGGTGTTCGTGCCGGGTCGGCCGGATCCGATCGTGCTGTCGCGTCACTCGGCCGGGCTTCAGCTGCTCCAGCGGATCCGCGACGAGGCGCACCGCTTCGCCGTCGGCTTCCACCGGCAGCGACGCGAGGCGCGCGGGTTCGAGTCGATCTTCGACGACCTCGACGGCGTCGGCCCAGCGAGGCGGCGCGCGCTGCTCAACCACTTCGGGTCGGTCGAGGAGATGCTCGCGGCGACGCCGGAGGAGCTCGAGGGCGTGCCCGGGGTGCCGCCTGCGACGGCGCGGCGGATCTACGCACAGCTGCACAAGGCGGGTCGGGCATAGAGCCGGGCGGCGCAACGGGGCCGCGGGCGGCGCTGCGGCTGATCGGCAACCGCAACTTCGGGCCGTTCTTCTTCGGGAACGCGGCGTCGGCGACCGGGACGTGGTTTCAGAACCTCGCGGCGGCGGTGTTCGTCTGGGGGGCGACGCACTCCCCGCTGCTGCTCGGCGTGCTTGCGTTCTCGAACTTCGTGCCGGTGCTGCTGCTCGTCCCGTGGACGGGGAGCGCGGCCGACCGGTTCGACCGTCGCCGCCTGCTGCTCGCCACGCAGATCGCCGCCACGGCGCTGACGGCGGCGCTTGCGGCGCTGACGTGGGCCGGGTACGCGCGCGTCTGGGTGGTGATGCTCTTCGCGGTCGGGCTCGGCGTGACTGCGGCGTTCGCGACGCCTGCGGCGTTCGCGCTGATCGGCGGTCTCGTCCCGCGCGAGGAGCTCGGGACGGCGGTCGGGCTCAACTCGATGACCTACAACCTCGCGCGGGCGATCGGGCCGGTGCTCGCCGCGGTGGCGGTGACGCAGCTCGGTATCGCCGCGTCGTTCGCGATCAACTCCGCCTCGTATCTCGCCCTCGTCGTCGGCGTGCTCGTGGTGCACCCGGCCGCGCGGCGCGGCGTCGGGCGCGGCGAGTCGCGCCTGCGGGAGAGCCTGAAGGTCGTGCGGGCGCGGCCGGTGCTGCTCGCCTCGCTCCTGATCGTCGCCGCGGTCGGGTTCGCGTCCGATCCCGTGAACACCGAGTCGCCTGCGTTCGCGCACGCATTCGGACAGCCTGCCGCGTACGCGGGCTTCATCATCGGCGCGTTCGGCGCGGGCGCCGTGACCGCTGCGTTCGTCCTCGCCGGCCGCTTCACAGGCTCACGGCGGCGGATGGCGCTGACGCTCGGCCTGCTCGGCGGCGGAATCGTCGCCTTCTGCCTCGTGCAGCAGTTCCCGGTCGCGCTCGCCGTCCTCGTCGTCGCCGGCTTCGGCTACCTCGCGTCGAACACGTCGGCGACGAGCCGGCTCCAGCTCGGCGTGGAGGAGGAGCTGCGCGGACGGATGATGGCGCTCTGGAGCGTCGCCTTCCTCGGCCTGCGGCCGGTGGCGAGCCTCATCGACGGAGCGATCGCGGAGGCGTTCGGCGTCCGCGTCGCCGGAGTCGTCCTCGCGCTGCCGGCGCTGCTCGGCGCGGCCGCGATCCTCGTCCTCGAGCGCCGCCGGAGTTCTTACAGCGCCATCACGGATTACTAACCCGTCCGGGCTAGCTTCCCGGACATGACGCTGCACCTCATCGCCGAGGATCTCGAGCGGCATGCCTGGTACGAGCGGCTGTTCGTCCGGACGATCGCCGACGCCGAGGAGTACGCAGCCACGTGGGCAGCGTTCGAGGAGCTCGTCGCGTCAGGCGCGATCGCGGCCGAACCGGGGCGCGGCGCCGACGAGTGAGAAGCCGCCGTCGGCGTGGATCACCTCGCCGGTGATCCGCCCGGCCGCGTCCGAGCAGAGGAAGGCCGCGAGCGACGCGGAGTCGCCCGGATCGCCCGCCCCGCCGAGCGGCGTGCGCCGCGCGACGGCATCGCGCAGCTCGTCCGTCATCCAGCCGGTGTCGGTCGGGCCGGGGTCGATCGCGTTGATCGTGACGCCGCGCGGTCCGAGCTCGACGGCGGCGGAGCGCACGAACCACTCGAGCGCGCCCTTCGACGCCGCGTAGGCGATCTCGCCGGCGAGCGGCGGGTTGCTCGTGAAGACGACCACGCGTCCCGAGCCCTCGAGTCGGCGGACGAGCTCCTGGACGAGCAGGATCGTGCCGCGTGCGTTCGCGTCGAGATGCCGGTCGAGCTGCGCGGCGTCGGTGTCGAGCACCCCGCCGGACTCGGAGTGCGCGTGGCAGGCGACGAGCGCTGTCGGCCGGCCGAGCTCGCGCTCGGCGGCGTCGAGGATGCGCGCGGGCGCCGCCGGGTCGGCGAGGTCGTCCTCGTGCCAGGCGGCGCGAACGCCGGTGGCACGCACGGCGGTGACGACCTCGTCCGGCTCGGACGACCAGCCTTCGCGCGCGTCGTGCGCCGGGAGCCCGCTCGTCAGCACATCCCAGCCGTCGCGCGCGAGCGCGAGCGCCACGGCGGCCGCGATCCCCGCGCTGCGGCTCGCGCCGGTGACGACGGCGCAGCGCAAGCGCTACGCGTCCGGGTCGAGGAACGGGTAGCGGTAGTCGGTCGGCGGCACGAACGTCTCCTTGATCGTGCGCGGGGAGACCCAGCGGATCAGGTTCCACATCGAGCCGGCCTTGTCGTTCGTCCCCGACGCCCGCGCACCGCCGAACGGCTGCTGGCCGACGACGGCACCGGTCGGCTTGTCGTTGACGTAGAAGTTCCCGGCGGCGTAGCGGAGCTTCTCGGCCGCCGTCTCGACTGCCGCCCGCTCGCGCGCGAACACCGCGCCGGTCAGGCCGTAGGGCGCGCCGCCGTCGATGAGCTCGAGCGTGTCGTCGTAGCGCCCCTCGTCGTAGACGAACGCCGTCACGACGGGGCCGAACAGCTCCTCGCGCATCGTCCGGAAGCCCGGGTCGCTCGTCTCGATCACCGTCGGCTCGACGAAGAAGCCCTGCGAGTCGTCGTAGCCGCCGCCGACGAGGACGGACGCGGTCCCGCCCGAGGCCTTCGCCTCGTCGATCGCCGCCTTCTGCGTCGCGAACGAGCTCTTGTCGATCACGGCTCCCATGAAGTTCGAGAAGTCGGAGACGTCGCCCATCCGCAGGGTGCCGATCTCGTCGACGAGGCGCTCGCGCAGCTCGGGCCAGAGGTTCGACGGCGCGAACACGCGCGAGGCGGCCGAGCACTTCTGCCCCTGGTACTCGAAGGAGCCGCGCACGATCGCGGTCGCGACCGCGTCGACGTCGGCGGACGCGTGAGCGACGATGAAGTCCTTGCCGCCGGTCTCGCCGACGATGCGCGGATAGTTGCGGTAGCGCCCGAGGTTCGACGCGACGGTGCTCCACATCCCGTTGAAGACGCCGGTCGAGCCGGTGAAGTGGATGCCGGCGAGATCGCGGCTGGCGAGCGCGGGGTCGCCGACCTGGGCCCCGGAGCCGTAGACGAGGTTGATCACGCCGGGCGGGAGGCCTGCCTCCTCGTAGAGCTTGACGAGCCACCAGGCGGCGTAGGCCGCGGTCGACGCCGGCTTCCAGACGACGGTGTTGCCCATCAGCGCGGCGGATGTCGGGAGGTTCCCGGCGATCGCGGTGAAGTTGAACGGCGTCACCGCGAAGACGAAGCCCTCAAGCGGGCAA
>Ga0335069_10002983_pt1 | contig 25774 bp, 25 predicted proteins | sample Lox_Sample_11_FD_206714 | JGI IMG/M metagenome (GOLD analysis project Ga0335069, IMG submission 206714) | Soil microbial communities from Loxahatchee National Wildlife Refuge, Florida, United States - Lox_Sample_1.1 | ecosystem: Environmental > Terrestrial > Soil > Wetlands | place: USA... | reverse complement strand
CGGCTCGTCGGCGAACAGAATCGTCGGCCTCGTGACGAGCGCGCGCGCGATCGCGACGCGCTGCTGCTGACCGCCGGAGAGCTCGGACGGCCGGTGCGAGCGCCGCTCGTCGAGCCCGGTCTTCTTCAGCAGCCCGTCGAGCCATTCCTCGTCCGGCTTCTCGCCGGCGATCGACAGCGGCAGGACGACGTTCTCCTCCGCGTTCAGCATCGGCAGGAGGTTGAAGAACTGGAAGACGAAGCCGATGTGCTTGCGGCGCAGCCGCGTCAGCTTCGCGTCCACGAGATCGGTGATCTCCGTGCCCGCGATCGAGACGGTGCCGGCGGTCGGCCGGTCGAGCCCCGCGAGGAGGTGCATCAGCGTCGACTTGCCCGAGCCCGACGGGCCCATCACGGCGACGAGCGCGCCGCTCTTGACGTCGAGCGAGACGCCGCGAAGCGCCTCGACGGCCGTCGCTCCCTCGCCGTACGTGCGCGCGAGCTCCCGCGCGGCGACGACGATCCCGTCCGGCGACGCGGCCGGCGGGCTTCCCTCTTCCTCGACGGTGGTCATGCCTGCAACCTAGCCAAGGAGCCGGACCCGCGGCCATCCGGTAACGCCCGGAGCCGACCCGGAAGGGCCATTTCAGCGGTTTCCGGCGGCGAGGAAGCCCGCGACGACGACGGCGTAGCCGGCGAGCAGCATCCAGCCCTCGCGGTGCGTCGTCCGCCCGTCCCGGATGACGGCGCCGGCGAGGGCGACGGCGCCGCCGAGCCCGAGCAGCTCCTCCCAGCGGAACGTGAGCGGCAGCGGGCTCGCGAAGAAGAGGGAGACGAGCATCACGACGGGCGCGACGAGGAGCGCGACCTGCGCCGCGGAGGAGATCGCGATCTCGCTCGCGAGCCGCATGTCCCCGCTGTGCGCGATCACGATCGCGCCGCCGTGCTCGGCCGCGTTGCCGACGATCGCGAGGATCACCGCCGCGACGAAGAACTCGCTCAGCCCCGCCGAGTGCGAGAACGCGTCGATCGAGTGGACGAGGATCTCGCTCACGAGCGCGGTGAACACGGTGCCGATCGCGAGCGCGAGGAGAGAGACCGGCAGTGACCACGCCGTGTCGGACGGATGCTCGAGCCGCCGCTCGACCTGGTGGCGGTGATGGCGCCGGAGGTTGCGGCCGACGACTGCGAGGTAGAGGACGACGAGCGCGATCGCGACCGGGATCGAGGCGACGACGGCCGCGTGCCGCTCCGGGTCGCCCGTGTAGCCCATCACCGCGACGGGGATGACCGCGAGCACCGCGACTCCGACGAGCGTGAGCTGCGTGCCGAGCGAGCGGAGGTCGATGCTCTTCTCGGGTCCGACGACGATGGTGATGCCGAAGACGAGCAGGAGGTTCGAGATCACCGATCCGGCGAGCGAGGCTCGGACGACGTTGGGCAGCCCGTTCGCCACGGCGAACAGCGCGATGATCAGCTCCGGCGCGTTGCCGAAGCTCGCGTTGAGGAAGCCGCCGATGCCGGCGCCGGTGTGCTCCGCCGCGTGCTCGGTCGACTCGCCGATCAGCCATGCCAGCGGAACGAGCGACGCGGCCGAGAGTACGAAGAGGACCGTCTTCCCGGGGTGCGCGAGGTGGTCGACCGCGATCGTGGCGGGCGCGAGGGCCAGCGACGCCCAGAGGATCCTGCGAGCCACGGCCCAACTACCCTACCGGCCGTGCTCGAGGCGGTTCTCTTCGACTGGGGCGACACGCTCATGCGCTGGACGTGGGACCCGGAGCTGCTGCCCGCGGGGCACGCGGCGGGCCTGCGCGCGCTCGGCCGGCCGCCCTCGCCGGAGCTGACGGCGCTGCTCGTGGACGCGTACCTGCCGCGGCTCTTCCGCGAGGGGACGCTGGAGGAGATCGACTACGCCGCGCTCGTGCGGCAGGCGCTCGGCGAGGCGGGGATCGAGGCCGGCGACGAGGAGCTCGCGCGCTACCTCGAGGCCGAGCACGCCGCCTGGGAGCCGGCGCGAGGGCTCGCGGCGACGACGCACGCGCTCCTCGAGACGCTGCGCGGGCGCGGGCTCCGGCTGGGTCTCGTCTCGAACGCGGTCGATCCGCCGTGGCTCCTGCACCGCGACCTCGAGCGGTACGGCGTCGCCGAGCGGCTCGACGCCGCCGTCTTCTCCTCGGAGGTCGGCTGGCGCAAGCCGCATCCGGCGATCTTCGAGTGCGCGCTCGCGGATCTCGGCGTCGAGCCCGGCCGCGCGCTCTTCGTCGGCGACAGCCTCGTCAACGACGTCGGCGGCGCGGCCGCGCTCGGGATGCGCACCTGCCAGGCGCTCTGGTTCGCCGCGGACGACGCGGACGGCGGACCCGAGCCGGACTTCCAGGCGTTCACGCAGATGGACGTCGTCAACGTCGTGCGGCGGCTCGCGTGAGTCGCGGCTCCGTTGTCGCAAGCGGAAAACCGGAGAAAAGTCAAGTCTTGCGGGGGCGGAAATCCCGGACACACAATGAGTACGTGAGTGACGCCACCCAGCGCGCCCAACCGGTCACGCTCCCCCTGCACCCGCAGGACGAGCTCGAATGCCGGCGCTGCGAGGTGCACTGCGACAAGGTCGTGTACCCGTCGGCGTGCCTGACGCGGTCGTGCCCGTTCGTCTACGCGTACGAGGAGCACGGCCACACGTTCGTCGGCTGCATGCAGAAGGTGTTCGGCGTCGAGATCGACCTCGGGATGCTCCGCGCGGCCGAGGCGCGACGCGACGGCTTCGGCGCCGTCCGCGCGGTGCGCCAGCCGCTGCCGATGTGCCGCTCCGAGGTCGAGCCGTGCTACCCGCACCGGTCCGGCGAGCTCGGGTGCGTCAATCCCGAGTTCAACGAGCTGCCGGCGGGATCGCCGACATTTCGAGTGATCGCCCGGCTGCGCGACTAGTCTCCTGCACCCGGCGCAGCGCGAGCGCGCCGGCGAGGGGTCCGGCCGCGGCGGCGGCGAACGCGAGCCGCCACGACGTCCCCGCCACGAGCGCGGCGAACGCGGGGGAGACGAGCCCGCCGACGACGGCGAGCGTCGTCTGCTGGAGCCCGATCGCGGCGCCGCTGCGGGCGGTGCCGGCCCGCTCCGCCGCGGCAGTGAACGAGAGCCCGTTCCAGCTGAGGCTGAGCACGCCCGCGGCGAGCAGCGCCGGGACGAGGATCCAGAGCGGCGCGTCGGCGAGCGCGGCGGCGACGACCGTCGCGACCGCGAGCACGAGCCCGACCGCGCGCAGCGGCCGCACGCGCGCGCGCAGGCGGTCGGACCAGCGGCCGGCGCCGATCCGCGCCGCGATCCCGAAGAGGTTCATCGTCGCGAGGACGGCGGCGGCCGCGTGCGTCGAGACGCCGCGGTGGATGTGGAGGAAGAGGACGACGAACCCGGTGAGCGCGATCTGCGCCGTGAGGTAGAGCGACGAGCCGCCGGCGAGCAGCCACATCCCCCGGTCGCGCAGCGGCGCCGGCGTCGTCCGCGGCTTCGCCCGGTGCGCCTGCGCCGGCTCGCGCATGAGCACGCCGCCGATCGCCCCGCCGGCGGCGAAGCCTGCGCCGAGGACGACGAACGCGAGCTTCGTCCCGCCCGCCGAGGCGAGCAGCGGCAGCGTCGCCGCGGCGAGCGCCCCGCCCACGGGGATCGCCGCCTGCCGGATCCCGAGCGCGGTCCCGCGCTCCTCCTCACCGAACCAGCCCATGACGGCGCGCCCGCTCGCGGCGTTGACGCTGCAGCCGAGCGCGCCCGCGAGCGCGAGCAGCCCGACGAGCGCCCAGTAGCCGCTCGTCCAGCCCGCCGCCGCGAGCGCGGCCCCGCCCGTGACGAGCCCGAGCGCGATCACGGCGCGCTCGCCGATCCGGTCGGCGGCGAGACCCCACGCAAAGAGCGTCGGCACCATCCCGAACGACATCGCGCCGAGCACGACGCCGACCTGGCCGAGCGTGAGCGCGTAGTGCGAGCGGAGCGCGGGCGCGAGCGCCGGCAGCCCGACCGAGGCGGCGGCGAAGCTCGTCTGCGCGGTCGTGCCCGCGCCGAGGATCACCCAGCGGTAGCGCGTCACCGCGTCCGCTTCGTCTTCGCCGGGCGCGTCCAGCGGGCGTGAATCTCCTTCGCCTTGCGGATCTCGTTCGCGTCGGGGCCGCGGTTCTCGGGACCGGCCGTCTCGAGCACGGCGGGGAGCCCCTGGAGGCGCGGGTTGCCGAGGAAGACGCCGAGCTTCTCCCCGATGAGGCCGTCGCCGATGTTCTCGTGGCGGTCGCGGTTCGATCCGAGCGGCGCCTTCGAGTCGTTGACGTGGAGGGCGCGCAGCCGGTCGAGACCGATCGACGCGTCGAGCTCGTCGAGGCACGCGTCGAGCGCCGCCGGATCGGTGACGTCGACGCCGGAGACGTACAGGTGGCACGAGTCGAGGCAAACGCCGAGCCGGTCCGGACGGCCGAGCCGGTCGAAGATCGTCGCGAGCTCCTCGATCGAGCGGCCGATCGTCCCGCCGGCGCCGGCGGAGTTCTCCATCAGCAGCCACGTCTCGTCGGTCGACAGCTCGAGCACCTTCTCCATCGCCGGCAGCACGCGCTCGAGCCCGGCCTCGAGGCCGGAGCCGAGGTGCGAGCCGACGTGGAAGACGACATGCGCGCCGATCGCGGACGCGACCTCCATCGTGTTGCGCAGCGCCGCGACGGACTTCTCGTAGACGGCGTCGTCCGGCGCGGCGAGGTTGCAGAGGTAGAGGGCGTGGCAGAGCGCGCCGTCGATCCCGGCCTCGGCGCGCCGCTCGCGGAAGCGGTCGAACGTCGCCGGTTCGTGGTTCGTCGGCCGCCACGCCCGCGGGCTCTGCGTGAAGACCTGCACCGAGTCGGCGCCGATCGCGACCGCGCGGTCGATCGCCGTGTGGATGCCGCCGGAGGAAGAGACGTGCGCGCCGATGTACACCTAGTGCCCCTTCAGGTGATGCCGTCTAGCTTCTGGGTCGCGAGCACCAAGTGATGCAAGGACGCAGGGAGCGCCGATAGTGTTGACGATCGGGGCGACCGAGGACGCGGCAGCGCGCAGCGTGGTCGCGGGCCAGAAGCGGGCATGTATCGCCTGACGGGGCACCAGCCGACGCTAGCGCAGCCAGGCCTCCAGGCGCGCGGCCTCGTCCGCGAGCTCGCGGCGCGCGGCGCGGGGGAGGGGTGCGAACGGCTCGACCCGCACCCGGCCGTCCTCGGTCTCCCAGGTGCCGGCGACGAAGCCGTCGACGAGGAACGTCGACTTGACCCAGCCGCCCTCGATCACGGCGCCGCGGTGCTCGTCTGCGAGCACGCGCGTCCGGTCCCTGTGCGAGAGGACGAGGTTGTCGAAGCGCGGCATGAGCCGTACCGGCGCCGGCGCGTCGGCGGGCGGCAGCGGGGTGCGCGGGAGGTCGAGCAGCTCGCGGCCGCGCTCGTCCCGGAAGCGACGCAGCGGCTCGAGCGCGTCGAGCGCGGGCGCGCACTCGCGCACGCGCAGGCCGCTCCACTCCGCGACGTCGGCCCGCGTCGCCGGCCCGAACGCGGCGAGGTACCGGCGGACGAGCTCGACGCGCGCGACGTTCGGCTCCGCCGGCTCGTGCGGTACGACGACGTAGCGCGTCTTGCCCTGCGCCCTCCACAGCCCCGACTCCGGCGCGTGTGTGAGCCTGCCGCGGATCCGCATCGCGTACCAGAGCGCCTCGCCGGTCGAGAGGTCGACGCCGTGCTCGCGCCGGAGGAACTCCGTCACCTCCGCGCGGGTCCGCGGTTCCGCGCCGAACGCGCGCACGGAGTCGTGCAGCTCGTCGCCGACGGCGGCCAGCTCCGGCCGCAGCCACGGCGGTGTTCCGACCGCCGCCCCGAAGACGGCGTAGTCGGCGTGCGAGACGAGGTGGATCGTCCCGCGCATCAGCACGGCGCGCACCACCTGCCGGCGCAGGAGCGCGCGCTCGAGCGCCTCGCGGCGGAACCCCGCCACCCGCGTCCAGAGCCCGACGTACGGCGCCGGGCCCCACTGGGCCTGCAGGCCGGCGACGCGTTCGACCGCACGTGCAAGCGGCACGCGTCTCCGCTCGAGCAGCAGCTGGCGGGCGAGCGTCGCCCGGTTCAGCTCGCGCTGCGTGAGGACGCGCTCCGCCACGTCCGACATGTTGCCCGCAGCCGGGGGGCATGAGAGGATCGCGCCGCGATGGGAGCGCTGCGGCTCGCGGTCGCGTCGACGGTCCTCACCTGCGGGCTCGCGGCGTCGCCCTCCGCGCCCGCCGCCACGCATGCGGCGCGCCTCGTGCGCGTGACGTCGACGCCCGCGCTCTACCCGACGTACTCGCCTGCGGTGCACGACTACGTCGTCCGCTGCGACGCGGCGACGCCGGTGCGGTTCACCGCCTGGGCCGCCGCGGGGACGACGGCGGTCATCGGCGGCACGACCGGGACGAGCGCCGCCGTGAAGCTCGCGGTCGGACGCGCGGTCACGATCGAGGGGCGGACATCGACGGGCGAGACCGCCTACCACGTCCGCTGCCTGCCGCAGGACTTCCCGCAGTGGACGGAGACGACGACGGGCGACTCGGGTCTCTGGACGATCGCGACGCCGACGCTCTCGTTCGGCACCGCGCGGTCGCACTACGTCGTCGTCTTCGACGAGCACGGCGTTCCGGTCTGGTGGTACAAGGCCCGCCGCGTGCCGATCGACGCAAAGCTGCTGCCCGGCCCCGCGATCGCCTTCTCCTCGTTCCCCGCGTCGTCGGAGGAGTACCAGGTGCGCCGGCTCGACGGCAGCTTCGTCCGCCGCATCGTCTCGCCCGACGGGCAGATCGACGACCACGAGCTGCAGCTCGACGCGAGCGGCGACTATGCGTTCCTCGTCTACGCGCCGAAGACTGGGGTCGACCTGACGCCGTTCGGCGGCCCGGCCGACGCGACGGTGCTCGAGGGCGAGATCGAGGAGGTGAACCCGGCCGGCAGGCTCGTCTGGTCGTGGTCGACCGACGGCCGCGTCTCCCTGTCGGAGTCGGCGCGCTGGGTGAAGACGATCCTGTCGACGCCGGTCGCGCTGGCGGGCGGCGTCCAGGCGTACGACTTCTTCCACGCGAACGCGGTCTCGCTCGGGAAGACGACGGTGCTCCTGTCGCTCCGCCAGACCGACGGCGTGTATGCCATCGACCGCGCGACCGGCCGGATCCTCTGGAAGCTCGGCGGCACGCCGGCGCCGGAGAGCCTCACCGTCGTCGGCGATCCGGACGCCGCGGACCCGCTCGGCGGGCAGCACGACGCGCGCCTGCTCCCGGACGGGACCGTCACGGTCTTCGACGACGGCACCTTCCTCGGGCGGGCGCCGCGCGCGCTCCGCTTCCGGATCGACCCGGTCGCTCGGACGGCGACGGTCGTCGACGAGGTCTCCGACCCGACGGTGACCGGCTCGGTCTGCTGCGGCTCGGCGCGGATGCTCGCGAACGGGAACTGGCTGATCTCGTGGGGCGGCGACCCGGTGGTCGGGGAGTACCGGCCGGACGGGACGCCGGTGTTCCGGATCACCTTCGACGGGCTGTTCTCCTACCGGATCGTCCCCGTCGCGGCGGGCAGGCTGTCGGCCGCGGAGCTGCGCGCGGGGATGGACGCGATCGCGTCGCGCTGACCCTCGTCAGGACTCGTGCCACGCGATGCGCGTGAACGACACCGAGGCGCCCTCGACGATCGCGAACTGAGCCAGCCCGTCGTCCGAGCGGCCGACCGAGCCCGGGTTGACGTAGAGCGCGCCGTCGACGATCCGCGTCCACTGGCGGTGCGTGTGGCCGCCGGCGAGCACGTCGACGCCGGAGCCGCCCCAGTGGCGCTCCGCCTGCGCGTCGGGCGTGGCGGGGAGGAGGACGTCGTGGTACGAGTGCGGAGAGCCGTGGAACGCGCGCAGCGTCAGCCCGCCGTCGAGCTCGACGTCGAGCGTCGGCGCGAACGACCGGATCTGCTCGAGGTGCGCCGGATCGAGCTGGTCGAGCGTCCACAGCCGCTTCTCCAGCAGGTCGTCCGTCAGCTCGTCCGCCGGCTCGACCGAGACGTCGAGGAGGAAGTCGTCGGCGTTGCCGAGGATCACGGGCCAGCCGAGCGCCGCGATGCGGTCGAGCGCCTGCCGCGGCTCGTCGCCGCCCTGGGCAACGTCGCCGAGGCACACCGCGCGTGCGACGCCGAGCCGCTCGAGCTCCGCGGCGACGGCGGCGAAGGCCTTGTCGTTGCCGTGGATGTCCGAGACGAGCGCGAGGGGCACGGCTCTACGATACGACGACGGTGAGCGTCCGCGTCCGCATGGCCCCGAGCCCCACCGGGCTCCTCCACATCGGCGGCGTCCGCACGGCGCTCTTCAACTGGCTCTACGCGCGCCACCACGGCGGCGAGTTCCGGCTCCGGATCGAGAACACCGACACGAGCCGCGAGGTGGCGGAGGCGGTCGACCAGATCCAGGAGTCGTTCCGCTGGCTCGGGCTCGACTGGGACGGACCGCTCACGTTCCAGCTCGACCGGATGGACGACTGCCGGCGCGTCGCGGAGCAGCTCGTCGCCGACGGCAAGGCGTACGAGGACGAGGGTGCGATCCGCTTCCGCATGCCGGACGAGGGATCGACCGCGTGGGACGACGTCGTGCGCGGCCGCGTCGAGGTCGCGAACGAGACGATCGAGGATCTGGTCCTCGTCCGTTCCGACGGCCGCCCGACGTACAACTTCGCGTCGCCGATGGAGGACGTCTGGGACGGGATCACCCACGTGATCCGCGGCGACGACCACGTCTCGAACACGCCGAAGCAGATCACCATCATCCGCGCCGTCGGCGCCGAGGTGCCGGTGTACGCACACGTCCCGAGCGTCTTCGGCGATGACGGGAGGAAGCTCTCGAAGCGGCACGGCGCCGTCAGCGTCGAGGAGTTCCGCAAGGACGGGTACCTGCCGGAGGCTCTGATGAACTTTCTCGCCCTGCTCGGCTGGGCCCCCGACGGCGAGACGACGATCATGAGCCGCGACGAGCTGGTCGAGCGGTTCTCGCTCGAGCGCGTCAGCCCGAGCCCGGCGCAGTTCGACTACGCGAAGCTCGACTGGATGAACGGCGTCTACCTTCGCGCGCTTCGGCCGGAGGAGTTCGCGCACGCGCTCGTCCTCTGGCTCGGCGAGCAGGGCTACGACTGGGATGCGGAGCTCGTCGCGAAGGCGGCGCCGCTCGCCCAGGTGAAGATCCAGCGGCTCGACGAGTTCCCGGGGTACGCCGGCTTCCTCTTCCACGAGGTGAAGGCGGATCCGGCGGATCTCGACGGGGCGGCGCCTGTCGTCGCCGCGGCGCGCGAGGCGCTCGCCGGACTCGAGCCGTTCACGGCGGAAGCGATCGAGGCCGCGCTCCGCGGCGTGCTCGACCGGCTCGGGCTGAAGCCGCGAGAGGGGTTCCAGGCGATCCGTGTCGCCGTCACCGGGTCGCGCGTCTCCCCGGGGCTGTTCGAGAGCATCGAGCTGCTCGGCCGGGAGGCGACGCTGCGCCGGCTCGACGCCGCCTTCGACGCTTCGTAGTTCGATCGGTACACTGCCGCCCCGTGGCAACGGCGGACCAGAGCCCGACCGTTCTCTGCGTCGACGACGAGCAGGCGATCCGGCTCGTCTGTCGCGTCAACCTCGAGCTCGACGGCTTTCGCGTGCTCGAGGCGGCGAGCGTCGCCGAGGCGCGACGCCTGCTCGAGACCGAGCCCGTCGGGGTCGTGGTTCTCGACCTCAACCTCGGCGCCGAGCGGACGGACGGGCTCGTCGAGGAGCTGCGCGGCCGCACTCCGCCGGTCCCGGTCGTCCTCGTGACGGGCTCCTCCGACGCGCCGCGCGCCGACCGGCCCGCGGCCGACGCCGTTCTCACGAAGCCGTTCGACCCCGAGGAGCTGACCGCCGCCATCCGCCGCCTGACCGCCCTGGCGACTGCAGAAAGGTAGGAGGCCGATGGCCACGACCGCAGTCCGCACGCCGTCCGAGTACGAGTCCGTCCTCCGGCGTTACTACCGCGAGCGCTCCGAGGAGAGCCGCGCGGTCCGCGTCGGCGAGAAGGAGGTGTCGGAGCAGGCGGCGATCGTCGCCCGTTACGCCGATCTCTTCTCGCGGGCGCAGATCGACGCGCTGCGCGAGGCCGAGGAGGCGGCCGAGGGCGACGGGCGCGAGTGGCTCTACCGGCTGCGGAAGACCTGCGAGTCCGGCCTCATCTCGGCGGCGCTCGCGGACCAGGAGGACGCGCTCGAGAACGCGATCCTCGCCGCGCGCGTCGAGTTCAAGGGCGAGGAGCTGCCGCTGCGCTCGGCGTCGGCGCGGCTCGCAGTCCTCGACGGGTATGCCGACCGCGACGAGCTCGGCGAGCTCGAGCGCGCCGAGTCGGCCCGGTTCAACCCGGAGCGGCGCGCGCTGATCTCCGCCTGGGAGGAGCTCGACGCCGAGCTCTCCGGCGAGCCCGATCCGATCGCGCGGACGGAGGAGGAGAAGGCGATCTCGCTGCGCGACCTCGAGGCGGCGCTCGTCGCCGTGTCCGACGCGACGACTGCGGTGTGGGAGCGGCTGCGCGAGGTCTGGTTCGACCGGCTGCTCGGGCCGGGCCGGGATCCGCTGCCGACGAACGCGCACGTCCAGTACATGCGCAGGCTGTCGCCGCTCGAGTCGACGTACACGAAGGAGCGCTCCGTCGAGGTCTGCCTCGCGAGCGTGCGCGCGCTCGGCTTCGACATGACGGCGATCCCGAACATCCGCCTCGACCTCGAGGACCGGCCGCAGAAGAATCCGCGAGCGTGCGTGATCGCATCCGATCCGCCGGAGGTCGTGCACCTGATCACGCGTGCGCAGGGCGGCGTCGCCGACTACCAGGCGTTCATGCACGAGGCCGGCCACGCGCTCCACTACGCCGGCGTCGACCCGCGGCTGCCGTTCACGTTCCGCCGGATCGCACGCGACCACGCGCTGACGGAGATCTACTCGTACATCTTCGAGGCGGTCACCCGCGAGCCGGGCTGGCACGCGCTCCACTTCGGCCTCTCCGACGCGCAAGCGGAGGAGAACGCGGAGGCGACGACGTTCCTCGAGGCGCTGCTCTACCGGCGCTACACGGCGAAGCTCCGCTACGAGCTCGGCTTCTGGGCGGCGTTCGCGGACGAGGGCGGGACGTCGCCGCGCGACTACGCCGCGCGGTTGACCGAGGCGACCGGCATCCGCTACGACGAGCGCGGCTACCTCTCCGACATGGACGCCGGCTTCTACTCGGCCGACTACCTCCGCGCCTGGATTCGCTCGGCCCAGCTGCGGGCGCACCTGCTCCGCGAGATCGGCGCCGACTGGTGGCGGAGCGAGCAGACCGGCGAGATCCTCCGGGCGCTGTTCGCGGAGGGCACGAGGCCGACGAGCGAGGAGATCGCCGGCCGACTCGGCTTCGACCCGCTCGACACGAGTCCGCTCGTCGCGGACCTGTCGGCAGCCGCGTAGCCGCCGGCATTTCGTCACACCGCCGTATCGGGGCCTGGCCCCGGCCGTCTCGGGCGGAGCCGGGTTCCCGTGCGGTGGGGCGTCTCTCCGTCCACAGGCCGGGGCCAGGCCCGAATACGGATCCGTCATGGCTTCCTCGCGGCCGTCCGGGCCGTTAGCCGGCCGTGAGCGGCGGCTGAGGGCCTGATTGGCGACCCGACCGAGCGTCGGGTCATGACCACCAACGCACAGAGCCAACTCGGCGCCTCGCGCCTCTCCGTCCTCGTCCTCTCGGTCGCCCTCCTCGCCCTCGGCGGCGGGATCGCGGCCCGGCCCGGCGCCTCCGCCCCGGCCGGCAAGGCGGCGGACTCCTCCGCCTACGGCTGGCCGGTCAAGCCGTTCGACAAGCAGCACCCGGTGCGGGGCAGCTTCGGCGACCCGCGCACCGTGTTCTCCGGCCCGCCGACCCGGCGCACGCTGATGAGCGGCGCCGGCCAGTTCAGCTTCCACACCGGCGTCGACATCTCGGCGCCCGACGGCACCGCCGTCTATCCCGTCGTCTCCGGCACCGTGTCGAACACGGACCCCGAGTGGGTCTACATCGACTGCGGCGGCGGACGGGCCTTCAAGTACTGGCACGTGAAGCCGTCCGTCTCGCGTGGGCAGCACGTCGAGGCCGACTCGACGGTGCTCGGCCACATCATCTCGGGGACACATCACGTCCATCTGACCGAGCTCCGGAACGGGCACGAGGTCAATCCGCTCGCGGCCGGACATCTCGCGCCGTACGGCGACACCACGGTGCCGGTCGTGAGCTCGATCGCGTTCCGCACCTCGGTGACCGGCGACGACCTGATGCCGGAGATGCTCAGCGGCCGGATCGAGATCGTGGCCTCCGCATACGACCTGCCGACGATGGGCGTGACCGGCGCCTGGCACGACATGCCGATGACGCCGGCGCTCGTCGAGTGGCGGATCGAGCGCGCGACGGGCGGAAAGGTCCTCGTCCCGACGCGCACCGGCTACGACGTGCGCGACCATCTGCCCGCGCCGAACGCCTTCTGGACGGTCTACGCGCGCGGCACGCACCAGAACATGTCGGTGTTCGGCAAGCACTACTCGTACATGCAGCCGGGCGACTACCGCTTCCGCCTCGCCCCGAGCGGCTTCGACACCCGCGCCCTGCCGAACGGCGTCTACACGATCGTCGTGACCGCGACGGACATCCGCGGGAACCACTCCTCGCTCGAGCAGCGGTTCAGCGTGGACAACGGCGCGTAGCCCGACGACACAGTGGTGGTCAGACGCGGAGCCCCGCTGGGCGGCGGGGCTCCGCCGTTGCGAAGATGGCGACATGGAGCAGGTGCGGGTCGACAAGTGGCTCTGGGCCGCGCGGTTCTTCAAGACGCGGAGCGCGGCGACGGAGGCCGTGCTCGGCGGACACGTCCAGGTAGGCGGTGCGCGCGTGAAGCCGGCAAAGGAGATCGGCGTCGGAGACACGCTCGAGATCCGCCGCGGCGAGGTGCGCTGGACGGTGGTCGTCACCGGCGTCGCCGAGCGCCGCGGGCCGGCGAGCCTCGCCGCGACGCTCTACGAGGAGACCGCCGAGTCGGCAGCGTCGCGCGAGCGGGAGCGGCTGGAGCGGCGGAGCGCCCGTCCGCTCGGTGCGGACCTCGGCGCGCGGCCGACGAAGCAGGCGCGCCGCCGCATCGAGGCGCTGCGCCGCGGCGAGCAGCGCCGCCGCGGCTAGTACGAGACGGGTCGCCGTCCATCCCCGAACGGTGAGATGGGGCCGCGCGTAAAACGCGCGTAAATTCGCGACGCCCGGTGCTGAATCTCGGCCGCGAGATGGAAAGACTGCGTCAACGGGCGGCTGAGTCACGACTCTGGGAGGAGTCCGATGCAAGCTCGCCACCTCGTCGTCGGAGCGGTTGCCGTCGCGGCCGCCGCGCTCATCGCCGCAACCGGCTCCGCTCACGTCACTGCGACGTTGAACAACCCCGTGAGGATCACGGACAGCACGTGCGCCCTCGGCTACAAGTCCGCGAGCCACGAGTACACGCGGGTTGTCTTCGGCGTCTACAACCTCGGCACCGTCGCCCACGGCTTCGACATCGGGGGACCGTACAAGTCGAAGCTGATCCAGCCCGGACAGGAGGTGACGCTCGTCGCCGACCTGCCGCGCGTCGGCTCCTACAAGTGGGCGTGCGTCTCCAGGCACTCGACGGTGAAGAAGGGCGTCTTCGTCATCCACAAGGCCTAGACGCCGGAGACGCTGTGGAGCCGACCCATCTCGGTCAGACCCCGCGCAGCAGTCCGCATCCGACCATCTCGGCACGCCGCCGCGACCGACATGGCGGGCGCGGCACTATCCGGTGCTCTTCCTCGACGCGCTCGTACTCAAGATCTGGGAGGGCGGCAGCGTGCAGCGGAAGGCCTGCTACCTCGCGCTCGGTGTGACGGTCGAGGGCGACCGTGACCTCGCCATCGTCAACGCCGTGCCGGCGTGGACACGAACGCGCAACTGGACGACAGCCCTGCTCGCGTTCAAGATCCACTTCGGCGACCGGCTACCCGAGTGAACCGCCTACACAGAAACCCGGATGCCCTCGCCGCACTCGCCGAGCACGTTGAGCTCATCGGAGAATCCTTGCTGTCAAGTCATCTGTGGCTGGTGTGGTAGTCGGTAGCTGCGGCGGTCGAGGTGGCGCGTGAGCAGTCGCGTTGTTTCGCGGCGGCTCTTGCGTTCGGCGATCCGTCGGTCGATGTAGTCCATTGTCTGATCGTCGTGCTGACGTCGTTGCAGGACGATCGTGGGCGGCGGAGGTCACCGGCGGAGCATGACGATGCCGCCGCCTGCTGTGCAGAAGGGCAGGGGTGAGCCGGTTGCGGTGCAGGTGCTGTCGACGGTGACGTAGAGCGAGCCGTCCCGCGCGAGCGTGATTCCGTTCGGGAAGGTGAGCCCGCTCGCGATGACCGATGCGGTCCCGTCGCGTGCGAGTTCGACGACGGAGCCGGTGCCGGCGGTTGTTGTCGGAATCGGCGGGGTGGGTGCGCTCCACATGTCGACGAGGTAGACGGCGCCGGTCCTCTCGTCGGAGACGCAGCCGGTGACGTGGTGGATGAGGCTGTGTCCGGTGCCGTCGGTGACGGGGACGTCGGTCGGTGCGGAACGGCCGTGCACCATCCAGAGGTGGCCTGAGAGCGAGCCGACGTAGAGCCGGCCGCGGAGCACGGTGAGGCAGGTGGGGACCGTGTCCGCGGGGAACGCGCCCGGCGGCGGCGGGAGGAATGCAGACAGAACGGAGACCTTGCGGTCGGCTGCGACGAAGTCGAGGGTGTTGGCGCCGGCGTCGGCGACGAGGGCGCCGCCGGGGACGGCAAGGATCCCGTACGGGTTCGCGTTCGGCGGCTCGGTCGTGTATCCGGTGTTCGTGGTGGCCCACTGGTAGTCGTGGCTGCCGACACCGGCGAGCGTCCGGGACGTCCCGGCGGGGGTGAAGGAGATCAGCCGGCCGGCCTGGGCGCGCGCAGCGGCGAGCACACCGGTGCAGTCCGAGGGCTGGCCGGCGCAGGTCAACCCGTCGAGCTCTTGCGGGTAGGAGGTGATGACGCCTTCGAGACGGCCGCCGTCGGTGGAGATGCCGTCGACGCCGGTGATCCCCTGCGTCGGCACCGAGCGCGAGTACAGCCCCGTCACGAGCGGCGTGTGCGTGCCATCGACCGGATCGACGGTCGAGATCTGCGAGCTGAGCCCGATGCACAGCTGACCGGCGGGGATCGAGCCGCAGACGTCGCCGCCGTGGCCCGCTTCGGCGACGAGCAGGCGGCCGCTCGGCGTCACCAGCAGGCCGCGCGGCGAGTCGAGACCCGTCACGACCGTGCTCATGGTCCACGCGCCGTCGCCAGGGACTGTTCTGCGGGCGGCCGTCGAGGACGCCGCGACGAGACCGGCCACGAGTCCGGCGGCGATGAGCGCCGTGACGACTTGACGTGCGAGACGATGAGGTTGCTGCATGATTGCCCCCTTGCTCGGTGGGAATGGGTGGGATGCTGCTCTGGAGTTGGGGAGGAGTTGAGGGCTTGGGTACTGCCTCGCTAGCTGCTGGTGGGTGGCGCATCCTCCTATCGCTCGAGGGCACCGACCCGCCGCGTTCTGCGGTGACGGAAAGCCGCTCTACCGTTTCAGGGCGATTGTCTGTTTGAGGGTTGTCTGGTTTCCGACCTGGTCGCCCGCGTCGACGTCGAGCCGAAGAGTTCGTGTGTGCGGGCTCGGCTTGAGCACGAATGTCCCTGTGATCGAGCTTGCGCTCGTGCTCCCGCTCTTGCGGACGAGAACGCTCTGGTTCGCGGGGTCGAGCAGCACGAGCGTGTACGAGACGGGACCGCCACCGTTGTCGCCGAGGGTGAGGCCGAGATGAAGCTTGTACGTTCCTGCCGGCCGCTTGAGCCTCGTGCCGGTGGCCGTCGTCAGCGCCACGGTGGGAGGCGTGTCGTCCAGGTCGACGGTACCCGTCCAGGTGCTGACGAACGCGAGCGCGAGGAGGTTTCCGGGGATGTCGCTCAGGTTTCCGCTCGTGAGGACGCTCGAGAAGCTGCCCCGGCCGCGCAGAGTCGCGAGCGGCCCGGTTCCGGAGATGATCTGCCAGGAACCGGCGCCTTCGAATTCGCCGATGTGCGGGTTGATCGTCGCCGTGAACGTCGCGCCGGATCCGTCGCAGGTGAAGAGACGCGTGGCCACGCCCCCATCGGTCTCTGCGATGTCCTCTCCGCTTCCCGACGGGCAGAGCGCCGAGTTCGTCGTGAACGGGCCGACATGCGCGACGCCTGACGGAGAGGGGTAGCTCGCCACGACGCTGTGCCCGACGAACACGAGCTGGAACGATGTGGGCGTGGCGCCGCCGGGCCCGGCGGCAGTTGCGGCTGTGACTGAAGCTGCGCACGATGCGAGGACTAACGCGAGGGCCGTCTGTGGGATCCGCATTCGCTGCAGGCTGCCGGACGGCGGTAACTTCCCGGTAACAAGGCTGGAATGGCCTGTGGCAGGTGATACATTCTTGCCACTCGCGTGGTCGACTTTTGCCTACTCGGGTCGCTGCAGGTCAGCCAGGACGGGGAGCCCGTCGACATAGGTACGGGGAGACAGCGTGCCCTGCTTGCGCTGCTGCTCCTTCACCGCAACGAGACCCTCTCGCAGAGCAGGCTCATCGATCTCCTGTGGGATGAGCCGCCGCCGAGCGCGCCGAAAGTCCTCCAGAACTGCGTCGTACGGCTGCGCCGGGCGCTGCCGGACGAGACACTCGTCACGCGGGAGGGTGGATACGAGCTGCGGCTGAACGGGAACGGACTCGACGTCGACCGGTTCGAAGGCGGGACGCGCGACGGCCGCGAGGCGCTCGCCGATGGTGACGTCCTGCGTGCCCGGCGAGTGCTGGAGGACGCCCTCGCCGAGTGGCGCGGGGAGCCGCTGGCGGACGTCGAGGGCGCTCCGTTCAAGGCCACCGAGGTCGACCGGCTGACGGAGCTCCAGCTCGACGCGCGGCTCGATCGCGCCGAGGCGATGCTCGCGCTCGGGCGGCACCGCGAGGTTCTGCTCGATCTCGAGGCCGTTGCCGCGGAGCAGCCGTATCGCGAGCGACCGCGCGCACTGCTGATGGTCGCTCTGTATGGGAGCGGTCGGCAGGCAGACGCGCTCCGGGTCTACCGCGACACCTACACCCTGTTCGGCGAGGAGCTCGGTGTCGAGCCGGGTCCCGACCTGAAGCGCCTCGAGCAGGCGATCCTGCGCCAGGATCCCGAGCTCATCCCTCCGGCACGACCGCTTTTCCCACGCCTGCGCGTTTCCACCCCCGTGGGGACTCTCGTGGCGGCCCTCGGCGTCTCCCTCGTCGCGTTTGCGGCCTGGCTGACGTGGGGACGCGGCACGCCGTCGCCGTTCGCGCCGACATCCAGGTCGCTCGCAACCGTCGAGATCGCGTCCGGGAAGGTCGCGTACGAGCCGAGCTTCGTGACGAAGCTGTCGGGACTCGCCGTCGTCGGCGGGGCGGTCTGGGTCGCGAACGAGTCCTCCGGGTCGCTGAGCTGCTACGACGAGCGCACGGCGAAGCTCATCTCCAATGCCGGCGTGGCGCCCGTCAACTCACGCATCACCTCGGTGACGCACGCCGGAGGAGTGATCTGGGCGGCAGACGCGACCGCGAGCGATCTGTCCGGAGTGCGCCTCGACGCCGGCGGCCTCGCCGAAATCTCGCTGCCGTCCTCTCTCCGAGATCCCTCCGACGATCTCATGATCACCGCCGACGCAAGCCGCTTGTGGGTCGTCAGCGGGCAGCGGGCGGTCGCGATCGAGGTCGACCGGACCGGCCGTCGTGTCGCCGGGCCGGTGCGGCTGCCCGACCGTCCAGTCGCAGTCGCGTACGGCGATGGGTCGCTGTGGATCGCCCTCGCAGACCATTCGGCCGTTCGACTCGATCAGCACGCGCGCACCGTCAGGTCGATCGCGCTTCCGGGCTCGCCAGCCGCGATCGCGGCTGGTTCGCGTGGTGTCTGGATCGCGATACCCGAGCGAGATCTCCTCGTTCGCGTCGACCCTCGAACCGACGCCGTCTCGCAGACGATCCATGTCGGCGGCAACCCCGACGCGATCGCGGTCGGGAAGCGCGTCGTATGGGTCGCGGCCGCACAGTCCCACGACCTCCTTCGCGTCGACCCCGCCAACGCCACCGTCAGCGTGCTCACCCGGCTCAGATCCGGCGCGCACGCGCTCGCGATCGGGGGAAACCGCATCTGGGCTCTCGTCGCCTAACGTCCCTGTCGGCGACTCCGGAGACAGCGCATCAATCTCTGGAACTGATTCACGACATGCGAGGTCTGCACCGGGGTCTGCATGCGACGCGCATCTGAGGCATGTCTGTCACAAATGACCCGCATGGTTGAGCCAAACGTAGGTCAGTTTGTGACACGAAAAGGCGCATACGGGATTCGAACCCGTGCCGCCGCCGTGAGAGGGCGGTGTCCTAGGCCACTAGACGAATGCGCCGGGCGCGGGACAGTGTAGCGAGCGCCTCAGTGCCGCCCCGCTCGGATCGCGACGGCGATGACGAGCACCGCCGAGGCGGCGCCGGCCGCCGTCCACACGAGGCCCCGGCCCGCGGGCGCGGCGGCGACCGCGACGACGAGCGCGGCGGCCGTGAGGGCGCCGCCGGTCAGCGTCGCGAGCGCGGCCGCGCGCGCACGGACGACCGCCCGCTCCACGGCGACCCGCAACCGCTCGTCCACCGACCACGTCGCCAGCTCGCAGCAGAGGAGCAGCCCGGCGGCGACGAGCGGTGCGCGCTCGTCCACCGACGCGCCGTGCACGATCACCGCGACCGCGTACGCGCCGCCGAGGCAGACCATCGCCGGCGGCAGGAGCTCCTCGATCCCGCGCGTGAGCACGAACCCGAGGAAGATCAGCCCGAGCAGGCCGATCTCGGCGACGATCGCGCCGATTCCGCGCGCCCGCCGCACCGCGTCGGCGAGCACCGCGCCGTAGACGAGCACGGCGAGCACGGCGAGCGTCACGCGCGCGCGGGCCTGGCGTAGCGCCTGAATGCGGCCACCTCCTCCAGGGGGACGTTGAGCGGGACGCCGTCGCGCCACTCGACGACCGGCACCCCGGCGCGCTCGTAGCGCGCTCGCAGCGACTCGCGTGCGAGGCGCCAGAGCCGGTACGAGAGGTCCGCGAGCTCGCCCTTGCCCGGGTCGACGAAGGGGATGGGGGAGACCTCGACGACGACGAGGTCGAAGCCGCGCGCGCGGAGGTCGAGGATGGCCGCGGCCGAGCGCGCGTCGAGCAGCGGCGTCAGCGCCAGCACGAGCGCCTTCGGCGGCAGCGAGCGCGGCGGCAGGAAGTCGACGCCCTTCGCGGCGAAGCTGAGGACGACGTCCATCTGGATCAGCGAGTCGACGATCTTGTAGAGCTGGCGCGTCCCCGACGCCGGCAGCAGCCACGAGAGGTAGCCGCCGAAGCTGACGACGCCGACGCGGTCCTTCCGCTGGAGGTAGCGGTGCGCGAGCGACGTCGCCGCGCGGACGGCGAGATCGAGCGTGCTCCGCCCGTCGTGCTCGATCTCGGCGAACGTATCGAGGAAGAGGACGACGTCGGTGTTCCGCTCGGGATGCTGGTCGTTCACCCAGAGCTCGCCGCGACGGGCGGTCGCGCGCCAGTTGATCCGGCGGATGCGGTCGCCGGGGGTCCACGGGCGGACATCCGCGAACTCGATCCCCTCGCCGCGCGCGCGAGAGACCTGGTTGCCGACGTACACCTGCGTCTCGAACGGCGGCAGCAGCGCGTGCAGCGTCTCGACGCTCGGGTACACGCGCAGCGGCGCCGGCGCGCCGAGCCGCGCCTCCCACGCGTGGAACGCGAGCGCGTCGCGTGCGCGCACGAGCGCCGGGCCGACGGAGAACGCGCCCCAGCGCGCGCAGCGGAGCGGGAGCTCGATCGTCCGCGTCTCGCCGGCTGCGAGCCGCACCGCCCGCGGGTTCGGGCGCGCGGTCGGCAGCGCGGCCGGGAGCAGGGCGAGGACGTCGACGCGCGACGCGCCGGTCGGCGAGGAGAGCTCGAGCGTCAGCGGCAGCTCGTCGCCCTCGAGCACCCGCTCCCGGTCGAGCGCGAGCCTCGCGCCGAGCTGCGGCTCGCGCCCGGCGGCGGCGCCGATCGCCGCGGCGAGGGCGAAGGGCGCCGCGAGCGCGACGAGCTCGACGCGGCCCGCCGCCAGCCCGGCGACGAGCGCGAGCGCGGCCAGGCCGGCGTAGCCCGCGAGCCGCGGCGACGAGCGCCGCGTCATCGCGCCGCGGCGCGGAGCGCGTCCTCCGCCGGCGGCGTCGGCACCGTCGCGAGCGCCTCGCCGACGACGTCCTCCCCGCGGATCCGCTGGACCCACAGCTCCGGCCGCAGCGTCAGCCGGTGCGCGAGCGCGGGCACCGCGACGGCCTTCACGTCCTCGGGGACGACGAAGTCGCGGTCGGCGAGCGCCGCCTTCGCGCGCGAGAGCTTCAGCAACGCGAGGCTCCCGCGCGGGCTCGAGCCGACGGCGAGGCGCTGCGACGCGCGCGTGGCGGCGACGAGGTCGACGATGTACGCCTCGATCGCCGGCGCGACGTAGACCTGCTCGAGCGCGCGCTGCATCGCGACGAGCGTCGGCCCGTCGACGATCGGCTCGAGCGGCACCTCGTCCTCGCCGCGCGCGATCCGGCGGCCGAGCATCTCGATCTCGTGGTCGCGGCTCGGATACCCGATCCCGGTCCGCATCAGGAAGCGGTCGAGCTGCGCCTCCGGCAGCGGATACGTGCCCTCGTACTCGATCGGGTTCTGTGTCGCGATCACGAGGAACGGCGCGGCCAGCGGCCGCGTCACGCCTTCCGTCGTCACCTGCCGCTCCTGCATCGCCTCGAGCAAGGCGGCCTGCGTCTTCGGCGGGGCGCGGTTGATCTCGTCGGCGAGGAGAAGGTTGGTGAAGATCGGGCCGGGCAGGAAGGTGAACTCGCCCGCGCGCTGGTCGAAGATCGACGAGCCCGTGACGTCGGACGGCATCAGGTCCGGCGTGAACTGGATGCGTGCGAAGCCGAGCGACGTCGCCTGCGCGAACGAGCGCGCGATCAGCGTCTTCGCGAGCCCGGGATAGTCCTCGAGCAGGACGTGGCCGTCGCCGAGCAGCGCGAGGAGGATCAGCTCGAGCGCGTCCCGCTTGCCGACGACCGCCCGCTCGACCTCGTCGAGGATCCGCGAGGACCGCGTCCGCAGCTCGTGCAGGTCCATCACAGCGCCTCCAGCGTGCCGACGACGCGGCGGAGCCGCGCGAGCGGCAGGCCGGGCGCGTACAGATCCTCCGGCTTCTCGAGATCGGGGCGGACGATCGCCCAGGCGTCGTCGCCGAGGAGCCGGCGGGCGGTGTCGGGCTGCCGGTCGAGGTCGACGTTGTGGTGCGCGGCGAGACGGGTGGCGGCGGCGTCGCGCAGGAGCGGGCGCAGCCGCGAGTGGAAATGCCCGGCGTTCGCGCTGCCGAGCACGATGTCCCGCTCGACGAGCACGAGCTCCGGCGGGCGGACGACGGCCGGGCGCCGCCGCTCGAGCGCGCGCGCGAACGTCGAGGCCCCGCGACTCTCCTGGCGCGCGGCGACCGTCCGGACGAGCGACGCCAGCGTGAGCGCGGCGAGCACGAGCACGTACGCGGCGAGGATGCGCTCGGTCGGGACGGGCCGGATCCCGAGCGCGATCACGAGCGCGAGCGTGAAGATCGCGAATCCGGTCGTGAGCCGCCGGCGCTCGCTCAAGCCCGCTCCCGGCGCCGTCGCTCCCTGATGCGCTCCGTCGAGCTGACGCTCATGCCGCAACCGCCTCGTCCGGGCGCCGCAGCTCGTCCCGGACGGCGACGAGCGCGTCGATCGCCTCATCCCTCATCTGCGGCTCCGGCTCATGTTGGCTGAACTTAGCCCACTCGAACAGGACGGTGAGCCTGCGCGCGGCCGCGGTGCTCGTGTCGAGGCTCCTCAGCGCGCGCTCCATGTACTCGAGCGGCGCCTCGGCCGGATGGCGTGCGATGCCCGCGTACCCGAGCGCCGTCTCCATCCGCGCGTACGCGGCGATGATCGCGCGGCGGAGGTCCGGCTCGCTGCGGAGGTCGTCGAGCGACTCGTCGAGGGCGACCGAGAGGGCCTCCTGCCGGCGCCGCTGCCACGACGGCAGCCGCTGCGACGGTCCGCGCGTCCGGCCCGCGTAGGCGAGGACGGCGGCGCCCGCGAGCAGCGCCGCGACGACCGCGACCTCGTCCCAGCGGAGGTGGGCGCCGCGCGCGGCGGACGGGATCTTCCCGGGCTGCCCGGCGGGCGCCGAGTTCCGCTGCCGGTTCGCCTGCTGGTCGAGCGCCTTGAACCGTTGCATGAAGCGCGAGTTGTGCAGGAGGAGCGCCGCGACCGCGGCGCCGCCCGCGACGGCGAGGAAGTAGCTGAGCAGGTGGCTGCGCGTCGGCGGCTTCCAGGCGCGGTCGGGGCGCGCGCCGACGAGGCCCCAGACGACGACGGCGACGACGATCACCCCGAGGATCGCCGTCGTCGTGAAGACGTAGTCGAAGAAGCCCGCCGTCGGGCCGGCGCCCGCGCTCGAGCCCGCGAGAGGCCGGCCGCGGCTCGCCACCGCGGCGACGACGACGAGCGCCGTCACCGCCGCGCCGAGCGCGAGCAGCCGGCGAGGCTCCATGGACGAAGTGTCGCACGGCACCCGGGCGGGTCCGTAGATCGCCGCAGTCGGCTTCGGCACCCGCCCGGATGCCGCTCCGCCGGGTCGCCCGCGACCATTCAGGCGAGGAGGAACATGGCTCTTCGGTCGAGGACAGGCGCGGCCAAAGACGTTCCCTCGCGGCTGATGCGCCCGCGGCCCGGCCACGTTCTCCGGGCCGAGGAAGAGCGGGCCCTTGCGCGCCGTATCGCCGAAGGGGACACGGAGGCGCGCGATGTGATGATCGAGTCGAACCTCCGGCTCGTCGTCGCGATGGCCCGCCGGTACCAGGGGCTCGGCCTCTCGTTCCCGGATCTCGTCCAGGAGGGGACGGTGGGCCTGATCCAGGCGGTCGACCGGTTCGACTGGCGCCGCGGCCGGCGCTTCTCGACCTACGCGGCGTGGTGGATCCGGCAGGCGATCCGGCGCGCGCTCACGAACGACTCGCGGACGATCCGCCTGCCGAGCCGGCTCGTGGCGAAGCAGCTCGCGACGCGGCGAGCCGCCGCGACCCTCGAGGCGGGGCTCGGGCGGCCGCCCACGGCGGACGAGATCGCCGCGGTCACCGGCTTCGACGCGGCGGCCGTCGAAGGTGTCGAGGGGGTCCCGCTCGCGAACGCCTCTCTGAACGAGACCGTCGGCGGCGACGACGGGGGCGCCCAGCTGCTCGACCTGCTCGCCGACGCGACCGCGCCCGACCCGCTCGACGAGGCGGAGACCGAGGCGCGGGCGGAGGCGATCCGCACCGCTGTCTCCGAGCTCCGGCCGCGGGAGCGGGAGATCGTCGAGAGCCACTTCGGCCTCGAGGGCGACCCGCACACGCTCGAGCAGATCGCCCACGACCTCCACCTCGCGCCCGAGCGCGTCCGCCAGATCGAGCAGCACGCCTTCGCGACGCTCGCGCGCCGCCTCGCCGCCCGCTAGCCGAGGAAGCGGCGCATGAGGTCGACGTCGATCGCGTCGACGATCTCCTCCGCGCCCGCGAGGCGGTGAGGGTCGAGGGTGCCCCGCTTGGCGAGCACCCGCATCCCGGCGGCCTCGGCGGAGGCGATCCCCGCCTCCGTGTCCTCGATCACGAGCACGTCGCCGGCCGCCTCGACACCGAGCAGCGCCAGCGCCTGCAGATAGCCCTCCGGATGCGGCTTCCCGTGGACGACGTCGTCGGCGGCGACGATCCCGCGGAAGAGCGGCGCGAGCCCGGCCGCGGTCACGACCGGCTCGATCTCCGCCCGCATCGCGCCGGAGACGATCGCCACCGGCACCCGCTCCGCCGCGTAGCGGACGGCCTCCCGCACCGGCTCGTGGATCGAGTGCCCGTCGGAGACGAAGGCCCGGTACCGGCGGATCCGCTCGTCGATCACGGCCTGGACGTCCGGATGGTCGCGGCCGAGCCAGCGCATGACGATCTCCGGGTCGGAATGCCCGGCGAGATGGTCGAAGTACTCCTGCGCCGACAGGGGCCGGCCGTGCTCGGCGAACAGCTCGACGAAGATCTCGCAGAGCACCGCCTCGTCGTCCGAGAGCGTGCCGTTGAAGTCGAAAACAATCGCGCGAACGGGCATCGGCGGGGAGCCCTCCTTTCCGGCGGGGTAGAAACCATCCTCCCGACCCTGTAGATTCGCGCAAATTTCGCAGGCGACGAGGAGGATCCATGAGTGATGCTGCGGTAGAGACGACCGGCGCGGCCGTCAGCGACGACGCTCGGCTCGAGGGCCTCGGCTACAAGCCGCAGCTCAACCGCGTCCTCGGCTTCTTCGCGAACTTCGCCGTCGCGTTCACGTACCTCTCGCCGATGGTCGGGATCTACTCCCTCTTCATCCTCGGCGTGGGAGTCGGCGGTCCTGCCTACCTCTGGCTGACGCTCATCCCCGTCGTCGGGATGCTCTTCGTCGCGCTCGTCTTCGGCGAGCTCGCGAGCCACTACCCGGTCGCCGGGGCGCTCTACCAGTACAGCAAGTTCAACGTCGGCGCCGGGTACGGCTGGTTCGTCGGCTGGTTCTACGGGATCGCGCTGCTCGTGACGGTGGCGTCGGTCGACACCGGCGTCGTGCCGTACGTGACGTCGCTCTTCCACAACTGGTTCGGGACGAACTGGAATCCGGCGCACCACTCGACGATCCTGATCATCACCCTCGTCCTGCTCGCCATCCAGACCACGCTCAACATCACCGGCGCCCAGGTGATGGGGGACGTCGCGAAGTTCGGGGTCGGCGTCGAGATCCTCGGGACGTTCGGCATCGCGATCATCCTCGCGGCCCACGGCTTCCACCACAGCTTCGGCTTCCTGTTCTCGACGCAGGGCGCCCAGCACGCCTCGAGCAACGCCTTCGGCGTCGGCTTCGGCGGGAGCTGGCTCGCCGCCGCGCTCGTCGCGGTACTCGCGCCCGTCTACATCTTCTACGGGTTCGAGTCGGCCGGCGACATCGCCGAGGAGACGAAGGACGCGGGGCGGCAGATCCCGAAGTCGATGCGCTGGGCGCTGATCTGGGGCGGCATCGCGTCGCTCGTCCTCACCGGCGCGCTCCTGCTCGCCATGCCGAAGGTGGACCCGGTCAAGGCGACCGTCGGCGGCGGCGGCGTGCCGTTCATCCTCGGCCAGCTCTCGAGCGGGATGCAGGACTTCCTACTCGTCCTCATCATCTTCGCGTTCTTCTCCTGCGGGACGTCCGTGCAGGGCGCGGGCAGCCGGCTCGCGTTCTCGTACGGCCGCGACGGCGCCCTGCCGGCCGCGAGCTGGATCTCGCGGGTCAACAAGCGGTTCCGCACGCCGGTCAACGCGCTGCTCTCCGGGGCCGTGATCTCGCTGCTGTTCGTGTTCCTCGTCTACTACTCGCCGAGCAAGAACGTGCACATCTGGTTCATCACGTACCCGGCGAACATCAACGCGCTGTACTCGCTCATCTCCTTCGGCGTCAGCGGCATCTACCTCTCGTTCCTGCTGACCGTGATCGGCGTGATGATCGCCCGGGCCCGCGGCTGGGTCCCCGAGGGCCAGTTCCGGCTCGGGAAGTGGGGCTGGACCGTGTGCATCATCGCGGCGGTCTACCTCGGCCTGATGCTGCTCAACGTCGTCGTGCCGACCGGGC
>Ga0335069_10002982_pt1 | contig 25775 bp, 22 predicted proteins | sample Lox_Sample_11_FD_206714 | JGI IMG/M metagenome (GOLD analysis project Ga0335069, IMG submission 206714) | Soil microbial communities from Loxahatchee National Wildlife Refuge, Florida, United States - Lox_Sample_1.1 | ecosystem: Environmental > Terrestrial > Soil > Wetlands | place: USA... | reverse complement strand
ACCGGCATCATCCCGACCTGGGCGACCGTCGAAAGGCCGGACAACGGCACCGACGAAGCCAACGAGGACACCTCTGACACCGCGGACCCGACCGCCGTGGCCGCGCCCAAACCGTTTATTGCGCTCGTCACCGACGACGCCACGTTGAGCAGCGGTGACGCCACGCCCGTCAGCGGCGCCGTCAGCAACCCGGCCACGCCCGCCAGGTTCACCGGCGGCAGGCTGAATGCGGGCAGCGCCGCGGCCACCCCCATCGCGCCGCCGTGATAGCCGACCATCGCGGCCACGTCCTGGGCCCACATCTCCATGTACTCGAACTCCGTCATGAAGATCGCCGGGGTGTTCTGGCCCAGGATGTTCGTCGCGATCAACGCCATCAACTGGGCGCGGTTCGCGGCGATCGCCGGTGTGGGTACGGTCGCGGCCAACGCGGTCTCGAACGCCGTCGCCGCCGTTCGCGCCTGCAGGCTCGCCGACTCGGCCTGCCCGGCCGCCGCGCTCAACCACCCCACGTAGGGCGTCGCCGCCGCCGCCATGGACACCGACGCCGGACCCGCCCACGGCCCGTCGGTCAACCCGGAGACCACCGATTGAAACGACGACGCCGCACTCGACAGGTCCGACGCCAACGCGTCCCAGGCGGAGGCCGCCATGAACAGGGGCCCCGAACCGGCCCCGGCGAACATCAACGCCGAATTGATCTCCGGCGGGAATAACGTAAAAGCGGGAACCATCACACCCCCAAGCCACCCAGCCGCATCAACGGCACAGTCCAACGATCGACAGATACCACAGACCGATAGTAAGGCAATCGCCCATTAAAAATCCCGTTTTTCAATAAACCGTCTTTGCCCATCATGACGGTGAGTTCGCCTCCGAGACCGGTTCTCGTTACCCGCGGGGGCGTATCGGTGTGCCGCGGCGCTTCAGGTGCGGGTAACAACCGGTGCCACCCGCGCCGTTGGGCGCCTGGCCACCCCCAGCGGGACCTCGACGACGCCATCAGAAATCGCCGTAATCGGGCAGGCAAACGCGCGGCCGTCTAGCAGCCCTTCAGGCGCGCCGCCAGGTAATCGGCGATGGCGCTCATCGCGACCCGATCCTGGGTCATGGCGTCGCGCTCGCGCACGGTGGCGGCGCCGTCCTCGAGTGAGTCGAAATCGACCGTCACGCAGAACGGCGTACCGACCTCGTCCTGACGCCGGTAGCGGCGTCCGATGGCGCCCGCGTCGTCGAAGTCGATGTTCCAGCATTTGCGCAAATCGGCCGCCAGGTCGCGGGCCTTGGGACTCAAGTCGGCGTGCCGCGACAGCGGCAGCACGGCGGCCTTGACCGGCGCCAGCCGCGGGTCGAGCCGAAGCACCGTGCGCTTCTCCATGGCGCCCTTGGCGTTGGGGGCTTCGTCCTCGCTGTAGGCGTCGATCAGAAACGCCATGAACGACCGCGTCAGACCGGCGGCCGGTTCGATGACGTAAGGCGTGTACCTGGTGTCGGTGACCTGGTCGTAGAACGACAGGTCGGCGCCGGAATGCTTTGCGTGCGTTGACAAGTCGAAGTCCGTCCGGTTGGCGACGCCTTCCAGCTCACCCCACGGATTGCCGACGAACCCGAACTTGTACTCGATGTCGACGGTGCGGTCGGAGTAGTGCGACAGCTTTTCCTTGGGGTGCTCGTACAGCCGCAGGTTCTGCGGATCGATGCCCAGGTCGACATACCACTGCAGTCGAGTGTCGATCCAATACTGATGCCATTCCCTGGCCGTTGACGGCTCCACGAAGAATTCCATCTCCATCTGCTCAAACTCCCGGGTCCGGAAGATGAAGTTGCCGGGGGTGATCTCGTTGCGGAAGCTCTTGCCGATCTGCCCGATTCCGAACGGCGGCTTGCGGCGCGCCGTCGTGACCACGTTGGCGAAATTGACGAAGATGCCCTGCGCCGTCTCCGGACGTAGATAGTGCAGCCCCTCCTCGGTCTCGATCGGCCCGAGGTAGGTCTTGAGCATCATGTTGAATTCGCGCGGCTCGGTCCACTGCCCTTTGGTGCCGCAGTCCGGGCAGACGATCTCGGTCATCGGGACCGAGTCGGGGTCGGCGATCCCCTTCTTCGCCGCATTCTTGGCTAACCAGGCCTCCTGCATGTGGTCCTGGCGATGCCTGTGGTGGCAGTTCAGGCATTCGACCAGCGGGTCGTGGAAGACCTCGACGTGGCCGGAGGCCACCCACACCTGCCGAGGCAGGATGATCGACGAATCGATTCCGACCACGTCGTCGCGGCCGGTGACCACAGCGCGCCACCACTGGCGCTTGATGTTCTCCTTGAGCTCGACGCCCAACGGGCCGTAATCCCACGCCGATTTGGTGCCCCCGTAGATCTCGCCGGAGGGAAACACGAAGCCCCGCCGTTTGGCCAGGTTGACTACGGTGTCGATGACGGACGCCACGGGGCTGTGCACTCCCTTTCGAAGATCCCGGCGGACAGGCCGGCGGCGAACCGCCGCTCGCAAAACATCAGCCATGGTATCGACCGGCGCCGCCGTCTTTGACATGCGTCATCATGCATGTGACAGTGGAAAGCGGCCGATCGTGATTCCCACGGCGGGCACTTCCGATACCCGGCGCTTCTCGAGGTGATGACTCTCCTATGGCGATGTCCTCCTCGGTGCCCTTATCGAAGTCCTCCTCGGCGGCCGCCGCCGGCGGCGCCATGGGATCCGACCTGAGCGTGGTGGCCCACGAGCGCGGCGGGGCCGGCCCGCGCGAACACGCGGAATGTCCCGAATATCCCGTCCCGCCGTCGCGGGAGATCCTCGACGCCGCGGGCGAGCTGTTGCGCGCGCTGGCCGCGCCCGTGCGGATCGCCATCGTGCTGCAATTGCGCGAATCGCACCGCTGCGTGCACGAACTGGTCGACGCGCTCGGCGTGCCACAGCCGCTGGTCAGCCAGCACCTGAAGATACTCAAGGCGGCGGGCGTGGTGGCCGGGGAGCGGTCGGGTCGCGAAGTGCTCTATCGGCTCGCCGACCATCACCTCGCGCACATCGTCGTCGACGCCGTCGCCCACGCGAGCGAGGACACCGTATGACTCGCGCCGGCGACGATGCAGGGTGGAGCGATGAGGTGGGGGCACGCCCCCACAAGTGGGAGGTACCCCCACCCGCTTGCGGGGGAAAGCGGCGCGCATGACTAACGCCAGCGTGCGTTCGACCCGCCAGCGGGCCGCGATTGCCACGCTGCTGGAGACGCTGGACGAATTCCGCTCGGCCCAGGAACTGCACGACGAGCTGCGCCGCCGCGGGGAGAACATCGGCCTGACCACCGTGTACCGGACGCTGCAGTCCATGGCGGCCGCGGGCATGGTCGACACGCTGCGCACCGACACCGGCGAGTCGGTCTACCGCAGGTGCTCGGAACATCATCACCACCATCTGGTGTGCCGTTGCTGCGGTTCCACGATCGAGGTGGGCGACCACGAGGTCGAGGCTTGGGCGGCCGAGGTGGCCGCCAAACACGGCTACTCCGACGTCAGCCACACCATCGAGATCTTCGGAACCTGCGCCCAGTGCCGTTCCTAGCCCGCCGACCCTCCGCCCGGCGCGGCACCCCGCAAAAAAGTTTCTGAAAAAACTGTCCGACACGCGTCCGCCGCGTGCTCCTACCCATGAGTGGCCCACGGGCCGAGGCAACACCCTCAAGGGAAGCGAGAACACCATGCGCAACGAACTGTCGCCCCACCTGCGGCCGGTACGCGAGGTCGAGGCCCCGTCACTGCAGTTTCGGACGATCCATGGCTACCGCCGAGCCTTCCGGATCGCGGGGTCGGGACCGGCCCTGCTGCTGATCCACGGCGTCGGCGACAACTCCGAGTCGTGGGAAACCGTGCACGCCAAGCTTGCGCAACGGTTCACGGTCATCGCGCCGGATCTGCTGGGCCACGGCGAGTCCGACAAACCCCACGCCGACTACTCGTTGCCGGCGTTCGCCAACGGCATGCGCGACCTGCTCGCGGTGCTCGGCATCGACCGGGTCACCGTCGTCGGGCATTCGTTCGGGGGCGGCGTCGCGATGCAGTTCGCCTATCAGTACCCGCAGCTGGTGGAGCGCATCGTGCTGGTGAGCGCCGGCGGCGTCGCGAAGGACGTCAGCCTGGCGTTGCGGCTGGCGGCGATGCCGATGGGCGCCGAGGCGCTGGGCGTGCTGCGCGCGCCGGGCGTGATGCCCGCGATACGGCGCCTGGGCCGCGCCGTGCAGACCGTGCTGGGTTCCACCAAGGTCGGGCGCGACGCCGCCGACGTCGTCGACCTGCTCGAGGGCTTCTTGGACCCCGCCGGGCTGGCGGCGTTCGCGGCCACCCTGCGATCGGTGGTGGACGCGCGCGGCCAATACGTCACCATGCTGGACCGCAGCTATCTGGTGAAATCTGTTCCAGTGCAGATCATTTGGGGCGAGGACGACCTGATCATCCCGGTGGAACACGCCCACACGGCGCACGCGGCGATGCCCGGTTCGCGAATGGAGATCTTCGAGGACTCCGGGCACATGCCGTTCCACGACCACCCCGACCGCTTCGTCGAGGTCATCGAACGGTTCGTCGACTCGACGCGACCGGCCACCTACGACCCGGACCTCATGCCCTCGCTGCTGCGGACCGGCGGCCGCGAAAACATGGCCCAGGGTTCGACGGCCGTCGCCCCGGCCCAATCCGCGGTGTCCTAGCCCGTCAGCGAATGACGCATCTCCGCGCCCGTGTCGAGCACCAGCATGACCAGGGTGCGCAGGGCGTCGTCGGTCAGGCCGCCGCCGGGAAAATTGTAACGCAGCATCACGTCGGCGGTTTTGGCCGCGCTCTTGCCGGAATTGCGTTGCACCGCCTTCCGGTTGACCTTCTCGACCAGCGTCACGCTGCCGAAGTTGCTGTCGTGCGCCAGCTTGGCGATCTGGTCGCTGATCTTCTTGGTCAGGGGCAGATCCCAGGCCAAGACCTGGGTAAGCGACACCAGGTCGAGGTCCTCGGTGATGTTCACCACCCGCAACGACGCCAGCGTGCCGTTGTGGCGAACCGTCAGGGCGCCGTCGGGTTCCTCCTCGACGGGAAGGACGTCGCGCAGTATCGACGCCAGGCGTTCCTGCAGTGATGGCACTAGGCGCTCCCGAACCGTCGATTGCGGTCGGCGTATTCCTCGCAGGCCGCCCAGAGGTCGCGGCGATCGTAGTCGGGCCACAGCTTGTCCTGAAAGATGAACTCGGCGTAGGCCGCCTGCCACAACATGAAATTGCTGGACCGCTGCTCCCCCGAGGTCCGCAGGAACAGATCCACGTCGGGGATGTCGGGCCGTTGCAGGTGGTGGGAGATCGTCGACTCGGTGATCCGGTCCGGGTTCAGCCTGCCCGCTTCCGCCAAACGGGCGATCTCCCGTGTGGCTTCGGTGATCTCGGCGCGGCCGCCGTAGTTCACGCAGTAATTCACCGTGATGACGTCGTTGCCGGCCGTCATGGACTCGGCGATCGCCAGCTCGTTGATCACGCTGCGCCACAGGCGCGGTCGCGATCCCACCCACCGGATCCGGACTCCGATCGTGTTGAGGTTTACGCGGCGCATGCGCACCACGTCGCGGTTGAACCCCATCAGGAAGCGGACCTCCTCGGGCGAACGCTTCCAGTTCTCGGTGGAGAAGGCGTAGAGACTCAACCACTTGATTCCGATTTCGATTGCGCCGCAGACGATGTCGATGACGACCGCCTCGCCCGCCCGATGGCCGTCGGTCCGGCTGAGCCCGCGTTGGGTGGCCCAGCGCCCGTTGCCGTCCATCACGATGGCCACATGATTGGGCAATCGGTCGGCCGCGATCCTGGGCGCGGCGGCTTTCGAGACGTGCTGCGGGGGGCGGCACGGGCCACCGTCGGCCGACGGCGGCAGCTCCGGGAAGACGACCGGCCAGGTCGACTTGTCGGGGAAGACCGGGTAGTCGTCGGGCGCGGGGGGCAGCTGCGGGAAGTCGGTGGACTTCGGCTTGCGCTCAGCCACAGGCCGTATCCTGCCCGATCAACGCTGCGCGCCGTTGGGCGATGGTGCGGTCGGCCTGATATGTCCGCTCTACCAGCGGCAACGTTTTGAGCTGTCGTTCCAGATGCCATTGCAAGTGCGCGGCCACCAGCCCGCTGACGTAGCTGCGGTGCGATTGCGGCGATGCCTCGGCGGCCTCCCAGTCCCCGTCGTGCAGCGCGGCCATCAGATCCAGCACACCCGGTGGCGGGGTGGTCGAGCCGGCCGGGCGGCAGTGTGGGCAGACGCTTCCCCCGGCGGCGACGTGAAACGCCCGATGCGGACCGGGTGTGGCGCACCGTGCGCACTCGGTGAGCGCGGGCGCCCATCCGGCGATGCCCATGGCGCGCAGCAGATAGGCGTCCAGCAACAGGTCGCGGGGGCGGCGCCCGTCGGCCACCGCGCGCAGCGCGCCCACCGTGAGCCGGTGCAGCGCCGGGGCGGGCGCCCGCTCCTCGCCGGCGAGGCGTTCGGCGGTTTCCAGCATCGCGCACCCGCAGGTGTACCGGCCGTAGTCGCTGACGATGTCGGTGGCGAACGCGTCGATGGCGACGACCTGGGTGACGATGTCGAGATTGCGGCCGGGGTGCAGTTGCGCGTCGATGTGAGCAAACGGCTCGAGCCGCGCGCCGAATTTGCTGCGGGTGCGGCGAACGCCCTTGGCCACCGCACGAACCAGCCCATGATCGCGGGTCAGCAGGGTGACGATCCGGTCGGCTTCGCCGAGCTTGTGCTGGCGCAACACCACAGCTCGGTCTCGATATAGCCGCATCACAATAGTTTTGCACCCCGCCGCGACAATGCGGGTATCCGCGCCGTTAGTCTCGTACCCCGTGATTGGCGCTTCCGGGGCGGGCACCGGGTCCATCTCCGGATCCGGCGGCCAACGCCTGCCCACGCTGACTGACCTGCTATATCAGCTGGCCAGCCGCGCAGTGACGTCCACCACACTGGTGAGCCGTTCACTGCACGCCATCCATTCCAGCCAGCCGACGCTGAACGCCTTCCGGGTGGTGCTCACCGAGTCGGCGCTGGCCGCCGCGGCGGAGGCCGACCGGCGACGGGCGGCCGGGGACACCGCGCCGCTGCTGGGCATCCCGATCGCGGTCAAGGACGACGTCGACGTCGCCGGCGTGCCAACCGCCTTCGGCACCGAGGGGTATGTGGGGCCCGCGACCCAGGATGCCGAGGTGGTCCGCCGCCTGAAGGCCGCCGGCGCCGTGATCGTCGGCAAGACGAACACATGCGAGCTGGGCCAATGGCCGTTCACCAGCGGGCCCGGGTTCGGCCACACCCGGAATCCCTGGTCGCGCCGGCACACCCCGGGCGGGTCGTCGGGGGGCAGCGCGGCCGCGGTGGCCGCGGGTCTGGTGACCGCGGCCATCGGCTCCGACGGCGCCGGCAGCGTCCGCATCCCCGCCGCCTGGACACATCTGGTGGGCATCAAGCCGCAGCGCGGCCGCATCTCCACCTGGCCGTTGCCGGAGGCGTTCAACGGCGTCACGGTCAACGGCGTGCTGGCCCGCACGGTGGCCGACGCGGCGCTGGTGCTCGACGCCGCGTCCGGCAACGTCGAGGGCGACCGGCATAAGCCGCCCCCGATCACGGCGTCCGAGTATGTCGGAAAGGCGCCCGGCCCGCTCAACATCGCGCTGTCAACCCGGTTCCCGTACAGCGGTTTTCGTGCCAAGTTGCACCCGGAGATCCTGGCCGCGACGCGCGCGGTGGGCAAGCAACTCGAGCTGCTCGGCCACACGGTGGTGCCCGGGAACCCGGACTACGGCGTGCGGTTGTCGTGGAACTTCCTCGCCCGGTCCACCGCGGGCCTGCGCGACTGGGAGGAGCGGCTGGGCGACGGCGTCATCTGGGACCCCCGCACCCTGTCCAACCTGCGCGTGGGCCAGGTGCTGGGGCAGGCGATACTGCGCAGCGCGCGCCGCCACGAGGCGGCCGACCAGCGCCGGGTGGGCTCGATCTTCGACATCGTCGATGTGGTGCTGGCACCGACGACCGCCCAGCCACCGCCGTTGGCGCGCGCCTTCGACCGGCTGAGTGGCTTCGGCACCGACCGCGCCATGATCGCGGCGTGCCCGTTGACGTGGCCGTGGAACCTGCTGGGCTGGCCGTCCATCAACGTGCCGGCGGGCTTTACCTCGGAGGGTTTGCCAATCGGCGTGCAGCTGATGGGGCCAGCGAACAGCGAGGGCATGCTGATCTCGCTGGCCGCCGAACTGGAGGCCGTCTGCGGCTGGTCCACCAGACAGCCGCCGGTCTGGTGGCACGCCGGTGCCGACACGCCGCCGGCCGGGGCGCCGCCGTCGCGCAGGTGAGGTGCCGGCGGCACGTCTCTGATGGCGTCGTCTTCGGCGGCCACGACGAGGTCATAGCCGTGTTGAGCGAACTGCTTGGCCAGTTCCAGCCCAATACCGCTCGACGCGCCGGTGACTAGGGCTAACTGTGGTTGGGTCATACGCGATGGCTACCCCGTCGTCGCCGATGCGATCAAACTTCTAAAAACCAAGCCGACCAAGTTGTTTCGGGTCGCTCTGCCAGTTCTTGGCAACCTTCACGCGCAGGTCGAGGAAGACCTTGGTGCCCAGCAGCTTCTCGATCTGGGCACGCGCCGCGGTGCCCACTTCCCGCAGCCGCGCGCCGCCCTTGCCGATGACGATGCCCTTCTGGCTGTCCCGCTCGACGTAGAGGATTGCGTGCACATCGATCAAATCGTCGCGCCCCTCCCGCGGGTTGACCTCATCGATCACCACCGCCAACGAGTGCGGCAGCTCGTCGCGGACCCCCTCGAGGGCGGCCTCGCGGATGAGCTCGGCCATCAGGACCTCTTCCGGCTCGTCGGTCAGCTCACCGTCGGGGTAGTAGGCCGGGCCGACGGGCAGCGCCGCGGCCAGCACGTCGATCAGCACGTCGACCTGCGCGCCCGTCACCGCCGACACCGGGACGATTTCGGCCGAATCGCCGACCAACTCGCTGACGGCGACCAGCTGCGCGGCCACCCGGTCCTTGGGCACCTTGTCGATCTTGGTGACGACGGCGACCAGCGCCGTCTTGGGCGCGACCGCACGAATCTGCTCGACGATCCACCGATCTCCCGGGCCGATCGCCTCATCGGCCGGGATGCACAACCCGATCACGTCGACTTCGGCGTAGGTGTCGCGGACCAGGTCGTTGAGCCGCTTGCCCAGCAGCGTGCGCGGCCGGTGCAGGCCGGGGGTGTCCACCAGGATGATCTGAAAGTCTTTTCGATGCACGATCCCACGAATGGTGTGCCGGGTGGTCTGCGGCCGCGTCGAGGTGATCGCCACCTTGGTGCCGACCAGCGCGTTGGTCAGCGTCGACTTGCCGGTATTCGGCCTGCCCACCAAACATACGAACCCCGAACGGAATTCAGCCATCGTCGCCCATCGCCGAACGTGCACGCACTGCGAATTTCCGCGTCATATTTCGCCGTGAGTGCACGTTCGGCGTCCCGGACCGCGGCACCACTGCCGGCCTCACGTCAGGCATGGTGTGTGGCCTCCCCGTCCGCCGACCCGTCGGCTTCGGCCGGGCTCAGCAGGACGGTGTTGATCCGCACCCGCCCTCGATGATCGGGGCCGCCCTCGGCGCGCAGGCGCAGGCCGTGCGAGACCACCTCGGCGCCGGGCAGCGGCACGCGGCCCAATTCCAGAGCCACCAGGCCGCCCACGGTGTCGACGTCGAGGTCGTCGTCGAACTCCACGCCGTACAGTTCGCCGACGTCCTCGATCGGCAGCCGCGCCGAAACCCGAAACCGTTTGTCACCCAGATCTTCTATCGGGGCGGTCTCGGCCTCGTCGTACTCGTCGGCGATCTCTCCGACGATCTCCTCCAGCACGTCCTCGATGCTGACCAGGCCGGCTATCGCGCCGTACTCGTCGACGAGCAGGGCCATGTGGTTGCGGTCGCGTTGCATCTCACGCAGCAGCGCGTCCAGGGGCTTGGAGTCCGGCACGAAGACGGCCGGGCGCATGACCTGCGACACCTTGATGTCGCGGCCACCGTCGGGTGACAGGAATGTCTGCTGGACAAGGTCTTTCAGGTACACCACGCCGACGATGTCGTCGACGTTCTCGCCGATCACCGGAATGCGGGAGTGCCCGCTGCGCACGGCCAGGTTCGTCGCCTGGCTGGCGGACTTGTCGCTTTCGATCCAGATCATCTCGGTGCGCGGCACCATCACCTCGCGCGCCGGGGTGTCCCCGAGTTCGAACACGGACTCGATCATCCGGCGCTCGTCGGCGGCAACGACGCCGCGCTGCTGGGCCAGATCGACGACCTCGCGCAGTTCGATCTCGGAGGCGAACGGCCCGTTTCGCAACCCCCGGCCCGGTGTGAGGGCGTTGCCCAGCACCACCAGCAATCGGCTGAGCGGCATCAGCAACCACGAAATCACCCGCAGCGGAAGGGCTGCCACCAAGGAAATGGAATAGGCGTGCTGGCGGCCGAGGGTGCGGGGGCCGACTCCGATGACGACGAAGCTGGTCACCACCATGATGGTGGCCGCGCCGAACAACGCCCACTTGATGCCCCAGTTGTCGTAGATGAACACCACCAACAAGACGGTCGCGGTGATCTCGCAGATGATGCGCAGCAGCACCATCAGGTTGGTGTAGCGGGGACGCTCGTTCATCACCTTCAACAGCGACACCGCGCCCGGGCGCTCCTCGCGGACCAGTTCCTGCACGCGCGCGAGTGACACCGTGCTGATGGCGGCGTCGATCGCCGCGAAAAGCCCGCCCAGAGCGATCAACGCGATCGCGCCCAGCAGCTGGGAGACGCCGGTCAATTGTCGAAATACCTTGACTTGTCCAGCAACCGGCGGTCGCGTTCCTCCTGGCGGTCCTGCTGGTAGGCCTCGACCTGTTCGGCGACCCATTCTTCGAGCAACCGGTCTTGCAGAGCGAACATCTCTTTTTCCTCGTCCGGCTCCCCATGGTCGTAGCCGAGCAGGTGCAGCACACCGTGAATCGTCAGCAGCGCCAACTCGTGTCCCAGGCTGTGGCCGGCCGCGGCCGCCTGTTCGGCGGCGAATTCCGGGCACAGCACGATGTCGCCCAGCATCGCCGGCCCCGGCTCGGGCGCGTCGGGTCGGCCGCCGGGCTCCAGCTCGTCCATCGGGAAGCTCATCACGTCCGTCGGCCCGGGCAGATCCATCCAGCGCATGTGCAGGTCGGCCATCGCCGCGGTGTCCAACAGCACCATCGACAGCTCGGCGCTCGGGTTGACGTCCATCCGCGCGATCACAAATTTTGCGACGCTGACCAATTCAACCTCGGACACGTCGATGCCCGACTCGTTGGAGACTTCGATGCTCATCGGCGGCTGCGGCTGCCCGAGGCGCGCCGGGCCGCCCGGTTCATCCCCGAGCCGGGCTCCTCGTAGCGGGCGTAGGCGTCGACGATTTCCGAGACCAGCCGATGACGCACCACGTCGACGCTGGTCAGCTCCGCGATGTAGATGTCCTCGACGCTGTCGAGGATGTCGACGGCCGAGCGCAGGCCGGAACGGGCGCCGCCGGGCAGGTCGATCTGAGTCATGTCCCCCGTGACCACGACCTTCGACCCGAAACCCAGTCGGGTGAGGAACATCTTCATCTGCTCGGCGGTGGTGTTCTGCGCCTCGTCGAGGACGATGAAGGCGTCGTTAAGGGTGTTGTGCGTCAAAAGAAAATCCTCGGTGACGTATAAAGAATTCGCTGCCGCAACCTGGATGCACACCGCCTCCTCGGTGCCCGCCGACTCGATCCGGTCGATATAACGCACTGGCCGACCGCCACCCGAAGCGTCGTACTTCGCAGCCTTACGGGCCAGCCGGAACGGCACGATCCCCTCGGGCAAACGAATGTCGAGGATGTGCGCGTCGGATCGGTGATGCACGTCGCGGCCGCGGGCGAGTCCCGGCTTGCGCCCCTCGGCGGGCCGAGTGTGCGAATAAACGACACCGCCCAGCGACTGAACCAGGCACACCACGTCGTCCCGGAGCCGGGCGGAGACCGTCGAGAACTGAATCCGGCAGGTCCGACCCTGCTGAGTGACCGGACCGCCGTCCGAGTCCAAGAGACCCTGTAACACCGCCAGCCGGACATCGCATGTGTTGAACAGGTAACCCGCTGGGACGAACTTGGTATTCGACCGCATGCCCGCCAGCCCGAGGCGACGCATGGCGCCGGTCACCGGGTTTTCTCGGGTGATGACCTCGCCCGGACGAGTGGCGCGGTTCAGTATGTAGTCGACCTCTGTTTTGCGCCGTACTTTGATCCCCGGGATCAGCTGCCCTAGAGACTCGGCAAGCTCCGGATCGGTCGTCGCGAAACTCGGTGTCGTCGAGCACGTCACGCATCCGTCACCTAGCAGCAGACCAAGAGCGTACGGGTCGAGAGGCACCGGCTGCATTTTGAAATGCACCGGCGCACTGAGCAGCGGCAACTCATAGCGGTGGTAGTGCGCCGCGCGGAGGTTGCCGATCATCTCCTTGGTCTGCAGCACGCGTGCGGGTTTGCCACGCCGCCTATCCTCCCGCGTGTACACCGACCAGAGGTGATCACCGGACGCCAGCGTCGAGGAACCATCCTGAGTAAAGACCCGGTAGATCTCCTTGAAGCCCTGCGGATAGACACCCAAGACCTCCGTCGGAAGTCCGTCGGAACCGATCACAGAATCCCCGACCCGCAGTTCACCGATCGGGCGGAAACCGTTGGGGGTCAATACTTTGGTGAACACCGGTTGTGCTCTACCGCGCATGTATGCCAGTGGCGCGACCTCGATGACGCCGGCGGACATCAGCTTGGGAATCAGCTCGGCGTCCATCATGTCGTACAGCGCGTCGTACAGCGGCCGCAGATAGGGGTCGATCTTCTCGCTCAACGTGCCGGGCAAAAAGCCAAGGCGCTCACCGGCTTCCACGGCCGGCCGCGTCAGGATGATCCGGCTCACCTGCTTGGTCTGCAGTGCGTGCACTGCCTTGGCCATGGCCAGATACGTCTTGCCGGTGCCCGCCGGGCCGACCCCGAAGACGATGGTGTTGGCGTCGATGGCGTCGACGTAGCGCTTCTGGTTGAGCGTCTTGGGCCGGATCGTGTTGCCGCGGCGCGACAAGATGTCCAGGGTGAGCACCTCGGCCGGTGATTCGTTGCCGGTGCCGACCAGCATGGCGACGCTGTGGCGCACCACCTCCGGCGTCATCGGCTGACCGCTGGCCACGATGGCGACCAGCTCGGAGACCACCCGCTCGGCCAGCGCGACGTCGGCCGGCTCGCCGGACAGCGTGACCGTGTTGCCCCGCACGTGCAGGTCGGCGTTGAGGATGCGTTCCAGGGCGCGTAGGTTCTCGTCCGCCGAACCCAGCAGGCCCACGACGAGATCGGGCGGAACGTCGATGCTGCTGCGAACGTGAGAGGTCGATGCCGTGTCAGCAGCGCTGGTCTCGCGGGGCGTCACGTGGTTTTCGATGCCTGCCTTGTCGGGTCTGACGTGGTGAAATCCTGGCTTGCCAGTCTACCGCCGGTCAGGAGCCTGTCCCAACGGTTCGTTTGCCGTCCAGAGTGAAGACTGCGACGGGTCACCGGCGTGTCGCGTCGCCCGATTCACTCTCGGCGGGCGCGCAGTCGGTGTGTTGGTCCCAGCGCGGCGTGAGCACGCCCAGCGCACCCAGCGCCACGGCCGCCGCGGTCGACGTCCGCAGCACCTGGGGACCCAGCCGGACCGCCACCGCGCCCGCCTCGGTCAGCGCTGCGACCTCATCCGGCGCGATGCCGCCCTCGGGGCCGACCACCAGGAACACCGAATCCGCTTGGCCGACATGGGCATTCGCGAGCCGATCGGTCGCCGACTCGTGCAGGGCCAGCACCGCCGTCCCGGCCGCCACTTCGTCGCGAACCCGTTGAGTCAGCGCCGCGGTGGACAGCACGCCGCCGACGGGCGGGATATGCGCCCGCCGAGACTGCCGGCCCGCCGAACGGGCGACGGCACGCCACCGGCGCAGACCCTTGTCGGCCCGGGGCCCCTGCCAGCTGGCCACGCAGCGTGCGGCCTGCCAGGCCAGAAACGCGTCCGCGCCGGCTTCGGTGGCCAACTCGATCGCCAGCTCCGTGCGATCGGACTTGGGCAGCGCCTGCACCACCGTCACCGCCGGGTGGCCGGGCTCGACGCTCCAGCGCGCCAGCACCCGTGCCCGTAGCCCGTCGCGCCCCGCGTGCTCGACCTCGCACCGGGCGAGCTCACCGGCGCCGTCGCCGAGCACCAGCTGCTCGCCGGGCCGGATCCGGCGCACCGTGGCGGCGTGGAAACCCTCGTCCCCGTCGACCAAGGCCAGCGCGCCGACGTCGGGCAATGCGTCAACGTAGAACAGCGTCGCCACCATGCGGGGCCCGGAGACTCAGCGCCCGGTGAACGTCTCGCGCAGCCGGCTGAACAGTCCGCCGCCGGCGTGGGTGGAACGGACCTCGGCCACATCGCGGCTGCGGCGGTTCTTCAGCTCGCGCAGCAGCTCGGTGTCGTGGTGGTCCAGCCGGGTGGGCACCACCACCTCGACGTGGACGTGCAGGTTGCCCCGCGCGCCCGAACGCAGGTGCGGCATCCCGTGGCCGCGCAGGGTGATGATCGAACCGGGCTGTGTGCCAGGCGGAATGGTGATCTCGCTCTGACCGTCCAGGATGGCGTCGATGGTGACCGTGGCGCCCAGCGCCGCGTCGATCATCGGCACCGAAACCGTGCAGTGCAGGTCGTCGCCCTCGCGGACGAAGATGTCGTGGGGCTGCTCGTGCACCTCGACGTACAGGTCACCGGCAGGCCCTCCCCCGGGACCGACCTCGCCCTGGGCGGCCAGGCGGACGCGCATGCCGTCGCCGACACCGGCCGGAATCTTGACGCTGATCTCCCGGCGGGCCCGCACCCGGCCGTCGCCCATGCACTGGTGGCACGGGTCGGGGATGACGACGCCCACACCGCGGCAGGTCGGACACGGCCGCGACGTCACCATCTGGCCCAGCAGCGAGCGCTGCACCGTCTGCACCTCCCCGCGGCCACCGCAGGTGTCGCAGGGGACGGGCACCGAGTCGCCGTTGGTCCCCTTGCCCTGGCACCGATCGCACAAGACCGCGGTGTCGACGGTGACCTGCTTGGTCACGCCGGTCGCGCACTCCTCGAGGTCCAGCCGCATCCTCAGCAGCGAGTCCGAACCGGGCCGGACCCGGCCGATGGGGCCACGCGAGCCCGAACCCCCGTTGAACCCGCCGCCGAAGAAGGCCTCGAACACGTCGCCCAGGTTGCCGAAGCCGCCGAACCCCCCGCCGGCAGCGGCGGCGTTCTCCAGCGGATCCCCGCCCAGGTCGACGACCCGGCGTTTCTCCGGGTCGCTCAGCACCTCGTAGGCGACGCTGATTTCCTTGAACTTCGCCTGCGCGCCCTCATCGGGGTTGACGTCGGGATGCAGCTCGCGCGCCAACTTGCGGTACGCGCGCTTGATCTCCGCATCGCTGGCGTTTCTGCTCACGCCGAGCAGCCCGTAATAGTCGCGTGCCACGCCCTGACCTTCCTTGTGCCGCCGTTGCGGCCGTCAACAAACACTTGGGTGCACGGTCATCGGGCACCCAGGACCTCGCCGATATAGAGAGCAACCGCAGCCACGCTTGCGATAGTTCCCGGATAGTCCATCCGGGTGGGGCCCAGCACACCCATACCGCCGTACACGGTATCCGAGGTGCCGTAGGCGGTGGACACCATCGAGGTGCCCGCCATCTGCTCGGCGGCCGTCTCGTGCCCGATGCGCACCGTCACCTTGCCGGCCTCCTGCTGGGCCGCCAGCAACCGCAGCACCACCACCTGCTCCTCGAGGGCCTCCAGGATGGACCGCAGCGAACCGCCGAAATCCGCGGCGTTGCGGGTGAGGTTGGCGGTGCCGCCCATCAGCAGGCGGTCCTCGGTGTGCTCCACCAACGACTCGAGCAGCACCGTCGCCGAGCGGCCGACGGCGTCGCTGAGGTTGCTGGCCAGCCCGCTGCGCCCGTGCAGCTCGCCCGCCAGGTCGGCGACGGCGGTGGACGCGGCGGCGAGCTTCTTGCCGACCAGGGCCTGACCCAGCATCTCGCGTAACTGGGACAGCTGATGGTCGTCGATGACGTCGCCCAGTTCGACGATGCGCTGGTCGACCCGGCCGGAGTCGGTGATCACCACCATCAGCAGCCGGGCCGGCGTCAGTCCGACTACCTCCAGGTGTCGAACGGTCGACGCCGACAAGGTCGGGTACTGCACCACCGCCACCTGGCGCGTCAGTTGGGCCAACAGCCGCACCGCGCGCCGCAGCACGTCGTCGAGGTCGACACCGGACTCCAGAAAGGTTTGGATCGCGGTCCGCTCGGCCGACGACAGCGGCTTGACGTCGGCGAGTCGATCGACGAACTCCCGGTAGCCCTTTTCGGTGGGCACCCGGCCGGAGCTGGTGTGCGGCTGGGCTATGTAGCCCTCGGCTTCCAGCACCGCCATGTCGTTGCGGACCGTGGCCGACGACACGCCCAGGTTGTGACGCTCGACCAACGATTTGGAACCGATCGGTTCCTTGGTGGCGACGAAGTCGGCGACGATGGCGCGCAGTACCTCGAAGCGACGCTCGTCGGCGCTCCCCATCGGCTCCCACCTCCTCGTCGCGTCCATTTTACGGTGTCAGGAGGTCCGCACCGCCATTCGCGGCGTCCGGCTACGGAGCCGGGCGAAGCGGGTCGCCACCAGAACAACCAGTGGCGATCGCGAGCGCGGCGCAGCCGGGCGAAGCGGGTCGCCACCAGAACAACTAGCCTGTCCACCATGTACTTGCCGGGCCCGGGGGATGCGTCAGAGACGATCCGCCAATGATTTTCAAGGGCGTGCGCGAAGGCAAGCCGTATCCCGAGCACGGGCTGTCCTACAAGGATTGGTCTCAGATACCGCCCCAGCAGATCCGGCTGGACGAGTTGGTCACGACAACGACGGTGCTCGCGCTCGACCGCCTGCTCTCGGAGGACTCCACCTTCTACGGCGACCTTTTCCCGCACGCGGTGCGGTGGCGGGGCATCACCTACCTCGAGGACGGCCTGCACCGCGCGGTGCGCGCCGCGCTGCGGAACCGCACGGTGTTGCACGCCCGGGTGTTCGACATGGACATGCCGCTGAGCCACCAGACGTAGTCCGTGGGCGCGGTCACATTTCTGCCTCGCCGAGTGTCGACGTAGAAAGGACCACGTTCAAGGAGGACCGCCATGCCCCGCCTTCAGGGAGTCTCCGACCGGGACGCCGGTTTGGGCGCCAGGATCGCCTTCTTCTTCACCAGGCGCAAGCTCGCACAGATGACCGGCCTGCAGACCGCGGGGATGCTCGAACCGCTGCGCCTGTATGCGCACATCCCCCGCTTGCTCAACGCCTACGGCAAGCTCGAGCAGGCCGAGTCGAAGCTGGACATCCTCAGTCCCCGCCACCGCGCGCTGGCCGAGCTGAAGTCGGCGACCACGGTGGGCTGCGAGTACTGCGTCGACCTGGGTTCACAGATCGCGCGCCAGTGGGGAATCACCGACGAGGAGCTGCTGGCCATGGCCCATTACCGGGACGCCGCGTGCTTCTCCGAGCTCGACAAGCTGATCCTCGAGTACGCCACCGCGATCAGCCGCACCCCGGTCGAGGTGAGCGATCAGCTCTTCGACGCGCTGCGCGCCCACTTCGATACCGCCCAGCTCGTCGGGCTGACCCACGTCATCACGCTCGGTAACCTGCGCGCCCGGTTCAACATCGCGCTCGACGTCAGGTCGTCGGGCTTCTCCGGCAACCGGGTGTGCGCCCTGCCCGAGAATGGCCGCGCGTGACGAGGCCGGATGCGCCGGATGCCGCGCTGGCGGCGCGTTTCGAGGCTTCGCGGCCACGGCTGGGTGCCATGGCCTATCGCATGCTGGGCTCGATCGACGACGCCCAGGACGCCGTGCAGGAGGCGTGGCTGCGGCTCAGCGGCACCGATCAGGGGATCGCCAACCTCGACGCGTGGCTGACCACCGTGGTGGCCCGCATCTGCCTGAACACCCTGCGCGACCGCCACGGCCACGGGCGGGAGGAGCCGGTCGCGCACCTGCCGGATCCGATCGTCGACGCCGTAGGCGAATCCGACCCCGAGCACCGGGCGATGCTGGCCGACGCGGTGGGGCTGGCCTTGTTCGTGGTGCTGGACACGTTGCCGCCGGCCGAGCGGCTGGCCTTCGTGCTGCACGACGTGTTCGCCGTTCCGTTCGACGAGATCGCACCCATCGTCGAGCGCACGCCTGAGGCGACGCGCAAGCTGGCCAGCCGGGCCCGCCGGCGCATCGAGCGCGCCGATCCGGCCCCCGACCGTGGCGTCGCCGCGCAGCGCGAGGCCGTCGACGCCTTCTTCGCGGCGGGCCGCGCGGGCGACTTCGACCGGCTCGTGTCCGTGCTGCATCCCGACGTCGTGCTGCGCGGCGATTTCGGCCGGGGCACCGCCGGGTTCCGGGCCGAGGGCGCGGCCTCGGTCGCCAAGCTCGCCCGGAGCTACGCGGCGCCCGAACGCGAGGTGCGCGCCGCCACCGTCAACGGCGCCGCCGGTGCGGTCGTCTTCGTCGACGGCCGGCCCACGGCGGTCATGGCGTTTCTCGTACGCGACGGACGGGTCGCCGAGATCGACGTCCTGGCCGACCCGGAACGGATCGCCAAATTAGACCTGCGCGGCCTGAGCGCCGATCAGTGACCGGCGGCCTGCAGCAACCCCATCGCCGACGCGCGCGACAGCACCCAGCCGCCCTGGTTGACGAACGTGACGTTCTGGGTGACCGGCGACGTGAGCTTGGGACCCGAGACCGCGACGTCGGCGGTGGCGGAACCGGGCGCGGAGGGTTGGATGTTGGTGACGCCGAACGCCAGTGGCAGGTCGCCGTTCTTGGCCGCTTTCTGCAGCTTCTTGTCGGCGACGTGCGCCTCGAGCCCACTGATTCCGCCTTCGACCAGGTTGCTCTTGCCGGTGAAGGAAACGCTGGGGTCGGCCAGGCTGTTCAGCAGGCCGGTCAACTGATCGGCGCTCGGCACGTTCGCCGCCGGTGCGGGTTCCTGCGGTAACGGCGCGCCGACCGCGATCAGCCGCACCGACGCCGCCTCGCCCGGCGTCGCGGTGGACGTGATGCCGGCGGCCGCACCCCCGACGGCGGCAAGGGCCGCCACGCCGGCAGCCAAGAACTTGACGGTTTTCATCGCTCCCCCTTCAACGGGCACGGATTCGACAGCGTGCCTCTTGCGGTTGTTGTTTCGCGCCACGGCACGGTGACGTTACGGCCACGTCGCGTGAGCAACCTGTGCGCCTACGCTGTCGGCCTTGCTAGTTCGTCGCCGACGCCGCCTGGATCAGGGCGATCGCGGCGTCGTGCTGCAGGATCCAGTTGCCGCCCTGGTTGACGAACACGAGGTGCTTCTCGACCGGTCCGGCGAACTTCGGACCCGAGATGGCCACGTCGGCCTGGGCCATGTTCGGTCCGGCCGGCGCAATGTTCGTCACGGCGAACGTCTCCGGGAAGTTTCCATTCCGGTACGCCTTCCTCAGGTCGTGGTCGGCCACGTGGCCCTCGTCCGGAGCGATGCCGTTTTCGACCAGGTTGGCCTTGGTCGTGTACGACACGCCCGGATCGGTGGCCTGGGTGCACAGGCTGGACAACTGGTCAGGGGTCGGCAGGCCCGGGGCCGGCGGCGGATCCTGTGGCAGTGGCGCGGCGGCGACTGGAGCGACGGATGTCACGCCGAGGGCCGCCGCGCCCATCGCTAGCGCGCCAACGGCCAAGGATTTCACGCGGTTCATTCTCATCGTCAGTTCCTCCCCCTGGTGAGTAAGAGTTGTGATTCTGCCCGCAGCGACTTCTGTTCTCGGTCTCGGGCGGGTCACGGTACGGCCACGCTACCGGCGTTCAGTCGCCCGCCATGGCCTCACGCAGGCTCTTCGGCCGTATGTCGGTCCAGTTCTCATCGACGTAGTCCAGGCACGCCGACCGGCTCGCCTCGCCGTACACGACGCGCCAGCCGGCCGGGATATCGGCGAACGCCGGCCACAGGCTGTGCTGCTCCTCGCCGTTGATCAGCACGTAGAACGCCCCGGCATCGTCATCGAAGGGGTTGGTGCTCATCGCTTCTCCTCATCGTCGGGTGCCTGACGGAACCTGCCGTGGAGCCCAGCACCCGGTCGGACAGCAACCCGAGGCAGCTCAGGTTGGGGAAGCCGGGGCCCTGGGTGAGTCCGGAAAGGTTGGGCAGGAACAGCTTTGGGGCGACGTCGGTGACGGCCAGGTCGTAGCCGATCGCCTCCTGCAGGCCGTCGGCGGTGAGCGGCCCGCCCAGCCCGAGCTCGATCAGGTCGAGCGCGTCCTGGCTGAACAGCGAGGTGAACCACAGCGGGTCGGCGCCGGAGCCGTCGATGACCAGATCGAAACCGTGCACCGTCTCGAGGTTTTCGCTGCCGCGGTTGCTGGACAGGGTCAACCGGATCTGCCCGTCCCGGCCCACCGCGTGGGCGACCCGGCCGCGCAGGTGGCGGATGCGGTCGTCGGACAGCAGCGCCTCCTGCACGTTGGCCGAGAACACCCCGCGGTCGGTGCGGGCCAGCGCGTCGCGGCGTTCGTCCAGCGTCAGGGCGGCCCAGTCGGTGGGATCGGAGAACAGCGAGTTCTCGAAGAAGCCCTCGCCGCGGGTGAACAGCGTCACCTGTGGCGAGATGACGGTGATGGTCGAAACCCGGTGCCGGAACAGCTCATTGAGCATCGACGCGGCCGTCTCGCCACCGCCGATCACCGCCACCCGCTCCGCGCTGATCCGGTCGTCGCCTGCGGCGCGGTCCCAGAACTGGGCGATCGACAGCATCCGCGGATTGCCCGGCAGCAAGGACTTTTCGGCCTGGCCGGGGCCGGTGATCATCAAAGCGTCGGCGTGCACCGTGGTTTCGTGCGTGTGAAGCGCCCAGCGGTCGCCGGTGACGGCCAACCGTTCGACCTCGCCGTGCACCACGTTCAGGCCGACCTGGTCGGCGACCCACCCCAGGTACTGGCTCCACCGGAAGTGGGTGGGCGCCGGTCTGCCGCGGTCGATCCACTCAGCGAACGACGCGGTGGCGATGAGGTATGACTGCCAGCCGTAGCGGGTCATCCGCTCGTCGAGTTCGGCGTTGCGGCGCGGCACCAGCGCCGACCGGTAGGGAAACCCGACGTCCTTTTCCGGGCTGGTGCCCAACCGGTGCGCCCCGTCGGTCCAGCCGCCGCTGGCCTGCCAGTTACCCCCGACCCCGATGCGTTCGACGGCAACCACATCGGGCGCCTCGGCCCCCATGTCGCGCAGCACCGAAGCCTTGGCCGCGACGGCCACCGCCTTGGCTCCGGCGCCCAGGATCGCGAGCGTGCTCATCGCGCCACCTCCCTCAGGTGTTCTGTCCAAAGCTGTTGCAGCGCGGCTACATCTGCGTCATCGAGGATGTCGGGCAGCGCGCGCCACTGCGCCGCCAGGACCCGCTGTTCCCCGACCGTGAGCACGACGGCAAGGATGGTGAGCTCGTGGCGCACCGCGAGGGCGGGCTCGGGCACCGGTGACACGTCGGCGAGCAGGTCGCGGTCGAGGAGTAGTTCGGTGCCGCCGCCGGTGTGGGCGGCGCCGAGATAGTTCAGCAGCAGCTGCGGCCCGGGGAAGCCGGCGAGCTGCTCGGCGGTGTCGGCGCGCAGGTAGCGCAGCAGCCCGTAGTCGATCCCGTCGCCGGGGATCTCGGCCAGCTGCTCACCGACGCGCCGCGCCGGATCCACCCGCACCGGGTAGATCGAGCTGAGCAGTCCGACGGTGTCGCCGGTGTCGATGGCGGGCGCGCCTGGCTCGTCCACCACGGCGTCGGCGCGGCCGTGGGTTTCCAGCGCGAGCAGGGGTGGGGGCGTGGCCTGGCCCCGCGCCCGCCGCCAGCTCGTCACCATCGCAGCGGTGGCGGCAACGAGCAGCTCGGGCAGCGGCGCCTCGGATTTCAGCAGCCGGCCGCTGAGGTCGGCGTCCAGCACGGCCGTGCGGACGGCCAGGTCGCGGGCCACATCCCGGCCCGGGCGGATCCGCCGCGCCCCGATGTCGGGATCGTCGCCCTCGAGTTGGGCGCGCCAGAAGCCGACGGTGTCGAGCCGGTGGGCGCGCTCGGCGAGCGCCGCGGCCCAGCGCCGATAGCCGGTGTGCTCGCGCACCGGCGCGGGCGGGCGGCAGCAGGCCAAAGCCCTTAGCGCGGAGTCCAATTCGCCGAGCACCACCCGCCATGACGCCGGATCCAGCGCCAGCACGTGGGCGGCCAGCAGCAGCACGCTCGGCCCGCTCGGCGGCCGGAGCCACACCGCGGCCAGCAGGGTTCCCCGCTCCGGGTCGAGTCGCTCGACGGCGGTGGCGGCCTGCACGCCGACCGCCGCGCGCAGGTCGTCGACGTCCACCTCGGTGAGGACGGCTGTGAGGGTCTTGGGGGCCGGACCTTCGACCAGCGTCATGGCGGCGCGGTCCAGCCTGGTGCGCAGCACCTCGTGACCATCGACGATGCCTGCCAGCGCGGCGCGCAGGTGCTCGCGCGTGACGGTGTCGGGCAGCCGGATGGCTTCGGTCTGCGCGAGCCGCCGCGGTTCGCCGTACTCGTAGAGCCATCGGGCGTTGGGTAACAACGGGATTGGGCCATTCTCCTCGGCGGGCACGAGCTGTTGGGCATCGTTGTCGATCGCCGCGGCGAGTTCGCGGATCGTCTCGCACTCCATCATCAGCCTGGCCCGCAGCGCGACGCCGCGCCGGCGGGCTGCCTGCACCACCGAGAGGGCCACGATGCTGTCCAGACCCAGCTGCGGAAAGCCGGCGGTGACGTCGACGTCCGCGATTTCCAGGACGTCGGTGAGCGCCTGGGCCAGCGCCGCCTCGGTCGGCGTCTCGGGCGGGGTGGCCGTGCCCACCACGGTATCGGTTGCCGCCAAGGCGTTTTCGTCGACCTTGCCGTGGCGGGTGAGTGGCAACTCGTCGAGGACGACGATGTGGTGCGGCACCAGGTAGTGCGGGAGCCGCTTGAGCAGCATCGAACGCAGTTCGGCCGCCGCCGGCGGATTGGGCCCGGCCGCCACGTACGCCGTGAGCCGCGGCCCGCTGGCGTGGGTGCGGGCCGTCACGTGGGCGCCGCGCACCCCGTCGAGGCCGTTGAGCGCCGCGGCGATCTCACCCGGCTCGACGCGGAAACCGCGGATCTTGACCTGAGTGTCACTGCGCCCGAGGAACTCCAGGCCGCCATCGGGCATGCGGCGCACCACATCTCCGGTGCGGTACATCCGGCGACCGCCGCCGTTGGGGTCGGCGACGAACCGCGCGCCGGTCTCGGCGGCGCGCCCGAGGTAGCCGCGGGTCAGCTGCTCGCCCGCCAGGTACAGCTCGCCCACGGCGCCGTCCGGCACCGGCCGCAGCCAGGAGTCCAGGACGTAGGCGCGGGTGGTGCGGGTCGGACGCCCGATGGTCGGTCGCGCATGCTCGCCGACGGCGGCGACGACGGCCTCGACCGTGGTTTCGGTGGGCCCGTAGCAGTTGAAGGCGGCCATCGCCGTGCGGGCGCATTCCCGTTGGATCGCTTGCCACGCGGTGCTGCCCAGCGCTTCGCCGCCGAGCGCGAGCACCGCCAGCGGCACCCGGCGCAGCAGCCCCGCGTCGTGCAACTGGGCAAACATCGACGGCGTGGTGTCGATCATGTCCAGGCCGAACTCGTCGATCGCGGCGACCAGCGCCTCGGCGTCGCGCTGCCGGCCGTCGTCGACGATGTGCACCGAGTGGCCGTCGAGCAACGCCGCCAACGGCTGCCACGCCGCGTCGAAGGTGAAGGACCAGGCATGGGCAACGCGCAGCGGTCGCCCGATTCGCGCGGCGGCCGGTCGCAGCACCCGCTCGATGTGGTCCTCGGCGTAGGCCGAAAGCGCCCGGTGGGTGCCGATGACGCCCTTCGGTGCGCCGGTGGTGCCCGAGGTGAACACCGCGTAGGCCGCATGGTCCGGTGGTACCGCGGCCGGCCGGTAGTCCGCCGGCGCGGCGGTCTCGGTGGCGGCCGCGAACAGTTCCTCGTCGACGACGACCGGGGCCGATGTCTGGCGCAGGATCTCGGCCACCCGTTCCTGTGGCATCGCCGGATCCAGCGGCACGATCGTGCCGCCGGCCTTGAGGATCGCCAGCATCGCGGCCACGTAACCCGGGCCCCGCGACAGCATGATCGCGACCGGGGTCTCGCCGACCACGCCCGCCCGGGCCAGGGCGGCGGCCAGCCGGTCGGCGAGCGCGTCCAGCTCGCGGTAGGTCAGCCGGCCGTCCTGCCAGCTCACCGCGATCGACTCGGGTTGCGCGGCAGCGACTTCCGCGAACCGGGCGTGCGCCGCGAGCGTGCGTGCAGGTGCCTCCGGCAAGCCCGGGCCGCGCTCGCCGTCCAGCAGGATGCCGACCTCGCGCAGGGGCCGGTCCCAGTTGTCCACCAGACGCCGCACCACCGCCAGCAGCCGCGCGCCCAGGCTTTCGGGCGTCATCGCGCCCAGCGCACCGTCGAGCACCTCAACCAGCACGGTGAGCTCACCCGCGCTTGTGTGCGCGGCGATGGTCACCGGGAAGTGTGACACGCTCTCCAGCGTCGCCGGACGGAAAGTCGCGCCGTTTGCCGCGAATTCGGTGGCACCCACCACGCCGCCGGGCGGGAAATTCTCGTACACCAGCAGGGTGTCGAACATCTCACCGACACCGGCGATGGAACGCAGTTCGGCGTGCCCCAGATAGCTGTGGTCCCGCAACTCGGCGGATTTCCGTTGCAGGGCAAGGCATTGCGCCGCGACGGTCGTGCGGGGATCCGGCCGCACCCGCAACGGCACGGTGTTGATGAACAGGCCGATCATCGCCTCCACGCCCGACAATTCGTCGGGCCTGCCGGACACCGTCACCCCGAAGGTCACATCGCCGCGATCGGTCAGGGCCGAAAGTATCACCGCCCAACCCATTTGGAACAGCGTGTTGAGCGTGACCCCTCGGGTGCGGGCGGCGCCCGCCAGCGCGGCGGTGGCATCTGGGTTCAGTTGCAGCGCGGTGCGGCGCGGGATGCCCGCCGGTGGCGGGACGGCGGTCAGCGCCGGCGACAACAGGGTCGGGCCCTCCAGGCCGTTCAGGTGCTCGGCCCACATCGCCCGGCCGGCCGCCTGGTCCCGGCCGGCCAGCCACCCGATGTAGTCGCGATACGGCCGCGGCGCCGGTGGTAACGCGGTGCCGTCACCGCCGGCCCGGTACAGGACAAGCAATTCGGCGACGAAAAGCGGCAGGGACCACCCGTCGATGACGAGGTGATGCGCGACGACGACCAGATGCCAGCGCCGGTGCGGCAATTCGATGAGCAGGAACCGGATCAGCGGACCGCGGCCCACGTCGAAACGGCGCCGGCGCTCGTCGGCCGCCAGGGTCTCGACCTCCTCCGGCGTGGCCCGGGCCTGCCGCCAGGGCACCTCGACGGCGGCCGGAACCACCTGCACGGGCCGGCTGAGGTTGCCATGCACGAAGCTCGCCCGCAGGTTCGGGTGCCGGGCCAGCATCGTCGCGGCGCACTCGCGCAGCAGGGGGACGTCGAGCGAGCCCGCCACGTCGGCGGCCATCGCGATGACGTACGGGTCGACGGCGTCGGCGGCGTCGCCGTCAGTGGATTCAGCCAGC
>Ga0335069_10002980_pt1 | contig 25783 bp, 11 predicted proteins | sample Lox_Sample_11_FD_206714 | JGI IMG/M metagenome (GOLD analysis project Ga0335069, IMG submission 206714) | Soil microbial communities from Loxahatchee National Wildlife Refuge, Florida, United States - Lox_Sample_1.1 | ecosystem: Environmental > Terrestrial > Soil > Wetlands | place: USA... | reverse complement strand
GCGTCTGCAGCCGGCCCTCCCCGCGCGGCGCAAAGTCCCGCGAGCGCCGCTTCACCAGATCGAACACCTGGATCCGGCTCGACATGGTATCGCACACGTAGAGCTTGCCCCCGTAGAGCCCTAAGCCATAGGGCTTGATCAGCGGGCTGGCGCCGGAAGGCCTGCCGGTGATGTAGTCCGCGAAGCTCTGGCTGCGGCCCAGTTCGAGGTCGGACGAAAACGCCGTCAGATATTGGACGCGCGGCTCGTCAGGCGCTGGCGGGAAGAAGGTGTAGTGCGCCGGTTCCTTGTGCGCAGAGGCGCAGCCCGCGGCCAGGGCCGCCAGGGTCGCGGCGCAGAGGCCGTTCAGCAGCCAGGATTTAAGCGGCAGCCCCAGGGTTACTTGTTGTGACAACTGCGGCACAGGAGGCTACCGACACCGCCCTTGGTGCCATTGATGATTTTCAGATACGGATTGTTAATCAGGTTGTAGGGGCTGCCCACCTGGTTGTGAACCGCATGGCAGGACGAGCACTCCAGCCGGTGGTTGCCACCCAGCAGAAAGCCGTTGATGGTCATGTCGTTGCCGGGAACGAACCCGGCCGGCGAGTCGGGAATGAGCACCTGCGTGGTGTCCGGGTTGTAAAGGAACTGGTCCTGGTTCGGGCCCGTGCCCACGAGGTTCGCGTCGTAGGTGAACGAGATAGGGTGGGTATGCGTCAGATCGGTCCCAATCTTGGCGCTGTTGGTGATGTAGAACGCCGTGTTGCCCTGGATGCCGCCGGCATACGAGTTGACGGCCACCGTTCCATCATGGCAGCTCAGGCACGCCAGCGACTGCCCGGTGGGCGTGGGCGAGGGCACGGCCTTCATCTGCGAGACCGGCACCGTGTTCGTGTTATACATGATCCAGGGGCCGGTGGAGGTCGTGTGGCCCCACAGCGGAATGACGCTGCTGTCGGCATGGTGCGCCTGGTGGCAGGGGCTGCACACCGCGTTGGGATCGCTCGGCGTAAAGTTCCAGGAAGCCTGGGAGAAGTCGTGCGGAGAGTTGAGGATGCCCGCCCGCATCACCGAGGGAGTCAGCAACAGGAGTCCGGCCAGGGCGCCGTGGGAGAGGAGGTTCGGCTTATTCATAATCAGCTAGTTTGGCTTCGTTGACATTAGGTTATGCGCAACGCCACGTGATCTTACGTAGGCGCTTTCCGGCAGCCAAGACAAATCCCGCCACCGGATTTCAGCCATATATCCGGCCTTCGCTGCCGCCCGCCCGGACCCTCCGTTGCGGGGCCGGGCGCGCACCGATGACCGGCGTTAGCCCGCAGTGTTCCCTCACCGACGCCGCCTCTCTACACATATTTTGTGAAACTATCAACATCCTTTGGGCAGTGCCCGGCGGTCGCTTCCGGCCCGCCCCCGGGCCGGGCCCGGCGGCCCCCCGGGATGATCATGACCCGCGGCAATGAAGCCCTTCGAGATATTCAGATGCATTTATGCCTCGCATTCCGCGAATGTTCCTCAACATTCTTGGCCCTATCGAAGCAATAAATGGTAATAGATTGGCAAGGCGCGTGCAGCCGACCGGGGCGGGCCGGCTATCCTGCAGTCAAATGGCTTGCGCGCGCCCGCTTCCCGGCTAGAGTTCGCGACCATCCGGAAGCTGCCAGCCGGGGCGGCCGCCGCCGAGCCCAGCACCGTCAATACTGAATCAGCCGATGAAAATAACTCATCTCTTCCCGGCACGTGGAATGTGCGGGCTGCCTCCGGCCCGGCGCGGCATCCTGGCTCTCCTCCTGGCAGGCGTCATCCAGGCCATCCCGGCGCGCGCGGATATGTACCAACCGCGCGTAACGCCCGGCGGGATCAGCCCCCAGCCGTGGATCACTTCGCTCGTCCACCAGGGCACGAACACCACGCTCAACTGGTACGGGCTGGAGGGCAGCTATAATGTCCTGGCGAGCCCGGGCCTGTTCCCCGCGCAGTGGACCAACCTGGCGGGGCCGCTGGCGACTACTTACGCCAACACCACCGTGCTCAACGGGCTGACGGGCAGCCAGAACTTCTTCCGGCTCAGCCCGGTGAACAATTACGTCGGCGCGGGCACCTGCAACCGCTGCCATCCGGACGTCTATGAGCCCTGGCAGCAGACGGCGCACGCCAGCGCTTACAACGTCCTCTCGGGCATTCCCTACAACACCGCCCAGGAATGCTATGCCTGTCACACGGTTGGCTACGGCTGGCCCTCGGGCTTCACGAGCATCACCAACACCCCGTGGCTGGCGGGCGTAGGCTGCGAGAACTGCCACGGGCCGGGCGCTGCCCACGTTTACGGCGACCACAACGTCGTGCAACCCGCCGCGACCATCGCCGCGCAGGTCTGCGGCGGCTGCCACGACGGCCCCATGAACCCCACCTACACCGAGTGGACCAACTCCGCCCACTCGGTAGTTGTCCCTGATGTCGCCTCCGGCTTCAACGACACCACCAGCGGCCAGAGCCGCATGATGAGCTGCGGCCCCTGCCACTCCGGCGCCGTCCGCGATGCCATGCTGCAGAACTACGCTTACACCCAGCTCGGCTATATCACCGCCTCGAACGCGATCACGCTGCCCACCGGCGCCGACGCCCGGCTCTACGCCCAGACCTGTGCCGTGTGCCACGACCCGCACCAGACCAACGCCGCGCCTGCCCAGTTGCGCAGCCCGCTCGCCTCCACGAATTACTATTCCTATTCGACCGCCCTGGCCGGCGCGACCAACCAGTTCGGCCAGTTCATCAACCTCAACTTCAACAGCCAGTACAACACGAACATCCAGGTCTGCGCCCAGTGCCACAACCTACGCGGCGCGCTGTGGACCGACACCTCCCGCCCGCCCCACAACTCGCCTCAGTACAACATCCTCCTTGGCGACGCGGGCATCCTGGGCACCAACATGGCGCCGTATCAGCCTTCCACGCACGCTCGCTTCTTCACCAATCAGTGCGTAGATTGCCACATGCAGACCAGCCCCTACCAGAGCGCCTCGGCGCCGGCCAACACCGGCCATGCGTTCACGGTCACCTCGTTCACCGTGTGCGAACAATGCCACGGCCCGGACGCCTCCAACCTGGTGGACTTTGCCATGAGCGAGTTCCTGCCCGCGCAGACCTCGCGCGTGACCGCCGCGCTGGACCAGTGGGCAGCCACCAAGGCGCCGGCCGCGCTCTACGCCAAATACGGCAACCTCGCCTGGGAATACTCCACGCCCGGCACCCTCTCCTCCGGCACGGCCGGCCCCACCACGTCCGAGCAGGCCCTCATCCCCGATAACATCAAGAAGGCGCGCTTCGACGTGTATCTCGCGAACAATGACGCCGCCTCGGGCATCCACAACCCGCAGTTCGTCATCGCGCTCTGCAATGCGGCGCTGAGCTTCGTCCAGGCGGAGTTGGGGCAGTGAGAACACCGATGCGGGAACATCCAACATCCAACATCCAACATCCAACATCCAATGGGCGCCGTGGCGGCAGCCATTGGATGTTGGATGTTGGATGTTGGATGTTGGATGTTCCCGGCCTTAGGTTCAGCGGCTCAAAACCCCAAAAGACTCTTTGGCAGAATTCTTCCCCCCGAGCGTCATCCTGCAGCGGGTATTCCCGCCCCAGCGTCTTCTTAGCACTCGCGCTGGTGGTCTGCCTCGCAGCCGGCGCGTGCTGCTTTCTTACCGGCTGCAAGCGCAGCCAGCCCGCGGCAGGTCCCGAAGGTTCTGCGTCCTCACTGCCGCCGTTGTCCGACCCCACGCTGGCAGTCCTGGGCCGGCTCGATGCCCCTCTTGAACTGCGCTTCTACTCGATCCTCGATCCCGCATCGGTGTCTGCCGCGGACAGCGCGTTCTCGGGCCGGGTGGACCAACTGCTCTCCGCTTACGAGCAGGCAGGCAACGGCAAGCTCAAGGTCGTCCGCTACACCTCCCAATCCAACCTCAAGCCCAACGCCCCTGCCGCCGACGGCATCCAAGCCTTCAACATAGATAAAGGCGATCCCTGCTACCTGGGCATCGCCCTGGCCTACAAGGGCAAGAAGGAATCGCTGGCGCGCCTGTCGCCCGACTACGAGCCGGCCGTGGAGGCGGACATCACCCGCGCTATCGCCCGCCTGGAAGATGCCACGCAGCCCGTCCCCGCGCCCATTGCCGTTTCGCAGCTCAACACCGGCGCCGTCCAGCAGGTGAAGGCCCTCATACCCGACGTCACCTCCGTATCGGTGGACGACGCCCGGCGCCTCATCCAGAACGCCAACCTCCAGGAACTCAACGCCGCCAAAAAGGAGACCGACGCCCAGGTCAAGGAAGCCGAGCAGCGTTACGCCCAAGCCCAGGCCGCCGGCTCGGAAGCCGACCAGCAGGCCGCCCGCCAGCGCCTCGAGCAGGCCCAGGCCGACCAAAAGGAGAAGCTGGACGCCATCTTCGCCAAAGCCGCCGCCCAGCTCGAAGCTTTCCAGCAGCTCAAGGCCGCGACGCGATAACGCCTCCTTTCCGGCCGTCGCCGCGCCCGATCCCGTGCTTTTCCCCTCCGGGGCCCATCCCTATCCCCTCCGGTACCTCACCGTAGAACCTCTGCAAAGTTTGCAGAGGTTCTACGGTGAGGTACCGGAGGGGATAGGGATGGGCCCCGGAGGGGGTATGGCGCGGTGAAGGCGGCAAGCCGCCTGCAAGCTACGTAGAGACAGGCAGTTGTGAATCTGACCCAGGGTTAGGCCGGGACGAGTTACCGGTGTCGCCACGCGAACGCAGGCTTCAGCCGTGATCATGCAGCCGGAAGTCAACGCAAGGGCGCAAAGTGGCAAAGGCGTAAAGTGTCAAAGCAACATCGGATATTCCACGGCTTTGCGCATTCGCCGCTTTGCGTCTTTGCGTTAAAAGTCCCGCCGTTATCGAGTTCGCCTCGGGTTCGATGTTCGGCGCAGTTTTATCAATTGGCGCTATGCATTCGGGTTGCGCTAACCTCGCCGTGTAGTTAAGGCAGCGCACGACCAACACGAGACGTTGAAGCAGTTATGGATGCGACAAAGTCTGAGGCCGAACTGACACAGCCGAGGCAGTCGCCGTTGCGCGGCTTCTGGAGCCTGATCGCCACGCAGTTCGAGGGCGCGTTCAACGACAATGCGCTGAAGATGGTGGTCACGTATGTCGGGTTGAACATGGCCCTGTCGCCGGCGATGCACAATGGCCTGGTGCCGCTCACCGCCGGGCTGTTCTCGCTGCCCTTCCTGCTGTTCTCGATGCAAGGCGGGTTCCTCGCTGACCGTTATAGCAAGCGCACCGTGACCATCGGGGTGAAGCTCCTGGAGATCCTCATCATGAGCTTTGCCGCGCTGGGCTTGCTGCTGCGCAGCCTGCCGATGGGCCTGGCGGCCATCTTCCTCATGGGCGTGCACAGTTCCATCTTCGGGCCTTCGAAGTACGGGCTTTTGCCCGAGCTGCTGCCGGAGCGGCGCCTGTCGTGGGGCAACGGCATTCTCGAGCTGGGCACGTTCCTGGCCATCATCCTGGGCATGGCGGGCGGGGCTTTGCTCTACAAGGGCTTCGAAGGTCGCCAGCAATGGTCCGGCGGGGTGATGATCGGGCTGGCGCTGATCGGGCTGGCTTGCAGCCTGGGGATCACGCGGGTGCGCGCGGCCAACCCGCAGAAGGAGTTCCGCGTCAACTTCCTGGGCGACCTGTGGCGGCAGGTGCAGGTCATGCGGCGCGACCGCGTGCTCTGGCTGGCCAACCTCGGCAACATCTACTTCTGGTTCATCGGCCAGCTCCTGCAGCAGAGCGTCATTGATTACGGGGAGAACGTGCTGCAGGTGGGCGAAATCCGCACCATGTATATGCTCGCGGCGCTGGCTATCGGCATCGGGCTGGGCAGCTTCGCGGCGGGCTACCTCTCGGGCGGCAAGATCGAATACGGGCTGGTGCCGCTGGGGGCGTTGGGGCTCACGGTTTTCGCGGGCGTGCTGTGGCATCCCGGCCTGCGCTTCACGAGCATCCTCGCGGTGCTCGCGGCGCTGGGCTTTTTCGGAGGGTTCTTCATCGTCCCCATTTCCGCCATCCTGCAGCATCGGCCCCCGCGGGAGAACAAGGGCATCATACTGGCAGCCGCCAACCTGCTTTCCTCGGCAGGCCTCTTCCTCGCCGCGGGCGTGTACTGGGTCCTGGCCGACGCCCTCCATCTCGGCCCGCGGGGTGTCTTCGGCATTGGCGGCCTGATGACGCTGATCGCCACGCTCTACGTCCTGTGGCTGCTGCCGGATTCGCTGTTGCGCTTCGTCCTGTGGGTGCTGACGCACACGGTGTATCGCATCCGCGTGCTGGGCCGCGACCATGTCCCCGGCCACGGCGGCGCGCTCTTTGTCTGCAACCATCTCTCGTTCGTGGACGCCATGCTCCTGCTGGCTTCGACGGACCGCCCGATCCGTTTCATGGTTTACAAGGGCATGTATGAGCAGGTCTGGATCAAGCCCTTCGCGCGCATTCTCGGCGCTATACCCATCTCCTCCGAGCTGCGCCCGCGCGAGATGCTCCACGCCCTGCACACGGCCAGCGAAGCCATCCGCGCGGGCGAGGTCGTCTGCATCTTCGCCGAAGGGCAGATCACGCGCATCGGCCAGTTGCTGCCTTTCCGGCGCGGCTTCGAGCGGATTATGAAAGACGTCGAGGCCCCGATTGTGCCCGTTGCCCTGGACGGTGTCTGGGGCAGCATCTTCAGCTTCGCGCGCGGCCGCTTTCTCTGGAAGCTGCCCCGGCGCATCCCGTATCGCGTGACGGTGAACTTTGGCCAGCCCCTGCCGCACACCGCCACGCCCTTCGAGGTCCGCGAGCGCGTGCAGGAACTGCTGGTCGAGGCTTGGGAATACCGCCGCGCACACATGGAACCCCTGCACCGCGCGTTTGTCCGCACCGCGCGGACGCATCCGTTCCGGTTCGCGATGGCGGACGCCACGACTCCCAGGCTCACTTTCGGCGCGGCGCTGACGCGGACTGTTTTTCTGGCCCGGCGGCTGCGGCCCGTCTGGGCCGGGCAGGAGATGGTCGGCGTGCTGTTGCCGCCCTCGGTGCCCGGCGCGTTGATCAACTTCGCCGCGGTGCTCATGGGCAAGGTGCCGGTCAACCTCAACTACACCGTGTCGGAAGCCACGCTCGGCTCCTGCATCCGCCAGTGCGGCATCAAGACTGTTCTGAGCTCGCGCGCGTTTCTGGACAAGCTGAAGCTCAAAGTGCCGGCGGAGACTGTCCTGCTGGAGCAACTGCTTGGCCGGGGCGCGGAGGCTCCTGCGCGGCCTGCGGGGCAGGGGGCGGCTGATGCTGCGTCTGACCATGCGCCGGCGGGAATGCCTGCGCCGGCACCCGGGCGACCGCCCGGCATGGGTGAAAAGATCGTTGCGCTTCTCATGGCGTGGCTCCTGCCGGCGCGGCTGCTCGAGCGCGCGCTCGGGCGCCATAAGAAGGCCGCGCTGGACGATTTGCTCACCGTCATCTTCTCCAGTGGCAGCACGGGCGATCCGAAGGGCGTCGTGCTGAGCCATTACAACGTGGGCTCGAACATCGAGCAGCTCGAACAGGTCTTCGGCTTGAACCGCACGGATGGCATTGTGGGCGTGCTGCCGTTCTTCCACTCCTTCGGCTTCACCGGCACGCTGTGGCTGCCGGCGGTCCTGGGGGTGCGCGTGGCCTACCATCCCAATCCGCTGGACGCCAAGGCCATCGGCCCGCTCGTCAGCGAATATGCCCTCACGTTCCTGCTGGCCACCCCGACGTTTCTGCAGCTCTACATGCGCGGCTGCTCCGCCGAGGACTTCGGCAGCTTGCGCCTGGTCATGACCGGGGCCGAGAAGCTGCCCGAGCGGCTCGCCAACGCCTTCGAGGAGCAATTCGGCATCCGTCCGCTCGAAGGCTACGGCTGTACCGAGTGCGCCCCGGTGGTGGCGGTCAACACCTACGACTTCCGCGCCGCCGGCTTCCGCCAGGTCGGCGCCAAGCGCGGCAAGATTGGCCATCCGCTGCCCGGCATGACCGTCCGCATCGTGGACGCCGAGAGCCTCGGGGGCCTGCCCGTCGGGCAGCCCGGCCTCTTGCTCGTCCGCGGGCCCAATGTGATGCAGGGCTACCTCGGGCGCCCGGACAAAACCGCCGAGGTGCTGCGCGATGGCTGGTATGTCACGGGCGACATAGCGGCGATTGACGAGGACGGCTTCCTGCAAATCACCGACCGCCTCAGCCGCTTCAGCAAGATCGGCGGCGAGATGGTGCCGCACATCAAGATCGAGGAGAGGCTGCACGAGCTGGCGGGCGCGACCGAGCAGAGCTTTGTTGTCGCCGGCGTGCCCGACGACAAGAAGGGCGAGCGCCTGGTGGTGCTGCACAAGCTCGCCCCGGAGCAACTGAAGCCCTGCCTGGAAAAGCTGGCCCAGTGCGACCTGCCGAATCTGTGGAAGCCCCGGCCCGACCAGTTTGTGCACGTGGATGCCCTGCCCTATCTCGGCACCGGCAAACTCGACCTGCGCAAAGCCCGCGAGATTGCGGCCAGGGGCTGAGGGGCGGTTACCCTGGCCAGCCCAGGAACACGCCCGGGTCGCTTGCTGCAAGTGCCTGCGTCGGGTATAATCTAGCCGCTTCTGTGCATTAGCGGGAGAGACTTGGAACCCAGCCCCTGGCTTCATTGGAAGTCTGATCGTATGGACAGCAGCAAAACAAGTTTGTCACGCATGAGCATCGCTAGTCAAACGGAGAACGGCCGTTCCCTCACCGGGATTACAGGCCTGGACGATATCCTCGGCGGGGGCCTCCCGAGCGAATGCTTCTACCTGGTCCAGGGCGACCCCGGCTCCGGCAAAACCACCCTGGCGCTGCAATACCTGCTCGAAGGCAGACGGCGGGGAGAAGGCTGCTTCTACATCACGCTTTCGGAGACGACGATCGAGCTCGAGAGGGTCGCCCGCTCTCATGGCTGGTCCCTGGAAGGCATCCCGATGCTGGAACTCTCCGCTATCGACGACGTCCTCCCCCCCGAGGCGCAAACCACCGTGTTCCATCCCTCCGAGGTGGACCTCAACAACGTCACCCGGCTTGTCATGGACGGAATCCGCAAATCCAGACCGGCCCGGGTGGTGTTTGACTCTTTATCCGAGCTGCGGCTGCTGGCCGAGAACCCTCTGCGCTACCGCCGGCAGCTTCTCAGCCTGAAGCAGGAATTCGCCCGCCTTGGCAGCACCGTCCTTCTGCTGGACGACAAGATGGACCGGGCCGGCGTTCGCGCCGACCCCCACGTCATGAGCTTGAGCCATGGCGTTATTGAAATGGAACAGGTTTGCCCGGACTACGGCATTTCCCGGCGCCGCTTGCGCATCTTCAAAATGCGCGGGATCCGGTATACTGAGGGCTGGCACGACTACATCATCGCTACTGGCGGCCTGCAGGTGTTCCCGCGACTTATTGCCGCCGAGCATCACGCCCGGTTCCAACGCGAGGCCGCGCCCAGCGGCATCAAAGAGCTGGACAACCTCCTGGGCGGTGGCCTCGACCGCGGCACCACCACCCTGATCCTCGGCGCGGCTGGCACCGGGAAATCGTCCCTCGCCCTCCAATACGTCAGTCATTTCGCCCAGCAAGGCCAGCGTTCCCAGATCTTCACCTTCGACGAGACGCTCGGCATCATGCTGGCGCGCGCCCGCGCGCTGGGCTTCGGCCTGGACCAGCACATCGAGGCCGGCCGCGTCCAGGCACAACAGGTGGACCCGGCCGAGTTGTCTCCGGGCGAATTCGCCGGGCGCGTGCGCCGCGGTGTCGAGTCGGGTGCCAAACTCGTCGTCATTGACAGCCTCAACGGATATCTCAATGCCATGCCCGGCGAACAGTACCTCAACAACCAGCTCCACGAGCTGAGCTCCTACCTAAACCAGCAAGGCGTCGTCACCATCATCATCATGGCTCAGCATGGATTCATCGCTAGCCTGCAGACTCCCATTGACGTCAGCTACCTGGCCGACACGGTCATCGTGCTGCGCTTCTTCGAATTCGGCGGCGAACTCAGGCAGGCGCTCTCCATAATCAAGAAGCGCAGCGGCCATCACGAGAAGACCATCCGCGAATTCCGCCTTGAACCTGGCAAGGGCCTTCGCGTCGGCGAACCCCTGACCGGTTTCCAGGGCATCCTCACCGGAGCGCCCGTGTTCCAGGGAGAGAAGGAGCATATGATGCCATAGCCTATGCCGGCCCCCCCAGACAGCACCGTCCTGATCCTGGCGCCCGTGGGCCAGGATGGCCGGGCGACTGCTGCCATGCTTGAGGCCCAGGGCATTGCCACGCGGGTTTGCTCCGAAGCGGCCGAGTGCACCGCCCGAATCGCAGCCGGCGCCGGGGCGTTGCTGTTTACCGAAGAGGCTCTGGAGCTGCCCGGAATGCCCGCCCTGCTCGAGGCCCTCAAGGCCCAGCCTCCCTGGTCCGAACTCCCGCTGATCGTCCTGACCCGCGGCGGTGAATCCCGCGTCAATGCCCTCCTGGACGTCGCCGCTTCCGCGGCCGGCAGCATCACGCTGCTGGAGCGGCCCATGCTCGCGATCACGCTCCTGCACTCCGTCCAGGTCGCCCTCCGCTCGCGCCGCCGTCAATATGAGTTGCGTGGCCTCCTGGCCTCTCTGGAGGACAAAATAACTGAGCGCAAACAATTCCAGGCCGAGCTCGAACGCCTCGTCGCCGAACGCACCGCCAGGCTCCAGGAGATGGTCGGGGAGCTCGAACATTTCTCGTACACGATTACCCACGACATGCGCGCCCCGCTGCGCGCCATGCAGGGGTTTGCCGAATTGTTCACTGAGGCCTATGCCAGCGGCCAGCAGCAGGATGCGGCCCATTTCCTGCAACGGGTCAGGACCGCCGCCACGCGCATGGACCGGCTGATTACCGACGCATTGAATTACAACAAAGCCATCCGCCAGGAGTTGCCCATCGAGCCCGTTGACCCCGCGGGCCTGCTGCGCGGCATGCTCGACACCTACCCCGAATTTCAATCGCCCAAGGCGCAAGTGGAAATCCGGGGCAAGTTCCCGAGGGTCATGGCCAACGAAGCCGGCCTCACGCAATGCTTCTCCAACCTCCTGGGCAACGCCGTCAAGTTCGCGAAGCCGGGACAAACGCCCCGCATACGGATCTGGGCTGAACCCCGGTGGCCCTCGCCCCGGACCGCCCCATCCAACTCCCTGCAGCCCAGTCGTCCGCCCATCCTCAACCCGGAGCCATCTTCCCATTGGGTCCGGATCTGGATCGAAGACAACGGTATCGGCATCTCTCAGCTCCTGGTTCCGCGCGTGTTCGACATGTTCGCCCGGGGCCAAACCAACTGCGAGGGCACGGGGATCGGTCTCGCGTTGGTGCGAAAGGTCATGGACCGCATGGGCGGCAAAGCCGGGGTGGAATCCGAGGAAGGCCAGGGCAGCCGCTTTTGGCTCGACCTGGCCCCGGGATAGGCTCCGAGCTTATTCAGCGGCCTTGGCCTTCGTGGCCGGTCCGAGCGTTAGCTCGGTAATCTCCATCTTCGCGTAGCGGTCCTTGCGCACGCAGCGGAGGGTGTAAACCTGGCCGGGCCGCACGAGATCGCCTCGCAGGAATTTGAAATACTCTTTGTCCTGGTAAGGCTTGCCGCCGTTCACGGCGGTGATCTCCTCGAATGGGACCTGCTCGGCGTGCAGGCCGGTGACCCGATCCGAAGCGTCGAAGAGCCAGAAGAACGGTGTGCCGGCGGGCGCTGCCTCGATCGCCGCAACCTTCTCGGCCGGCATGTACTGCCGCACCTTGCCCAGATCGGTTTCCAGCATGAAGTCGCTGCCCCAATACTCGGGGACCTCGGCGCCGCGCGAGAGCAGGAAGCGGCCGTGCTTCACGCTGAAGTAGGCTTCGCCCGTGCGCACCCCCTCCCCCACCAGCCCCCGCGAGCCTTCCTGGAGCTGCAGCGCCCAGCGGATGCCGACGGTCGTGACGGCGGTCAGGGGCAAATCCCGCTTGAGTTCCTTCCCCGCCTCGAAGGTAAGTTGCTCCTGGAACTCTCCGCCCGGGCATTCGGCGCGAACCGTGAATGCGCCCGGCGCCACACGGCTCAGGGCGAAGCGGCCGTCGTTGTCGGTGCGCGTCACAGTCCAGTCGCAGATGCGCACGATGGCCTTCGCCGCGGGTTTGCCGTCCGGCAGAAGCACGCGGCCGGTGAACGAGGCGGCCTCGTTCGCCGTGAGGGGCGTTACGGTGATCTCGCGCGCGGCCACCGCGGCGTTTGAGGGGAGGGGGAACGGCTCGGTCAGGCGCGCCACGCCGGGCAACAGGATGGTTACCGGCGCATTCGTGGCCCCGCGCGGTGTCGGCAACATCAGCAGGCCGGATCTCGGCACGAGCGGCTCGCCCTCGCCCGGGAACAGCACATCGGCGGGTTTGACTCCCTCGGGCAGGTGCAGCTTCACCACACGGTAGTTGCAGGCGCGGAGTGAGTCATTGCTGAGCGGGGCCAGGTAATTCGTCAGCGCTTTCATGTCGCCGGCCTCCACCGACGCGGCGAGCTTTTTGTAGTCAATTTCGAAATGCCTCGCCAGCAGGTCCTGCATGGTTTTGGTCAAGGCAGCTTGGCGGCTTTGCGGGCCTCGATCACAAGCTGCAGGAACGTGTCCGGAGGCCGGTAGCCCGTGCTGTGGGCCAGCATGCGCTCGGTTTCGGGCTCGAGGAAGACGAGCGTGGGATAGCCGCCGCACTGGAATCGTTTGTTCAGGTCCGCGTCCTCGAAGGCCTGCACCCACACGAACTCGTGCAGGCCCGAGCGGATATTCGGGTCAGGCAGCGTCTGCCTCTCGAGCATCTTGCACGGCCCGCACCAGGGGGCCGTGAGCATGAGGAAGACCGGGCGTTTCTCCGCCTTGGCTTTCACCAGCGCGGTCTTGTAGTCCTTTTCCCACGGCAAGGTTTCCGCGGCAGGAGCGTGCGGTGCCGCCAGCACGGCGCCAGCAGCCAGCAAAGATAAGTGCATTGTTCTCATAGCAATCAGGCGCTCAGCCTTACAAGGCCCACGCCGAAGGGAGGCAGCTTCACCGCCAAGGCCGGTCCGGCACCTTTCAACGAGTGTGTCGTGTCCAGGGTGAAGTCGTTCGCCGCGTCCACGCGGAAAAGCTGGGCCTTTGTGCCGACCTTCCACGGTGAGTCGCGCAACTCGATGCGCATCTCGACGGCGCACGCCTGGAAATTGCTCGCCAGGATGTGGGCGGTAGTTCCGTCTCTGGACAGGCTCGCGCACGCCGTCAATCGGCCGTCGGGCGTCGTTCCCGTGCACCCGAGCCGCACCGGAGTTTTGCAGAGTTCATTGAAGGCACGAAACGCGTAATAAGGTTTCTTCGGCACGCCAAATTCGTCGAACAGCCCCCAGCGCGAGGTGTCGCCCGTGTAGTAGTTGGCCACGTCCACCCGGCTGTCCTGCAACCGCATCAGGACTGCAGCGGCGAACGCCGCGCCCTCGGGGCCGTTCATCTCGGCGAAGGTGTCCCGCACGATGCGGTACTTGCGCGGATCATTGCGAAGCCGTTCCCAGTTGTACTTCAGGTAGTGCCATTCGTTTAGGTGGCTCTCCGTGTCCTTGAAGCCGTAGTCGTCCAGCATGGCCCTGACGCTCCCGGCGGCCTCGGTCACGGCCGCTGGCGAATCGGAGTAGATATGCCAGGAAAAGAAGTCCAGGGGGGTGTTCCGCTCGCGGCAGAACGACAGCATGGCGGGCACCCAGGGATCGGTATGCTTGCCGATCGCCGGGCCGCCGACCTTCAGGCCTGGATCGTGGGCTTTGATCGCCTTCGCCGCGGTCTCATACAGTTGGAAATATTGGTCGCGCGTGCCGGACCACATGTCCCGCCCGTTGCTGGGCTCGTTCCAGATCTCCCAGTAGCGGATATTGTGGTGGAAGCCCGCGGCCCAGCCTTCGTTGTAGTGGCGGATGACATTGAGGCAAATCTTCGTCCATTTCGCAAAGTCCGGCGGCGGGTGCGTCTGGTAATAGCCGTCGTGCTCGATGCTCACGCCCAGGCGCCAAACGATCTGCTCGCCGATACGCACGATGGTCTTGATGTAGTCGTCCGTCTTTGCAAAGAGGTAATTGGCGGGGTCGTCTGCGTCGGCGCGGAAGAACGGAAAGATGCAGGGGATATCCACCACGTCAGGGCTGGGCCAGTGCACGTCGTGCAAACGCACCCAGGGGAAGCCGGCCTCCTGGTGAGACAGCGTAACGTTGGCCCGCCCGCCCCAGTTGAAAGGGCCGTTATTAACCCCGTGCAGCGGCCTGATCAGCCCCACCTGCCGGGAGCAATCCACGACGACTGTGGTCTTCGAAGTCTTAGGAGGCGGCAAACCAGCCGCCGTGCTCTTGGCCGGCAGAGAAAACGCCGCCGCCCCCAGCGAGGCCATCTTCAACGCCTCACGCCTGCTGTAGCTCGCGCTTTCCATGCATTTGGCAGCCTGCCGCTCACGCCGTCGCTTACTCGTTCAGCGCCGCCTGGGTACTCTTGCCGGCCTGGTTGTTCACCCGAAAGCCACCGGGCGCCTGGTTGCCGGTGAGAATGGCCGAGACCACGTTGGAGCCGACCTGCACATCCAGTCCCTTTTGGGCAAAGGTGCAGCCCTGAACGATGGCTTTGCCGGCATCAACCTGGATGGCCGGGGAACCGGCTCCGCGATTGTCCCAGTTAACGAAGTGGCAGGCGCTGGCCGTAAACTGGCCGGTGCCGCTTTTCATCCAGACGCAGCGATCAATCGGCCCCCAGAACGAGCAGTTGACCAGGCCGACCTTGCCCTCCATCTGCGGGCCAATATCCAGGCAGACCGCGTCGGTGCTCGACCAGCGCCCCACAAACTCGCCGTTCGAGATCAGCAACCCCGGCGGCTGCGCCTGCTCCACCACCACCGCCCGCTGGCAGGAATCGGCCCCCAGCCCGAGGAAATTGCCGTTGGCGCTCCCCTGCGCCGAGTTGGAGAACTTGTAGCCCACCCCGTAGCCGAAGCAGAAGGTGTTGAACACGTATTGCCAGTCCGTGCGCGCCAGTTCGAAGGCCACCCCCTGCGTGTTCACCCATTTGCAGAATGGGTTGTCCGGAGTGTAGTTAACGCCGAAAGGCCAGAAGTGGACGTTCTCGATGTGGCCGATGTCGTAGCAGCCGTCCACATAAATACCGCGTTTGATCGGATACCCAGTGATATTTCGTATCCAGTGCCGAGCGGCGCCTACCAGCTTGATTCCTTCGTAGGGGTTCAACAGCAGGCAGTCATCCACCGCGACGTTCGCGGTATTCTCCGACAACACGCAGGGCGGATACGGCACCGGCGGCACGTCCGATTGCTTCCAATCCGGGTAGGTGATCACCAGGCCGATGATGGCTGCATTGTCGCCCGCCAGCCGGATAAACGGCGGCCCATTCGTTGTGCCGCGTCCGGCATAGGCCAATAGCACCGAGCCGGTGATCTCCCCGCTCGGTCCGTGGTGGAGCGTTGGCGGCATGTGATAAATCCCCTTCAATGTTACATTCGCAGGGATGGAAAGGCCGGTGTTGATCCGATACCGGCCCGCCGGCACCTCCACTACACCGCCGCCCGCCTTGCCTGCTTCATCCAGAAGCCTCTGGAACACGCCAGCGCAGTCCTCCTGGCCTCCGGCGACTGCGCCCGCTTGTCGGACATTCCAGCACAACCCATTGGTCTGTGCTTCTGTTGAGCACAGGCCCAGCCCGGCTATTACAAGAAAGCAGCATACGCGCTGTATCAGAGTCATTGACCACCATCTCACAGCTTGGCAGGCGCAAATTCAAACGCTAATTCGCTTTTAATGCACCATAGTTCACACCCAAAGCCGCGTGAGGGCACGCGGCCTACAGGGGCGGGGCTGTTCGCTTGTAGGCGCGCGCTCTCACGCGGCTCTGCTCCCTGAGGACTGGTAAACACGGTGGCGGACCGCGAATAACGCTGTAACCACCGCGGCATGGAAGCTGTCCAATAGGTAACGGACTCCCGCTTTACGCGACCCTCTTTGAAACCGAAGCATAACATAATGAATCCCGGTGCCCCGCCATTTGCGTTCTGTAGCTATGCGAAACCAGAGAAGGTGTCTTGTGCATCCTGACCTCCCAGGCCGCTGCTTCCAGCCACCGTTGATCCTGCGCTCAGCCGCTATGGTCCGATGTTTGCTGTCCGGCGTGCTCTTGCTCTTCGCCGCCTCGCCGCCGGCTCAAGCAGCCAGACCGGCTCGTAAGCCTAACATTCTCTTCATCCTGGTGGACGACTACGGCATCAAGGATGTCGGCATCGAGGGCAGCACCTTCTACGAGACGCCTCACATTGACGCGCTGGCCCGCAGCGGCATGCGTTTTACCCAGGGCTACGCCACCTGCCAGGTTTGCAGCCCTTCGCGCGCGAGCATCCTGCTGGGCAAGTATCCCGCCCGCCACGGCATCACCGACTATATTGGAGCGGAGGTGGGGGCGAGCTTCGCGCGGCAGCGGCACACCCAGTTGCTGGTGCCCGATTACGTGCGCAACCTGCCGGCCGCCGATACCAACCTGGCCCAGGCGCTCAAAGCGGGCGGCTACGTGACGTTCTTTGCCGGCAAATGGCACCTGGGCAGCAAAGGGGCCTGGCTGGAGGACCGCGGCTTTGACATCAACAAAGGCGGCTGGGACGCCGGCACTCCCAAGGGCGGCTACTACGCGCCGTGGGAAAATCCCAAACTGCCCAGCGGCCCGCGGGGCCAGTCGCTGACCCTGCGTTTGGCGGATGAGACCGTTGCCTTTATCGAGCAGCACAAGGACCAGCCGTTCCTGGCCTACCTGGCCTTCTACGCGGTGCATGGGCCGATACAAACCACCAAGCCGCTTTGGCAGAAATACCGCGACAAAGCCGCGCAGGGGGTCGCGCCGGCGGAGCGGTTCAAGTTGGACGGACGGCTACCGGTAAGGGTAGTGCAGGACAACCCAATCTATGCTGGTCTCATCGAGGAAATGGACACCGCAGTGGGCCGGGTATTAAAGTGCCTGGAGGAGCTTGGCCTGGCGGATAACACCATAGTCGTTTTCACCAGCGACAACGGCGGCGTGGTTTCCGGTGACGCCTACAGCTCGTCGCAGTTGCCCTACCGTGGCGGCAAGGGCCGGCAGTGGGAAGGTGGTTTGCGCGTGCCGCTTTACATTCGCGCACCAGGAGTTACCAAACCGGGCAGCACCTGCGACACGCCGGTCATCGGCACGGATTTCTATCCCACCCTGTTGCAACTGGCCGGCCTGCCCTCACCCCCGCAGCAGCACGTGGATGGCGTCAGCCTGGTGCCGCTGCTAAAGGGCGGCCAAATCGCTCCGCGACCGCTCTTTTGGCATTATCCGCACTACGGCAACCAGGGGGGGGCCCCCTCCTCGATCATCCGCAAGGGCGCCTGGAAGCTGATCCACTACTGGGAGGACAGCCACAACGAGCTGTATAATCTGGCTGCGGACACAGGCGAGCAGCACGATGTGGCAGCCCAGGAGGTCGAGCGGACCGGGCTGCTCTGGGCCGAATTGCAGGCCTGGCTGAGAGAGACGGGGGCCAGGCTGCCGCAGCCGAATCCCGAGTATCAGCCGGCTTGGGCGGCCGAGCAGCGGCAGGAGGCGGTGGCGCTTAAGGCCGAGCTGGAGAAGAAGCACGCCCAATTCCTTGAGCCCCACTGGCAACCCAACCCGACCTGGTGGAAAAGCCTGGTCACTCCGGATTAAGCGTTCCACTTGACTCTAATCAGCTAAAGCAGACTTTGGGTAATCTGAAGAAGCCAGCGTTGTTCTTATGCCTGTTGGGGCAATGCGTCAGCGGTTATGCCTCGCCGTTGCTCGTCACCAACGCACCGCAGTCCCGCATCGAGCGCGTCGGGGACAACCTGGCCTTCGTTGCGGCCTTCAACGCGCCCGCCACCTATCAATGGCAATGGAATGGGACGTCCATTGCAAGAGCCACCAACTCCAGCCTGGTCCTGACCAACATCCAGACCACCAACGCGGGCACTTATACGATTGTGGCCAGCAACGCCACCGGCACCGCCAGCGCCGCCGCGACCCTGGGCGTTGCCACGGGCAGGCTGCAACTGTCGCCGACCAACCTGGTGGTGACTCGGGTGGGCGATGGCGCGCAGTTGCTGAACACCAACAATGGCAACACGCTATACCTCGATCAGCTCACCACGGCAGGTGCGTATGTCAGCACCATCATGGTGCCCGACAGCGGCCCCGCGGCGCTGATCGAGGCCGGCACCGGAGACGGCATTTACGGCAGCGTGCTCACGCTCTCCGACAGCCAGCAATTCCTCAACTTCGCCGGGTACAACGTAACGCGGCCTTACCAGGGCGCCGACGTGACGGCAGGCAACGTGACCGTGCGCGGCATTGGGGCCGTGAACGGGTTGGGCTACTACACGCTCGCACTCACAAACATCGGTCTTTATAGCGCCGGCAAGCACTCCATTCGCTCAGCCGCGTCCACTGATGGCCTGACGAATTTCTGGACCACCGGCCAGGCCAGTAGCGCCGGCATCAAGTACATCGCGCCCGGCCTCTATTCGAACGGCCAGGGAATCCCCGCCGTGGGCGGCGGGCTGTCGGGCACGCGCGTGGCAGGCATTTTCGAGGGCTCGGTGGTGTTCTCTGACTCGGAAGGCAATCTGACCCAGACCGGCATCAACCTCTTCGACGGTCTGCCCACGACAACAGCCACGGCGACGCTGCTTTTCCCGGCGGGCACGGCCGCCGACCCGACCGATTTCGCCATCAGCCCCGACGGCAACACCGTCTATATTGCCGATGACCGGGCCGTAAACGGCGACGCGGGCGGCGGTATACAGCGCTGGGACTTCGACCAGGTGGAGTGGACCCTGAGCTACACCCTGGGCACAGGCACCAACTCCGCCGTGGGGGCGCGCGGCTTGACGGTGGATTTCTCCCAGTTCACTGGCGACGGCGCGGACGGCTCCGGCGCCGTGGTCTATGCAATCACGGCCGAGCCCAGCGGCAACCGCCTGATCGCCATCGCCGATGTCGGCCCGGACTCGCCCGCCGTGGTGCTGGACACCGCCGGCCCAAACCAAATGCTTCGTGGCGTGCGCTTCGGGCCCGCCGCCGCGCCCGTGTACGTGGATTCCCCGCCGCAGAGCCAGGCCATCGCCGCCGGCGCAACAGCAGCGTTTTCCGTGGCCGTATCCGGCAGCCAACCCATCTTCTACCAGTGGCAGTTCAATGGCTCCAACATCGCCGGGGCAACCCTCTCATCGCTGACGATCACCGACGTCCAGCCCAGCGACGCCGGCACCTACTCCGTCACCGTCACCAACGACATCTCCTTCACCAACGCGCCGGCCAGCCTGGTTGTGCTGGTGAACACCAATCGGCCGATCCTCCTGGGCGCGGAGTCGCTTGGGCTCACGGGAGTCGAGGTGATGTTCTCCTCCCAAATAACTGCGGGCACGGCCACCAATCTCATGAATTACACCCTCACCGGCCCCGCGGGCAGTGTCGCCCTGCTGGCGGCGACGCAGGACGCTTCCAGGAGCAATGTCGTTCTGGCGGTCGCGACCCTGGGCAACGGCCTCACCTACACACTCACCGCCAGCAACCTGGTCAACCTGTTCGCGACGAACCAGGTCCTGCCGCCGAACTCGCAGACCAGCTTCGTCGCGTCCGCGTTCGCGCCGGTGGGCATCGGCATCGCCCCACCCGCCCAGACGACGCTGACCAACGCGTTCATCATCTCGTCCACCGGCACTTTGTTAACCGGCACAAACGACCAGGCAGGCTTCAGCGCCCGCATGCAAACCGGCGACTTCGACCTCCAGGTCTGCCTCTCAGCCCTGAGCGCGGTTGACGTCTGGTCCGAAGCCGGCCTGATGGCCCGGCAGTCGCTCGATCCGGGCAGTCCGTTCGCCGGCAGCTTCGCCACCCCAGGCATGACCGGTTGCTTCTTCGACTACCGGTCGGCCACAAATGGCAGCCCCTCCCTGGCCGGCACGTTCCCGGCGAACCCGCCCAACATGTGGCTGCGGCTCAGCCGCGCGGGCGCCCTGTTCACCGGCTATGCCAGCTACGACGGCCAGACCTGGACCCAGTTGGGCAGTGCGAGCATCGCCTTGAGCGATCCCATTTACGTCGGCCTTGCGGTCAGCAGCAACGACCCCAACACCCCGATGGTTGCCCAGTTCCTGAACGTCGCCAACACGCCCACGAACGCCGTCGTCGGCACCAACCCCAACCCGCACGAACCGTTGGGCCCATGCAGCCGGAAGACCGGCATCGTGTTCTCCGAGATCATGTATAAACCGGCGCCGCGCGCCGACACCAACAACTGCGAGTTCGTGGAGATCTACAACACGCAGCCCTACTTCCACGACATCAGCGGCTACCAGGTCACCTGCGCCGACATGAACTACACCTTCCCGTCGAACACGATCATCCCAGCGGGCGGATTCCTGGTCCTCGCCGCCTCGCCGGGAAGCATCCGAAACGTCTATGGGATCACGAATGTCATGGGGCCCTACACCGGCAGCCTGAAGAAGTCCGAGACGCTGCAACTCCTGGATGAACAGACAAACGTGCTGCTAACCGTGCCGTATTCCGCCACCTATCCCTGGCCCGTCGCCCCCGACGGCAACGGCCACTCGCTCGTGCTGGCCAACCCCAGCTACGGCGAGGGCGACCCGCGCGCATGGGATATCAGCGACATCGTGGGCGGCTCGCCTGGGGCGTCCGAAAGCTACCGCCCCAGCCCGTTGCGCAACGTGGTGATCAACGAATTCCTCGCCCACTCGGAAAGCCCGAGCGTGCCGCAGTTCGTCGAACTCTACAACCACAGCACGGCGACAGTGGACATCTCCGGCTGCATTCTGACCGATGACGCCGCGGCCAATCTGTTCGTAGTCCCGGCTGGGACCAAAATCGCGCCGGGCGGGTTCATCAGTTTCAACCAGTCGCAGCTTGGCTTCCTGCTCCAAGGCTCCGGGGACACGCTCTACTTCATCAACCCGGACCGGAGCCGCATACTGGACGCAGTGCAATTCGAGCCCCAGGCCAACGGCGTCTCGTTCGGCCGTTGGCCGGATGGGGCCAACGACTTCTATCCCTTCACATCCGCAACCCCGGGCACGAACAACAGCCCCATTGCCATCGGCTCCGTTGTCATCAACGAGCTGATGTACGATCCCATCAGCGGCGACGATGACGACCAATACATCGAGCTCTACAATGCCGGCACGAACACCGTCAGCCTGGCCGGCTGGCAATTCACCGCCGGAGTGACATTCACATTCCCGGCCAGTGCGGCCATCGGGCCCAACAGCTACGTCGTGGTGGGGCGCAACATGGCCCGCCTGCTTTCCAACTACACCAACCTCAATACCGGCAACACCTATGGGAACTACACGGGCAAGCTCTCGCACAACGGCGAACGCGTGGCGCTCGCGCAGCCGCAGTCCTACTTCGGAACCAATACAATCTACGTGGTCGAGGACGAAGTGACCTACGGCACGGGCGGGCGGTGGGGCCAATGGTCTTCGGGCAGCGGCAGCAGCCTCGAGTTGATAGACCCGCGCGCCAACCACCGCCTGGCTTCCAATTGGGCCGACAGCGATGAGACGCAAAAGTCCCAATGGACCACCATCTCCACGACCGGCGTTCTCGACAACGGCAGCAACTACACCGGCGGCATCACCTACGCCCAGGTCGGCCTGCTCGATGTCGGCGAGTGCCTGGTGGACAACGTGCAGGTGACATTCCAGGGCACCAATTACGTCACCAACTCCACTTTTGAGGCCGGGCTGGGCGGATGGCTGTTCCTGGGCGACCACGTTCGCTCCAGCCTCGAGCCCAGCGGCTACCAAAGCAGCCAGTCCCTGCATGTCCGCTGCAGCGATAAGTATTGGTACGCCGAGAATTCCTGCGAAACGCTCCTGCCGACCAACCACATGGTTCCCGGCAGCACCGTCACCTTACAGTTCCAAGCCCGCTGGCTGCACGGCTCGCCGGAGCCGATCCTTCACCTCTGCGGCGATTGGCTGGAAGCCTACGGCACACTGCCCCTCCCCGCGAACCTGGGCAGCCCCGGCTTGCCCAACAGCACCCGGGTCGCCAACGCCGGCCCAGCTATTTACCACGTCACGCATACGCCCTCGCTCCCGACAGCCAACCAGGCGGCAGTCGTCACCGCATGTATCCATGACCCCAGTGGCGTGACGAACTTCACCCTCTACTACCGCATTGATCCTTCGACCAACTACACCGCCGTGCCCATGGTAGACACTGGCTCGGGCGGCGACGCCCTTGCCGGCGACGGCATTTTCAGCGCCGCCATACCCGGGCAGGCGGCCAACGTCATCGCCGCCTTCTACCTCTCCGCTAACGACGCCCAGGGCGCCACCACTCGTTTCCCCGCGTTGCGCCCCCAGAACAACGAACCGGCACGCGAGTGCCTTGTCCTGTTTGGTGACGGCACACCGGTCAGCAGCCTGGGCACGTACCACTTGTGGCTGACCCAGACCAACGTGCAGCGCTGGATCAAGCTCGCCGACCTGGGCAACGAGTACATGGATTGCACCTTCGTGAATAATACCCGGGGCATCTACAATATGGGCGCGCGCTTCACCACCAGCCCGGCGCACCAGAGCTTCGATTCGCCCGTCGGCAAGCTCTGCAGCTATGAATTCGTCATGCCCGACGACGACCAATTCCTCGGCGCCACCGCCTTCCACAAAATCCACCTGCCGGGCAACGGCGGACTGAATGACTTGAGCCTGCAACGCGAGCAGACCTCCTACACGTTCATGCGCGCGTTGGGCTTGCCGTGGCTCTTCCGCCGCAACGTCGCGCTCTACGTGAACGGCAACCGCCGCGGCCCGCTCATGGAGGATTCCCAGCTCCCCAACGGCGACATGGTGAAGGAGTACTTTCCCAACGACAGCGACGGCTATCTCTACAAGTTCAACCAGTGGTATGAATTCGCCGCCCAGCCCTCAGGCGTCTCCATCGGCTACGCCAAGGTCTCGACGCACACGCTGCTGCCTTACACCACGACCGGCGGCGTGAAGAAGGTCGCCCGCTACCGGCCCATGTACCAGATTCACCGCACGCCGGGCTCGATGAACGACTTCACCAACATCTTCTCGCTGGTGGATGCGGCCAGCTCCTATGGCACGGCCAACTACGCCGCCAACATGGAGAACCTGGCGGACATGCACAACTGGATGGGCGTGTTTGCGGTGAACCATGCCGTGGGCAACTGGGACGTCTATGGCGGCCAGACCGGCCAGAATCTCTACGGCTACATCGGCGCCGCCGGCACGAAATGCACCCTGATGATGTGGGACATGAACATTGATCTCGGCAAGGGCTGGGGGGCGGGGCAGAACCTCTTCGTCAGCAACGTCAACGACACCAATACCGAGAACATCTTCGTCTGCCCTGCTTTCCGGCGGATGTACTGGGATGCCTTCCGCCGGCTGATCAACGGCCAGTTCAGCGTCGCCGGCGCCGCGCCGCTGGCCAACGCGAAATACAAGGCCTTCGCCAACGACAACGCGGGCGCTTACATCAGCGGCGGCCTCGAAGACCCTAACGCCGCCATGCTGCCCTGGATCGCCCAGGCCCAGTCCAGCATTGCGTCCCAGCTCGCGGCTGTGGACGCGCCGTCGTTCAGCGTCAACTCGACCGTGGCCGTGACCAACGACGTAGCCTACGTCACCGGCACAGCGCCCGTTGCCGTGGATACCGTCTGGATCAACGGCGCGCCCTGGCCGGTGACCTGGACCAGCCTGACAGCCTGGCGCGCGGCGGTGCCCCTCCGGGCCGGCACAAATCAGCTCAGCGTCAGCGGCGTGGACGTCCACGGCCAGCCTGTCCCCGGCGCAAACGGCGGCGCCTCCGCCGTGTACAACCAGCCCGCGCCCTCGCCTGTGGGCCAAGTGGTCATTAACGAAATCATGTACCACCCCCTGGTAACGAATGCTGAATACGTCGAGCTATACAACAATTCCACCAACTACGCCTTCGACCTGTCGGGCTGGCAAATGCAGGGCCTCGGCTACACTTTCCCTGCCGGGTCGGAAATCGCGCCCAACGGCTTCCTGATCCTGGCGGCGGACCCGGTGGCCTTTGCCGATGCTTACGGCGCCACCATCCCGGTCTTCGACGCCTTCGCCGGCACGCTGCAGGCCGCGCAGACGCTGGCGTTGCTCGATGCCGCCAGCAATGCCGTGGCGCGAGTGCTCTTTGAGAACCTGCCGCCGTGGCCATCCGGCCCGGATGGAGGCGGCGCTGCCCTGGAGCTGATTGACTCCCGGCAGGATAACTGGCGCGAGGGAAACTGGGTGGGCACCTCACACACACCGGGCCGGGCCAACTCCGCAGCGGCGACCCTGCCGGTCTTCCCACCGCTGTGGATCAACGAGGTTCAGCCCCTCAACCCGAACGGCATCACCAACAGCGCCGGACAGCACGCCCCCTGGCTGGAGATTTACAACCCTACAACCAACACGGTGACGCTCGCCGGGCTGTGCCTGGCGTGTAGCTACGCGAACCTCACAAACTGGGCTTTCCCTGCCGGCAGCAGCATCGCGCCCGGCCAGTTCAAGATCGTATTCGCCGACGGCCAGACCAACCTGAGCACCTCGTCGGAGCTTCATGCCAGCTTCGTCCTGTCCCCCGGCTCCGGCTCGGTCGCGCTCAGCCGGCTCTATAACAGCCAGCCCCAGGTGCTTGATTACATGGATTACGCCGGCCTCCCCGCCAACTACTCCTTTGGCTCCTTCCCCGACGGCCAGAGCTTCCAGCGCCAGGCCTTCTTCTACGCGACTCCGGGCGGCACGAATAACGGTTCGCTCGCCTACGCCGTCCGCTACAATGCGCCGGGCACGGTTTACACGCAGAACTTCGATTCGCTCCCCGACCCCGGCGCAGCCACCGTGAACACCGCCAATCCGGTGACCATCAACGGCGTGACCTATTCACTGGATAACCCTCTCAACTTCGGTGCCGCCGTCTCCTCCGGCGTTCCAGGCGGGCTCGGCTTGGGGACTACCCTGTCCGGCTGGTATGGCTCCGCGACGCTGACCATGAAGGCGGGCGCCAGCGCCGGCGATCAAAGCACCGGCGGCATCATCAGCTTCGGCCCGACCAACAGCGCCGCGACCAATCGTGCCCTCGGCCTCCTGGCAACCAGTTCCACGGGCCCCACCGCCTTCGGCCTCAAGCTCGTCAACGCCAGCACCAGCACGTTGGACCGGATGACCCTCAGCTTCACCGGCGAATTGTGGCGGCAGCAGCCCAAAGCAAAAACGCTGGCGTTCTCCTGCCTCGTTGATCCGACGGCAACCAACGCCTTCACCACCACCGGCGGCACGGCTCTTTCCGCATTGAATGTGACCTTCCCAACGGGCGCTTTTAGCCCTGTGGACGGCACCCAACCCCCCAACCAGGTCCACCTGGCCGTGACCAATCAGCCCATCAGTGATTGGCCCCCGGGGGCCGCCCTGTGGCTCATTTGGCAAATGGCCGACGATAGCGGCAACGCCCAGGGCCTGGCGATTGATGACCTGTCCTTCTCCGCCACCCGTTTCACCCTGCCCTCACTCTCCGTGACTCTGACAGGCCCTTCGGTCACGCTAACGTGGCCCGCCTCCACGCCGGCCTACACGCTCCAGTACAACAGCACCAATGTCGCGCAGCCTTCCGCGTGGCTCCCCAGCACCCTGCCCGTAGTCCTGAGCAACCAGCTCAACACGGTCA
>Ga0335069_10002979_pt1 | contig 25785 bp, 16 predicted proteins | sample Lox_Sample_11_FD_206714 | JGI IMG/M metagenome (GOLD analysis project Ga0335069, IMG submission 206714) | Soil microbial communities from Loxahatchee National Wildlife Refuge, Florida, United States - Lox_Sample_1.1 | ecosystem: Environmental > Terrestrial > Soil > Wetlands | place: USA... | reverse complement strand
ATCGCCGGGCTGCTGATGTCGCTGGACGGCCTGGAGTTCGTGCTGTCCCGGACCGGGATCCTGGACATCTTCCTGATGTTCTTCGTGCTGGCCGCGTTCGGCTGCATCCTCGTCGACCGCGACGTCTCCCGCGCCCGGCTGGCCGAAGGGGTCGTGCGCTCCGAAGGCGGCCCCGCCGGGCCCCGGCTCGGCATCCGCCGCTGGCGGGTGGCGGCCGGGATCTTCCTCGGCCTGGCGGTGGCCACCAAGTGGAACGCGGCCTGGTACATCCTCGGGTTCGCCGCGCTGGGCACCGCCTGGGACATCGGCGCCCGCCGGGCGGCCGGCCTGAAGTACTTCGCCCGCGGCGCGCTCCGGGAGACCCGCTGGCTGCCGGTGACGTTCCTGGCGATCCCGCTGGCCGTCTACATCGCCAGCTGGAGCGGCTGGCTCGCCACCAGCACCGGCTACGACCGGGACTACGCCCAGCTGCACGGCGTGCACACCCCGGTCATCTCCGCCCTGTACTCGCTGTACGAATACCACCTGCAGGCGATCACCTTCGGCATGGGCCTGCGCACCCCGCACCCGTACCAGTCGCAGCCGTGGGACTGGCTGCTGGTCACCAGGCCGGTCGCCTTCTTCTACGAGTGCTACACCGGCCCGGTGGCCGGCCCGTCGCACTACTGCCCGACGGGCTACAAGGGCGCGGAATGGTCGCAGGAGGTGCTCGCGCTCGGAACCCCGGCGATCTGGTGGGGATCCATGCTGGCCCTGCTGTTCTGCCTGGGCTGGTGGCTGCTGCACCGGGACTGGCGGGCCGGCGCGGTGCTGCTCGGCGTCCTCGCGGGCTGGGGGCCCTGGTTCCCGCTGATCACCCGGACCAAGTTCTACTACTACGCGCTGGAATTCGAGCCCTTCCTGATCTTGTCCATCGTGCTCTGCCTGGGGCTGATCCTCGGGCCCGCCTCGGCGAGCCAGCTGCGCCGGGCGACCGGCGCTCTCATCGTCGGCACCTACGTGCTCTGCGTGCTGCTGATGTTCTGGTACTTCTACGCCATCCTGGCTGGCCAGGTCATCCCCTATCACGACTGGTACAGCCACATGTGGTACCGGATAGGCCACGGCTGGATCTGACGGGCTGACTCGGCCTGGCCCGGTCAGCCGGGCCGGCTCGCGGGCCCTGGCCGGCTCGCGGGCCCTGGCCGGCTCGCGGGCCCTGGCCGGCTCGCGGGCGTGCTCTTCCCGTGTCCTGAGCACGCTTTCAGGTTCTGTTCAGCCCGATGGGGGCATAATTGTTTACGGCGTTAGCGGACGGGGCAGGTGTGGGCGCCGACGGCGACGTGATTTCCGCAACAGGGGGTATGTTTCCGGGCCTGTTGTGCGTCTATATACAGTGGGATGTCAAACTACCGGAGCGAACATGAGCCGAGCCGAACACTCTAGCGAGGATCGCGCGCGATTTGAGCGTGACGTCGTCCCGCAGCTTGGCCAGTTGTACCCGGCAGCGCTCCGGATGACCAGGAACCCGACCGACGCGGAGGATCTCGTCCAGGAGACGTCGGTCAAGGCCTACGCGGCGTTCCAGCAGTTCACTCCGGGCACCAACCTGCGGGCCTGGCTGAACCGGATCCTGACGACCACCTTCATCAACGTATACCGCAAGCGGCGCCGGGAGCCGCAGCAAGCGCTCGGCGGCGACCTGCAGGAATGGCAGATGTCCGCCGACCGGCTCACGCCGCCGGTGCCCTCGGCCGAGGCGGAGGCGCTGGACCGGACCACCGACTCCGATCTGCTCCGGGCCCTGCGCGACCTGCCCGGTGAGTTCCGCACGGCGGTGTACCTGGCGGACATCGAGGGCTATCCGTACCGCGAGATCGCCGAGATCATGGGGACGCCGGTCGGTACCGTGATGTCCCGGCTGCACCGCGGGCGCAGGAAGATCCGGGAGCAGCTGACGGCCAGCGGGTTCGGCGCGCCGCAGGCGGAATCGTCCGGCGCCTGAGACTGCCCGCGATACCTGAGCCTCCCTGCGGCGCCTGAGCCCGGCTGCGGCGCCTGAGCCGGCCGCGCGGCCGGTGGTCACGTCCCGTAGAGCGTGAGCATGACCTCGCCGGCCATCCACCGGTGGATGATGTGCATCCCGGCGAGCAGCGCCATCTTCTCCTTGTCCGCCGGCGTGGACGGCGTGGGGAACTGGTAGTTGCTGCCGCCGGTGACCACCCACACCCGCCCGACGTCGGTGAACCGGCTCTTCAGCTCGGCGGGGCTGGTGATCTCGGTGCCGGTCAGGGTGGCCGAGGCGATCGGCGACCTGGCCGCGGCCAGGTCGCGGAGCCGCAGGAACGGCGCCGGGTACCCGGTGCCCAGCACGCGCATGTCGACCGGGATGTAGAAGACCGCGTCGCCGGGCTGCTCGTGGGCCGCCACGATGGCCGAGGCCAGCCGCAGGTTGTCCGGCCGGGCGGCGGTCCGCCTGATCGCCTGCTGCGGGCCGGCGAGCAGCCCGGCGAGCAGCGCGATGACCAGGGCGGCCGGCAGCCAGGCCAGGCGCCGCCTGCCGAGCGGCGTGCCCGCCGCGAACCTGATCAGGCCGGTCAGGCCCGCGCCGGCCAGGATCGCCAGCGCCGGCAGGCAGAACTCGACGTACCGCGCGTAGTAGACCGGCTTGACGAACGACGCCGCGATCAGCAGGAACGGCGGCACGACCAGCCACGGCAGCGCGATCGCCGCGGGGTTGAGCGGGCGCCAGTCGTCGGCGAGGCAGGCCGCCGCCAGACCGGCCAGGGCGAGCAGGGCGAACGGGAGCACCAGTTCCTTCGAGCCCGCGAAGGTGCTCAGGAGCCGCTCGATCGCCTGGTAGTTCGGCCGGGACAGCCAGGCGATCTGCTGCTGCTGGCGGTGCGCGACGGCGAGCAGCGGGCTGAGCACGATCAGCGCGGCCGCCGAGACGGCCAGCCAGCGCAGCGGGATCCGGCCGATCCGGCGCCCGGCCGCGGCCTGGCCGCGGCCGCCGGTCAGCAGCAGCGTCACGCCGTGCGCGGCCAGGATCAGCAGTCCGAAAATGTTGAACAGGCCGGTCAGCGCCACCGCGGCCCCGTACGCCGACCACCACCGCCAGCGCCCGTCAGGGCAGGCCCGGAGCAGCAGGTAGGAGGCGATCGTGGCGAACATCGTCTCGATCGCGTATGACCTGGCCATCTGCGCGTAGAAGGTCATGTAGGGCGCGGTCGCGAACAGCAGGCCGGACAGCAGCCCGGTCAGCGCCGGGACGGCCAGCCGCCAGCCGCCCCCGGCCCGCGCCGCCGACGCCGGCTCCGAGGCGGCCGGCGCCAGTGCCGGGGCGGCCGGGGCCAGTGCCGGGGCAGCCGGGGCCAGTGCCCGGGAGGCCGGGGCTAGTGCCAGAGCGGCCGCCCGGCGGCCGGTCGCCGCCACGAACCCGGCCGCGATGACCATGGCGCACAGCGAGGGAAGCCGCAGCGCGGTGGCCGACGTGCCGGCGGCGGCCGCGATGGCGTGCATCAGGAGGTAGTAGGCGCCATGCACGGCGTCCTGGTGCCCGAGCAGGGCGAAGATCTGGCTGACCGGCCGGGCGATGGCGTCCTTGGTGTACGCCTCGTCCCGCCAGAGCGAGGGCCCGCCGATCTCGAACCCGCCGGCGGCCAGCGCCGTGACCATGGGAACGGCGATGACCAGCCAGCTGCTCCGGCGCCGCGGCCGGCCCGTGACGTCATCCGGGCGCCCGGCCGGCCCGCGCTCCGCGGCTGAGCCGGGCGCGGATCCGCCTGGTTCGGGTGCCGCGACTAGCGCGTTCGCCTCCTCGGGCCCGATGTCCGTCTCCGCCATGTACGCCTTTCCGGGCACGGCCCCCAGACCAGGCGGCGCCCTGCCCATCAGGCTATCCAAGCCAGCCCACGCGAGACGGCCCCTGTTCATGCTCTCGTAATCCTCTGGCCTGGCCTAAGCAACCCCGTGGGCCACATTCGCCCCAGCCGACCTCATTCCGCCTTTCTCACCACGCAAAACTCGATGCCACTCAGCCTCATAGAACCCGTTATTCACATGCGCGCCGACGCGACGAGCTCCCGCTCAAGGCCAGCCATCATCGTGGATCTTTACCTCCCTTATAGGGGTAGTAGCGATCCACAATGATGCGAGAGCGTGGCGGACCGTACTCAGGCGCAACTTGAGTAACGCGCGTCGCGGAACGCGCCGGACGAGGAGAGCGCCGGACGAGGAGCGCGCCGGGCAGCGGGACTGCCCCGGATGCGGCGCGGAGACGCGCCGCATCAGGAACCGAACAGGCGGTCGCAGACGCGGGCGGCGGCCTTGCCGTCGTCCAGGGAGGAGAACCGGGCCGCGAAACGCTGGCAGGCGTCGCGGTACGAGGCGGCCACGGCGTCGACGTCGCGCACCGCCTCGATCACCTCGGCCGAACGATCCAGCAGCGGGCCAGGCGCCTCGGCTTCGAAGTCGAAGTAGAAGCCGCGCAGGTCATCACGGTATTCGGCCAGGTCATAGACGAAGAACAGCATCGGCCGGCCGGTGACCGCGTAGTCGAACATGGCCGAGGAGTAGTCGGTGACCAGGACGTCGGACACCAGGAAGAGCTCGGTGATGTCCGGGTAGGCGGTCACGTTGACCGCGAAGCCGGCCCGCATCCCCGCGGGCACGTCGTCCGCCATGTGGTGGTGCCCGCGGATGAGGAACACGTGGTCCTGGCCGAGTTCGGCCCAGGCCCGCTCCAGGTCCAGGCGCATGTCGAACCGGTACCTGCGCCCGTTGGCGTACACCTGGTTGTCCCGCCAGGTGGGCGCGTACAGCACCACCTTCTTGCCCGGCGGCAGCCCGAGCCGGTCTCGCACCCGCGCGGCCACCTCCGCCGTGTCGGCCCGGCGGAGCAGGTCGTTCCGCGGGTAGCCGTACTCGCAGATCTCCCCCTCGTAGCGGAACGCGCGGCGCATGACCGGCGTGCTGAACGGGTTGGGCGAGAGCAGCAGGTCCCACTGCGCGATGTCGGCGGCCAGGTGGTCGAAGTACGCCGTCCCGCTGATGAACTGCGGGTTGGCGATGTCGAACCCGATCTTCTTCAGCGGCGTGCCGTGCCAGGTCTGCAGGTAGACCTGGCCGTCGCGCTTGCGGAACGGCGCCTGCATGTCGTCGTTGGAGATCAGGTACTTCGACCGGGCCAGGGCCTCGTAATACTCCTGGGTGCCGCGGAGCACCCCGGTGCCGCCCTCGGGCACCGGCACCGACCAGTCGGTGATGGCCCACAGGTGCTCGCGGTCATCGCCCCGGCGGCGCAGTTCCTCCGCGATGCCGAGCGGATTGTCCGCGCACTGCTTGCCCTTCCAGCTGACGAAGAAGATGGAGTCGCGCACCGGGGCGGTGCGGAGCAGTGCCGGGTAGAACCCGCGCCGCAGCGCCCGCTGGCCGAAGTTCCCCTGCTCCACGCGGCGCAGCCGCGGCTCGGCGGTGATCATCGGGTCGTCGTGGCCGGTGACCATGAACCGGTACCACTTGCGCCCGGCCGCCACCCGCCGGCCGGCCACGTCGCCCAGCCGGCCGTGGTCGTACTTGAGCTCGGCGAGGGCCTCGGTACCCGCCGGCCGGACGTACAGCTTCCACTCGCCGTCCCGCAGCGGGACGGCCGAGCCGAAGAACGGCATCCGGTCCGGGTCGGCCTCGATGCTGAACCGCTCGCCCGCCACGGCGAAGCCGATGACGTGCGAGTCGCCGGACCCGACCCGGCGCAGCACGGTCTCATAGCCGTGGCCGGCCCCGGGCAACCCGGCACCCAGGAAGCTGCCGCGGAGCACCAGGCGCCCGTCGGGCTGCCACTCGTGCTCGTCGATCACCGGCCGCGGGGTGCGTTCTGCCATCACACAGTCACCGTAGCGGCTCTGGCCGGCCACGGCCTCCCGCCCGCCGAACAGGTGCCTGCTCTCCGCCATGCCGTCCGGCCACGCCACCCGGACCCGGGCGCGGCCGGGCAGCTTGAGGTAGACGTCCCAGGCCGTCCCGTCGTCCCCGGCCACCCGGCCGGCCCGGTCCACCGCGCCGGCCGAGGCAGCCAGGTCCGCGAGGGTCACGACCGCACGGAACACGCCGGGCCGGCTTCCCGGGAAAGCAGGTACCGAACGAGCGGCGGCTCCCCGGTTGCGGACCAGCACCAGCTCGGCCTGGCCGGCGCCGTCCGGGGCTCTGCTGGCTCCTGCGCTTCCTCTCCCGGGGGGACCCAACCCCCCGGACCCCCCTTGGGGGAGGACGACCCTGCTGGCCTGGCCGCCCGTGGCGGCGGGCCCGAGCCCCCCCGAGGCTGAGGGCACCTCGACCTCGATCTCCGCGCCCCCGGGGCCAGCCTCCCCCGGGCCGGTGTCCTCCGGATCGGGGTCGCGCCAGGTGACCGCCGTGACCACCGCGCCGACCGGCCAGACGGCCACGTTCAGGCCGAGGCCGGCCCAGCGGGCGCCGGACCGCAGGCCGGGGGCCGCCTCGCGGGGCCGCGGCCGCTCGGCGGGACCGGGCACCGGGGTGTGCACCCGGGCCGGGCGCCAGACGCCGTGGCCGCGGACGAGCATGTAGCACTGCCACTCCCCGGTCCCGCGCAGCCACCGCGGGCTGACCGTGAACCGGAACCCGGACCAGTCGTAGTTGCAGCGGTCCTGCTCGGAGAGCGCCGTCGCCTCCGGGTGGAGGAACGAGCGGGCGGGCAGCACCAGCGGCAGCCGCCGGATTCCGGGTCTGGGCGGGCGCAGGACCACGATCTTCGAGGTGTTCCTGCGGCGGGGGATGTCGATCGACGGCACGTTGGCCCGCCCGGTCACGACAAGCCGGTCGTGATTCCAGCCGATGTCGTCCACTTGCATGTACGGGTCCAGGTCCCGCCAGTGCGGCCGGAACACCCGGGTAGGCACCGGTACCGGTGAATCGGTCCGGAACGGCAGGTCGGCGTAGAGCCTGCCCCGGCGGCGGACCATCGGCACCTGGCGGACCGGCTGTTCCACCAGCCAGGCGGCCAGCTCGGCGAGCTGCGGCATGGCCCGGATCCGCACCAGGTAATAGGCCAGCTTGTGGGTGGCGGGCAGGCTGCGCAGCACCCGTCGGCCGACGTGGTCCAGGTAGCCGTTCACCAGGTCGGCGAACTCGGCCCGGTAGGCCTCGGTCACCTTGTGCAGGTCCTGGACGTAGAGCCACAGGTCGTTCTTCAGCGCCTTGCGCTGGTGCGCCCGGAGCAGGCGACCGGTGGAGTGCACAGCCGAGTGCCCGGTAGTGTGCACAGCGATGAACCCGTCGATGTCGGCCAGCGCGGTCATCCGGTCGCGCAGGTTGGCGACGCTGGTCCGGCTCTGCGTGATCGACAGCCGGCCCTGTGCGCGCTCGCGCCAGTAGTAGACGATGTCGGGGATCACGTCCACGGCCCGGGCCAGCACGTGGGCCTTGGTCATGAGCCGGATGTCCTCCCACACCACGCCCTCGGGGTAGGACAGCGCGTGCTGATCCCAGAAGCTGCGCCGGAACAGCTTGTTCCAGACCGACACGTCGTAGAGCAGCCGCGGCGTCCTGGTGATATGGGTGCCCGTCTGCCTGCCCTTGAGCGCCAGCGAGTGCAGCGCCGACGGGTTGATCCCCTTGGGGCCGATGCGGTCCACGGCGCCGCTGACGAAGTCCGAGCCCGACCGCTCGAGCGCGTGCAGCAGCAGCTCGTAACTGTTGGCCGGCAGCATGTCGTCGCCGTCGACGAAGGCCAGGAACTCCCCGCGGGCCCGCTCGACGCCGCGGTTGCGCGCGCCGCCCGGTCCCCCGTGCGGCGGCTGTATCAGCGTGAAGCGCGGATCGGCGGCCGCCTTGGCCCGGGCGATCTCGGCGCTGTGGTCGGCGGAGCCGTCGTCCACCATGATCACTTCCAGGTCGGCGAACGACTGGGCGGCGATCGAGTCCAGGCAGTCGGCGAGGTCGTCCTCGTTGTTGAAGAACGCCACGACGACGCTGATCCTGGGGCTGGTCACGGTCTCGAAGTTCCTTCGGTCCTCATCCGGCGGCTGGGCCCCTTGAGGTTTCCCAGCCGAGTGCCACCGGGTCGTAAACGCGCTCCACGTAGATCTGATGCCAGAGCGAGAACACGACCAGCAGCCACACCTGCCTCCAGGTCACCTCGGGGTCCCCGGACCGGAAGCGGCGCAGGATGTCCAGCGCGGCGCCCTTGTTCAGCCACTGGCCGGTCTGCGCCGTGCGGACCACCTGCTCCGCGAAACCATACATGCCGCCGCCGAGCCAGTAGCCCAGCGGCACGGGGAAGCCCAGCTTGGGGCGTTCCGCAGCGTCCTGGGGCAGCAGTTCGCCGATCGCCTCGCGGAGCGCGAACTTGGTGGTGCCGGCGGCGGTCTTCTCCACCCGGGCCAGCCGCGCGGCCACCGCGAGCACCTCGCGGTCCAGGAACGGGGTGCGGAGCTCCAGCCCGTGGGCCATGGCCATCCGGTCCGCCTTGACCAGGATGTCGCCCGGCAGCCAGGTGTTGACGTCGATCAGCTGCATGGTGGCCACGTCGTCCAGGCCGGCGTCGGCCGCCTGCCGGTACACCGGATCGGTCACGTCGAACTCGCTGCCGTTGCCCTGCCGGGCCAGCAGGCGCGCCTCGTCCCCGTGGTACACGTAGGCGTTGCCGATGTAGCGCCGCCGCAGCGGCGTGGAGGTCCGGCTGAGGAAGCCCTTGCCCCGGGCACCGTAGGGCAGCTCGGAGGCGACCCGGCCGATCGTCGCGCGGCCCCATCCGGGCAGCGCCTGGCCGGCCCGCACCACGCCCGGCTGGTGGTAGACGCCGTAGCCGCCGAACAGCTCGTCGGCGCCCTCGCCGGACAGCACCACCTTGACATGCTTGCGCGCCTCGCGGGCCGCGAACCACAGCGGGACCGCGGCCGCGTCGGCCATGGGGTCGTCCAGATGCCAGACGATCCGGGGCAGGCAGGCGAGGAACTCCTCCGGGCCGATCACGTAGCCATGCGACTTCACGCCGAGCGCCGTCGCCGTGGCCATGGCGTCCTCGATCTCGCTGTAGCCCTCGTGCTCGAAGCCGACGGTGACGGTCAGCAGGCCGGGAGCGGACTCGGCCGCGAGCGCGCACAGGGTGGCCGAATCCACCCCGCCGGACAGGAACGCGCCGACCGGCACGTCGCTGCGCAGGTGGACGGCCACCGAGTCGCGCAGCGCGGCCAGGATCTTCTCCGGCGAGCTCGACGACGGGGACCTGGCCGGCCTGAACTCAGGACGCCAGTACCGGAACACGTCGACCCGGCCGCCCGGGCTGGCGATCAGCACGTGCCCGGGCGGCAGCGACCGGGCGGGCGGCACCAGGGTGGCCGGCGCGGGTACGTACTGGAAGGACAGGTACCGTCGCAGGGCGTCCGGGTCGATCGCGGTCACCTCGCCGGAATCGGCCAGCGCCTTGCGCTCGGAGGCGAACCTGAGCTGGGGCCCGGACCTGGGCCGGTGACCGCCCGCGGTCAGCGCGTAGAAGAACGGCTTGATGCCGAACGGGTCACGCGCGCAGAACAGCTCGCGGGTGCGCCGGTCCCAGATCGCGAACGCGTACATGCCCCTGAGCTGGCGCACCACATCCCGGCCGAGCCACGCGTACATCTCGAGCAGCACCTCGGCCGCCGACCTGCTGCGCAGCCGGACGCCGCGGGTGACCAGGCGCTGGGCCAGCTCGACGTAGTTGTAGATCTCGCCGTCGAAGACCAGCACGAACCGGCCGTCCGCCGACTGCATCGGCTGGCGGCCGGCCGCCGAGGTGTCGATGATGGCCAGCCGCCGGAAGCCCAGGGCCAGGTCGTGATCGGTGAAGAAGCCCTCGTCGTCCGGCCCCCGGTGCGCGATGCGCATGGCGGCACGGCCCACCCACTCGGTGTCAGGCCCTGCTCCGTCTGCCAGCGCCAGGCAGCCGGTAATTCCGCACATGCGTGCCGCCAAACGATCGGGGTACTTGAATACGTGCCCCGACCAGCCTACTTGGGCTGGAACCTGATCCCGCCGTCGAAGCGGATCACCTCGGCGTTGATGTAGTCGTTCTCGATCAGCGACCGGACCAGGTGGCCGAATTCAGCGGGCCGTCCCATGCGCTTGGGGAAGACCACCGGGGCTACCAGCTTCGCCTTGAACTCCTCGACCCCCTCGTGGAACCCGTAAATGGGGGTGTCGATGATGCCGGGGCAGATCGTGTTCACCCGCACCCCGATGGCGGCCAGGTCGCGCGCGCCGGGCACGGTCATCCCGATGATGCCGCCCTTGGAGGCGGAATAGGCGATCTGGCCGGTCTGGCCCTCGATGCCCGCCACCGAGGCGGTGTTGATGACGACGCCGCGCTGTCCGTCGGCGTCGGCCGGGTCGGTCTTCGCCATGGCCGCGGCGGCGATCCGCATCAAGTTGAACGTGCCGACCAGGTTGACGGCGATGACCTTCTGATAGCTGGCCAGGTCATGAGGGGTACCGTCGCGCCCGACGGTCCGCGCCGCCCAGCCGATGCCCGCGCAGCTGACCGCGACCCGCAACGGGGACCCGGTGGCCACCGCGGTATCCACTGCCGTCTGCACCGACGCCTCGTCGGTCACGTCGGTGCGGGCGAAAAGACCGCCGATCTCGTCCGCGACCTGCTTGCCGCGCTCCTCGTTCAGGTCGGCGATCACGACCGTGACGCCGGCCGCGGCGAGCACCCGCGCGGTGGCCTCGCCCAGCCCGCTCGCGCCGCCCGAGACGACCGCTGAAGTACCGTTCAGCTCCATGTCCGGGAGCATACCCGCCGCGGCCCTGCCGGCTCCGGGGGGACACTCCCCGAGGGTTGAGATATATCTTGTTAGATCTCAGCAGGTGAGCTAAGGTCAGATCCATGATCAAGTTGCGCGGGAACCCGTGGGCGGTCCTGGTCGTGGTGTCACTCGGCTTCTTCATGACGCTGCTTGACCTGACGATCGTCAACATCGCGATCCCCAACATGATCGACAGGCTGCACGCGTCCCTCGACGATGTGCTCTGGGTGCTCAACGCCTACGCGCTCGTGCTCGCCGTCCTGGTCATCACCGCGGGACGGCTCGGGGACCTGATCGGGCCGCGCACCATGTTCGCGATCGGGATCACCGTGTTCACCGCCGCGTCGGCCGCGTGCGGGTTCGCGCCGGGAGCCGGCTGGCTCATCGGCTTCCGCGCCGTCCAGGGGCTGGGGGCGGCCATCTTGATGCCGCAGACGCTGGCCATCGTCACCATGACGTTCCCGCCGGACCGGCGCGGGGCCGCGTTCGGCGTCTGGGGCGCGGTGGCCGGCCTGGCCACCATCGCCGGGCCCACCCTGGGCGGGCTGCTCGTCACCGCCTTCGACTGGCGCTGGATCTTCTTCGTGAACCTGCCGGTCGGGGTGGCGGTCCTCGCCCTGACCTTCGTCATCATCCCGGGCGTGCGGCCGGGCCGCAGGCACCGGTTCGACGTCCTCGGCGTGACGCTGGCCAGCCTGGGCCTGCTCGCCATCTGCTACGGGCTGGTGGAAGGGCAGGGCCACGACTGGGGCACGGTCGCCTCGTTCGTCTCCATCCCGCTGATCATCGTGGCCGGCGTCGTGCTGCTCGCCGTGTTCGTCCTGGTCCAGAAGCTGCGCCAGGAACGCGAGCCGCTGATCCCGTTCGTGCTGTTCCGGAGCAGGAACTTCACGCTGATGAACTGGGTGTCCTTCACGCTGTCCATCGGGATGCTCGGCATCTTCCTGCCGTTCACCATCTACCTGCAGTCCGCGCTCGGCTTCTCCGCGCTCAAGGCGGGCCTGACCATGGCGCCCGCCTCGGTGGTGATGATCTTCGTCGCGCCGTTCCTCGGCCGGCTGACTGACAAGACCGGCGGCAAGTACATCCTGATGAGCGGCCTGACCCTGTTCGCGGTGGGCATGGGCTGGGCGGTTCTGATCGCGACTCCGCATTCCACCTGGTATGACTTCCTGCCGCCGCTGATCGTGGCGGGCCTGGGCATGGGCGGGACGTTCGCGCCGCTGACCACCGTGGCCATGCGCGAGGTCGACCCGCGGATGGCCGGCGCGGCGTCGGGACTGCTGAACACGACGCGCCAGGTGGGTTCGGTCATCGGCACCGCCGCGGTGGGCGCGCTGCTGCAGAACCGGCTGGTGAGCTCGCTGACCAGCCAGGCCACCGTCCATGCGGCCGCGCTGCCGCCGCAGGCCCGCGGACCGTTCATCAACGGCTTCCGGCAGGCCGCGGCCTCCGGGCTGCTCACCGGCGGCGCCGCGGGCTCTAGCGGCGGCCCGGCGGGGGCTCCGGCGGCGCTCGCCGCGGAACTGCGCCGGCTCGGCGCCGAGGTCTTCAGCCAGGGCTACGTGCTGGCGATGCGGTGGACCATGCTCCTGCCCATCGCCGTGGTGGCCCTGGCCGCGGTCAGCTGCCTTGCCATCAGCAACAAGGCCGGCGGCCAGGACCATACGGCGCAGGCCAGGGCGGAGTCCGGTCAGATGGCCGGGACCATCAGCTCGCCCGGCTCCCTGGGGTCGTCCGGCCAGAGCCCGGGCAGCTCGTCCGGGACCGCCTCGTAGCGGTCGGGCTCGAAGGGGAACCGGGACGCGAACACGGGCTCCAGGTCGGTGAGCCAGCAGGCATCCGGGTCGAACCTGGCGAAGAACGGCGCGCCGGCCAGCCGCGGGTCGCGAGCCTGGATCATGTGCAGCACGAAGACCTTGATGCCCGCCACCTCGGTCACGCCGTCGACGCACACCTTCCCGGGCGTGGCCGACATCGAGGGCCCGCGGACGGTGCGGCCGAGACCGGAAACGCCCTGGTAGGCCTCGCGGAAGATCTCGTATCCGCGGGCCAGCGGCACGGCGAAGTAGTGCTGCGGGCCGGTGTCCCGCTCCACGAACATGTAGTAGGGCACCATGCCCATGCGGACCTGCGTCCGCCACATGGACCGCCAGGCCGCGGGGTCGTCGTTGACCGACCTGATCAGCGGGGCCTGCGTGCGGATCACCGCGCCGGTGCCCCTGATCCGGCGCACCGCCTCGGCCAGCACCGGCGGCTCGAGCTCGCGCGGATGCGAGAAGTGCGCCATCAGCGCCAGCGCCCGGCCGGAGGCGGCGACCTCGCTGAACAGCCGCAGGGTGGCGTCGGCGTCCGGGTCGGTGACGAAGCGCTGCGGCCAGTAGGCCAGCGACTTGGTACCGATCCTGATCGACTCGAGATGATCCAGGCCGTTGGCCGGATCGATGAGCGGTTCCACGTACCGTCGGAGCACCGTCTCGCCCATGATCATCGGATCGCCGCCGGTGATCAGGACGCTGGTGACCTCGGGATGCTCGCCGAGGTAGGCCACCAGCGTGCCGATGTCGTCCGTCGCCATCTTCAGCTCCGGCTCGTCCACGAACTGCGCCCAGCGGAAGCAGTAGCTGCAGTACGCGTGGCAGGTCTGGCCCTGCCGCGGGAAGAAGAGCACGGTCTCCGGGTACTTGTGCTGCAGGCCGGGCAGCGGCCTGCCGTGCAGGCTGGGCGCGTTCAGCATCAGCTGACCGGCCGGATGGGGGTTCAGCCGCATCCGGATCTCGTGCGCGGCGGCGCGCAGGCCGGCCTCGGGAGCACCGTCGCTGATCAGGTCCGCGAGCCGCCGCACATCAGCCTCGGGCAGCATGTCCGGCTGGGGGAAGACGAGCCGGTAGATCGGGTCGTCGGGCGCCGCGTCCCAGTCGATGAGGTGCTCCACCACGTACGAGTTCGTCCGGAACGGGAGCACGGCCGCCACCGCCCGCACCGCCAGCCGTTCCGCGGGAAGCAGGCCGGCCCGCTGCGCGAGCATGTCCAGGTGTTTCGCCGAGTAGGCACGGAACCCGCGGCCCGCTGGCCGCGCCGGCGGCAGGACCTGCTGGATGTCAGTCACGCATCTTCTCCCTCCGTTTGGCGCGCTGCGCGGTCGATGAACCGCGTAAACGCGCGAAAATAGCCCAATGACATCCGCTCCCCAGCGGTTCCCCCGCCTGGCCGCGTCCCCCTTCTAACGCGTGCCCGAAACTGCCTCCCGAACTTACGTACGTGCTGGCAGCCTCGATAGTTCCGCTTCTCCTTCCGCTTTTGCTGCCGCTCAGTCAAATACCATGATCCGCAGGAAGTATTCGGCCGGATCTCAGCAACTTCCAAGACCCGCAGTTTGCTCAGCGTGCCATTCTCCGCGCCTTTTAGCCGTACAATGCCGGCCGCCCGGAGGCCAGCCGGCCCAGGGGGGCCAGGCCTGCCTGGACCCCTCGTCAGGGCCATAATGGGGCCACCAGACCGGCACTCCCGGTTGACCAGCACTCTTGGCTGAAGGGCACACGAAGGATGAGGCATCATCCGCGGCCGCGCACCCCGGTGATCCGCTGAGCACGGCGCCGGACAGCCCGGAGCGGCGGTCCCCGCCGCGGGACAGCGCGGGCGGCACGGGGGACCCGGGAGGCGTCGCCGATGCCGGGTACCCGGCAGACCGTGCACCGCCGCCGGGGCGGGGAGCATCCGGCCCGGTGATCGCGGTCGACGCCATGGGCGGGGATTACGCTCCCGGCGAGATCGTCGCCGGGGCGCTCGCGGCCCAGCGCGAGCACGCCGTCCGCGTGCTGCTGACCGGGCCCGTGCCGCGGCTGCGGCAGGTGCTCGGCGGGCTGGGGGGCGTCGACGAGGTCCAGGTGGTGCCGGCCGAGGACAACCTGGCCATGGACGAGGGCGCGCTGGCCAGCCTGCGCCGCCCGCGCTCCAGCGTGGCGGTGGCCTGCCAGCTGGTCAGGCGCGGCGACGCGGCCGCCGTGGTGTCGGCCGGGTCCACCGGCGGCATCGTGGCGACGGCGCGGCTGCGGCTGCGGTCGCTGCCGGGCGTGCTGCGGCCCGGGCTCGCCGTCGTGCTGCCGACCCGCCCCGGCCGGACGGTGCTCATCGACGCCGGCGCGACCGCCGATCCCAAGCCGGAGATGCTCGTCCAGTTCGGCCAGCTCGGCGTGGCTTACGCCCAGCTCATGCTGGGCGTGCCCGCTCCCAGGGTGGGGCTGCTGACGATCGGGACCGAACCGGGCAAGGGGAACAAGTTCACCAGGCGCGCGCATGAGCTGCTGGCCAGCGATCCGCCGCACGGCGCGCTCCCGCTGAGCTTCGCGGGCAACGTGGAAGGCGGCGACCTGCTGGCCGGCGAGCTCGACGTGATCGTGACCGACGGCTTCACCGGGAACGTGGCGCTGAAAACGCTCGAGGGCTCGATCCGGTTCGCCGCGGCCGAGCTGCGCGCCGCGGTGACTGGCACCCGGACCGCCCGCATCGGCGCGTTCCTGCAGCGCCGCGGGCTGCGAGAACTGGCCGCCCGGCTCGACTCCGAGAGCTACGGCGGAGCCGTCCTGCTCGGCCTGGGCGGGACCGTGGTAATCGCGCACGGCGCGAGCACGGCCCGGGCCGTCACCTCCGCCTGCCTGCTCGCGGCCGACCTGGCCCGCGGCGAGATCACCGAGAAGATAACGCAGCGCCTGGGCCCCGGCCGGTCCGCCGCCCGCGGCGGCCACTTCCTCCGCCGCCCGTAATCACACACGGCGGGCGACCCGGCCGCACCGCACCTGACTCATCCCTCAAACCGCCACATTTAACCCATAGCCGGGCACGTGGGGAGTGTCCAGTTGAATGTGTGCCCTCCAAGCCCAGGACTATTTGGCCCAGATGAAGAAGGTGCTGGCCGGGGGCGGACCCCCTTGTAGGCTTGGGTCATGGCCGATCCACAGCAGGTTCTCGCGCAGCGGGTGCACGACGCCATCGTCGCGTCGTTCGGCCCCGAGTACGGCGATGCCGACCCGCTGATCCGGCCCTCCTCGTTCGCCGATTTCCAGGCCAACGTGGCGCTGCCGCTCGGCAAGCGGCTCCGCCGGGCACCGCGGGAGGTGGCCGCCGAACTGGGCGGCCGGCTCGACGTGGCGGACATGTGCGCCGCGCCCGAGGTCAGCGGGCCTGGCTTCATCAACTTCACCCTGCGCGACGACTGGATCGCGGCCCAGGCCTCGCAGATGCTCGGCGACAGCAGGCTGGGACTCGCGCCGGCCGACCGCCCGCAGACGGTGGTGGTGGAGTACTCCTCCCCCAACGTCGCCAAGGAGATGCACGTCGGGCACCTGCGCACCACCATCGTGGGCGATGCCATCGCGCGGGTCCTGGAGTTCGCCGGGCACCGGGTGATCAGGGATAACCATGTCGGCGACTGGGGCACCCCGTTCGGCATGCTCATCGAGCACCTGCTCGACGTGGGCGAGGATTCCGCCGAAGCGGCCCTGCTGACGACCGACCCGAACGCGTTCTACCAGGCGGCCCGGCGCAAGTTCGAGAACGATCCCGAGTTCACCGAGCGCGCCCGCAGCCGGCTGGTGCGGCTGCAGGCCGGGGACCCGGACACGCTGGTCATCTGGCAGCGGCTCGTCGACATCTCCCGGGAGTACCTGCACCGGGTCTACGCCAGGCTCGGCGTGAGCCTGACCGACGCTGACATCCGCGGCGAGAGCTTCTACAACGACATGCTCGCGGACACCGTCGGCCAGCTCGAGGAGAAGGGCATCGCGACCCAGAGCGAGGGCGCGCTGTGCGCGTTCCCGCCGGGATTCACCGGCCGCGAGGGTAAGCCGCTGCCGCTCATCATCCGCAAGAGCGACGGCGGCTACAACTACGCCACGACGGACCTCGCGGCCGTCCGGTACCGGGTGGACAAGCTCAGCTGCGACCGTTCGGTGTACGTGGTCGGCTCGGAGCAGGCCCTGCACTTCCAGATGATCTTCGCGGTGGCCCGCCAGGCCGGCTGGATACCCGAGGGTGTCCGCTTCGAGCACGCCCAGATCGGCATGGTGCTCGGCCAGGACGGCAACCGGCTCAGGACCAGGGAAGGCGAGACGCCCAAGCTCAGCGGGCTGCTCCAGGAGGGCGTCGACCGGGCCCGCGGCATCCTCGACGAACTGGACGCGGCGGACCGCTTCGACGCGGCCGAACTGGACGCGGTGGCCGAAGCGGTCGGCATCGGCGCGGTCAAGTACGCCGACCTGTCCACCGCCCGCGAGAGCGCCTACCTGTTCGACTGGGACCGGATGATCTCCTTCCGCGGCAACACCGGCCCGTACCTGCAGTACGCGACCGCGCGGATCCGGTCGATCTTCCGCCGGGCCGCCGGTACCGGAGGCGCCGGGACCACCGGAGGTGCCGTGGTGACGGGCGCCGGCGCGGAGGCCGCCGCCCGCAGGCGGGGCGTCGCGATCAGCGCGGGCCCGGAGCGGGCGCTCGCGCTGAGACTGCTCAGTTTCGGCGCGATGGTGACCCAGCTCGGCGAGACCGCCGAACCGCACCGCCTGTGCGCGTACCTGTTCGACGTGGCCAGCTTGTTCACCACGTTCTACGAGGAATGCCCGGTGCTCAAGGCCGAGCCTGAGTCGCTGCGGGACAGCCGGCTCGCGCTCTGCGTGCTCACGCTCGACGTGCTGGCCAAGGGTCTCGGCCTGCTCGGGGTGCCCATCCCCGAGCGGATGTAACCGAGCGCTGAACTACCCGGCCGGGCGCCGGGGATGCCCCGGCCGGCTACGCCGCGAGCATGTGAACTCACGAACGTACTGCTTACGTGAGCCCCGGATCCCGGGCCCGGCTGCGGCCGATCGGGCAATCTCGACCCATGGATACGAACGGGCCGTCCATCGGCTACCTAGAACCCCATAGGCCCGAACAGTCTTACCCGGACGCGCGAAGCGGGCGCGCCGTCCACGGAAGAAGGAGGCATCCATGATGGCCCGCGATCGGCGTTACGGGAAGAGCCCCGTGAAGACCCGGGTCGGCATCGCGACCGCGATTCTGGTCGGCGGCGCAGTGGCCGCGGCAGCGGTAGTCGCCAGCAATCACGGGGTGGCATCCACGGCCACGTCGGCCGCTTACTCCTCTCGCTTCGGCAATGAGGGAACCACCATCAGCTCGGCCCTGAGCAGCTGGGGCAGTTCGAGGCAGAGTTCCTACTCCGCGCTCGCGCAGCTCACCCAGGCCCGGACGTTCAGCCAGACCACCCACCGGGGCAAGACGCTCGCCGTGCAGCGCGGCATCGTCGTGCTGGTCACACCTAAGTTCCTGATCCTGCAGTCGGCCAACGGCTCGCTGCACCTGTGGCTGCTGTCCGGTAACACGCAGATCCAGGACGTCTCGAACACCACGGCCGGCACGCAGGCGCTGACCGCGAACACCAGCGCGACGCGGCAGGCGATGGCCTCGGGCAACATGATCCCGGCCACCACCCTGCTCGCCGGCAGCCCGACCACGGCTGCGGCCCTGCTGACGCCGGCGCCCGCTCCGCAGACCGTCACCGTCCAGGTGGCCGGCACCAACCTCACCGTGACCGTCACGGTGACCAGGACCACGGCGACGGTGACGCAGACCGCGACCACTCCGGTGAACGGCCTGCCGACGTGGAACCCCGTCACGTTCACCCAGAACGCGTTCATGCCCATGAACACGCTCGCCCGCGGTGACCTGGCGCTGATCGCCGGAACCCGCTCGCACTGGACGCTGCACGCTCAGCTGATCCTGTTCACCCCGCTGAGCACCGCCGTGGTCGGCGGCAAGGCCTTCACCGGGTCGACCACGACGACCGCCGGCACCGGCACCACCGGCACCACCGTCACCACGCCGACCTCGGCTCCCACTTCCTGGTGAACCGAGTCCGCCAGCCGGTAACGGCGGCAGCTTCGCCGGCGCACCCGCGTTCCGCGCGGGTGCGCCGGCTTGCGCCCGTAGACCCCGTAAAGCCCGTTCACCCCGCATACGCTCTCGATCCCGCATACGCCATGGCAGAAGCTCCTGACCTTTACGGGGACTCCGGCAGGCACGGGGAGGCCGTCGAGCCGCGCATGCTGCGCTGCGGCGACCTCGTGCTCGACGAGTCCCGGTGGACGGTACACCGGGCGGGAACGCCGGTGGACCTGTCGCCGACCGAATTCCGGCTGCTGGCCTGCCTGCTGCGCCACCAGGACAGCGTGCTGACCAGGACCCAGCTCCTGGCGCACGTGTGGGGCCGCGGCTACACCGGCCAGTCCCAGGTCGTGGAAACCTACGTCAGCTACCTGCGGCGCAAGCTCCACCGGCTCGGGCCGCCGCTCATCCACACCCGCCGCGGCGTCGGCTACACGCTGCGCAGCCCGGACGCGGGCGGTTAGACCCGCTCGATGATCGTGGCGTTGGCCTGGCCGCCGCCCTCGCACATCGTCTGCAGGCCGAACCGGCCCCCGGTCCGCTCGAGTTCGTGGACGAGCTTGGTCATCAAGATCGCCCCGGTCGCTCCGAGCGGATGGCCGAGCGCGATGGCCCCGCCGTTGGGGTTGGCTCGCTCGAGCGAGGCCCCGGTGTCTTCCGACCAGGCCAGCAGCACGGGCGCGAACGCCTCGTTGACCTCGAACACGTCGATGTCCCCGACCGCCATCCCGGCCTTGGCCAGCACCTTCCCGGTCGCCTCGATCGGGCCGGTGAGCATGAGCACCGGGTCGGAGCCGACCACGGCCAGCGCGTGCACCCGCGCCATCGGGGTCAGGCCGTACCGGTCGAGGGCCGCCTCCGAGGCGATGAGCAGGGCCCCGGCGCCGTCGGATATCTGCGAGGAGACCGCGGCCGTGATCTCCCAGTCCGGGCGGAGCGGCGCCAGCCCCGCCATCTTTTCCAGCGACGTGTCCCGGCGCGGGCCCTCGTCCTGGCTGAAGCCGTCCAGCGGCACGATCTGCCGCTCGAACCGGCCCTCGTCGATGGCGCGGACCGCTCGCTGGTGGCTCTCCAGGGCGAATTCCTCGAGCTGGCTCCGCTTGATCCCCCACTTCTCGCAGATCAGCTGGGCGCCGCGGAACTGCGAGATCTCCTGGTCACCGTAGCGCTCCCGCCAGCCGGCCCCAAACGGAGGCGGCATGCCGGCCTGCATGGCCAGGGTCGCCGTCGAGCCCATGGTGACGACGCTCATGCTTTCCACCCCGGCCGCCACCACGAGGTCCTGCGTGCCGGACATCACCGCCTGCGCGGCGAAATGGACCGCCTGCTGGGACGACCCGCACTGCCTGTCGATGGTGACGCCGGGCACGCTCTCCGGCAGGCCCGCCGACAGCCAGGCGTTCCTGGCCACGTCGAAGGTCTGCGGGCCGATCTGCGAGACGCATCCCATGATCACGTCGTCGACCGCGGCCGGGTCGAACCCGGTCCGGTCCACCAGCCCGCGCAGGGCGTGCGCCCCGAGGTCGACCGGGTGCACCCCGGCCAGGGATCCGTTCCGCTTGCCGATCGCGGTGCGTACCGCACCGGCTATGAACGCTTCCGCCATCACGGCCTCCGTCCGCGGGCTCCCGGGTCCGCCCTGTCGCGGCTGACCCGTCGGCCGGCCTGTCGCTCCCGACCCTCACGGTACATCGTCTCGCGCCCGGAGACCGAATGTCGTAGTCTCAGAACGGGTTCGCTAAACCGCAGGCTCAGGAGGCGGCTACATGTCCGGACTCATCTTGCTGGTGCTCATCTGCGTCCTCGTGGCGTGGGGATGGACGCGCTTGCGCGGCAAGATGAAGCTCAGCGTGTCAGGCAAGCACTGGCTGGGGCCGATCATCATCGTCGGCCTGGTCCTGCTGCTCATGTGGTCGGTGCACGTCGGCCACTGAGGCGCCGCCGGGCCGCTAGGGGCGGCCGCCGCTGCGCGGCATCTCGAACCACACCGCCTTGCCCGCCGGGGTGGGCCTGGATCCCCACCGGGTGGCCAGCTGCTCGACCAGGTAGAGGCCGCGGCCGCCCTCGTCGGTCTCCGCTGCGGTGCGGATCCGGGGCAGCCTGAGGTCGGGATCGAATACCTCCACCCACACCGAGGCCGCGCCGCGCCGCAACCGCAGCGCGAACTCCCTGGTGGGAGCGTGCCCAGGCGCCGGGACGGCATCGGGCGAGACGCCGGGCCAGGCTGCCGCGGCACTCCCCTGGCCGGCCTGGCCGAGAGAGGCCTGGAGCGGGCCTGCCTGGGCGGGCACGAGCAGGGGTTCCATGTCGAAGTCGAGCTCGCGGCCCGGGCTCGGCGTGATCGAAGCGTGCAGGACGGCGTTGGTGACCACCTCGGAGACCAGCAGGCAGGCGAGCTCGGCCTGGCCGGGGTCCATGCCCCAGGACCGGAACGTCTGGGCGGCCAGCCGTCTCGCCTCGGAGACCATGATCGGCTCGGCCGGGAACGTGCGCTCGGTCGAGGCGAGCTCGGACGGCGAGGACTTGACCACCAGGATGGCCATGTCGTCATCGATGTCGCCGGGCACCGCGTACTCCGCCGCCGTGGCCACGGCGTCGGCGTCGCCGCTGGCCGCGGCGGCGCGCACCGCGTGCTGCAGCATCTCCGCCGCCTCGGCCTCCGAGTAGTGGCCCGAGCCGTCCGCGCGGGTCCGCCGGTCGGTCAGGCCGTCGGTGTAGAACACCAGGATGGCGCCCGGCGGCATGCCGATCGTCTGTTCCTTGTACGTGGGCAGCCCCCGGATGCCCTTGCCGCGCACGCCGAGCAGGACGCCCTTGTGCCGGAACTCGAGCTGCCCTACCAGCCCGGCGCTGATCAGCAGCGGGGCGTCGTGGCCCGCGTTGGCGAAGGTCAGTTCCCTCGACCACGCGTCGTAGATCATGTAGATGCAGCTGGCGGTGGGCGGGTCCCCGGTGGTCACCCCGTTCTCGCCGGCCGGGGCGAGCGCGCGGCACCAGTCGTCGAGCTTGCGCATGATGTCCGCGGGCGACTTCTCGTCCTGGGCGAACGCCCGGAGGGCCGCCCGCAGCTGGCCCATGATCGCCGCCGCCCGCGCTCCCCGGCCCTCGACGTCGCCGATGGCGATGCCCACCCGCCCGGCGGCCAGCGGGATGATGTCGTACCAGTCGCCACCCACCTGCGTCTGGATCCCCTGGCCCTGGGTTTCGAGCGGCTTGGCCGGCACGTACCGGCAGGCGACCTCCAGGCCGTCCAGCTCCGGGATGGCCTGCGGCAGCAGGCTCTTCTGGAACGCCAGCGCGGTCTGCCGCTCGGTCTCGAACAGCATCGCGTTGTCGATCGCGATGGCGACCCGGCTGGCGATGGCGCCGATGAGATCGCGGTCGGGCGCGGTGTAGTGATGCTCGTCGCGGCCGGTGAGCCTGGACAGGGCCAGGCTCATCACGCCGAGAAGCTCGCCCCGGGCGTAGAGCGGCGCCGCGATCACCGATGTCAGCCCGGCTTCGTGCGCCGCGGCCATGCTCTCCGGGCTGGGCGCCGGGTAGTACTCACTGTCCAGGTCGCCGACCGCGATCGTGTCGAGGCGCGCCATCGCCTGCTGGCAGAAGTGACCGTCCGGGTAGTGGATCTGCTGGCCCACCTGGGCCCAGGTCCCCGGCGGCGGTACCCAGTCGCTCGCGTGCCGCATGGCACGGCGGATGAGCTGGTCGCCCTGGTACAGGTCGATGAAGCAGTGATCGGCGAACTGCGGCACCAGGATCTCCGCCACGTGCTTGAGCGTGGTGTCGATCTCCAGCGAGCCGGCCAGTCGCTCGCCCACCCGCTCGAGCAGGGCGATCCGGTCCCGATGGCCCTGGCCGTCGCGCGGGCCGGCCTCCCTGGCCAGGATCACCATCCCGCCGATGCCGCCGCCGGGCAGACGCAGCGGCACGGCGAAGGCCCGGGTGAGCGCGCGTGACCCGTCGCCGCGCACGCTCTCGCACGTCCCGTCCCAGGACCGGCCGCGCAGCACCTGCCCGGCCAGGTCCTCGGTCCTGCGCACGCCGTCGTCGGCGAACAGTCCCAGGGACAGGACCGGGCAGCCGGCCAGCCGCGCCAGGTCACCGGGAACCCGGAAGAGCCGTCCCGCGAAATCGTTGACGTACAGGATGTTGCTGAGCCGGTCGGTGACCACCACCGCTATATCGGCCTGGCCGAGCACCGTGTCCGCAGGGAGGTATCCGTCGGAAGCCGCCTCACCCCACCCCGTCACGCCCGCGCTCCCCGACCCAGGCAGCGTTGCCGATTGACATGATCACACTCCGGCCACCGGCTGGTACCGGCTGCTGACGGACACGAAAATATGCGCGGCGATCGCAGCAGGGAGTTCGGCCGAGATGGCGTCCGCCGAGCCGCCGGCCGTCACGCGCACACCATCGTCGCCTGCCATGAGAATCACCTCGCGTCCGGGTTGTATCCCGACGCGCTTGAGTTTAAGCATCAAAACAAGATCGCTCTGGATTTGCTCGCCAATTCGGCGGATGACGACCCGCGTATCGCCCGGGGACGCGGCCTTTGTCATCGCCTCACCCGTCTCGTTCGTGGCCGTATGCACCCGGTCGAGCGCCTCGGCGGGCAGCCCGAGTTCGGCCAGGCCGGGGATCAGGTTGCCGTGCGGGCAGTGCACCGGGTAGCCGAGCAGCTCGAGCACGCGGCGCTCCACGCTCTCCGAGATCACGTGCTCCCAGCGGCACGCCTCGATGTGCACTTCCTCCCACGGCAGCTTGATGACGCCGACGAGCAGGCACTCGGCCAGCCGGTGCTTGCGCATCACCCTGGTGGCCAGCGTCCGGCCCACGTCGCTCAGCGAGAGCTGCCTGTCCCCGGCGACGTGCAGCAGCCCGTCCCGCTCCATCCTGGCCACCGTCTGGCTGACGGTCGGGCCGCTCTGCGTCAGCCGCTCGGCGATGCGCGCCCGCAGCGGTACGACGCCCTCCTCTTCGAGTTCGAAGATGGTCCGGAGGTACATCTCCGTCGTGTCAATGAGCCCCTGGGCTGTCAACTCCTCATCCTCCTGCTTGTGATGCTATGCCGCAGAGGCGAGAACATGATCCCGCGACCCGGGGGAGGCCGAGGTCGCCTCCGGCGGGCTGGCACGGCGTCAGGGGGACAACCGGTCGACCGCCCAGCCGCCGTCGGCGCGCCGGTAGCGCAGCCGGTCATGGAGCCGGTAGACGCCAGCCTGCCAGAACTCCACCGCGTCGGGCTCGAGCAGGTAACCTCCCCAGAAATCAGGCATCGGCACCTGCCCGGGGTCCGGCCAGCGCCGTTCCAGTTCGGCAACGCGGTCCTCGAGGACGGCCCGCGACGCGATCACGGTCGACTGCCTGCTCGCCCACGCGCCGATCTGGGAACCCCGGGGCCTCGACCTGAAGTACGGCTCGCTCTGCGCCTGGGACAGCTCACGGACCCTGCCCTCAACGATCACCTGGCGCTGGATGCCGTACCACGGGAACAGCAGGCATGCCGCCGGGTTCGCGGCCAGCTCCCCGCCCTTGCGCGAGGTGCGGTTGCTGTAGAAGGTGAATCCGGCCTGGTCATGAGCTTTCAGCAGCACTGTCCGGGCGCGCGGGCGGCCCTCTGCGGTGATGGTGGACAGCACCATCGCCGTCGGCTCCGGCATACCCGACGCCAGCGCGTCAGCCATCCACCGGGCAAACTGCGTCATGGGGTCACCGGCCATCATGTCCTCGGACACGCCGCCCGGCTCTGGATCACGCTGCGTCGTACTCACGGGTAATAATCCTCACAGCTATTACGGCTACCGCAACCCTGGTCAGGGCGGTTGAATGGTAACGCTGGAATCGTCCCCGCCGCCCATCCGCGCGGCGTTTCTCGGCTCTCCGGGTTCGGCCCAGCACATGCTGTGAGGTGCCCTCTGACACCCAAGAGGAAGAAGAGAGGAAAACACCGATGTCGGACTTCAAGCCGGGACTTGAAGGCGTCATCGCCTTCGAGACCGAAATCGCCGAGCCGGACAAAGAGGGCGGCGCGCTCCGGTACCGCGGAGTGGACATCGAGGAACTGGTCGGCCACGTCTCTTACGGGCACGTCTGGGGTCTTCTCGTCGACAATGCCTTTGCCCCCGGGCTGCCGCCGGCCGAGCCTTACCCGATACCGGTCCACTCCGGCGATATCCGCGTCGACGTGCAGAGCGCCCTGGCCATGCTGGCGCCCGCCTGGGGGCTGCGGCAGCTCCTCGACATCAGCGACGAGCAGGCCCGCGAGGACCTCGCCCGCGCCTCGGTCATGGCCTTGTCCTTCGTCGCGCAGGCCGCCCGGGGCGTCGGGCTGCCCATGGTGCCGCAGCGCCGGGTGGACCAGGCCGCGACCATCACCGAGCGGTTCATGATCCGATGGCGCGGCGAGCCGGACCCGCGGCACGTCAGGGCGGTCGACGCCTACTGGACGTCGGCGGCCGAGCACGGCATGAACGCCTCGACGTTCACCGCCCGGGTGATCGCCTCCACCGGAGCCGACGTGGCCGCCGCCCTGTCCGGGGCGGTCGGCGCGATGTCCGGCCCGCTGCACGGCGGCGCGCCCGCCCGTGTCCTGCACATGATCGAGGAGGTCGAGCGGACCGGGGACGCCGAGGGCTACGTGACGTCCGTGCTGGACCGGGGCGAGCGGCTGATGGGATTCGGGCACCGGGTGTACCGGGCCGAAGACCCCCGGGCCCGGGTGCTCCGCCGCACGGCCAAGGAGCTGGGCGCGCCGCGGTACGAGGTCGCGCTGGCCCTGGAGAAGGCGGCCCTGGCGGAGCTCAGGGCGCGCCGGCCGGACCGGGTGCTCGAGACCAACGTGGAGTTCTGGGCGGCGATCGTGCTCGACTTCGCGGAGGTTCCCGCGCACATGTTCACCTCGATGTTCACCTGCGCCCGGACGGCGGGCTGGGCGGCTCACATCCTCGAGCAGAAGCGGACCGGCCGGCTGGTCCGGCCTGCCGCCAGGTACATCGGCCCGCCGACGCGGCCCGTCCGCGACGTCCCCGGGGCGGACGAGGTGCTCGACCGGGAGGTGTTAGCGCCCGCC
>Ga0335069_10002978_pt1 | contig 25790 bp, 24 predicted proteins | sample Lox_Sample_11_FD_206714 | JGI IMG/M metagenome (GOLD analysis project Ga0335069, IMG submission 206714) | Soil microbial communities from Loxahatchee National Wildlife Refuge, Florida, United States - Lox_Sample_1.1 | ecosystem: Environmental > Terrestrial > Soil > Wetlands | place: USA... | reverse complement strand
CCTAATCGGCCGCGACCCCCTCTTCAAGCGAATTGCTCCTTTAACCCGAAGGCATTATGCGGTATTAGCCCAGGTTTCCCTAGGTTATCCCCCACTCGAAGGCAGGTTAGTCACGTGTTACTCACCCGGTCGCCACTTTACTCATGGATTGCTCCACTTTCTCGTTCGACTTGCATGTGTTAGGCACGCCGCCAGCGTTGATTCTGAGCCAGGATCAAACTCTCGTTTGAAACCTGAAGTCTATGTTTTGGGCATAGACCGCCGAGACCCCGTAAGGGATCCCAGCTAATTTGTGAGTACGCTCGGACTTGAGCCCGAACCTTTCCTACTCATAACTGGCACGTTCAACCTATTTGTCAAAGACCGAATCGCCTTCCGCCTGAGCGGCGCGCCTTCGGAGTAGGACCGATCCGCGCAGGGCGAACCGATCTGTCCTCGAAACCTTTTGAACTTATCGCGCCGGCGCGGGGGCTGTCAACTCACAGAAACCACAGGAGTTCCACAGGTTTTACACATCCTGAGGGAGCCTGAGCTGGAGGCAGTCTTGAACCTTGCCGCACACAGGAGGACTGGAACGGAAAGTCCGCTCGACAGCCGCAACTGCTTTTGTAGCAAGGATTTAACGCGCAACGTAACGCGGCTTCCGTGAAGCAAAGGCCGAACAATTTCGGCGACAAGCCGACACGGAAGCGTTCAAACTTGAAAAAAGATCGCTTGGAGGTTCTTGCGAAACCCTTCGAGGAACTTTGTCCCCGAATGCGAATCCCGTGGCCGGGATTATTTACTGCTTAAACCTTAGATGCCAGACAGGCGGCGAGAGTTGCACAAAATCGTCCGGCAAGCCACACACTGCTCTCGACGGGATTGTTTATACCATGTGGCTGGTAGGTGTGCAAGGGGAAAGTCTCGAAGCCTCAAAAGGTTCAAGGTTTCAAAGCTTCCAAGATGCGAAGGCTCGACGGGGACAACGGCTTCATTGGAGAGCGGCGAGACGGTCGTGATTCAAGATCGGGTTTAGACTGGGCGGTTATATGGACCAGTGGTGATGGAGCGGCCGTCATGGATCTGGGAAAAATTCTGATCGGGATCGGTGCGCTGCTGGTGATGGCTGGCGTGGTGGTGATGGTTGCGGGCAAGGCCGGGCTGCCGCTGGGGCGAATGCCGGGCGACATTGTGTATCGCGGGAAGAACACCACCGTGTATTTTCCGATTGTGACGTCGGTGGTGCTGAGTGTGGTGCTGACGTTGGTGGCGTGGCTGGTGCAGAGGGCGCGGCGATAAATGGCTTCAAACAATTGCGCGATGAAAACTCCCTTATGAGCTTCCAGGGCTGCAGTCGGGTATGGGCTGCTTCGACTACGCGATTCCGCGGTCGCGAGCTCGCCTCGCTCCGGATGACAAGAGTTTTTGGATTGCCAGAAATGCTGATTGCAGATCTCTGATTCTTGATCGCAGATCGTAGATTTTTGATTGCAGATTTCTGGTCGCAGATTTTTGATTGATCGAGGTTCGGTCATTTTTGGAAATGAGTGCCCAGGATCAACTCGGGTTCAGTTTTCGTCCGCCGGAACGGCGCGTGTGGAGCGTCCGCGACCTGGTGGCGTCGGTGCGGACGGCGATCGAGCGGGAATACTCCGACGTGTGGACGGAGGGAGAGATCTCAAACTTCCGTTCGCCGGAGTCGGGGCATCTTTACTTCACGCTGAAGGATGGGAATGCGCAGATCCGGGTGGTGATGTTCCGATCATCGGCAAAGCTGCTGCGGTTCCGGCCGGGCGATGGGATGCAGGTGGTGTTGCGCGGGCGGGTGACGGTGTACGAGGATCGCGGAGAGTTGCAAGTGTCCGCGGAGTACATCGAGCCGAAGGGCGCGGGCGCGCTGCAGATCGCGTTTGAGCAGTTAAAGGCGAAGCTGGAGGCGGAGGGGCTGTTCGACGGTGCGCGGAAGAAGCGATTGCCGGCGTTGCCGGCGCGGATCGGGGTGGTGACATCGCCGCAAGCGGCGGCGCTGCGCGACATTCTGCAGATTCTGCGCAGGCGGCACCAGGCGGCGAATGTGCTGATTTATCCGGCGCAGGTACAGGGAGAGACGGCCGCGGCGGAGGTGGCGGCGGGCGTGCGCTATTTCAGCCGGACGAACCTGGTGGAAGTGGTGATTGTGGCGCGAGGTGGCGGGTCGGCGGAGGACCTGGCGGCGTTCAACAATGAAGGGCTGGCACGGGTGGTAGCCGCCGCGACGGTGCCAATCATTTCAGCGGTGGGTCACGAAACGGATTTCACGATCCTCGATTTCGTGGCGGATGTGCGGGCGGCGACGCCGTCGGCCGCCGCGGAAATGGTGATCCGGTCGCGGCAGGATGTGGAGCAGCAGGTGGAGCGGGTAAGCGCGAGGCTGGAGAAGGCGATGCGGTACCGGCTGCTCGAGGGGCGGCAGAACCTGACGGAACTGGCGAAACACGGGGCCTTCGGCAAGATCATGGAACTGATCCGGCGGCGGGAGCAGCGGGTGGACGAACTGGCGTTCCGTCTGGCACAGGCGGAACGCAGCGCGCTGGAGCGAAAGCGGCGGAGTTTTGAAGCGCTGAGTGCGACGGTCCGGCATTATGATCTGCGGCGCGTGTTGGCGGGGATGCGGCGGGAGTTGGCGGCGCGGTCGGAGGCGATGGCGGGGGCGGCGCGCAATCTTCTGTTACAGCGGCGGGGGCGGCTAGAGCGGATACAGGCGGCGCTGGAGGCGCTGTCGCCGGTGGCGATCCTGGAGCGTGGGTATGCGCTAGTGTTCGATGAAGGCGGGCGCCTGATCAAAGACGCGGCGCAGGTGAATCGGGGACAGAAGATTGAGGCGAGGCTGGCAAAGGGGCGAGTGCGGGCGCGGGTCGAAGAGACCGAGTGGGCGCGGAAAAAGCAGGATTACAATCGTCAGTAAGGCCGCAGATGAGGGAGCACGCGGGGTCGAATCGGGCCAGAGGAATTCCGACCCCAGCGAATCGAGACTTGATCGAATTGCGGGTTGTGTCGTGGCACGATAGAAAGGTTCGCGGGTAGCAGCGAGAAAGAGGAACTGGGTGCATTCGAGGTGGACAACATGGCCGCACGTGGATGGGGTGACGATTCTCGACATCCTGCTGGTTGCGGTTTTGATCTACCAGTTCCTGATGCTGATCCGCGGAACGCGCGCGGCGCCGATGCTGCTGGGCGTGGCCGTGGTGGCGCTGGGGTTCTACATCGCGCGACTGGGCGAACTGACCACGCTGAACTGGTTGCTGAGCACGTTGCTGCCGTACGTGGTGTTCGCGCTGATTGTGGTGTTCCAATCGGAACTGCGGCATGCGCTGGCGAACCTGGGACGGCGGCTGACCTTCAGCCGGGCGTTGAGTTCGGAGATGGATGCTTACGACGACATTGTGCTGGCGGCCAACCTGTTTTCGCAGAACCAGACGGGCGCGTTGATGGTGATCGAGCGCGAAATCGGGCTGCGGACCTACATTGAGAGTGGGGTCGCGCTGGACGCGCGGCTTTCCTACGATCTACTGGCGACGGTGTTCCGGCCAAGCGCCCCGCTGCACGACGGGGCAGTGATTGTGCAGAAGGACCGGATTGCGGCGGCGGCGTGTTTTCTTCCGCTCTCGATGAATCCGGTGCTTTCGACGCAACTCGGCACGCGTCACCGGGCCGGGATTGGAATTACCGAAGAGACGGATGCGATTGCGGTGATCGTTTCAGAAGAGACGGGGGGCATCAGCCTGGCGGTGGCAGGCAATATCGAGCGGGAACTTTCGGTCGACCAGTTACGCGAAAAGCTGAGCGGCCTGCTGCGGCGCTATGTACGGCCGATCACGCTGCCCACGCCGATCTCCCGAGACGAAGAGAACGATTCGAGCTTACGGACGCCCACCACGCGCAGCGGAGAGAACTATCCGCAGGGGGTCGACCGCTAAGTGGACTTTCTCCGGCGCTATGTGCTCGCGAACTTCGGATTCAAAGTGATCTCACTGGTGTTCGCGATTGCGCTGTGGTGGGTGGTGTCGCATGACGCGCAAGCGGTGGTCGGGCTGACGGTGCCGATCGAATTCCGCCACATTCCAGCTGATCTTGAGATCAGCTCGCTGAACATTCCGGAGGCCCAGGTGCGTGTGCGCGGGCCGGAGCGGACGATTCACAATCTGCGCCAGCAGGATGTGCACGTCGAAATCGATCTGCGGGATGCGAAGCCGGGCGAGCGTACGTTTGACCTGACGGACCAGCAGGTGAGGCTGCCGGAAGATTTGCGCGTGATGCAGGTGATTCCCGGGCAATTGCGACTGAGTTTCGACCAGACGGCGACGCGTTCCGTGGAGGTGCGGCCGCGGGTGATCGGAACCTTCGCGCCCGGATACCAGATTTCGAAAGTATTCGCGGATCCGCCGGCGATCACGGTGTCGGGGCCACGGGCGCGCGTGGAGCAGGTCGAGTCCGCGACGACCGATCCGGTCGATGTTTCCGGCAACATGGGAAGAGCGACCTTTGTCACCAACGCCTACGTAGCGGACCCACTCGTGCAGTTGGCACATCCGGCACCGATTCACGTAACTGTCATCATGGAACATTCGGAAGGCAGGTAGGCTGTATTTCAAGGTTTCATAGTTTCAAGGTTCTTCCGAGGTTGGCCGCTTCAGGTTTCGGTTTGTCAGCCATCTTTGTTGTTTCAAGACAGACTGTTGTTTCAGGACAGACTCTGCTTTGGTTCAGGACAGACTCTGCTTTATTTTCAGGAGACACTCCAGATTTGCGGCAACAGGTTTTCTGAAGCAAGGGAACGACAATCTATTTTTTGGGTGATTCATCCTTGAGCGAAGGCAAGCGACAACTTTTTGGGACAGACGGCATACGGGGCGTGGCGGGCGAATTCCCGCTCACCCCGGAGAGCGTATATGCGATTGGCCGCGCGCTGGGTCACGATCTGCTGCGCGAAGCGGAAAATGCGCGGGTGGTGATCGGCCAGGATACGCGCGAGTCGAGCGGCTGGATCGCGGACCGGCTGACGGCAGGGCTGGCTTCGCTGGGCGTCGAGGTTGAGAGCGCGGGCGTAATCACGACGCCGGGGGTGGCGTACCTGGCGTGGTCGCGCGGGTTCGCGGCGGGGGTCGTGATTTCTGCGTCGCACAATCCGTGGACGGACAACGGGATCAAAGTATTCTCGCGCGACGGGTACAAGCTGCCGGATGCGCGGGAACTGGCGATCGAGCGGGAGATCTTTGCGGTGTTGAATGAGGGGTCTCCCATAGAGCCGAATCAAGGGACAGCTGCGCATCCCACCCTTTCGCAAGGTACGCGAAAGGATGGGGCACCCGCCCTCGATCCCACCTTCGCGTCGCAAAATGCGCGACGCGAAGGTGGGGCACCATCACTGCCCGGGCGGGCGGAGTTGCGGGAGGCATATATCCAGTGGCTGGCGGCGAGCGCGGGGCCGGAGTTGCGCGAGCTGCGGGTGCTGGTGGACTGCGCGAATGGCGCGGCCACGGCGGAGGCTCCGGAGTTATTTCGCGCGTTGGGCGTGCAGGCGACGATTGTGCATGCAGCGCCGGATGGAAGAAACATCAATGAAGGATGCGGAGCGTTACATCCTGCGACGGTAGCGAAGATGGTGGCAGAGCGGCCGGACGAGTTTGATCTGGGGGTGACCTTCGACGGCGACGCGGACCGGGCGCTGTTCAGCGATGCGCAGGGCCGGGTGGTAAATGGCGACGGCGTGATGCTGGCTGCGGGGCGCGAGATGAAAGCCCGCGGCGTACTGGCCGGAGACACGGTGGTCGGCACCACGATGTCGAATATGGGTCTGGAGGTGGCGTTGCGCAAGGATGGCATCCGTTTGTTGCGAGCGAACGTGGGGGACAAGTACGTGCTCGAAGAGATGCAGAAGACCGGGGCGACGCTGGGAGGCGAGCAATCGGGGCACATTCTTTTCCGAGATTGCGAAGCCACCACGGGCGACGGTTTGCTGACCGCGCTGCGGATGATGGAGTTGATGGCGCGGAGCGGGAAGCCGCTGGCGGAATTAGTCGGCGATCTGAAGGTGTTCCCGCAGACTATTCAAAACGTGCGCGTGCGCGAGAAAATTCCTTTCGCTCAAGTGCCCGAGATCCAAAATGCGATCGAAACCGCCGAACGGGAACTGGATGGCAACGGAAGAGTCGTAGTGCGCTATTCGGGCACCGAAGCGCTGGCGCGGGTGATGGTGGAAGCCGAATCGGAAGCGAAGATGAAAGCGCTGGCGGACGGGATCGCGGGAAAGATTCGACAGAAGCTGGGGGCGTAGAAACCAGCGTCCGACACTCGGCGGTCCGGAGTCGTCACTCAGCCACCAGTTCTCAGCACTCAGGCCTCGCCAGGCCGAACCCATTCCACTTGCTGTTTCTGATTCGCTTTGCTATGTCCCCGGGCTGGTTCCAACCTTTTAGGACCGGCGTGATGGAATAAAAGGCCGCGCCCGCGGTTCTCTGGGGTGTTGAACATTTGAGAGGACGGGCGGCGATGGTGAATCCTTTTGATCCGAAGACGGTATTGCTGGCGAAACATGCGCAGCATGTGGTGCTGATTCATTTTCCGATTGCGTTATTTATCGCCGGGGTGGGGTTCGATTTTCTAGCGCGCTGGACGAAGCGCGCGGGCTTTGCGGAAGCTGCGTACTACAACTTTCTGGGCGCGGCGGCGTCGATCGTGCCGGTGCTCGCGACAGGTGTTTTGGCCTGGCAACTGCAGCTTGAGGGACAAAAAGTGAAAGGCATCCTGTTGTGGCACATGCTGGCAGCGGCTTTCTCGAGTGTCGCGATTCTGTGGGTGGCGTGGGCGCTTTGGAGAGCGCGCGAAAAGAAGCATGAGCCTTCCGGGATTGTTTTGGCGATTGAGATTCTCGGAGTAGCCGTGATCGGACTGACGGGGCATCTGGGCGGATTTCTAAGCGGAGTGAATGGGATGGGATAGGAAAAGCAGGTTTCACAGGTTCATAGTTTCAAGGTTTTAGAGTCTTGGGGTTTTGGGAGTGTAAGGACGAGCGCCCTGTTTTCCGGGGCGCTTTTTTATTTGGGGAAGCGGGCCGGTCACGGGGACGCGGGAACGAAAGAAAACTTCCCGGCAGGTGGAATAAGTCGCAGACGGATCGGTTCTCATTGGTGCAAGGCAGGAACGAGGGAGGAGATATGACCAACAAGCTACGAGGAAGCGGGCTCATCGACGAGCGCATGGATGAGTTGAATCAAGACGGCATTGACCGGCGCGGGTTTCTGGAGTGCATGGCCTGGGTGGGCACGGGACTGATCTGGACGGTGAGCGGGGGGATTCCGGTATCGAAGGCGTTTGCGAAAACGCATGACCAGAGCGTGCTGAAGGGCGGCGAACTGACCTTCGCACAAATCAGCGACAGCCACATGGGCTTCAACAAGCCGGCAAATCCCGACGTAGCGGCGACGCTGCAAGCGGCGGTCGACAGGATCAACGGGCTGGCGACGCCACCCGAGTTTCTGCTGCATACGGGCGACATCAGCCACCTGTCGAGGCCGGAGCAGTTCGACAACGTTGATCAGATTCTGAAGGGCGCGAAGGCGAAAGACGTTTTCTTCGTTCCCGGCGAACACGACGTGCTTGACGACAACGGCAAGACGTACCGCGATCGCTACGCAAAGAATTCGCAGGGAGATGGCTGGTACAGCTTCGACAAGAAAGGCGTGCACTTCATCGGGCTGGTGAATGTGATGAACCTGAAGGCGGGCGGCCTGGGCGCGCTGGGACCGGAGCAACTGGAGTGGATGGAAAAAGACGTGAAGCACTTGAAGTCGAGCACACCGATCGTCGTTTTCGCGCACATCCCGTTGTGGTCGGTGTATCCGGAGTGGGGCTGGGGCACGCAGGACAGCGAGCAGGCGCTGAGTTACTTGAAGAAGTTCGGATCGGTGACGGTGCTGAACGGGCATATCCACCAGACGATGCAGAAGGTGGAAGGCAACGTGATTTTTCACACGGCGATGTCGACGGCATTTCCGCAGCCTGCGCCTGGCAAGGCGGACTCGCCGGGGCCGATGAAAGTCCCCGCGGAGCAATTGCGCAGCGTGCTGGGAATCACGGATGTGAATTACGTGCAGGGAACACACTCCCTGGCGGTGGTGGATTCAAACCTGGGGTAGATGCGCAGAGAGAGTGGGGACATTTTCAAATATTCCGGAAGGAGACTCGAGATGAAAGGACAAGCGAAGATGGCCGCGATCGCGGCCTTGATTACCCTACTGGCCATACTGGCGGGGGCCGGACGGCTTAAGGCGGACGACGGGAAAGGCGGTGGGCCGACGGCCGATGTGAAGATCGATAACTTCAGTTTCACACCGCAGAGCATCACGGTGGCCGCGGGCACAACGGTTACGTGGACCAACCGGGATGATATCCCGCACACCGTGGTCAGTAATGATGGCGTGTTCAAGTCGAAGGTGCGGGATACGGACGAGACGTTCTCTTACACGTTCACCAAGCCGGGGACTTTTGAATACTTCTGCTCCGTGCATCCCAAGATGACGGGCAAGGTTGTGGTGCAGTAAGTGGAAACGGGAGAAGCAGGGCCGAGGAAGAATCGTGAGCGCATTTCCCAACCACGGCTTTCCCGGCACCGGCGCCCCATTTGGCGCCGATCTGAACCTGATGGAAGCGGTGGATGCGATTCGAGATGTTGCTGTGGCTGGTGGTTACGCTCAGCGGGTTCGTGACGTATTTCCGCTGGTACATTGCGCCGTTTCGATGAGGGATTCCATGTAATTGATCTTAAGTCTCATAAGGAGAAGCGATATGTTCGAGGGCTTGTTTCAACCTATGCATTTGCTGGTGATATTCGGGATTGCTCTGCTGGTATTCGGGCCGAAAAAACTACCGGAACTGGGGAAGGGTATCGGCGAAGGGATCCGGGGATTCAAGTCGGCGGTTAAGGATGAGTAGCTCGCACCTGAGTGCTGTGTAAAGAAAGGAAGATCCGGAGCCGGAGAGTACGCGCGGCTCCGCGAAGAGCGCGAAACAAATTAGTTAGCGCTTTGGGTCTTGCCGGAATTGCTTGCTCAGGACGCCGGTTTCAAATACTTCACCAGCAATACTTCGTTACCTTCCTGGTTGTAGATCAACTCGTCGACCAGTTTCTGAGCCATGAGGATGCCATAGCCCCCGGGACGGATGCCGAGTTCCTCGCGAATTTCGGCGTGCTGGATGGGGTTTCCCCTGGGGTTGGCGACAGCGGCGTGGGGAATTTCATCGAGCGTGAAGCCGGGGCCGGGATCAGCGATGTGGCAGGAGATCATGTGCCTGGCGCGGACGTATTCGATTTCGACCCAGCGATTGGCATCGAGGCGGCCGCCGTGCTCGATGGCGTTCATCAGCATCTCGCGGAAAGCGGTCGCGACCTGATCGCGTTCGGCGGGTGGCAGTTCCGCAATTTCGTTGAGGAACTGGACGACGCGATCGGCGGTATGGACTTCACAGCGCAGGCGGAGGCGAATCCACTCGGGAGTGGCAGAGATGATTTCGATGCCGTCGTCCCAGGGCGGGCTATCGATGGCGAGGGTGATCATGCTGGCGAGCTGGTCTTGGTCGTAGGGAGTGGAGAAGATGCTGAAGGCGTGCGCGCGCATCGAAGCGAGGACCGCATCGGGCGTGCTGCGGTTGGCGAGGATGATGAAGCGGGTGTGGGGACGCAAGCGGCGGATGGTTCGGAGGAGGTCGACGTCCTGCTGCGCCGAAGTTTTTTCGCCGGTGATGATGAGCGAAAAAGCGCGGTTGAGCACGGCGGCCAAGGCCTCCTTGTTGGACGCGACGTAGTGCACGGCCCAAAGGCCCTGGGGCAGGACGCGAGCGAGCAGAGCCTTGAGGGAGTCGTCGGCATCCACGATGAGAGCGTTCTGCACGGGAATCGGCGGCATGGGGACTCCGGGCGAAGCGGGGCAGGTCGAGGATATGCCGGAAAAGGCGGGGGAACAAGGGCGGCGGTCCCACGCAACGTGCAATTTACAATGGCGCGGTGAGCGGAACGTTTCAGGACATCGGCGAGGTGGAGTCGCCATCGACGCGGCGGCCTTTCACGCTCTGGGAGAAGTTACTGCTCAGCGTGATTTCGTGGGCGGTGTATGTTGCGGTGCGGCTGATCGCGCCCACGCTGCGTTATTCGGTCTCGCGCGAGGAGGCCTCGCCGACGAGCCTGCAGGAGCGGCCTTTTGTCTATTCGTTCTGGCACCAATGCATTTTCCCGGCGGTCTATCTGTGGAGAAATCTCGACATCCGGGTGATGAGCAGCACGAGCTTTGACGGCGAGTTCACCGCGCGCATGATCCGTCGGTTCGGCTTTGTGCCGGTGCGAGGGTCGAGCAGCAAGGGTGCGGTGCGCGGGCTGCTCGGACTGCGGCGGGAGATCGCGCAAGGATACACCGTGGCGTTCACCATCGACGGACCGCGGGGGCCGCGGTTCGTGACCAAGCCGGGGCCGGTGCTGCTGGCGCGCAGTTCGAAAACGCCGATGGCAGTGTTTCACATTGCGCTGGAAAATCCGTGGATTTTGCGGACCTGGGATGCGTTGCTGATCCCGAAGCCGTTTTCTAAGGCGCTGATGCGGGTGGGCACCCTAATCCCGGTGCCGGAGGAGATGCCGGCGGAAGAACTGGAGAAATATCATCAGCAGCTTCAGTCGTCGCTGGACCGGGTGAAGGCGTGGGCGGAGGCGAATGTGCACCGGGTGGGCGAGGATCTGCCGATTTTTCAGCGGACGAAGGAAGGGGGAGAGTTTCCGGCGGCGACGCCGGTCTGAAACCAGCGATTTCGGATTTGCGGCAATTGGCGATGGGCATTGAGCGCTTGGCATTTTGCAATTTTGCATTTGGCCGCGGCTTGGGAAGTAATGGAGAAAATCGGTGGCCGCGAGCGCGCCATGGATCGATAGGTGGCGGCAAAGAAAGCGGTACGACCGAAAGAACCGACCGATTCGCTCGCGTTGACTTCCCGGAGTAAGCCAAGTAAATTTCAGGCTCTGATTTTTTCAGCTCTTTCAAATCTTCGCGTCTTGAAATCTTTGGTTCGCATGTTTCCGTTCGCACGAACGGAGATTGGGAAGCGGGTGCAAATCCCGCGCTGCCGCGCAACTGTAAGCGAGGACATCGCTTCCGGTCACTGAAGCTTTGCTGCTTTGGGAAGGCCGGAGGTCAGCCACCGAACGCAGGTACTGCGTTCTGACTCGCCAAGCCAGGAGACCGGTGCGAATCACCACCAACAATCCCTTTCGCGATCAAGGAGGATTGCATGCGAGTGTTTCGCGCCGCCGTTTTCGTCCTGTTGTTCGTCGCACCGGCGTTTGCCGGTGATCTTCATCTAAAAATCATGGATCCGCGTGCTTCAAGTGTCGCAGGGGCGCAGGTGTCACTCTTTGCGGCGAACCGAACGGATGCGCTCAAGGTGGTGACTAGCTCGAGCGAAGGGATCGCCGCGATTGCAAACCTGCCCGACGGCGAATATCAGGTCGAAGTGCTGGTGCCGGGATTCGCGGCTTACCGGAACACCATCACGCTTCCCCGCGATGCGAATACCACGGCGCAGCTTTCGTTGGCGACGGTCACGGAAACCGTGGTGGTCAGCGGAACACGGTATCCGTTGCCGGTCACGGAGACGGGAGCGAGCGTGTCGACCCTCGAGTCGGGCCAGCTCGCGAACATGCAACCGGTCGCACTCAACGATGCATTGCGGGTTCTGCCGGGCGCAGTGATCAATACGGCCGGGCAACGGGGCGGGCTAGGGTCGCTGTTCGTACGCGGCGGCGAGTCGACCTACAACAAGGTGATCGTGGACGGGGTGCCGGTCAACGAGCCGGGGGGAACCTTCAATTTCGGCGTAGTGCCGCTGCAGGGCGTGGACCGGCTGGAATTACTGCGCGGAGCACAGAGCACGCTCTACGGATCGGATGCAATGACCAGCGTCGTGCAGTTGTTCAGCGAGACGGGCAGCAGCGCGACTCCGGAGATCCTGTTCGGCGCGGATGGCGGCAACTTGTGGACCGCCCACGGATACGCGTCGGTCGCGGGGGCTCGCGGGCGATTCGATTACAACGTATACGGCGATCAGTTCAACACCGAAGGGCAGGGCATCAACGATGATTATTCCAATTCCTTGCAGGGTGCGAACCTGGGCGCACGGCTTGCGTCGTCTGCATTTCTGCGAGTGCGGGTGCGGCATACGAATAGCCGCAGCGGCGTGCATGGAGAGTGGAACTTTAATGGGAATCCCATCTTTCCTCCCGACGCAAATGAGTTCGGGCGCCAGAATGATCTGCTGGGGAGTGCGGAGCTCACCATTGCCGGCCCTTCGCACTGGCAGCATCGATTTCTGGGATATGAGTACAACCATCACACCTTGAACGAGGAACCTTTCTCGGGACCTGCCTGCGATCCTGCGAACTTCGATTACACCGGCTGTTACTTCAATGACGTGGTACAGGTGAACCGCGCGGGATTCAACTACCAAGGGGATTACACGCCGTTCGCGTGGCTGCAGACGACGGTGGGCTACGAATTTGAAGATGAGAACGGCGATTTCAACAACACGTTCGTAAATAATGATCCAAACGGCAACTACGGTCAGGGATTCACGCACGGACTGCGATTGAATCATGCAGTGTTTCTGCAGCAGCGGCTGACGCGAGGGCGGCTTTCGCTGATCGCCGGCTTCCGCTATGCGCACAACGCGAGCTTCGGCGACCGGGTGGTGCCGAGGGTGGCGGCGAATTACCAGATTCTGCGAGGCGGGCAAACGTTCGCTGGGACCCGGTTGCGGTTTGCGTTTGCGCAGGGCATCAAGGAACCGTCGTTCGAGCAATCGTTCGGGATTACGGGAACCTTTCCCGCGTTGCCGAACCCGAATCTCAAAGCAGAGGAAAACCGATCTTACGAGGCCGGGTTTGAGCAGGCATTGTTCGGCGGTCGTTATGCGTTCTCAGCCCTGTATTTCAACAATCAATTTCGCAACCAGATCGAGTTCACGTTCGATCCGGTTACGTTCGAGAGTTCGTATATCAATCTGAACCGCAGCATGGCGCATGGGGCCGAGCTGGAATTCAAAGGCTCGATCAACAAGCATCTGCAGTTGGACTCAGCCTACAACTACGATTCGACACAGATCCTGGATGCGCCGGGTCAGACGGATCCAAATGCCACGGGAGACCCGCTGCTGCGGCGGCCGAAGCATTCCGGCAGCCTGCTTTTGAATTATCTCGGAGACCGCTGGGGAGGCGACATCGCGGGGAGTTTCGTGGGACGGCGACCAGATTCGGACTTTCTTGGGCTTGGATACGACCACACGCCGGGGTACGCGTTGGTCAATGCGGGCGGATGGTACCGGGTGCGGCCGCGCGTGACGATGTACGCAAACATCGAGAATCTGCTGGACCGGCGTTACCAGGAAGTGGTCGGATATCCGGCGCTGCGCCTGAATTTCCGGGCGGGGTTACGGTTTCGATTGGGCGGAGATTAAGGGGCGAATTTACCGGGAGCGGCGTTGCGCGACCAGGTCGATGGCGCTTTCCACTTCGGCGACGGCCTTTTTGTGGTGGTTGCCCCCGCTGGGTCCCATGCCGCTCTGATACTTGGCCCGCACGACCACCAACTTCTCGACCTCAGCAGCGCCCAGCGGCTGCTGGTGGCCAAGCTGATGGGTCACCAGCGCGATCTTGGCAAAGTGCTCGACGGTTTCCATCTTCATGTAAGCCTGCTCGATATCGCTGCCATAGGTCACCACGCCGTGATTCGACATAAGGATGGCGTCGTAATTCGGCACGAGCGGCTCGAGAGCTTCGGTAAGTTCGTGAGTGCCGGGCGTGCCGTACTTGGCGAGGGGAATCGAGCCAAGTCCGATCACAACTTCGCAAACCAGGGGCTGGTTGAGCGCGAGGCCGGCCGCGGCGAAACCGGTTGCTGTCGGCGGGTGCGCGTGGACGATCCCGTGTATGTCGGGCCGCAAGCGATAAATCAGCAGGTGCATGGCGATCTCGGAGGAGACGCGACGGCGGCCGGAGACCAGTCTTCCATCGGCATCTACGATCACCAGATCGGAGGGGCGCATGCGCCCTTTGCTCATGCAGGTCGGGGTTACGAGGATACGATCCGGCCCCAGGCGGACGGAGAGATTGCCGTCGGTGGCGGCCACGAAGCCGCAGCCGTGCAACATCTCGCCGAAACGAACGATCTGCTCCCGGATTGGACGGTCACTGGCCATGGGGATGAAGAATGGCGGGGGACGTATCTCTTGCATCGTAACCCAGCCTTCGGAGAACGCACAACGCATTTTGTTTGTAAAAGCGAAAGCTTTACATAGTCACGCGAAATATCCTGTTCAAGGCATTCCCAGGGGCATGCCTCCTATAATCGCGATGCGTGCTCGTATCTGACTTCCACTTCGACCTTCCCGAAGACCGCATCGCGCAAGAGCCTCTTACCGACCGCGCAGCGGCGCGCATGTTACAGGTGGATCAACAAAAGGGTGCATGGACCGACCGTAAATTTCGCGACTTGCCGGCGATTTTGCGGCCCGATGACTTGCTCGTCATGAACAACACCCGGGTGTTTCCGGCGCGCCTTTATGGGCGACGAAGGGGCGCCCATGCCCAGCCCATCAGCAAGGCGAATCCGGCGGCACGCGAGTTTTTGCAGGGCCGGGTTGAAGTGCTTCTCACCCGGCAGCTTTCGGAAAATCCCAATGATTGGGAGTGCCTGGTGCGTCCCGGGCGAAAGGTCGGGATGGGCGAGGAGTTGTTTTTTGGAGGCGACCGGGAGCATCCGCGGCTACGGGCGGAGGTAGTGGGACGCGGCGGCTTTGGCGAGAGGACGCTGCGGTTTTTTGCGGTTGGAGATTTCTTCGAGATTCTGGATGAGGTTGGGCACGTGCCTTTGCCGCCTTATATCTCCCGTGAAGATCGGCCGGGCGATCGGGAGCGTTACCAGACCGTGTTCGCGCGGGAGCGCGGATCGGTGGCGGCCCCGACTGCCGGGCTGCATTTCACGCCTGAGATCTTTGAGCAACTGAGGGCGCGGGGAATCGAAACCGCCGAGATCACGCTGCATGTGGGGCTGGGGACCTTTCAGCCGGTGCGCACGGAGCGCGTGGAGGAGCACCGGCTGCATAAAGAAATCTACTCGGTCTCCGAACGGGCGTCCGAGCAGATCAATCGCGCCATGGAGGAAGGCCGGCGCGTGGTTGCAGTGGGGACGACCAGCGTGCGCACGCTCGAGTTCGTGGCATCGCAATCTGCGAGCGGGCGAGTTACGGCGGGCGCGGGTGAGGCGGATCTCTTCATTCATCCCGGATTCCGATTTCAGGTCGTGCGAGCGATGCTGACCAATTTTCATCTGCCGCAGTCGACGCTGCTGATGCTGGTGGCGGCGTTCGCGGGCCGGGAGCTGGTTCTCAACGCGTATCGCCATGCCGTCGAGTCTGGGTACAGGTTTTTCTCGTATGGGGACTGCATGTTTCTGGAGTAGGGGGCTTTCTCGGCGGCAATTCCGCGCTTTGGCGGCCTTCTCCGCCGGGGAGCGATATACTCTCAGTCAGCGGGTGTTTTGTCTGGCGTGGGGTTTGCTATGAGTACAGCGATTGGAAGTCAGGTTTCGATCCAGGACTTTGTGGCCAGCCTTCGGAAGTTTCCGGAAGCCGCCTTCGATCAAACGGAGACCGTTCTCGACTTTCTTACGCGGAGGCCGGTTTCTCGAGAAAGCCTGTCGCCATACCTTACCTGGAACCGCCAGCACTACACGCGCAACCTGATCGATCGTACGCCGCTATACGAACTGATGGCCATTTGCTGGGAAGTGGGGCAGGCAAGCTCGGTGCACAATCACCGCGATCAGAATTGCTGGATGGCGGTGCCAATCGGGCGGTTGATGGTGCAGAACTACCACACGGTATCGCAGGATCTGGATAAAGGATGCTGTGAACTGGCCGCTACAGACTGCGTCGAGATGAATCCGTCGCACCCGTGTGCGGTGAACCCGAGCGATCCGGTACACCGGGTCGTGAATCCGAAGGAATTCGGTGAGCGCGCGGTGAGCCTGCACGTGTACTCCCGGCCGTTTGATACGTGCATCGTCTACTCGCCAGAGCAAGGCACGTGCGGGGAGATCCGCTTGAACTTCAACACGGCCTATGGCGAGGCGATCTCCTAAGTACGGTAGTAATCTTGCAGTAAGTTTCTGATTCCCTCATTGTAAGAGCCGGGACCTTATCCTTAGTTTTGCTCCCGGAGTTGTTGCATGCGCGCTCCAGCGATTTACGCGGTTGCCCTAGCCACGAGCCTGCTCGTTTTGCCCGCCTGCAAAAAGAAACAGGAAGTAAAAGTTGCGGATCCGCTAGAGCAGGCGGACTCGGTGAGGCGCGAGCCCAATCGCTTTCTGCACAAGACGTTTCAGGTCAAAAAGAGCGCGCAGTTCTCGTTTGTTGTGCCGCCCCATTCGGCGATGCCGCATCTGCAAGGAACGTTCAGCGCGTTTGTGCCCCGTCCGGGCGACGATCCGCTGGCAGACGACACCACGAACGTCGACTTTCTCCTGCTCACCCCGGATCAATATTCGGAGTTGAACAACGGCAACACCACCGGGGAAGCGCTCTACACCACCGGGCCAACCCACGATCACGAAGTCGACTACTCGCTGTCGCCAACCATGCAGGATCCCGCGACGTATTTTGTGGTGTTTCGGAGCAGCGGGGGCGTAGCGGTGAAGTCGGTGAAGGCGGATTTCACGGTGAGCTACGGATATTAAAGAATCTGTAATTTGGTAATTTGTAGTTTGGTAATTTAAAGCTCTCGTCCCGGCCAAGTGTCCAACTCTCGCCTGCGCCTGAACTCGATCTCATCATTGCGCTAAACTGGGCTGTTGGCTCCCGGAAAATCAAAGTCGCGTAAGGTGTCGGAGGAATCGTCGCCTGGCCAGCCGGCGCCTGATCAGCCGTTGAGCAGTGTACCCGCCGACAAGCAGACTCCTCCGGCGAAATCCCGAGCGGGCCTGGCTAAAACGGCGCCCGTCACGGGTTCCGGTCGCATCTTCCTGATGGACACGATGTCGTTTATCTTCCGCGCGTATCACGCCATGGCGCGGCAGCGGCCCATGTCGACGCGCGCCGGCCTGCCGACGGCGGCAACGTACGTGTTTGTCAACATGCTGCGCAAGCTCCGGGACGATTTCGATCCGCAATATCTGGCGGCGGTGTTCGATGTAGCGGCGCCGACCTTTCGCGACCAGGAAGCGGAGGCCGTCACCACGGTCCGCAAGTTCAACATCAAGACGCAGACCTTTGAAGAGGTGCAGTATCACGGCTACAAGGCGAACCGGACGGAGATGCCCGGCGACCTGGCGCAGCAGCTTCCATATATTCGGCGGGCGCTCGAAGCGTACCGCATCCCGATGCTCGAGTATCCGGGCTACGAAGCCGACGACGTGATTGGCACGCTAGCGAGGAAGGCGGTGGAGAGCGGCTATTCGGTATACGTGGTTTCGAGCGACAAAGACATGCTGCAGCTGGTGAACGAGCATGTGCAGGTGCTGAATCCGCCCAAAGACAACCTGGTTGCGGATGCGGCGAAGGTGGAAGAGATTCTGGGTGTACCGCCGAGCCGCGTGATCGATGTGATGGCGCTGCGCGGCGACTCGATCGACAACATTCCGGGAGCGCCCGGAATTGGCGACAAGGGATCGGTAGAAATCATCCGGCGCTTTGGGTCGGTCGAAGGGGCGTTGGAGCGGGCGGCCGAGGTCGAGAAGAAAACCTATCGCGAGTCCCTACAGAACAACCGGGAAGCGATCCTGTTTTCGAAGCGCATGGTGACCATCGATTGCAGTGTTCCGGTGGAGCTTGATCTTTCGAAGATGAAGATGGGCGCGCCGGATGTGGATGCGCTACGCAAGCTTTTCACCGAGCTGGAATTCACGACTCTTCTGAAAGAACTTTTGCCGGTGGCGAAGATCAGCGAGTCGCACTACATCGAGCTCAAGTCGGAGAGCGATCTCGACCGTTATCTCAAGGCGAGCGAACCGGGAGCCCGCCTGGCGTTTGCTTTCGAGGATGGGGGCACATTGAACGCGGTGCGGGAGGACGAAGCCGAATCGGAGGAAGCTGCGGAGCCGCTCGAACCTCCGGTTGCAGAGACTGGACTGCTCTTTGGCGAATCGGCGCTTGGCACCGCGCTGGGCGAGGCGCAAACCAGCAGCGTTCCGGATGAAGCACCGACGACGGCTCGGGTGGCGATTTCGAACGCTCCCGGAACCGCCGCCAGCGGGAGCTTTGGCGAGTGGCTGGAGAGGCGGCTCGGAACGCTTCTCTCGGACGCAAAGACACCGAAGGCGATCCACGATTACAAGCGCGCATTACACGTGCTCGCCCCCCGCGGGCTCACGATCGAAGGAGCGGTGCAGGATCCGCGACTGTATTCGTACTTGCTCAATCCGACGTATGCTTCGCACACGCTGCCCGAGATTGCGCTTCGGCGGTTAAATCTCAAGCTATCCGGCAACCTGACCGAGGCTGCTGACATCACGGGGCGGCTGGCGAGCGCGCTGGCGGCCGAGATTGCCGAGTCGAATCTGACCAGGCTCTATGACGAGATCGATCTGCCCCTGGTCCCAGTACTGGCTCGCATGGAACTGGCAGGCGTGCGCATCGATACCCGGGCGCTGGCCGCGATGTCGACCCGGCTGCAACGCGAGGTGGATGCGAAGGGGCGCGAGATCTGGCAGGAATGCGGGATCGAGTTCAACATCAACTCGCCGAAGCAGTTGGGCGACGTGCTGTTCAATCGCATGAATTTGCCCAAGCCTGTGAAGTACGGCAAGGGCAAGACTATTTCGACCGCCGTCGATGTACTGGAGGGCCTGGCCGAGAATCATGCCGCGCCCCGGATGGTGCTGGAGTATCGCCAACTCACGAAGCTGAAGTCGACTTATGTGGATGCGCTGCCGTCGCTCATTTCCGCGGAGACCGGACGGCTGCACACGACGTTCGATGCCACGGGAACGGCGACGGGACGGCTCTCGTCGGCGAACCCCAATTTGCAAAACATTCCGATCCGCACCGAGCTGGGCCGGGAGATTCGCGCGGCGTTCATCGCGGAGCCCGGGCACCTGCTGTTGGCTGCGGACTATTCGCAGATCGAGTTGCGGCTGCTGGCGCACTTTTCCCAGGATCGCTTGCTGGTCGATGCCTTCCGACGCGGCGACGACATTCATACGCTGACTGCATCCCAGGTGTTCGGGGTGCCTCCGCTGATGGTCACGGCCGATCACCGGCGGCAAGCGAAAGTGGTGAACTTCGGGATTGTGTACGGGCTGTCTCCGTTTGGGCTGGCACAAAATCTCGGCATCGAACAACGGGAAGCCAAGCAGTTCATCGATGCGTACTTCGAGAAATATGCCGGCGTGCGCAAATTCATCGATCGGACACTCGATGAAGCGCGTCGCGATCAGAAAGTCTCGACCCTGTTCGGACGGGTACGACCGATTCCCGACATCAACAGCAAGAACCCGAACCTGCGCGGATTTGCCGAGCGCACGGCGGTGAACACGCCCTTGCAGGGAACGGCCGCGGATCTGATCAAGATTGCGATGCTGCGGATTGACGACGCCATCCGCGACCGGCAACTGCGCTCCCGCATGACGTTGCAAGTGCATGACGAACTGGTCTTCGAGGTGCCGGAGGGCGAGGTCGAGATCATGAAGTCGCTGGTGAAAGAAGTGATGGAGAACGCGCACCCGCTGGAAGTGCCGCTGCTGGTCGAAGTAGGCGTGGGGCCGAACTGGCGCGATCTGGAGTAAGGTATCGGTTGTCGATCGGCCGCGCTCAAAGCCCTTCTTTTTCCGCCAGAATTCGCTTCAGCCGGATATTTGCGATCCGGCGGACGCGCCAGAGCTTGCGAAGAAACACGCGCCAGACAAACCCCAGCAGCGCGGCAACGGTCGCAGCGAGCAGAAGCAGTTCCACTACCCCGGCAAAAGTTCGCAGGCCATTCATCGCGACTTCATCTTAGCGTGAGTATGCGGAGGCCTTCCGGATGGAAAAAAGCGGCTAGCTTTCCAAGTAGGCGTCGATCCACTCTTTCAGCTTGCGGCGGCGCTCGTCGGTGGCGTCAAAGCGCACGCCGAAAGAGTGCTTGGCCTTCTTCCAGCTGACCGTGCCGCGAACCCAGATGCGCGGCAGAGTCAGCAAGGCAAAGGACACTTCGAGGTTCTGCCCCATGGCGATTTCTTCGGCGCTCTTCAACGACATGCCGCCCGAGCTGACTTCGACGCTGGTCGCCGTGATCTTCTTGCCTTCGTTGAGTAGGAGCGAGACTTCGGTCACGACCGGAATGCGGACATAGCGGCGGAATTCGTGCAGCACAAGCATGTTGGTGGCGCGCACGAGTTTGAGCGCGGTCGAGCGCTCGACGGGTTCGTGAAAGATCGCGTTGATGCCGTACTTGGAGTAGCGCATCGCTTCCTGGGCGCTGCCGCCAAGGCCGTAGATCACCATGCGGCTGTTGGAGGCCGAGGTGCGGACGGCTTCCATGACCGCATGCGCGGCGGGGCCGAGACGGATGACGCACGCCTCGAACTTCTCTTTCTTGAGGCGGTCGGCGGCATTCGCCGGCATAACGACGGGTTCCACGCCAAACTGTTTAAAACACTCGCCCAAGACACTATGAGAGGCGTCCTTCAGGTCGACAAAAGCGACCCGGGCGGCTTTCTTGCGGGTAGCAACAGGGGCAATCGCGGTACCGAAGGCAGAGTCCATGGCGTAGGAACGAACCTCAGTGCTGCAAACCTATTGTGGGGCAGAAACCCGCTTTGGCAAAGGGTTCTGAGGGCCAATAGACAGGTACAAAAGTGGCGTTACGAGGACATGGCCGGAAGGTTACGGAAGGTCCTTGCAAAAAGTGCGGAGTTCGCGACGGCTCGCCGAACCACTATTCCGACCAGCGCTTGAAGACCAGTGCGCCATTCGTTCCTCCGAAACCGAAGGAGTTCGAGAGCGCGTAATCGAGTGAAGCCTTGCGAGCCTGGTTGGGCACGAAGTCCATACCCGCGGTGTCGGGGTCCTGGTGCACGAGGTTCGTCGTCGGGGGCAGGACCTGATCGCGGAGAGCGAGAATGGAGATGCCGGCTTCGAGGCCGCCCGCGCCGCCCAGCAAATGTCCGGTCATGGACTTGGTGGAACTGACCGGAACTTTGTGCTCGTGAAAGAAGTTGCGGATGGCATGCGCCTCGAGCGTGTCGCCGATCGGCGTGGAAGTACCGTGCGCGTTGACGTAACCGATGTCGGTGGGTTGGAGCTTGGCGTCGTGCAAGGCGTTCTTCATCACCCGGAAGGCACCTTCATGCTCGGGCGCAGGCTGGGTGATGTGATAAGCGTCGCCTGACATGCCGTAGCCGACGATTTCGGCGATGATGGGAGCGCCGCGGCGCTTGGCGAATTCAAGGTCTTCGAGGATGAGGATGCCGGCACCCTCACCGACGACGAAACCATCGCGGTCGGTATCCCAGGGACGGCTGGCATGCTCCGGATCGTCGTTGCGGGTGGAGAGGGCGCGCATGGCGGCAAAGCCGCCGACACCCATGGGCGTGATGGCCGCTTCAGCCCCACCGGCGATCATGACGTCGGCGTCGCCGCGCTGGATGATCTTGTAGGAGTCGCCGATGGAGTGGGCGCTGGTGGTGCACGCGGTGGCGGTGGCCTCGTTCGGGCCTTTCGCACCGAAGCGCATCGAAACGTGACCGGCCGCCAGGTTGACGATGGCCGCCGGAATAAAAAAGGGCGAGATCTTGCGCGGACCGCCCTCGAGCATGGCGCTATGCTCGCGCTCGATGACGTCGAAGCCGCCGATGCCGGAACCGATGTGCACCCCGACCCGCTCGGCGTTCCCGGGGGTGACCTGGAGGCCGCTGGCTTTCATCGCTTCGTCGCTGGCGGCGAGGGCGAAGTAGATGAAGCGGCCCATCTTTTTGAGTTCTTTCTTTTCGACGAAATTCAGCGGATCGAAGTTCTTCACTTCGGCGGCGATCTGGCAGGAGTGGGCGGAAGCATCGAACTGCGTGATGCGCGCGACCCCGCTCTTGCCCGCCAGCAGGTTTTTCCAGACCTCTTCGGTGGAATTACCCACGGCGCAGATCAGGCCGATGCCGGTGACCACGACCCGCCGAACCAAAACTACTTACCGCCTTTCGAGTGCTTGCCGATATAGTCGACGGCGTCCTGAACGGTGCGGATTTTTTCGGCATCCTCGTCCGGAATCTCGATGTCGAACGCCTCTTCGAAGGCCATGACGAGCTCGACCGTGTCGAGCGAGTCCGCGCCCAAGTCATCCACGAAAGAAGCGTTGGGGGTCACTTCGCCCTCATCCACACCAAGTTGCTCGACGATAATCTGTTTTACCTTCTCATCCACGGCTGCCATTAGTTCTCCTCGCTGCGAGCGCCCACGCGCTGGCTATGCTAAATGTCTGTTGCTACGTACCGGAATGCCCGGGAAATCAAAACCGAATGAACGGGACCAGTCAGTGTAAAGGTCACGGCGAACAGGTGTAAAGAAAGCCACACGGCGGCCCCGAGCCATGGGCGTTTCGCTAACTGTTTGGACGCTTTGACCTTTAGCATCCTAATTGGAGCTTGGCGAAGGGGTCAACGCGCGCGAACCGGTGGCGCAAATCCCCGCGCGCCTGGAGCCTCTCCGGCCCGCTGCTTCCCGAGAGGCAACTGCATGAGACGCGCGCAAACGCTAAAAAGTTGCGAAAAAGCGTTCAGAACCCCCACACTGGTCCGCATGCGAGCGGTGGTGCAGCGCGTGCGCCGGGCAAAAGTCACAGTAAATAGCCAAATCTCGGGGGAGATTGGACCCGGGTTGCTGGTGCTGCTTGGGGTTGGTGGGAGCGATCAGGAAGCGGACGCGGATTATCTGTCCGAAAAGGTTATTGGCCTGCGGATTTTTGAAGACGAGCAGGGGAAGATGAACCTTTCGGTTGCCGATGTGGGCGGCGGAGTTCTGGTCGTATCGCAGTTCACGCTTTATGGCGACGCGCGCAAGGGCAGGCGGCCGTCGTTCGACGATGCGGCGCGTCCGGAGAAAGCGCGGGCCTTGTACGAGTATTTTGTCGAGCGAGTGCGGGCCGCAGGCTTGCGCTGCGAAACGGGGCGGTTTCAGGAAATGATGGATGTGGAGCTGGTGAATGAGGGGCCGGTGACGATATTGCTGGATTCGGGGAAGGGTTTCTAGACGATTTCTGGGTCTCGAATCGTAACCATCTTCTGCAACTCCAGATAGAGACCTGCATTATTCGGCACCAGCATCCTTTCACCGGGGATGTAGATGCCGGTGCAGTTGCCATCAAGAAGCTCTGCCACAAGCTTGGTTGCCATGCGGTACCAGCTCAAGATCAACGTCACCATTTCAGATAATCCACCGACGCCCAGGCTCTCTGTCGATCCACGCTTGTTTTTGCGTGCTTTGGGGGAGCCAGCTTGCGTCTGCCGACGGGCCGCCGTCGCCGCCGCATGACCTGGATTGATGAAGGATATTCATCACGTGCGGCCCTACCTTTCACAGTGTGACGAACCCTTTCTGTACAACGAAGTGTCTTGCATTCTCACCTTCCCCGGAGAATGAAATCTTCCATGCGCGTTCTGCCGCTGTTTGCCATTCCTCTTTGCGACAAAAATGCGCAGTGCGCAAAAGCGTAACGACAGCAGTCGGGTCATGCCTGTAGGGCTTTTCGCCAGCACTGGGGAACGAGTTGACGATATAGCGTTACCAGATCCATCGGCGATGACTGTACTCAGCCCGACATCATTGGCTCCGGTTTCTACCCGAACATTTTCGGCTGCAGATTCTGCTCGATGTATTTTTTGCTGTCGAATTTCTTGCCGGTGCTCGCACCTGACATGTAGCGGATCTGGCCGAAAATGGGGCGCTCGAACCATGGCCGGTCGAACTTGCCCACAATGGACCACGCCACGCCCGCGTAGCCATTGGGATCGCGGCCATCCAGCAGATACTTGTCGTTCAAGCGAACCGCGATCTGGTGGGCGTGGGCGGGTGACTTGGTCCACTCCAGAATTTTCTTGGCCCAGTACATGCGCAGGTAATTGTGCATCCAGCCATCGTTGACCATCTGCATCTGCGCGGCGTTCCAGAGGGGATCATACGTCTCGGCGTTTTCGAGTTGCTTTTCGGTGTAGAGGACCGGGCGCGGATCTTTCGCATGCTTGGCGAGCGTCTTGTGCGCCCAGTTTTCACCGACCTCGAAATTGTCGTAATTGGGATTGAAGTGCGCCATGCAGATGGAAAGCTCGCGCCAGGTGATGAGCTGATCGAGAAAGCGGTCCTTATCTTCCTTGGGCGCCTCCGCCTCCTGGACCGCGAGCGCGACGGTGAGCGGGCCGATATGGCCAAAGTGCAGGTAGGGCGAGAGCAGCGTCGTGCCGTCAAGTTCGGGATGATTGCGCTCGGTGGAGTATTTCGGGAGCTTGCTTTGGACGAAGGCTCTGAGCTTCTTCATCGCCTCTTTCGAGCCGCCGCTGAAAGCCGACACAGGTTGCACGGAGCGGTCGATCTTCCAGTCTTCGGTGAGAGTCTCGACCGGGATCGGCAGTTCGAGATTGGGTTGAAGCGCCTTGGGCGGCCTCCACGCGTGCTTTGCTTTGGGATTTGACGACGCTCTTAAGAACTCTGGCAGGCGCGCTTGCAGCCGAGGCCGGATGATGAACGCCGCGTATTGCTCTTTCTCGAGGAGTCTGGTCGGCACGATGACGTCGGCGTCAACCGTCCAGAGCGGAACTCTCAAGTGGCGAGCGACTTTCTCCCGCCAGGAGGCGGCGAGACGAATGGGATTCTCATCGCCGATCACCAGCGCGGGCCGGACCAGTTCACAGAATTTGAGCAAGTGATGGTGGGGGAAGCGGTGAAAGGCGAATCCGACATTGCGTCTGGCAAGTTCTTCGGCGATCTCGGGAACGCCCTCCGCGAGAAAGGCGTAGTGGCGCAGGTTGGCGGGCTCGAATGGGCGCGGGGCAAAGAATACGACGGCCGGCTTGCCGAGTACATTGGCGGCTTCGACGGCAACATCGAGCGCGGGATTGTCGTGCGCGCGTTGCGCCCGCTGCATCCAATACACGACACACGCCCCGTCTGCATCGGGCGCGCCCGCGCGGCGGACAGTGACGCGCGGATCCTCGGAGAGTTTGTTCAGCACATCCATCGTGGTCGCCAGCGGTCTATCGTCGGCCGTGCGGATTTCGACTTTCGTTCGACCAAGGCCCGTGTTCGAGTCTATGTCACGTCTGAGATGCTGGTGCGTCTCGCGTGCCATAACATTTTGGGCTTTTGAACGGAGAGAAAAAAATCAGGGATCAGCCGGCGATGTCGGCAACTCGCGCGGCATCGAGGCTGGCCCGGACATCATGGGTGCGGATCACTTGAGCGCCCTTCATGATGGCGGCGACCTCGGCGGCAACGTTGCCGAACTGGCGATCCGGCAACGAGGCGTCCACTCCCCCGCGCGCCAGCATGCGGCCGATGAACGATTTCCGCGAAACGCCGACCGTCAGCGGATAGCGCAACTGATGAAGCTCCTCGAGCCGGCGTAGCAGTGGGTAGTTTTCTTCGAAGTTCTTGCCGAAGCCGAAGCCCGGGTCGATCATCATGCGCTCGCGCTTGACGCCAGCGAGGGTGGCGGCGTCGGTCCATTCGCGCAGTTCACGCTTGACCAGCGTAACGATGTCGCCGGCGGGAGGGAGGTTGCG
>Ga0335069_10002977_pt1 | contig 25805 bp, 26 predicted proteins | sample Lox_Sample_11_FD_206714 | JGI IMG/M metagenome (GOLD analysis project Ga0335069, IMG submission 206714) | Soil microbial communities from Loxahatchee National Wildlife Refuge, Florida, United States - Lox_Sample_1.1 | ecosystem: Environmental > Terrestrial > Soil > Wetlands | place: USA... | reverse complement strand
ATAAAACATGCAGAGATTGTCCTGGTAAACTATCTTCCAGTTCCACACGGCTTTGCTCCAGTCATGCGCGTGTACCTCGTGAAATCGACTCACGCGAGTGGGCCGGATAATATCCATCCATAGGGATCATTCCCTTAAGCACTTGTCCTCGCTCATAGCGATCTCACCTTTTCGATATATCGCTTTATATCGAATTTGGACGCGCAGCCATTATAACTCATGAAGCGGATTTTTCCAAAGACATTCCTCTGTCTAAAGGCCCTGTCATGAACCCCGCCTATACTCCAGGCGATGCCTGCATAACCGTTCGGGTCCCTGCCGTCGAGCTCATACCTGTCGTTCAAGTAAATCGCGTATTCCATTGCAGTCTCAGGCGACGGTGTCCATTCGAGGATCTTCTTTGCCCAGTACATCCTCATGTAACCGTGCATCTTGCCCTTCTTTACCATCTCCATTTGTGCTGCATTCCATAACTCGTCGTGCGTTTGCCCCGACTCGAATTGATCGAGGCTGTAAAGGTAGGAGCGGCGGTCCTCTCTATGATCGTTGAGCGTCTTTTGCGCCCACGGGGCGAACCCGTCAAAGCTGTCGTAGTGTTCATTGTAATAACAGAAGTTGTCCGAAAGCTCTCTGCGGATAACGAGTTCTTCGAGAAAAGCTGCCTTCGAAGAACCCGACATGCGGCTTTCTTCGATGCTAAGCGCCACCCTCTGCGCCGACAGTTGACCGAAATGGAGGTATGGGGAAAGAGATGACTGGCCATCAAGCGTCGGGTCATTTCGGTCTCGCTCGTAGTGAATAAACCTCCTGTTCATGAAATCGGCGAGGCTCCTCTGCGCAGCTTCTTCACCGGGGGCAATCCAGTCCACCTCTTTCACTCGCCTATCGATATCGAGGTTCTTCACCAATCCATCCCACCGGATTAATGGCATTTCTTTGTTCGAGGAAAAGGGGTGCTTTTGCATCGGGGGGATATGATCCAAAAACACCGGCAGGAGGCGGCCCATCTTCTTTCTTATGGTAAACGCCGAATACTCTTGTTTGCCAGATGCAACCACACAGGGCACGATATTGTGGGCGTCCACTTCGTAGAATGGGACCTCTATCTTTCGCATGACGTCTTTCTTCCACGTCTTCTTAATGCGTAGCGGATCGAAGTCGCTCGTGAGAGCGCAGATTGCGTGAGTGCGGACAAATTCCGTAAGGACCGAGGCAGCCTCGCCATGCACAAGATAAAAGGGTATATTGAGTTTTGCAAGCTTTCGCGACAACTGTTCGAGACCGGCAAGCATAAAGGCATACTGTCGGTGAGTGGCATTCAAAAAGCGGGGAGCGAGACAAAAAACCACAAGCAGAGGCACTTTCCTTTGGATGGCCAATCGCTGGGAGAAGATGAGCGCCCAGTTATCATCGACGCGCTGGTCGCGACTCATCCAGTAAAGCACCGGACCTTTTCCAAACTCGCCCTCCTTAAGCGTCCGCGCCCTTTGATCTATCATGTCTTGCCCTTTATGATTCCGATGATAATTATATATAACAGACCGGCGCGCTTTGCCAGCATCTGTGGAAGAGAAAAAACCATCGGAGGTATGCCATGAAATTGAGTGAATATTTTGAGAATACGACGGGCAGAGGGGTGCTCGCGACCGCCGACGCCCACGGGTACGTGGACGCTGCGGTCTATTCGCGGCCGCATTTTATCGACGAAACCACCATCGCCTATATCATGACGGACCGGCTCACGCACGAAAATCTTCAGTCCAACCCCCACGCGGCGTACATCTTTGTGGAATCACCCGGGGAGAGATTCGCGGGCAAAAGACTTTACCTGACCAAGATAAAAGAGGATACCGACGCTCAAGCCATTCAAAAGATCCGCTGGCGAAAGACGTATGTGATCCCTGACGGTGACAAGGATAAGCCCCGGTTTCTCGTCTATTTCAGGATTGATAAGGTGTTGCCCCTTATCGGAGACAAAGATTAGCCATGGTGAGTGACGAGCACGATCACCATCGCACGCGTCCCCATGCACGCGCCTTTTTCACGAACCTGGACACGGATATGCCTCTTACCCGGAAGATCTGGCTCATATTCAGAAACAATATGAAGAAGATTCTCACGCTGAAGAGCTGTCGCGGCCATCCAGGCGAACCGGGATGCTGACAGGACCATAATGGATCTGCCGGTCGGTAGATCACGGTGCGGGTCGATCTCAGTGTCTTGATATGAGCAGGGGAAAATTGAGCGAGAGATAGAGGTCAATCTCCGACGATAAAGGGCTTGAGAATACTTCCTGCGGCGTACCCGTGCCGGCAATCTTACCTTGCGAATAGAGCACAATCTTGTCGCCTATGGAGTAAGCCTCAAGCATATCATGGCTCACGAGGATGATTGGGACGTTGAACTGCCGCTGAACATCTCTTAAGAGCTCCCGCATTTCTATGCGCAGAGGATTATCGAGGGCTGAAAACGGCTCATCGAGGAGCAGCACCTCAGGGCGTCCGATAAGCGCCCGGGCGAGGGTCACCCGCTGCTTTTCCCCGCCGGATATCTGGCCGGGGTGCTTGTTCTCCAATCCCTCGAGGTAGAGGAGCCTGATCATCTGCCTTATTCTGTCCTGTTTCTCTGCCTTCGGACACTTCTTGAGCCCATACCCGATGTTCTCCCAAACCGTCATGTGAGGGAAAAGGACGCGGTCCTGGAAGACGTACCCTACGGACCGTTTTTGCGGCGGGAGATTAATGCCCAAAGCGCGGTCAAAGAGCACCTTATCGCCGAAACATATCCTGCCCTCATCGGGATCGGCTAGGCCTGCTATGAGCTGCAATGTCATTGACTTACCCGACCCGGAGTGACCAAAAAGCACCACAAGTTCATTTTCCATGTCCCAGGCCACATTGAGAGAAAATCCCGAGACCTTCTTTTGTAACTGTACATTGAGCCCCATCAGAGAATCCTCTTGCTGAGCTTGTTGGCCGTGTAGAGAAAGAACCCCGAGAGCGCTGTAAAGAATATAACGAGGATATTTGCCTGCGACCAGGCCCCGCTGTTTGCGAGCGAGTATATGGTGAGCGGCATGGTGTTCGTCTTGCCGGGGATGTTTCCCGCCACCATGAGGGTAGCCCCGAATTCGCCGAGGGCTCGCGCAAATGCCAATACCGTACCGGCAATCAGCCCTTTTTTTGCGATGGGCAGGATCACTTTGAGGGCCGTCACTAGCTCAGAGTGGCCGAGCGTGTATGAGGCGCTGATCAGGTTTTTATCGATCGACTCGAAGGCCGCCCGGGTTATTTTGACCATAAGCGGAAGGGAGACGATAAAGGAAGCGAGGGCCGCGCCATACCACGTGAACATGATGCTCCATCCTGTCCATTGATAGATGGGATGCCCGATGAGACCGTTTCTTCCGAAAAGAATAATAAGATAATAACCGGTGACGGTGGGCGGCAACACAAGGGGGAGGGTGAAAAGCATGTCGACAAGCTCTTTTCCCTTAAAGTCCCGACGGGCGAGGAGGTAAGCCACGCAGATGCCGATGATGATGACGAAACAGGTGGATACTATGGCGACCTGGAAGGAGAGTCGTAGTGAGAAGAATATGGGATGTTCCATGTGGCCTCTTCCGTAAACGGTCTATAAACGTTCTTACCTATCAGACAAAGAGCTTATCACAGGGATATGTTTACGTCAATATAACGAATGTTTTCGGGATAATTTGGCCGCCTGGTCCTGTACAGGCGGCCAAATTTATAAAGGAATCGGAAAAGGAGAGAAAGCCTACGTTTGTATTGCGTTATTTCGCGCTTCTGAAACCATATTTCTCGAGAATCTGCTGTCCCTCGGGGGAACAAACAAATTCGACAAATGCCCTTGCCTCTTTTTCGTGTTTCGTTTCCATGATTACGGCAATGGGATAGAGCACCCGCTCGTGGCTTGCCTCGGGTGCTATCGCTGCCACGGAAACCTCTTTGGCCCGCGCGCGGGCGTCCGTGGAAAAGACCATGGCGGCATCCACCTCGCCGCGCGCTGCGTAGTCGAGCACCTGCCGGACGTTTTCACCGAAAACAAGCCTGTTTTTAACGTCATCCCATATCTTCAAGTATCTCAGTGTCTGCTCCGCGTACATCCCGGCTGGAACCGTGGCGGGGTTTCCAATAGCGATCTTTTTTACCCGAGGGTCCTTCAAATCGGAAAAAGATTTTACGGACGCATTCGAAGCTGAGGGCGCCACCAGGGCAATGCCATTGGCAGCGAAATTGGAACGTGTTCCTGCAACAAGGAGGTTCTTCTTTTGAAGCTCATCCATTTCGCGGGCCGCAGCGGACGCGAACACGTCAACCGGCGCCCCGGCTTCTATCTGGCGGACGAGATCGCCGGAAGCTGCAAAGTTGAAAAGAACTTTTACGTTCTTTTGTTTGGCCTCAAAGGCCTTCCCGATCTCCTCAAAGGAGTTCGTCAGACTGGAGGCGGCCGAAACTGTTATCTCGTCAGCCCCTAGCGCCACTCCCTGCAGTAAGGCAAAAGAAAATAGGATGGTTAAAATGCTTGGAATTATAACGACCGCGACGCGGGCCACGCGCTTGTGCAACTCCCACCGAAGAGATTGTCTCATGGATGCCACCTCACTCTCTCATGCTTTTATACACCGGCCGTCAAAACAGATGTATGGGTCATTATATACCACAGGGAATAACGCTTGTCAAGAAGTTTTTCAGGATACAATACGGCGAAAAGCCTTGACCTATGGTTATATAGTGTAGTATATAACGATGACTGGCATGAATGATCTTATGACTTCAATTGGGAATGGTAACCTTATCTTATCGGCGGGACCCATGGCGAAGGTCGTCGCTTCGATCCTTTTCCTATTCTCCCTGATCTCGTGGACGATCATATTTAAAAAATGGAGGCAGCTCAACGAGGCGTACCGTTGGAGCGATTTGTTCCTGAAGACCATGAAGGGGAATAACCCTAGAATTGTGCCTCTTCCGGGCGAGATGGAGGACGAGAAGAACCCGTTCTCAAGCCTGTTCTCTGTGGCTCGCCAGGAGGCATTGGTGCGCGGCGGCGAAAACAAGACGATGACCGTCGAAACTATCATGGCGATACGAGGTTTGATGCAGGCCGTGGGGGCGGAACAGATTGCCCGCCTTGAAGACAGACTCACTTTTCTTGCAACTACGGCGAACACCGCCCCCTTTATCGGCTTGTTCGGGACCGTCTGGGGGATTATGGACTCATTCCGGGAGATCGGCGCCAAGGGGACAACGAGCCTTGCAGTTGTGGCGCCCGGCATAAGTCAAGCACTCATCGCCACGGCCATAGGCCTTGCCACGGCTATCCCTGCCGTGCTTGCGTACAACTATTTCATGGGGAGGGTCAAAGGCATTGCCTCGAAGATCGAGAACGGCTCCATATATCTCCTCAATTACCTGACCCGATGAAAGCGAAGAAGACAGCAGGTCCATTGTCTGATATAAACGTTGTTCCGCTTGTCGATATCATGCTCGTGCTGCTCATCATCTTCATGCTCACATCGCCTATGATGCAACACGGGCTGGGTGTTGATCTGCCCAGGACGAGTGCAAAAGCGCTTCCCCTTAAAGATGATCCCCGGGTGATCACGGTGAACAAAGAAATGAAGGTGATTCTCAATGAAAAGATACTTGATATCAAAAACCTCGGGCCGGCCCTGCAATTTGCTTTTGCCGGCAAACCCGAGAAGGAGATATTGCTCAAGGCAGACAGCTCTGTCCCCTACGGTTTCGTGGCACAATGCATGACGGCGATGAGAGAGGCCGGTGCAAACAAGATCAACCTCGTGACAAAACCTATAGATGAGTGACCGGCTTGAGTCTTGTCAGCGCGTTTCAATAAAAACTGAATATGCCTCCATAAACGTGGGAAATCCGGTAGTCTGGATGATGAGGAGCAGAGTATGCAGGATCTCCTCGTCCGTCGCCCCAGCTTCGCGCGCCTTGCCGATGTGTGTCTCGAGGGCAATCCTATGGTTACTCGCCCCTGAGATAGCAACCTTCATGAGCCATCTGGTCTTCTCGGACAGCGGGCCCGACTTTTCGTGGATTTGTCTTCCCAGGGCCTCATGGGCCCTATAAATCGCCGGAAACTCCTTTTTGAACTTTCTAAAAGCATCGTGCACATCTTTCATGGAATGTCTCCTTTTAGTCGGTTTTACAGCAAGTATAGCCCACAATTTCTTTCTGTCAATATTGTACTCTCCATGACAACCCATTTATCGTGGTTTGTCCTCACGATGAATAACGGCCATGGTGCCCTGGTTGTGCATGTTGCGGGAAAAGCACTCCACTGAAAGGTCAGCGCCAGCTACCATGTGCATGAACATGCTCTTATTTCCTACTGCAATACTTCTGCCAGGAAAGATCCTCCCGAAGGTGCCCTCCGGAATCGATTTGAAGAGCCCGGAGAGCGGATAGTCCGTGGTGCTTTCTTTTTTGTCCAGGTATTTGTACCCCGATCCCGTGGGATAATCGAGAAAACGGTGCTCACCCGTGGTTATGGTCAGGTATTGGGCCTCTCCCGGCTCGTAGTAGTACCATTCTGTGCCGTTGCGACACGGCGAATGAGACCACAGAAAGTCATGCAAACCAACGCCTTCAAGCACGATGAGGGCCATATTCCGAGTTGCAAGGCCTTGTTCCAGCGCCCCGAAAATACCGGTAATGGCTTGGATGCTGTGGCCCGGTGCATGGAGGGGGACATCGAAATTGAAGGCCGGTATTCGCGCCGGCGTCCTCATGGCGCCGGCTGTGGTCTTGAAGGCGTACCCCTCGCGGGCAAGCATGAGGTATTCCGGTACTTGTGACGCCTCCTGAGCGGATCCGTCAAAAAGACGCACTACTTCGTCTCGATGAACTATCTTCTGTATGTGAGGATGCCCTCGCAAGATCTTCATGTCCTCATCGCTTGGACCATAGAGGCCGGCGTACCGCGCCGACCAGTGCGTGCACACGGCAAGGCCGTCTAGCGCTGTTGCATCGATAAAGCCCGAAAGCGGTATCATGTCGCCCATTCCGACTACAATGGCGGAGAAACCGGATATGCTGAGAAACCGCTCAACTTCCAGAAACGCATCGGCCATCATTTTCGCCCGGTCTTCTTTGGTCATGGGTGTGTATCTGCCGGAAAAATACTGTGCCGCGTAAGTGAGAAAAACCAAACGTGGGTTATAGCGGCCAATCAGATCAAGGCCTGTATCAGTTACCCAGCGGTTGCTGCCAGGGTCCATATCACCCGGATAGGGGTGTCTCTGCAACACGCCCCCTACCATCTCGACAAGAGCCCCCGCTGCCTTGACCTCATCGCCTGTCCGAAGGTCGAAGGTATTCTGCCATCCCCTGGCATCCACAATCGCCGTACTCATTGTCGCGCTCCATTGAAGTCATCACGAATTGTGCCGGTTAGGAGTTTAATCCCATGTCCGCACGTTGGACAGAGTTTTCCTTCGCCGTTTAAGCGCTTGAGTTTGTCACCACCGCAGCCCAGGCTGAACCGCTCTATGACCACGGTCCCGCAGGCGGGACACAGGGTATCCACCCATTCGGAGCCCACAAAGTTGTGAAAATAGATGTATGGTAGCCTTTTTCGCGCAGACTTAAGCGCTGCGTCTATGGCCCGAATGTCGGGATACTTATCACCCGTCATTTCGTCTTCTGGAAGAAGACGAAATACATGCCAGGGTATCTCCCTGTCGACTTCCGAAAGAAAGTCCACTATGGTATCGATATCCCCGTCGTTTGCTCCCTCTATGATGGGCGTGGTCACCTCCACATGACGATCCCGTGCCAGTCGTCTGATATTACGGAGCACGGGTTTGGTAAAGTTGATGCCTATATAGGTCTTGTTGAAATGGAAAGAGATCCCCTTGAGGCTAATGTTAAAAAATGAGAAGATCGATGCCAGAAGCTCCGTTGATTCCACGGTCATGTAACCGTTGGTAAGACACCCCATGGGCAGACCGGAAGCCTTTGCCTCCTCCGCAAGATCCATGAGTGAAGGGATGGACACAGTAGGTTCATTGACGTTGAATACAATACTCGAACAGTTGAGCTTCTTCGCCATGTTCACCAATTCTCGGGGTGAGAGGTTATATAAGAGCTCCTGCTGAATCGCGGGATCTTCTTTTGCGACGAAGGCGTTCGAGCAGTATTTGCACCTGAAATTGCAACTTAAGGTGCCGATCGCTAGGCACCTGCTCCCAGGATACGCGTGATAGAACGGGATAGATTCGAGCCGTGATGCCCCGCAGGAGCTCCAGCGGTGAGGAAATCTCTCTTTGATGGCTCCTTCCGAGACCGCATACATCCGACAAAAGCCCGTCTTGCTTTCGTTTAGCTCACATCGTCGTTCACAGTAACTGCAATGCATGGTTTACCTCTCCGCTGATGCTATCCGCCGGTTCACAGATTCGGCATAAGGGAGCGAATCCAACGATATAACGATTACCAGGAATGTTTTCTCCTTAGAGTCATCCGGACGGACTATCTGCACCATGGTCACCGTTCAATTCATTCCCTTTTTCTGCGTCACGCTCATCTTAATCCTGTACTAGCTGTCTGGCAAAACTCACCACCGGCTGTATCGCGATCCAGTCTGTCCAATCAAGTGGACTAAAAAATCTGGCCAGCATCTCCCTTGCTTTCTCGTCCTTTTTCAGCCACCAATCTATTTGAAGCCTTATTCTTGGTCCGCTCATAAGAATCTTGTCGATGTAGCTCAGCTTACCGTAATTGAATGCGCCTCGAAGCGGATAGTATGTTACCTTCTTTCGTATATCCACGGGAAGACTGGCCCGGAACACTTTGTCTTGTCTTGGATCATTAGATGGAACTCCTGTAACAGCAAAGATTGCAAGTTTCTTTTCACATAGGATCTTCCAGTTACGCTTTACAAAACTTATATGTTTTATCCTTCCCATATACACGGGAGATCCAAAGAGAACCGTTGAATAGTGCTTCAGAAAGGGCGGGTCAAATGCCGAGATTTCGAAGATGTCAGCCCCGACTTCTTCCGCTATCCATTGGGCGTATCGTTTCGTGCTTCCATATTTTGTCCCGTACAGTACAACTATTCTCTTGAGAGATTGTTCCACTTTCTTGTCCCTTTCCTTAAGAATGATTCATTCAAAGTAGATTATCTCCACAAACTCTCCTGCCTCCAGACCGGCCCGATCTTCCGGAATCATAATATATCCATACTTCCCCATTAAATTGGATTCGCCAAGCATCTTGATCGGCCTCGCTTTGCCGTCGTGAATGTTAACTTTTCGCACCCCTCGTACTCCGAGAGAAGCAGTTGCTCTCCCTATCAGTTGCGCCTGATGTCCGGTGCGGGATGACGGGGGATAATGACCGAGCTTTTTGACAACAGCGTCAACAAACATGAAAGCAGCGACGGCGCATGATTCGGTATAACCGGGAAGAAAGATTACCGGTATCGTCTTCTCCCCATTTCGTATAAGACCTGTGCCCATATGGTTTCCAGGGTGTAGGGCCACACCATGAAAAAGTACCTCCCCCATTGACGATATCACCTGTTCCATGAGGTCTCTTTTACTCTTGGAGCTCCCGCCTATGGTGATAATGAGATCGTAATCGGTTCCGTCCATCAAAACCTCTTTGAGTTGTGTTTCGTCGTCGGGAACGATCTCGTGGAGCGTGGGGCAGCCGCCATACCGTTCAACAAGGAGACTACACATGAGTCCGTTCGTTTCGTAAACGAATCCCGGAGAAATCTGATCACCCCTTTTTACGCACTCATCACCGGTGGGTACGATCAAAACACGGGGTCTGTCGTATACTTCGACATCGCCCACCCCCAGCTTGGCAAGCATGGCAATGTCAACAGGCTTCAGCTGCAGCCCCTCTTTATTTACACAGTCACCCCTGGCTAGTCCACCACCCCGGGGCCAGATCCATTGATGTTTTGTTACTTCTTTGGAAACAAGAACACAGCCGTCCCTTTCCTTGGCGTCTTCAAGAGGGAGAAGCGCGTCGGCTCCTCCAGGCAACGCGCTCCCCGTGTGCGCCAGCACACAACAACCACTAGCGATGTGTTCATCTGTGGTTACGCGCAGCACCCTCTCGGAACCCTCCCCGCAGCCAACGGTATCAAGGGCTCGCAGAACATAACCGTCCAGAATACACTGATCATAATGCGGATAGTCCATAGGCGCAACAACATTCTTGGAGAGCACCCTGTTGTCGGCATCCTCCAGAAGCACTGTCACTACGCGTTTCAGGGGTTCCACAGTCTCAAGAAGGGACGCGATCGCCTTATCAACGTTTGGGAGCATGCTATTTTTCATATCACCCCACTCGAATTGGGATCAAAAGTTGACGCTTACTACGCCCATAATCGTCCGGCCAGGGTTGGGATATACATATTCCTGGGCAAATTGCCTATCCAGGAGATTTTCAACCGTAAGAGCAGTCTTTAGTATGGTTCTTTCCGTTAGTTTCCAATCGCGCCATATCTTTAGATCGACCGTCTGGTAGGAGTCCATACTGTAAAAAGGAAGTCTGGTATTTTCATTGTCGTAGAATTGGTTGCCCACGTATCGGTATATGAGGCTTCCACTCATGAGCCTGGGGTTCATGTATTGTATTCCCGCGTTGCCCATGAAACTGGGGGTATTGGCCACCTGGTTTCCTTGATTGGCGGGATCCTCTATGATAAGAGATTTATTCAGGGTCAGATTCATGACAGCTGAAAATTGATCCGTGATGATCTGATTTATCTGAGTTTCAAGGCCATAGATCTCCACCTTGCCTATGTTTTGGATCTTCAGAAGCGATACGCCGGGGACAGTCGGGCTGGGACTATAGACGCCTGAAAACATATTTTCGATCTTCCCGTAATATGTGGTCATGTTGAAAGAAGTGCCTGTTTTTTTCAGCTGCCCTTCCAATCCAAGATCCACCATCCAGGTCTTTTCCGGTTTCAAGTCAGGATTCGCTACACGCCACGTGGTCCCGGTGGTAGTATTTTGAAAGTACCACGTGGGGAGGCCGGGATAGAATGCCGTACCGGCAGATGATCTAATAGCGAACTGATCGTTGATCCGATATTTTGCTCCTCCCCGATAGGTAGTATAGTTACTGGAAGAGTCCTTCAGATAGTTCGGTGTTGAAGCGCTATCGTAGATATCGTGGAATTTCCAATTATCATACCGAGCACCCATCAGCAGAGAGAGCTTTTTGTCAAGGAATAAAGCTTGGTCCTGGAGGTAAAAGGCCTCTTGGTCCGTTTTATAATCGGTCCCGGAAACGGCTGCCCCAGTGGTCCACGTGTTTGTATCTGATCCAATCCTTTCTCTGCTGTAGAAGGTTCCAGCTGTTAAAATGTTGTTCTTCCCCAGGTAAAAATCGTCCTGGAGTTCCAGGGGCGTCCTCGTCACTTTCGATTCTTGCGAGTAACGCTTCCTCCAATCAAATACAAGCTTCGAACCGACTTGAGAAATGCCGTAATCGGTCTTGGCCGGTCTATCCCAATCCTGGTATCCTCCGGAAAAAGTGATCTTCATTATGTTACTAACAGGAAGTTGAAACCGGACACTTCCGAGGCCCTGTTTCCCGCTGTCCAAAGGAATCAGATTGGGCTGGCCGCCGTTGATGTTGAGAAGGGCGTAGTTATATGCAATCGTGAAGCTTGCTCCGTCCCTTCCAATCCAGCCAGCCTTTCCCGACAGATATGTACTGCTATAATCCGCGCTGTCCACCGTCGCAGTCGTGAGGGTCGAAGGACTCTTTGTATATATCCTCCGCGTATTGTCGATAGGAATATTGCTATATCCGTCCGAATAGTCGCCGGCATAGGAGAGATAATAGTGGAACTGGTTATCTCCCTGTCTAAATGCCCCACCCGTGCTGGCGTAAGGGCGCTTCGTATTGTTGCTGCCGTATCCGACGGAAAGTGTAGACCCCATATCTTTCTTACCCTGCCTCGTAATGATATTCACAACGCCGCCTGATGCGTTGGCGCCATAAAGGGCGGATGAGGGACCCATGACAACGTCGATTCTCTCTATATCATTCCTGTTAATGGTATTGGTAAACGATATCGAGGATCCAACAGGCATGCCGTCGATGAGATAGACGGTCCTCGCACTAAAATCGCCTGTTCCCCGGAGATTTACCCAGGCCGGATTCTTATTTGGCGCCTGGCCGACAAATACACCAGGTAAATCCTGAATAAGCTGACCATAGTTTGGGATGATATAGTCGGGCTGAGATTCTATGTTTTCACGATCAACCGTGTACGTGGTGAATGGAGAGTATTCTGCCGGGGCATTGGTCTTCGTAGCGGTTACGACTACTTCAGGAAGAACAATGCCCTTTTCGTGCGTCTTACTCTCCTCGGATGAAGCCGTCGGTCCTCCCGGCGAAGCGTTTGCTTTTTCCGCTGCCGATCCTGCTACGGGGGAGAACAATAGTGCAATTAACAACAGTAAGCAGAAAATCCGTGACATAGTGGTTTCCTCCTCTTGAGAATAATAGAATGTGGTGGAACAGGTGCTCGCATTCGTTGATATTCCTTTCTAATACATATCGATGGCACTATTACTTACGGAAACAGGGCCCTTTTCATCGTCTCTTCCGGTACATTTATTCCAAGGAAGAGCCGGTAGAACTTGCAGGCCTCCCCTATTATGTCTGTGTGGTGCCGTTCAGGGTAGAGACGCCACATGAGCCACTTGATGCCCAAGAGCCTCATAAATGAGGGCGGTCTATCGAACCAATTGAGAAGCATTGTCGGGGATAGATAAACCCTGCCTGTTTTGACCGCCCTGACATTCTGCCACCGCTCGTCTTTGAAGACATTCCCGTAGAAAGCAGGCTCTGTCGCTATAATTACCTCGGGATCATAGCGAAGCACTTGCTCCAACGAGACGGGCTCCCTGCCCCTCACTTTAAACCTGCCATCACTGCACCGATGGACGTTTGTTGCACCTGAAAGCGAGATAAGCTCTGCATGAATGGACGTATCACATTCCGTAAAAAGCCCGCTCATTCCTTCCGCATAATAGACGCGGGGTCGCTCGACCTGAGGGATAAGGTCTCTTGTTCGGGCCGTCTCTTTAAGTACCCGATCACCGTAATCGGCAAGGGTGCGCGCCCGTTTTTCACGTCCAAGGAGATTCCCAAGGAAGAGAAAGGCGGCAGGGTAATCGCTCGTCTTATCGATCTTCACGTACGCCACAGGGATGCCGAGTTTGGCGAGCAGTTTCTCTGATGGCACATTGAGTTCCATGTTACCCCACATTTCAGCGACTACTACATCGGGTTTTGCTTTGAGAAGGGCTTCCATGGTTATTGTAGCGCTCTGCCCGAAAAATCCCCCAACCACGGGGAGTTTTTCCACCTCAGGAGACAAATATTTCTTCTGTTCTGTTGTAAAAGGTGCGCTTATTCCTGCAAGGAGAGTGGGATCGATTGCGTAGATGAGATACATTACGATTGGCCAGTCCCCGCAGACTTTTGTGATCCTGTCTGGCACCACGACTTTTCGGCCCGCCATATCCGTTATCTCACGGGCACACGAAGCCGTATAAGAAGAACCAACAAAGAGAACAAAGAGAACAAAGAAAAATGAGGCCTTGAGACGCCGGGATGGCCGAGTGGCGAGGCGGTTATTTCTCATTGCCCCTCCATATTAGCACTCCGGTAACACTGCGTCTTTTGCACTGGACAGATTCATGTTGTTCGCGATCCCTGAAGAGAGTGGCAATGGCGGTTAAGATTCGTGATTGGTCAACTCCTCGTCCCTGCGCTTCCACGCTTCTTGCCAGGTCTAGAGCCAGCTCCTGCATGGTTTTCGTTTCCTCTATGGTAATCGGAAAAGATGTATACGAAAAGATTCTTCCCATCTGCTTAAGCGTTTTTCGAATGTTACGAATGTCTGGCCTGGGGTTGAGAGACAGGCTGAGCATCCGCCGTATCTTGTTGCAGGTGGGGTGACGTTGTATCTTACCTGTTGCTATGTAGACGCACCATTGCCTGGAACACTTCTCCATCTTTAGAATATCTTCTTCGTCCTCTACTGCTTGGGACAGGGCCGTGAGAACAATGTCGAAAGCCCCCGAGAGTGCTTCCGTGTCTGGATCAATTTCTTTCCAGGAAGCCCGGACGGTCCTTGCGACCGTTACATCGACGCGCTGAGCTTCCGCGATGAGACGCAAAAGCATCTTGTCGGATATGTCAAGTGCCGTAACCGACGCTCCAAGCAAAGCCAGGGGAAGTGCGAAGGTTCCCGGGCCGCTGCCTACGTCGAGAATATGCGTTCCTGCGACGATAATGCCTTTACGCTCTAAAAGATCGATAACCTGGTTCGTTCGTGCCACAGTCTTTTCCTCGAAGGGAAGGGTATACTCTGACGCCTTTTCGTCCCAAAAAAGACGACTGTCTACGCCGAGGCTTGTTTTATCGTTAGTCAAAGCGGCGTTATTATCTTGTTGGGTCATCTGATTCACAATTTGCATCCTCATCAATCATTTCAGCTCACAGGCTTATGCCGTCTCCAGTTTTGCTATATCCGTTTAAAGATGCGACGACGGATAACAAAACTGCACGCCGCACCGGTTGCTCCTAACGATTGTCAAATCCCGCTTAGCTGCATATACTCTCCGGAACGCAAACGCGTAAAGAACCATTAAGCTTCAGTACGTTGACTCTTGCGTCATAGAGATGGAATAGATTTTCGTCGCTAATTATGTCGCCACATGCACCATCTGCCATAATGGCGCCGTTCTTTATCATGATTGCGCGGTGGGCGACCCAGAGCGCATGCTCCGGCGAGTGGGTTGATTTGATAAAGGTGTATCCTTGCCTCGAAAGCTTCATGATCTGATCGAGGAGTCTCAACTGGTTCCCGTAATCGAGGCCGCTCGCCGGTTCGTCCATGATGAATGTCCTGGCGCCCTGGGCGAGCGCCCGGGCGATCAAGGTGAGTTGCCTCTCTCCACCGCTTATCTCCGTATAAGCTCTGTCCGCGAGGTGCGCTATGGCGAGCCTTTGGATTGCATCACCGGCCACGCTCATATCCTCCTTGGAGTATCTGAAGAAGAAAGTTTTGTGGGGTATCCTCCCCATGAGCACCACATCCATAACCGTGTAGGGAAAAGAACTTTTATGTGTCTGCGGCACGTAAGCTATTTTTCTGGCGAGAAACTTGGAGCCAAGCTGTGCAATATCCTCACCGTCAAAGAAAATTCTGCCCTCGGCCGGGCGGATAAGGCCGAGCATGATCTTGATGAGGGTGCTCTTTCCGCATCCGTTGGGCCCGAGCAACGTAAGGATCTCTCCCTCTGCGACGGTGAAGTTGATATCGTTCAGCACGTTCTTTTGGGTATAGCCGAAAGATACCCCTTGCACTTCGATCAATGGTTTTAGTTCCATCCTTTTTTGGCCTTTCTCAATATCATTGCAAAAAATGGTATGCCGATAAGTGACGTGGTGATTCCGATAGGGATCTCTACATTGAAGAGCATGCGCGAAACATCGTCCACAACAACGAGATAAAGAGCCCCGATCAAGGCGCTCGCGGGGACAAGCACCTTGTTGTTGGGACCGACGAGCATACGGGTGATATGAGGAATGATAAGCCCAACCCAGCCGATCATCCCGGCGAGCACGACTGTGAGCGCACTCATAAGCGTCGCGAAGAATATAAGGAGCATGCGAACCCATTCCACGGGAATGCCGAGCGCCCGTGCTTCCTCGTCGCCCATACTCAGCGCATTGAGATACCCGGAAAAAAGTGTTATGAGGATAATGCTCGCCACCTGTGGGATGCCTGCAGCGAGTAGTGTTTTTCTGTCAACAAGTGATAGCCCGCCCATGAGCCACTGCGTGATGGCTGGCAACTGGTTATACGGGTCAGCGATGTATTTGATGATCGAAAGAAGAGAGGTGAAAAGAGCGCCGCTGATAACACCGCCAAGAACGAGGAGCAGGACAGTATTTCCCTTATGCATCTTGGCTATGCCCACAGAGACAAGTACCGCCATGAACCCGAAAACAAAGGTTAAGCATTGCACAGCGACCCAGCTTTTAGAAAAGACCATGCCCACCGCTGCCCCGAATGAAGCGCCGGCAAGCACGCCGAGGAGCGAAGGCGAAACCAGGGGGTTCACGAACATGGCCTGGAAGGCTGCCCCTGAGACGGAAAGCGAAGCGCCGACGAGGATGGCCGCAAGGATACGAGGCAAGCGGATATCGATGAGAAGGTTTTCGAGTAAAAGAAGCCGCTCACGTTCAATGTTCCCCACACCGGATATTTTGAAAAAAAGGAAACGGCTAATATCGCCCGCCGCGAGCGGGTATTTACCAAGCGTGAGCGAGAAGCCCGCTACGCCTATAAGCAGGAGCGCAAGAAAAGGGAAAAAGGTTTTGCCGTGCTTCATGGATAGATCACCTTTCTGATTTCTTCGTCGGAAAGATCAATGCCCAAAAACAGTTTGTAGAACTTCTTTGCGGTCCCGACTATGTCGATGGGGTATTCGTTAGGGTAGAGGCAATTGGCAAACCACTTTACGCCCAGGAAGCGCATGAACGACGGAGGGCGGTCGAACCAGTTGAAGGGGGCCTTGGGGATAAGATAGACCCGCTTGTCTTTGACAGCCTTTACGGTCTGCCATCGGGGGTCTTTGAAAATGGCGTCAAAAAAGGTGTCTTCCTGCACCACAATCAGATCCGGATTGTACGCGATTACCTGTTCGAGATTTACTTTCTCCATGCCCATCTGGTCCTTTATGTCGCACCGGTGTACGTTTACCCCGCCGGCGAGGTTTATTAGTTCGCCGTGCCACGATGTATCGCATTCGGTACTCAGACCATCAGGGCCTTCGGCGTAATAGACCCTCACTCTCTTTGAAGCGGGTATAGACCCGATTTTTTTTTGCACGTCGGTCAACGCATCTCTTCCATACTTGCTCAAGACCATTGCCCTGTCTTCCTTTCCCAGAAGCCTTCCAACGAAAATAAAAGCTTTTTCGTAATCCTTGAGGCTATCAACCTGAACGTGAAATTTAGGGATGGGGAATTTCTTCATCATCTCTTCTTCCATCATGCTCTTTCCCATGGACCCCTTTTGCCTCCACATGATGATCACATCAGGGTCTGCCTTTAAGATCAGCTCAGGATTTGCGGTCTGGCCCTGGCCGAAAAAGCCGCCTATGACCGGCTTGGTCGTGACGCTTTTTCGGAGAAACCGCCTTTCCTGTTCCTTAAGGGGAAAATTGAGGCCCACGAGTACGTCCGGATCCATGGCGTAGAGCATATATGTCGAAGGGGGCGAAGTAGCATATACTTTTATTACTCTGTCAGGAACGGTTATCTTACAACCATCCATATCGACCACTTCCCGTGCCCTGGCGCAGGGTGCGGCAGCGACAATGCACAAGACCGTTAAGAAGATAAGGGCCCATTTACGAGATAATGCATGCAACCTTGTGGCACCCCCGTTTCTTATTCGCCCCACGATACGATGCTCTTTGCCGGGTATGAGCTTCTGCTCCCGGCGGCATTCATATGTCAAAAAATGCACCGACGCCACGTACGCCCCCTCATTGCTGATATATCACCTGCCTTATGTCCTGTTCAGAAAGACTCGTCCCGAGAAAGAGCCGATAGAAGTCACGGGCCTCTTTGACGATGTCGATCCGGTAGTCATTCGGATAGAGACAATTCATTAACCATTTAAGACCAAGGATACGCATGAACGACGGAGGGCGGTCGAACCAGTTAAAGGGGTGTCTGGGGATGAGATAGACGCGCCCTTCCTTCACCGCCTTGATATTCTGCCATACCGGGCTCTTTTCCCTGACGACCTTATCGTAGAAAACCTTTTCCTGCGCTACGATGACATCGGGGTTATAAAGCATGATCTGCTCCATTGAGACCTTCTCAAACCCCACGTGACTCGATGTGTGGCAGCGATGGACATTCCTGTCGCCTGCGAGCTGGAGCAGTTCCACATGGATCGAGTCATTGCATTCCGTGCTGAGGCCGTCCACACCTTCAGCGTAGTAGACCGTAGGTCTTTTTTCGGCGGGGATCTTGCTTACCGTGTTCTTCACATCATCGAGTGTTTTTCGGAAATAGCCGCTTAACTGTTTGGTCCGGTCTTCTCTCTTGAGCAGTCTACCGAGGAACAAATAGACCTCGGGGTAGTCGGAAAGACTCTCGGCCACGGCGTAGACAAAGGGTATGTTGAGCTTCTTTATCGATTCTTCCGATCTTTCGTTAATCGCGGATTTGTTTGCCGACCACATGATCAACAAATCCGGTTTTGCCTTGAGCAGTATTTCAACATTGGCGGCCTGACCCTGACCCCCGAGAGATCCGATAACCGGCAGATTGGCCACCTCTTTCGGGAAGTATTTTTTGTCCTCATCTTTTATGGAGAGATTGAGCCCCGGCAACATGGACGGGTCCACAGAGTACATGATGAAGGAGCCATAGGGCGAGGGCGCATATACCTTCCCGATAGAATCCGGTAAGGTCACCGTGCGGCCGGCCATATCGACAACCTCCCGCGCGTTCGCGGTAGACAGTGAAGTAAGAGCCGGTACAAGGAGTGCTATTATTAGTGCAATGATACCAAAGTTTCTCTGTTTCAACATTGATGCTACCTCCTCATCAGTTCAGCGTTTTCATCTCCACATTTCAATCCACAGGCCCACTTCACTTCTTGTTACGGAGCAATTCTTGATACCGGCCTGTTGCAGTGCTTTGCGGTATTCAGTTTCATGATTTCTACTTCTCTTCATAGGACCGGACCACGCTTTATTGATTTCCCTCATCTTTGCCATGACCTGCGCCTGGATTTCCGGTGAGCCCAAACCCCCTCCGATGAAAGCCCGTCCGCCCGGAGCGAGAACCCGGTATATCTCATGGAATGCCTTTGCCTTGTCCTCCCAGAAGAATACCGAGCCCCTGCTTACGACAAGATCGATAGATTGGTCATTGACGGGAATTTCATGCACATCACCGCGGAGAACGGACATCCTTGCTTTGAAGTGGGATGCGGCGATGTTTTGATTTGCGATATCGATCATTTCCTCCGAACTGTCGAGGAGCAGTATGTCAAGGTCTGTAATGCGTGCGAGGGCCAGGGAAAGATAGCCGCCGCCCGATCCCGCATCGAGACAGACGCCATTTGTGATGCCCGTTCTTTCTGCTATCTGTTGCGCGATGAAGACATAAACAGGAGCGAACGCCTCCCGAGCGATCCTGTCGAATTGTTGGACGTCCATCTTCATATTCTTATTAGTCCCATCTAATCCTCGTCGCCGAGAAGTTCTTCACGACGATCTCTCATTTTCCTTTGGATGTTAGAAAAAGCTGTAGGCAAGCTGCACCCCGACTTGAAGACCGGGGTCTCTGTATGTGCCCGTCACGTATCGGGTGGCATAGTGGGTGTTACCCAGGTTTCGTCCGTATAGCGTGATCCTTGTGTCCCTGTTTAAGAGTTTGCAATTGTACGCTACGTTGGCGTCATAGCGCTGATAGCCGCCCAGTTCATAGTATATGGTCCCTATGGGGGAAGTGCTCTGGCCGTGGGTATCCACAGTCCGCGCGCTGAAGTTGGCGTCGAAATTCTTGTATTTGTAGCTGATGACGCCGCTCGCAAAATTGTGACCCATACTCCTATTGGTGGAGAGGTCGTTGGTTGTAACGTAAGTGTACTGGATGCGGTAAATGAGGGTGCCGTACGTAGAGGACTTGAACACCTCTCCGGATGAGCCGAATTCTGCTCCCCTGGTTATTATGTTCGTTGTGGTCACATAATCGATCTCGTCTCCTGTGGACGGGTCGATAAAGGAGGATTGACCGCCGACAGTTGTACTCGTCTTCTGGTTTGCCGTGTCGTAGTAGTAAATGGTGAGCCACGGATTCAGGAAAGAGTACAGGTTTGCGAGAACTCCGCCTTCGTATCGGGACCGCTTTTCAACGGGCAGGACCGTCTTGGAAACGCTGTCCTGATATCCGGATTGATAATTCTCCGTATAGGCATATCGTCCGGTGAGCGTGAGCTTTGGGATGAGTTTGAATGCGGTGCCCACGGTGTAGGCGTATACCGGTCTCGACCATTCGTTCACCGGCCTATATGTTACAGGACTATCGTAATAGAGTTCCTTGTCCACTCTGATACCTGCGTCTACGGTCATTCTGTCATTCAACATATGGTACTCATCCTGGGCGAAGAGGCCGAACAAGTCCTCGTCGCTTCTACTTGCTGAACTTGGAGCGTTTGCGGCAGGGAAAACCTGGTCGTTCCACTGGCCTCCGGCCTTCAGAATATTGTTGTGAGAAGTGAGGACGTGTCTCAAGCTCAAGCTCTGGCTGCGGCTGTCCTGATCTGAAAAGGTCACTTTTTGACCCTTTCCGTCAGGGAAATTGGTCGTCATACTCGTAACGATGATGCCGTTGTACGCATAACTGAAGTTCGTCGTATGTGTATCGTTCCAGTGTTTGCTCAAGTTGGCGGCAAACATGTTTGAGATGAGAGGGTCTATCTTCCACTTGCTCGTGTCGAGGGTCCCGACCGGCCCGGTTCCGCCAGGCTGCAGGATTAGACCACGCTCGAATTCTCGCATGCCGCGGCTTGCGTAGTAGAGTACATCGGCTTCCAGGTCAGACCGTGTATATCCGCCCCGAAGAAGGGCGGATTCGTTGCGGCTTGCGTTGTACCAGTTCGATTTCCCGAGCGTGTTGTTGTAGGTGCCGGCTACCCGGTAATCAAAATTGCCGATTTTAGACCCCTGGTAGAGGTGCTCCTTTTCGGTATGAAAGCTTCCGTAGCTTGCCACCGTGCCGCCTTCAAGTTTTGCAGCCCGTTTGGTCTTGATAATGATGAAACCCTGATTCGAGTCGCCGGTGGTTGAGCCAAAGTTGGTGAGAGGGCCGAGCGTGAGTGCCGTGGAATCCCGCATGACTGTTACAGACTCGATGGCATCCACAGGAAGGGTCTGAAGTATGCGATCAATCTGCGAAACGTAGACACCGTCCAGGATGATCCCGAAATTGCCTGTACCCCTCATATTGGAGAACTCCATGTGCTGTCTTCCCTGAAAGGTCACTTCCATGCCGGGCAGTTGTTCTATCACATCCCAGACGGTTTCTGGGTGCAGGGCCTCGATCTGTTCGCTCGTGATGGTGTTGGTCTGAAGCTTGCTGCTTTCGGCCACCGCGTATGGGCTTGTCACCGGCTCTGCAATCTTCTTACCGGTTACTGTAATCTCTTCAAGGTTATGCGAACTCTTGGGAAGGGTCTTCTGCGGGGTCTCAGCCTCAGCTTTTTGCGCCGCTTGATCTCCCGATGTTTTTTGAGTGCTTTGTGGGTCCTTTTGTTCTGTCTTTTCCTGAGCAAACGCCATTTGAGATATGAGAAAGATCCCGAGTATGAGTACAGAAAATAATGTTCTTCTGAAAATGCATTTCATTGCCGCCTTCCTCCTTATGAAATTTTGCGAAATTAACTATGGCTATCCTTGTTCCACCAGATTACCGCCCAGGTGATTGGCTTTTCGTAATTGAGCATCCACCATCCCGCATCGTAAACCAGGTGTTTGTCCAGATACTCGTTGAGCTTCTCTGCTTCTTCAGGGGTCATATCGCCGAGCATCCATTTCATGGATTCAACAACCTGATGGCGTCTCTTGTATGCCTTGTGGTTCCTCTCGGTTATGAAATCGATATTCGCCCTCACCCCCATCTGATAGAGGAGATTGTACGTGTATATATAGTCAGGGCCGATGTTCAGCTCTCTGCCTATGGCCTCGAATACGCGCCGGTCATGGGGCCCGTCATCCACGATCGTAGAAATATAGACGCGTCTTTTTGCCATGCTGCTCAGCTTCAGGATGGCTGAACGGAGGTCATCCACCACAAGAGAACGCGAAGCGATCGCCACATCGTGGAGACCTATACCTGCTCTGCCCCAATCATCTGCCCAGCTCGCATTGATGGTCCTGATATTTGAAATTGCTGACCTGTGGCACTGCTCCCTGAGGATACGGATCATAGCCTCGGAAAAATCTACGGCTGTGATCGCCTTTACACGTTTTGCGAAAGGAATGGCGAGCGTTCCTGCCCCGCAGGCCATATCAAAGATAGTCCAGTTGCGTTTGGGATTAACTATTTTCAAGAATGCTTCGGCGTACGCAGTTTTCGCTACATGCTCGGCAAAAGAAGGCGCCCGTTTATCCCAGGATGCGGAGTCGCGGGTAGGATAAGGGCGTGTTGCTTTCTTTGCCTTCCACACTTCATTCCAATCTATGGTCTGAATATCGATCATCTATCTCCTGGTATCGCCTGCGGCGGACTTTTTTACACCTTTGGTCTCGCTTGAGAACCAAGCGGCTCATAGTAATAGCTGTTGCTCGCGCAGGGTTTACAGAGGGTATTTCCATCTTGGATAACTTCTCTCATGTCCATGATCCGCTCTCCACAGGAGGCGCATGTGACCACATGGAGCGGCTTACCCGGTAAATCTTGAGGCTTCAGATCCACGGAAACCTCCACGACATTAAAGAGGTCTTCGGCCGGCATCGTGAGATATGCGTCCGTATGAGGACTTTGCTCGATCTCTTCGCGGGTCTGCTTCTTGTTGCCGTCTTTATTCTTTACGTTCACCCGGACCGCTTTGCCGGTCTTCAGGTTTACAAAGGTAGCGGCCATCTTGCCGTAGTCGAGGATCTTCATGGTTCTTTTGCCTGGATGACATCCCGTTGTGGCAAGCAAGGCATCGGTCACACACCTGTCCGTCTCGGCAAAGACAATAAGATCTTTTCTGTCTTTTCCTTTGGGATCGTCAATGCCAATGGCTTTGAGCCCTATGATTGACATACGAGTGCCCAGGGTAATTCCGGCACAGAGGTCTCCGTGAAATTGTTTTGCTCGCTCCAGACACATTTCCAAATCCAGTTTATCCCTATCCATAGGAGCATCTCCTTTGCATTTGATTGATCTATCTCTACTCCAACTTGTACGTAACAGGCATGATAAGTTCCGCCTTCATGGGCGGCCTTGGGAAAGGCTGCACCTCCTTGATCACCGCCAGCACGTTCTTATCGAGCACCTCGTGCCCCGAGCTGACAATGATTCTCGAGTTCTCAACGCTGCCATTTTCCTTAATGAGAAAGGAGACCACAACCTTTCCCTTCCATCCCATCCTCTTTGCTATCTGAGGGTAGGTAAGATGTTTCATAATGAGATCCCTGATGTAGGCGTAATGTTCCGCGAGATATTGCTCGATGAGGAGATTTGCGTCACCCGAACCGGTGCCGTGGCCTCTTCCCGTGCCACCTCCGCTGCCTCCCTCGCCGCCCGAGCCCACGCCGAATCCGCCACCACCCGGTCCTCCCGAGCCGCCTCCGATTGAACCTGTCCCCGTGGGCGAACCGGCCGGCACGGTAGTTGCCGTCACAACATTTTCCACGGATGGCGCATCCAATGGCGCAGTTTTGGGTTGAGCGTTGTCTGCCTTATTCCTGTCGATGCTTACGGCTTGCTCGGTTAGGACTTGAGCGGCCTTCGCGGCCATTATCCTGTGAGCCACGGGCGATGGTTGCCCCTTCTTTATCTGAAAGCCCACATCCTTTATGCCGCTGCCGCCATTGCCGCCCGGCATTTCATCGCTCAAAAAGACAACCACAGGGGCATCGAGTTTTTTGTCAAACTGGCCGGCCAACACGATCGCGGCGCTTAGTACCACAAAATGGACGAGAAGCGATAGAACGAACTCTTTGCGTATTGATCCAATCTTTTTGTTCATGAATTAGCTTGATCGTTCCTTTCATCCCGGATGATATTGATCTTTCGCAAACAGGAAGCTTGAAAGAGGTGGTACGCCCCTCCTCCTTGTGCAAGGATATCGAGCATCTTGTCGACGGCGGTCACCATGGCCCCGCTCACGATATGCACATGCCTTTGGAATAGCGCATCGGGCAGGAAGCTGACCGTGGGTCCTGTGACGATCACCCGTGCGTCGGGACTCGTATAGCCGAGGAGTTCATCGATAGTTCCGTTAGCCACCGATGCACCGGTAATGATCACCGTATCGCAGCGTGGAATTATTTCTCCGGCTTTCTTCGACGGTACGTAGTATCGTATTTCATCCTTATGGAGAGACTGCCTCTTCTTTTCGATCACGTAAAGCCCGATCCCATCAATAATCTTGAGTCGCGACAGAATAGGACTAATAGCCCCCACCATGGCTATTCTTTTTACGGATTTGAGGTTGACGACATCAAGAACGTCGCGGTTGTTTGCCATAATGTATCGATTCTTGGTAAAGAAACGAGAAGAAAGGGCGTTCAATACCACGAGACGTACTGTGTTGAGAAGCGGCGAGTCATCTGATGTATTCAGTATTTCAGAAACAGATGCGCCCCGGAGGTTTCCAGGGGCGCCAAGCTGCAGAGGCATATTGCTACAACAGGGATTCTTGTGTATGTCCGAGACAGGCGTGTATGAGACGCCCCCGGACCCGCTCGAAAGCTTCACCCCTGTAAAGAATATGCCCACAACCAATCCCTCTATGACTATGTGGTTCAGGGCTTTGCCATAAAGCCTTTGAAGGATATCTGCGGTCTCATCTACAATCATGACGATTCTTCAGAAGCTATATCTCACGCCTGCGAAATAAGTTCTTCCCGGTTCCGGGTAGCCGACCGCATACTCGTAATACCGATCAAAAGCGTTATTGACGCCGGCTTCAACCATCAATCCTTCTCGTATGATGTAGGACGCTTTCATGTTGACAAGTGCAAATGCCCCTGTATTGTAGATTCCATCAGACGTTGTGCCGGTATCCGAGAGATACTCGACGCTAACTAACGTGCTTAATCCCTTGAGGGGGGTTGTGTATTTCACATAGCTAAAGATCTTGTGCACCGGAACGCTGGTCAGCCTGATATATGTGGGGCTGTACTGGTTGATAGGCGTCTCATTGTTCCTGTCAAGATACGTATAGTTGAGCCCTCCTTCGATGTCTTTTGTGACAGATACCACTCCCTCTATTTCAATACCGTATTGCTGCACCTCCCCGATATTCTGATTCTGCGTTATTTTGGGAGCGACCGTGATGGACTGAATGGCATTGGTAATGTCATTGTGAAAAACCGCGGTCTTAAACCGCACCTTTTTCAGGAACATATCCTCGTAACCAATCTCGTAGTTAACCGATTTTTCAGGCGCCAGACTGGGGTTGGGCAGTTTTGTTCCGAAACCTCCTGAAAATTTTTCTTTCATGGAAGGGAACCTTGTCTTCTTTTCGACGCTGGCATGGAGCTTGCCCGTATCGGAAACCAGATAGAAGAGCCCTGCTTGAGGGTTCCATGACGAGGTGGAGCCGACCGCATAGTCAAACCAACCACCAGGTACATTCTTGGGATCCCATTCGCGGGCACGAAGCCCCTCCGCTTTGTCGTGGCTAACCCCGATAATTGAGTAAAGACTTTTGGTGATATCAATGGTGTCTTCCATGCCCCAGGAGCTAATCAGATCATCGGATCTCTGCCAGGGTTCGGGCAAATTGTCGCTGCCAACCGTGTTACGCTCATTGTGGGTATCTCTTTTGTAATGGAAAGCTGTCTTAATGTTGTTTCTTGGAAGAAGGGTGGTACCCGCTTCGATGGAGCCGCCTATTGTCCAGTCGTCGTATAAGCTCCTTGCTCCAAAGCTTGTATCGTATACGCTGTAGTCTTTATTGGTAAACATTTCGAGCCAGTTCACTAACTGGTCATAATAGAGCCTCACCTT
>Ga0335069_10002976_pt1 | contig 25810 bp, 23 predicted proteins | sample Lox_Sample_11_FD_206714 | JGI IMG/M metagenome (GOLD analysis project Ga0335069, IMG submission 206714) | Soil microbial communities from Loxahatchee National Wildlife Refuge, Florida, United States - Lox_Sample_1.1 | ecosystem: Environmental > Terrestrial > Soil > Wetlands | place: USA... | reverse complement strand
ACCGTACCCCGTCACCCTCACCGAGATCGGCGGACTGCGCTGCGTGGATTGGCGTCCGATGCTGACCGCGCTGCTCGGCGACGTGGCGCGCGATGCGGACGCCGGCGTGCTGGCGGCGCTCCACAGCACGCGTCGTCGCGTGTATCATCACACCCTCATCCCACCGGGTGACGGTGGACTCGCGGTCGGACAACTGGCGGTAGCGGCGGCAACGCTGCGTTGAGGTCGACATGTGTCTCGGAGTTCCAGGGTTGGTGATTGAACGGCAGTACGGCGGCGGCGAGCTGGCAACGGCGACCGTCGAGTTCGCCGGCGTGCGCCGGCGCGTATGCATGGCATGCGTGCCGGAAGCGCAACCGGGCGACTACGTCATCGTGCATGCCGGCATCGCCATCAGTCGCATTGAGGCCGACGAAGCGGCGCGCGTGTTCGCTTACCTCGACGAGATCGGCGACATCGGGGCCTGGTCGCGCGGCGGCTCGGGCGCGGGTGACGGATGAAGTACGTCGACGAGTATCGTGACCCGCGGCTGACCGAACGGCTGCTGGAGGCGATTCGCCGCGTCGTCACGCGGCCGTGGACGATCATGGAGGTGTGCGGCGGGCAAACGCACACGCTGGTGCGCAGCGGGCTGGAGCGGCTCCTCCCCGATGGGCTGCGCCTGGTGCACGGACCGGGCTGTCCGGTGTGCGTCACGCCGCTCGAGCAGATCGATCGCGCCCTGGCGATCGCGGCGCAGCCCGAGGTGATCTTCTGTTCGTTCGGCGACATGTTGCGCGTGCCGGGCTCGTCGACCGACCTGCTGCGCGTGCGCGCCGCGGGCGGCGATGTGCGCACCGTGTACTCGCCGCTCGACGCGGTCCGCGTCGCGCGCGAGCATCCCGATCGTCAGGTGGTCTTCTTCGCCGTCGGCTTCGAGACCACCACACCGGCGACGGCGTTGGCGGTCAGTCAGGCGCGCCGGCTCGGGCTGTCGAACTTTTCCATGCTGGTGGCCCACGTCCTCGTGCCGCCAGCGATGGAAGCCATTCTCACCGCGCCGGCGAACCAGGTGCAGGGATTTCTCGCCGCCGGTCACGTGTGCACCGTGATGGGGTACGAGGACTACGTTGCCCTCGCTGCCCGTCACCGTGTGCCGATCGTGGTGACCGGGTTCGAGCCGGTCGATCTGGCCGAAGGCATCTTGCTGGCGGTGCGGCAGCTCGAAGCCGGAAGGTACGCGGTCGACAATCAGTACGTCCGCGCCGTACGCCGGGAGGGGAACCGGGCGGCGCAGCAGATAGTCGCCGAGGTGTACGAGATCTGCGACCGGCCGTGGCGCGGCCTCGGTGTGTTGCCGCGCAGTGGGTTGCGGTTGAGCGCGGCGTACGCCGAGTTCGATGCCGAGCGCCGCTTTGCCTGCACCGCGATCACCGCGGTGGAGTCGCCCGAGTGCCGCAGCGGCGAAGTGCTGCAGGGGCGGCTGCGTCCGGACCAGTGCGCCGCGTTCGGCCGGCGCTGCACGCCGGAGCACCCGCTCGGCGCGCCGATGGTGTCGAGCGAAGGCGCCTGCGCCGCCTACTGGAAGTACGCGCCGTCGAGACCGCAATGATTGCCTGTCCGCCGCCATATCCGCTTCCCGACAGCATCCTGCTGGCGCACGGTGAGGGGGCGCGCCTGACGCGCCGCTTGGTGCGTGAGGTCCTGCTGGCGGCGTTCGACAACGAGTTCCTGCGGCCGCTTGCCGATGCCGCGGTGCTGCGGCCGATCGACGGGCGCGTCGTCATGAGCACCGACAGCTACGTGGTCAACCCGTTGTCTTTTCCGGGTGGAGACATCGGCTGCCTGGCGGTGCATGGGACGATCAACGATCTTGCCGTCACCGGCGCCGAGCCGCTGTGCCTCAGCGTGGCGCTGATCATCGAGGAAGGATTGCCGATGGCAACCTTCGCGCGAGTGGTGGGGAGCATTCGCGACGCGGCGCGCGGCTGCGGTGTGCCGGTGGTCACCGGTGACACCAAGGTGGTGCCGCGCGGCGCCGCCGATCAGCTATTTGTGAACACCACCGGTCTCGGCCGCCTGAACCCGGCCGTCGATCTGGGCGCGCATCGGGTACGAAGTGGTGACCGCATTCTGGTGAGCGGCACGCTCGGCGATCACGGCATCGCCGTCTTGTCGGCGCGCGGCAACCTCGAGTTGGAGTCCGACCTGCGCAGCGACACCGCGCCGCTGTACGAGCTGGTGCGGGCGTTGGCCGATGCGGGCGTGGCGGTCCACTTCCTGCGCGATCCGACGCGTGGCGGAGTATCGGCGGTCCTGCACGAGCTTGCCGACGCTGCGGCGGTGCAGATCGTCGTCGAGGAAACGGCGCTACCGATCGCGGCGCCGGTGCGTGGCGCGTGCGAGCTGCTCGGTCTCGATCCGTTGTACGTGGCCAACGAAGGCAAGCTGCTGCTGGTGGTGCCGCCGGCGGCCGTCGCGGCGGCGTTGGCGTGCCTGCGTGCGCATCCGCTCGGTCGCGCCGCGGCGGTGATCGGCACGGTGGGAGCAACGGGCACGCCGGAGGTATTGGTGCGCGGAATGCTCGGCCGGCTCCGCGTGCTAGACGAGCCCAGCGGCGCCCCGCTCCCACGCATCTGCTGAGGCGCCGCTAGCCTTGCTTGGAGAATCTTCGGGTCGATAGTCGGCAGTCAATAGGCGTGGACCAACCGGCCGCAGCGTCCCGCGACGTAACGCCTGTTACGCAGAAATGGCAATCAACTATGGACTATGAACTCTCGACTGGTCCGATTTCTTCAGGATGGAGGTTAGTGCCGGTACGGCTCGACGACGGCCACTTTGACCAGGGCGCCGGCAGTCAGGGGCTCGCCGGCTTGCAGCCCGTTGGCCGCCGCCAGCATGTCGGGCTTCCAGCTCGTCTTCGATCGGTTCGCGATCTCGTCCACCGTGTCGCCGCTGCGCGCCGTGACGACGCGCAGACGGGTCTCGCGGATGCCGGCGCGCTCGGCCGGTCGCAACGGTCTGAAGCTGCGCATGACGCGATCGAACAGCGGCTGAAACGCGTCGCCGCGTTGCAGCGGGGTGACGCCGAGGAGCTGGTAGACGTGTCCGTCGTGCGCGATCCAGGCGAGGTTGAGGTCCAGCTCGCCGTCTTCGCCGCGCGCCCGCAGCCGCGTGCGCGCCGCCTTGAGGTCACCAAGCATCAGGGGCTCGGTCTGCTTGACCACCGGGGCGCCACTCGCCTTTTCGAGGGCGCGCGCGCCGACGAGCGGATCATCGCCGGCGGCGACGCCGTCGAGAACCAGCAGCGCCGTGCGGTCTGGCGCCACGCCGATGACATTGGCGCGGCTGTTTTGCGTCTGCCACTGATCGGGGAAGCGCAGCAAGAAGTCGAGGTCGGGATGCAGGAAGCTCTGGCCGTCGAACACGCCGTTGGCCGCGGGCGAGCCAACGACCAGGCCGTCGAGGTGTCCGAGGAAGGCGGCGCGGTCGGCGCTGATCGGCGGCATCGCAGCACGCTGCAGGGTGGCGGCGAAGGCTCGTGTGTTGGCGACGCGCTCCGGGGTCGAGGGGTGCGAGGCCAGGAAGTCGAAGCGGCGTTCCTTTTGCCCGATGAGCGCTTGCTCGCGTCCCATCGAGGTCAGGAAGTTGGAGATTGCCGCCGGATCCCAGCCGCTCTCCGCCGCGAGCTGCTGGCCGATGCGGTCGGCCTCGCGCTCCTGGTCGCGGTTGAACGGTGCCAGCACCAGACCCGAGGCCAGATCGCCGACGCCACCGACCAGCTCACCGAGGAGCGGGCTGGCGAGACCGGTGATCGCGGCGGTCAAATTCGTGACCACGGCGAAGGGCGCGGCGCGCGACACCTGCTGCACCGCGTGACGCGCGGCGACGTGGCCGATCTCGTGTCCGATCACCCCGGCGAGCTCGTCCTCGGAGTTGGTCAGCACCAGGAGGCCGCGGCTGACGTAGACGTAGCCACCCGGCAGCGCAAAGGCGTTGGGCTCGACCATGTCGGCGACGAAGAAGCGGTACTCCACGTCGCGCCGCGGCGAGTGCGCGGCCAGGCGCTGGCCGACCGCGGTGACGTAGGCGCTCAGCGCGGCATCGTCGACCAGGCCGACGCTGCGTTCCACCTTCTGGGCTTCCTCGGCACCGATCTGCTTCTCGCGGCTGGTGGAGACCAGCACCAACTCGGGCCTGCCGCTGACCGGGTTGATCGCGCAGCCGGCGGTGAGGGCGGCGATACCGAGCACGCCGCACACCCCGTGGAATGGCCTCCGCATGGCGGGGGAGAATCCGCCAATCGCGTCGCCGACGCAAGCGACGGGTAGTTCGAATCGCGTACGACGAGCGGGTCCATGTGGGACTGACTGCCCTTGCCGCCCAGGGTAGGCGCGCCACGGGCGTTTGCCCTAGAGGCGATGGGCTGCAGGATCGCAGCCCTGAAAGGGCGGCAACACATGAGCCCGGGGCAACGCCCCGGGTGCTCTGCGGTCGACTTGGCGTGCAAAGCCCGCTCACGCGGCAACCCTGGGCGATGGTACTCAACCCCTCTGGGTAGGAAGTCCCTTTGTGCTGTTGTGCGCGGGCCCTGTTGCCAGACTGCGCGCGGAAGGTATACGAGCCCTGTCGAGCATGGCTTCCGTCATCCACCACGTGGCGCTGACCTGTCATCCGCAGACACCGACCGACGTCGTGCGCGCTGTTGGCGCACGGGTCCCCCGGCCGGCTGATGGGCGGCTCATGCTTACATTCGCCCTGGATGCCGATGTCGCCCGACTGCGCATCCCGTCGCCGGCGCCGGCGCGTCCGGTGCACGGCCTCTGGAAGCATACGTGCTTCGAGGCGTTCGTCGCGTCGGGTACGGCGGCGGGCTATCACGAGCTCAACGTCGCGCCGTCCAGCGAGTGGATGATCTACGCCTTTGCGGCGTACCGCGAGATCGCGCCCATGCCCGACGACCTGCCTCAACCGGAGGTGACCGTGCGCCGTTCGCGCGATCGACTCGAGCTCGATGCGACGTTACGCCTCGACAGCCTGTCGGGTGCGTATGCGAACGCGCCGCTGCGGCTGGCACTGGCCGCGGTCATCGAAGACGAGCGCGGAGGCTTGTCCTACTGGGCGCTGCGGCATCCGCCGGGCAAGGCCGACTTCCACCATGCGGACGCGTTCGTCCTCGGCGTGTAGGCATGGCGACAGTGTTTCGTATCATGCATCCGGTGCAAGCGTGGTCCCGAGACCGCGTTGCAGCGCGCTCACCAGCTGGCCAACCCCGTCGACGGTCGCCGCCGTCCCGAACACGTAGTAGTCCGGGCGTTGCAGGACGACGGCGACGCCGTGGCTGCCGAACCATCGGGCGTAGCCGCCGTTGACGTCACGGATGGGCCCGTCGTTGCCGACGTGGGCGCTGATCCCGGCGATCGATGCGAAAAACCCTGACGACTCCGGGTCGAGCTGCGCGGCCGGGTCGCAGACGGGACTGATCAGCGTCCAGCCACGTCCTACGACGTCGTCGAACAGGCCGGTCGCCCCGTTGCAGCGCACGTGATCCTGCACGAAGAGCTGGCCGGCGAGCGGGTCGCCGTCGCGGAACAAGCCGGGGCCCAGCGGCGGCAGCCCCAGTGACGGGCCCGCGTTCGCTTCGCTCAGGGCGGCAATCATGTTGGCATCACGAGCCGCGGCCGCGTCGGGATCGGGGACGCAGATCACCTTGCCGAGCTCGATCGAGAAGTCGATGGCGGCGCGGACGTGCGGGAGGCGTTCGCTGCAGTACGTGTCGAGCAGTGTGTCCGAGACCTCGCCTGCGAGCACGAGGTCGAGCTTCCACGCCAGGTTGGCGGCGTCACGGATGCCCGAGCACATCCCCTGACCGGCGAACGGCGGCATCTGATGCGCCGCGTCGCCGGCGATGAGCAGGCGGCCGCGGCGCCAGTCGTCGACCCAGCGCGCCTGGAAGCGATACACTGCATGCCGTTCGAGCGTCGCGTTGTCCGGCGTCATCCCCCACGGCGCCAGCAGACGCCATGCTGTGGCTTCGCTGTTGAGATCCTCGCTACGTTCGCCGGGCAAGCACATGAACTCCCAGCGGCGCCGGCCCGGTCCGCCGGACACGATGGTCGTCGGTCGGGCGGGATCGCACAGCTGCCAATTGAGCGGCTCCCAGGCGCGTTGCTGGCGCGGCCGAATGTCGACGATGAGCCAGTCGAAGAAGAAGCCGAGATCGGTGACGCGCGAGCCGAGGTGCGTCCGGACGACGCTGTTGGCGCCGTCACATCCGACGAGGTAGCGGCCGCGGACGCGCCGGCGGCCTCCGTCGGTGGCGGTCACGGTGAGATTGACCGTGTCGGCGGCGGGGAGGATCTCGACGGCCTCCTGGCCGCGGTGCACGTCGATGCAGGGCAGCGCGCGCACCCGCGCATCGAGCAGCCGCTCGAGCTCGGGCTGCGCGAACATGTTCGATTCGGGCCAGCCGGACAGGCTGGCGCTACGGCGCCCGAAGCGTAGTAGCGTGGCGCCCGCAGCGTTGCGCCACTCGTAGGTGTACGCCGGTTCGGTGAGACCGCGCAGCTCGCCGGCCACCCCGGTGGCTTGCAGGATGCGGCCGATCTCGTGGTCGAAGTGCACGGCACGCGGCAGCGGGTAGGCGGCCGGCTGCTTCTCGAAGATGCCGACGCTCCAGCCGCGCTGCCCGAGCAGGATCGCCAGCGTCTGGCCGACCGGTCCATACCCTACGATGACGACGTCGTAGACCTCGCGCACCGCGCACCTCCTCAGCTGCCGCTGTGCATGCCGGCGATCAGCTCGGCGAGATCGTCCGGCGCCAGGAACGAGGGCGGCACCGGCGGGCCCCAGCTGTACAGGCTGCGCATCCCCTCCCACACGCGCGGCGTCCACAGCTGATCGTCGACGATGCAGTCGAGGTCGGCGTAATACTCCGTGAAGTTGCCGGCGGGGTCCTTGAGGTACCAGAAGAAGTTTGACCCGATGTGATGCCGGCCGAGGCCCCAGACGTGTCGCCCCGGGTCCTTGGCGAGCAACGCCGTAGCGGCGCGGCCGATCTCGTCGACGTCGTCGACCTGCCACGAGGTGTGATGCAGGAGCGGGACGGGTGCCGTCTGCACGAGGAGGTTGTGATGGTCCGTCGAACAGCGCAGGAACGCGGCGAGGCCGGCCACCGTGTCGCTGACCTTGAAGCCGATGCCGTCGATGAAGAAGCGCTGGCTCGCTTCGATGTCCGTCGAACCCAAGACGACGTGACCGAGCTTGCGGGGTCTGACCCGTTCGTCCCGCAGGATCGCAGCGGCGCGCGCGTTCGGCCGCCCCGGCCGGCCCGGTCCGTTGGTGGGTGCGGCCGCGATCTCGGCTGGCGTGATGCGCGGGGCGATGCGCACCACGACACGCACTGCGGTGCCGGGGTCGGTGGCGGCGAGTGCGTCGCTCCGACGTTCAACGGCGACGCCGAGCATGGTGAGGCCGGCGGCGATACGATCGAGATCGTCCGGGTCGTCGGCGCCGATCCCGAGCTCGAGCAGACGGCGATGCGGCGCCGTGACGAGGGCGAGCTGTTCACCGCCGTCGACCGTGGCGAAGCGCCGCTCGCCGGTCGGCGACAGGCCAAACTCGTCGTAGTAGGCGGCGGTCGCCGCGACATTGGGTACGCCGATGGTGACCGATGTGAGACGATGCAATGCCATGACCTTCTCCCTTGGTTCCTCGGAGGTGTCGCGAGCAGAGAGGCCCTACGAGAAATCGAGCGGCATGGCAAGCAGGGTCTGTCTGCCGACTTCGTCCACCGCGAGCGCTCCGCAGCCTGCCGATCCGTCGGGTTCGTTCGGTGAGCGCCTTGTTTCGTTGCACCGTTGGTGTACTCATCACAGGGGGACGCGACCCGGAAAAAGGGAAGGGATGGGGAAGTCGCTGACATCGACTACCAATGACCGGCATCGGCTTATAGGGGTCGAAGATCGCCAAGATCCATCCCGGCGAGTGGGCATCGGGCCGGCTTGCGCAGCGGCGTCGAATGCGAGTATAGCGAGGCGGCGAGTCCATCCATGGGTCCCTGGGACCGCCCGGATGCGTGAACAGTGGCCTCTGGAGGAAGCCTCTTTACCGACGTAACGGAGGAGACAGCGATGCAATCGATCACGATGCAGCGAAGAGCATGGGTTGCGGCGGCCTTCCTGGTAGCCCCCCTCGTCGTCGGCGGGTGCACCGCGACCCGCGGCCGGCGGGGCGCGCCGGAGCAATCCGGTTTTCTGGGGGACTATTCGCAGCTGCAGAAGAACCCGGACTACCCCGCGGCGCTGGTTTACGTCAAGCCGGGTGTGCAATGGAGCCGCTACAATTCAATACGGATCGACTCCGTTGGTCTGTGGCTGAGCGACGCGACAAGCGGTATCAGCGCCGAGGACCGGCAAAAGTTGACGGACACGTTGTTCGCGGATTTGTACACGGCGCTGGGCCAGTATTTCACGATCACCAGCGTGCCCGGTCCGAACACGTTGGTCCTGCGCGTCGCGCTGACGCAGGCGCAAGGGGCCAAAGTGGCGGTGCGTACGCTGACGACGGTCGTGCCGCAACTCAGAATGGCAGGTGCTCTGGTGGGCCTCGGCGGCGATACCGCCACCACCGTTGGCTCGGCCACGGTAGAGATGGAAGTGCTCGACTCCGTCACGGAGGAGCGCCTGGCGGCCGGCGTGGATGCGCGCGCCGGCACCAAGGTGTTGTTTGCCAAGCGGGCCTACGAGACCTGGGGCGATGTCGATGCGGCCTGCAAATACTGGTCGAATCGCATCGCCTGGCAGCTGGCGCGTCACGGCGTGCAACGCAAGCCGGGTGCCGCGATGCCTGAGGAACCCTCGGAAAGTCGCACGATCTAACCCTGAGCCTACCCCGGGCATTGGCCGCCGCGCGGTCGCGCTGAGGACTGTAGATGGCACAGGACCCTAGTCTCCCGGGGGCTGAGTTGCTGCTGGCTCGGACGGGTGATGCCGGCCTGATGCTGCGGCTGTCCGGTCCGTGGCGGCTGCACGCCAATCTGCCGTCCCCGGGCTTGGTGGCGCGCGAGTTCGAGTCGGCGCAGCCCCGTCAGGTGGCTTTCGATACGGCGGCGCTGACGGGGTGGGACAGCGGCCTGCTGACCTTTCTGCTCAACGTCATGGAGCTATGCCAGCAGCGCGCCGTGTCGGTTGACCGCGGCGGGTTGCCCACGGGCGTGCAGCGCCTGTTGGCCTTGGCGGAGGCCGTTCCGGAGCGCAAGGGTGCACGCCGCGACGAGGTGCAGGCGTCCTGGTTGGCGCGCGTTGGCACCGCCGTGCTCAACGCGCGCGGGCCCATGCTGGACGTGCTGGGGTTCGTCGGCCAGGCGACGACAGCGTTCGCGAAGCTGTTCCGCGGTCGCGCCCGCTTTCGCCGCAGCGATCTCATGCTGTTGATCCAACAAGCCGGTGCCGACGCGCTTGGCATCACCACGTTGATCAGCTTCCTGGTCGGCACCATTCTCGCCTTCGTCGGTGCCGTGCAGCTGCAGCAGTTCGGGGCGGCGATCTACGTCGCCGACCTGGTCGGCATCGCCATGGTCCGCGAGATGGGCGCCATGATGACGGCGATTGTGATCGCTGGCCGCACCGGTGCCGCGTATGCCGCGCAGCTCGGCACCATGAAGGTCAACCAGGAAGTCGACGCCTTGACTACCATGGGCATCTCGCCGCTGGAGTTTCTGGTCTTGCCGCGCATGATCGCGCTCTGCCTCATGATGCCGCTGCTGTGCTTGTACGCGGACTTCCTCGGCATCCTCGGTGGCGCGACAGTGGGTGTGGGCATGCTGCGCCTGGCGCCGCTGGTCTACTACAACCAGACCGCTGGGGCGGTGCATATCGGCGATCTGGTCGGCGGCGTCTTCAAAGCCGGAGTGTACGGCGTGTTGATCGCGATCGCCGGTTGCATGCGTGGTATGCAGTGCGGCACCAGTGCCTCGGCAGTCGGGGAGGCGGCCACCTCCGCCGTGGTGACCGGTATCGTCGCGATCATCACCGCGTGCGGCCTCTTCGCGGTGATCTTCTACGTGCTGGGGATCTGACGTGGCCGCGCCCGCTGCGTCCGCCGACCAGGAGGCCCACATCATCGTCCGCAATCTGACGATGGCCTATGGCAGCTTCGTGCTCATGCGTGACCTGGACTTCACGGTCAAGCGCGGCGACGTCTTCATCATCATGGGCGGCAGCGGCTGCGGCAAGAGCACCTTGCTGCGGCATCTCATCGGCCTCAACGAGCCGGCCAAGGGTGAGATCTGGTACGGGACGGAAAACTTTACCGCCGCTGACGTCGCGCAGCGGCAGCGCATGTTGCAGCGGTTCGGCGTGCTCTACCAGAGCGGCGCGCTGTTCAGTTCGCTGACACTGGCCGAGAACATCGGCTTGCCGATCGGGGAGTACACCGACCTGAGCGCGGCGGAGATCCGCGAGCTGGCCAGTCTGAAGCTGGCGCTCGTCGGCCTCAAGGGCTTCGAGGACTACTATCCGTCGCAGATCAGCGGCGGCATGCAAAAGCGCGCCGGACTGGCGCGCGCCATGGCCCTCGACCCCGAGGTGCTGTTCTTCGATGAGCCGTCGGCCGGCCTCGACCCCATCAGCTCGAAACTCCTCGACGACCTGATCCTCGAGCTGCGGGACAGCCTGGGCGCCACGGTGGTGATCGTGACCCACGAACTGGCCAGCATCTTCGCGATCGCGAACAACAGCGTGTTCCTCGACGTGGAGACACGCACGATGACCGCCACCGGCAATCCGAAAGACCTGCTGCATTCCGACAACGCCAACGTGCGCCGCTTCCTCACCCGGGGAGAGGAAGATGGCGCATCCGGGAGGCCCCATGGGTAAGAAAGCGAGTCCGGCGGTGATCGGTGGCTTCGTAGTCGGTGCTACCGTCCTGGCGGTGATCGGTGTGCTGGTGTTCGGCTCCGGCCGCCTGTTCAAGCACACGGAGCAATTCGTGTGCTTCTTTCCGGGATCGGTCGACGGCCTGAATGTGGGGGCGCCGGTGAGGCTGAAGGGCGTGGAGATTGGCTCGGTCACTGACATCCGCCTGCGCATGACGGAGCAGCAAATGCTGACTAAAGAGCAAGTCGCGAAAGGGATGCGCATCCCGGTCACGATCGAGATTGACTGGGACAGGGTGGCGGCCCAGGGCGGCCGCCACCGGCCCGTCAAGGAGCTGATCGACGCCGGGTTGCGCGCGCAGCTCAATGCCCAGAGCCTGGTCACCGGGCTCCTGTTCGTGCAGATGGATTTCTACCCCGAGATGCCACCCGCCTTCACCCTCCCGCCTGATTCCAGGGAGAAAGAGATCCCGACGATTCCGACGACGATGGAGCGCGTGCAGTCCGCCGCGACGGAGATCATCCACAAGCTCGACGAGATCCACTTCGAGAACCTGGTCAAGTCGGTGACCGAGATCGTCGAGAACGTCAAGAACATCCTGGGTGCTCCCGAGTTGAAGCAGACGATCGAGCGCTTGCCGGTCACCGTCGCCAACGTGAATCAAGCGGTCACCGATCTGCGCGAACTGACCGGGAAGCTCGACGGCAAGACCGGGCCCCTGATGGACAGCCTGAAGGGCACCTCGGACAAGACCGGCGCGGCGCTCGAGCAAGCGCGCGCGACGCTGGAAAGCGTGCAGGCCTTCGTCAACCCGAACTCCCAGCTGGCGACCCAGCTGGCCATGTCGATGCAGGAGCTGTCGGGCGCCGCCCGCTCGATTCGCTTGCTCGCCGACTACCTGGAGCGCAATCCAAGCGCCGTTGTGCGGGGAAGGGACGTGCCGGAGAAATGAGGACGACGACCACGATGAACCGAACCAGCACCCTCGCGCTCTTCACACTCTGCTTCGTTGCCGCCGGCTGCTCGGTGCTCGCCCCGCTGCGCGATCGCTCGCGGTTCTTCACGCTCACCCCGCTGCCCGCACGCGACGCGGCGAGCGGCGCCGACGCGATCACCTACGGGCTCGGGCCCATCAAGCTGGCGCCGTACCTCGATCGCGACGCCATCGCCACCCGCGTCTCGCCCACCGAGGTGACCTACTCGGCGACCGACCGCTGGGCCGAGCCGCTGCAGGCCAACATCACCCGCGTGCTGTTGCAGAACCTCTTCGTGTTGCTCGACACCGATCGCATCGCCGTCTATCCGTGGCCCGGCGCCTTCACCGCGGACTACCAGGTGCGGATCTCGGTACTGCGTTTCGAGAGCGACACCAAGGGCGAAGCGCATCTGGACGCGCAATGGGAGATCCAGGACGGGCGTAACGGCGGCTACGTCACGACACGGACCTCGACGTTCACGCACCCGGCGACTGCCGCGACGACAGCCGCTGCGGTCAACGCCATGAGCTTGACCTTGGAGGATCTCGGTCGCGACATCGCTGCTGCTCTGGCACAGGCGCGCGGCTCTCGTGAGACCCACTAAGCCGGCCCAGCCCGACGGATTCCAGGCACGGCTGCGGCTCCATTCCGCCGCACCCCGCTGCCATCCGCTGCCATCCGGCTTGACAGGCAGGCTGCCGAGGCCGTACGAGAGTCCAGGCTCCGAGGAAACAACCAGTGCGGCGTCGACCGATAGAGAGTCCGCAGGCGCGCGAGTTTCGGGGGCACGGCTTCACGATCGCGCGCGGCTTCTTTTCGAAGCAGGAGGTGGCCACCCTGCGGGAAGAGGCCGAGCGGCGCACGGCGGAAGAGGACACCGCCGATGTGCTGACCGACGACGCCCTCATCTTCGCGCACAACCTGTTCAAGCACAGCGAGGTGTATCAGCGGTTCCTCTCGCAGAAGCGGATCATCGACTTTCTCACGCCGATTGCCGGTGGCGATCTGTGGGTACGATGGGATCAGGCGGTGACCAAGCGGCCCGGCGCGGGTCTGTTCCGCTGGCATCAGGACAACGGCTATAGCGGTGTGCGCAGCGCACACCTGCAGCTCTGGGTAGCGCTGACGGAGACGCGCAATGAGAACGGCGCGCTGTGGCTGGTCCCCGGCAGTCACCGGCGCGGGCTCTTGCCGCATGCGCGCGTGCACGGCGCGCAACTGGAGGTGCAGGCCGAGGTCGGCGAATCGATCTGCATCGACGCGGCGGCGGGGGACCTCATTCTGTTCTCCTCACTCCTCCTGCATCGCACCGGACCCAATGAGACCGATACGACGCGGGTGGTCTACGTGGCCGAATACCTGCCGTGCAGGGACTACGACTACGATCTGCAGCCGCCGTACTTCATCGTGTCCAGCCACGGCGTCAGTCAGCCGCGCTTCGTGGACCGACAGCCCGGGGCGCGCAGCGTCAGGAACCAGCTGCGCTATTGGCGCCCGCGCGCCGAGTACTTGGTGTCCGAGCTCAAGCGCCCATTGCGCGCGCTGCGCGACGCCGTCCGAGCCGAACTCTGACCCGAGAGCCGAGTTGGGAGTCGACGGTCCGAGGGGCGAGAGCCCCCGCGAGCTGGGTGGTGTGACATCGGGTGCTCCCGTCGCGGTGGTTGGCAACGGCGGGATTTCAGGGCAAGAAGGCAAGGTGACCGCGCTGGGCATCTCTGCTCTGGAAGGCGTCCGCGCCGCCCTGTCCGATCTGCCGGCGCCGGTGGTGATCTTCAACAAGTCACACTCCGGCAGCCGCCTGCTGGCCCAACTCGTCGAAACCTCCGGCTACTTCCTCGGCAACGATCAGAACGAATCGTGCGACGCGCTGAACGTCCTCAAGCTGGTGCGCTACGTCGTCGAGCGGTACTACCCGGACTACACCCGCCTGTGGCACGGGGAGGGTTCGCGCGACCTCGTGCTCGCGGCCTTGATACGTGACGTCTTCCACGATCATCTGGCCGGCTTCCACGGCCAGCACTGGGGCTGGAAGTTGTGCGAGACGACGTACATTCTGCCGCTCATCGACTATCTGTTTCCCCGCGCTCGCTATCTCCACATCATCCGTGACGGGCGTGACGTGGCGTTCAGCAATCACGTGGCGCCGGTGCACGCCTATTGGCAGAAGGTCTATACCGACGCGCCACAGCTCCGGCGCTGGCGCGGTCTCTGGTACGGCTGGCTGGCGCGCATCGGCTACGGTCTCGACCCGCTGCTCTACAACGCCCAGCACTGGGTCAACAGCGTCACCCTCGGCTGCCGTTTCGGCGCCATGCTCAGGGAACGGTATCTGGAAGTCCGCTACGAAGACCTGTGTCGCGACTTCGCGCCGCAGGCGCGACGGGTCCTCGCGTTCATCGATGCGCCCGATGTGGAGGCCGCCGTCGCCGCGGTGCAACCGACGGTGCACACCGGGCCGGTCGGGAAACATCGGCGGCACAGCCGTTTCCAGGTGTGGCGGGTACAGCGCTACGCCAAGCCGCTGTTGATCGCCTTGGGCTACCTCAACGCCGGCCAATAGCTTTGCCCATGCACACCGCGGTGTTCGCTGCGTTCGATCGGCTGTGCACGGCCCACCGCGCCGGCGGCGTGGTGCTGGAGATCGGTGCCACGCTCTCCTCCGACACCTTGCTCAACCTGCCGGCGCTGGCCGGTGCGCGGGAGCGCATCGGCGTAAACCTGTCGGGCGGCGGTGCGCGGGACGGCTTTCGCATCCTGCAGGCCAACGCCAACGACCTGCGCGTGTTTCCGGACATGTCCTTCGACACCGTGCTCAGCAACGCCACGTTGGAGCACGACGCGAGGTTCTGGCTGACCGTCGCCGAGATTCGTCGCGTGCTGAAACCAGGCGGCCTCTGCGTCATCGGCGTCCCTGGCTATCGCGAGCACGCGGCGTGGACGCGGCGGATGACGGTGCGCGCCAGTCGGGTGTGGCGGCGACCGCTGCCGGGGGCACGTCGGCTCGAGGCGTTGGCCGCTGCCACGCCGACGTTGCTGGTGCACAACTACCCCGGCGACTTCTACCGCTTCTCCGAGCAAGCGATGCGTCAAGTCCTGCTCGAGGGGCTGGCGGTGCTCGATGTCGTTAGCCTTCTCAGCCCGCCGCGCCTGGTCGGCGTGGCACGCAGGGCGCCGGATGCCGCGCCGGCACTGGAGCCGGGCGAGACATCTGGTGGGAATCCGCCTATGAACCGGCGGCGGACAACCCTGTAGCGGCGGGATGACGGAAGCGTCGATCGATGCAACAGCTGATCCAGTCCAATCGGGAGAGACGGATGAGACCACGCGCAACAGTTGGAAGAACCATGGCGGAATCGATGCCCGCCTTTGAGCCGTATCCGCAGCCGCGAGCCGGCGCACCGCACGTGGTGCTGATCGTGCTCGATGACCTCGGCTTCGCACAGCTCGGCTGTTTCGGCTCGGACATCGAGACGCCCGCGATCGACGGCGTCGCCGCCGCCGGCTTGCGGTTCAACCGCTTTCACGTCACTGCGTTGTGCTCGCCGACGCGTGCCTGTCTGCTCACCGGGCGCAATCACCACGCCGTGGGCATGGGATTCCTCACCGACATTCCCATCGGGCTGCCCGGCTACAACGCGCGCATCCCACGCAGCGCCGGAACGCTGCCGCGCCTGTTGCGCGACAGCGGCTACAGCACCTTCGCCGTAGGCAAATGGCACCTGGCGCCGCGCTGGGAGCAATCGGCGTCGGGGCCGTTCGAGCGCTGGCCGCTCGGCCTCGGCTTCGAGCGCTACTACGGCTTCCTCAACGGCGACACCAACCAGTGGACACCCGAGCTGGTGCGTGACAACGGCTTCGTCGATCCGCCGCGCCCACCGGAGGCCGGCTACCATCTTTCCGAGGACCTGGCCGATACGGCGATCCGCATGATTCAGGACCAACAGCAAGCGACGCCGCTGAAGCCGTTCTTCCTCTACTTCGCTCCCGGCGCGACGCACGCGCCGCACCACGCGCCGCGCGCCTGGATCGACCGCTACCGCGGCCGCTTCGACGACGGGTGGGAGGCCTGGCGCGGGCGCGCCTTCGCCAAGCAGGTGGAGACGGGGATCGTGCCGGCCGGGACGACGCTCACCGAACGGCCGCCGTGGATTCCGGTGTGGGCCGAGCTGCCGGCCGAACAGCGCCGCCTCTTCGCCCGCGGCATGGAGGCCTTCGCCGGCTTCCTGTCGCACACCGACGCGCAGATCGGGCGGCTGCTCGCGTTCCTTCAGACCCTCGGCGTGCTCGACGACACACTCGTGCTGGTGCTCTCCGACAACGGCGCCAGCGCCGAGGGCGGGCCGATCGGCTCGTTCAACGAGCATCGCTTCGTCCACGACCGGCTCGACGATCTCGACGACACGCTGGGGCGCCTCGACGACCTCGGCGGCTTTCGCGCATACAATCACTACGCCTGGGGCTGGGCCTGGGCGGGCAACGCGCCGCTGCGGCTGTGGAAGCGCTATACCTGGCTCGGCGGCGTGCGCACGCCGCTGATCGCGCGCTGGCCGCGCCGCTTCACCAGCGGCGGCGACATCCGCTCGCAGTTCTGCCATGCGGTCGACGTGATGCCCACGATCCTCGACGCGGCGTCCGTCGAGGTGCCGGAAGTGCTCGACGGCATCTCGCAACAGCCGCTCGACGGCGCGTCGCTGCTGCCGGCGTGTACAGACCCGGAGGCACCGGCCGCGCGGCGTACGCAGTACTTCGAGATGCTCGGCAGTCGGGCGATCTACCATGATGGCTGGAAAGCCACCACCGACCACGTCGGTCCGCAGCTCAGCATCGAGGTCGAGCGGGTTCCCGGCAGCCACGACCTCGACAGCGACCACTGGGCGCTGTTCGACCTGGGCAGCGACTTCGCCGAGGCGCACGACATCGGGGCGCAGCACCCCGAGCGCCTGCGGGCGATGGTCGAGCGCTGGTGGATGGAAGCCGGCCGCAACAACGTGCTGCCGGTGACCGACTCGTTTCTCGGTCGCGTGACCGCCTTGGAGCCGTCACCGTGGGGACCGCGCTGGCGGGCGGTGTTGCGCCCGGGCGGCGGTCCGGTGTCGGAAGACGCGCTGCCGCCGCTCGGCGGCGGCTTTCGCATGCTCGCGGATGTCCGAGTCGATGCCCTTGGCGCGGGTGTCGTCTGTGCGCTCGGTGATTGGAGCAACGGCTGGGCGTGGTACCTGCTGGAGGGCAAGCCGGTGCTCACCTTCAACATCATGGGCGAGGTGTTCCGCTACGCCGGCGCCGAGCCGCTCAACGCGGGCCGCCACGCGATCGGCGCGGAGTACGATTGGGCGGGGAAAAGCAGCGTGATGCGGCTGGCGGTCGACGGCAAGCTCGTGGCTGAAGGGCCGCTGCCGCGACGGATGCCGTTACGTTGGCAGATTGGCGGCGCCGGTCTCCTCGTCGGTCGCGACCGCGGCTTTCCGGTCTGCGACGACTATCAGCCGCCGTTCCCGTTCACCGGCACGGTCGCACGTCTCGTGATCGAGGTCCCCGCGCTGGTACCGCGCGATGCCGTGCAGGAGACGGCGGCCGCGCTGCACCGAGAGTGAGACGATCCAGCTGCTTTACCACGACCGCCTGGCGTAGTCGCGCGGCGACATTCCGGTCCAGCGCTTGAACGCCCGCGAGAAGGCGCTGATGTCGGCGAAGCCGAGAACGAAGGCGATCTCGGTCACCGGCAGGCGGCCTTCCTGGATGTAGCTGCGCGCCAAGCTGACGCGTGCCTCGTTGAGTATCTCTTTGAAGGACGTCCCTTCCGCGGCGAGCCGGCGCTGCAGGTTGCGCGGGCTCATGGCCAGCGTGCGCGCGATCACCTGCTTGCTCGGCTCACCGTTCGGCAAGGCTTCGATGAGCGCCTGCTCGACGCGGCTCGACAGGCCTACGTCCTTCACCCGCGAGAGATAGCGGACGACCACTGCGTCGTTCTGTCTGGCGAGCTCGGCGTTGCCGGCCGGCAGCCGGCGCTCCAGGTCGGCGCGGGCGTACTCGAGAAAATTCGTCGGCTGCGAGAACGACACCGGCGCACGGAAGACGCGGCGAAAGGGCGCGGGGTCCGGCGGCTCAGGACGTTGCAGCGAGACCGCCAGCGGGTTGAAGTCGCGGTTGGCGTGCAGCACGCGGGCTTGCCGCACGGTGACGGCAGCAAACGCGTCGACGGCCTCGAACGGAACCACACCGGGCCTACTCGACACGTCGATGACGAAGCGGCAGCGTTCGCCGATCTCCTCGAGACTCAGCTGAACGACGTCGCCGATGAGCCGCCGGTAGCGGATGATGCGCTCGACCGCCTCCTTGAACGTCGTGCTCGCCAGCACCGCGTAGCCGAGCGCGTGAAAGGTCGTCTGCATGGGAAAGCGCGCGACCGTGAGCCCGAAGCACGGGTCGCCGGTCGCCTCGACGGCGAGACCCCACAGGCGCGTGAGCGCCGCGCGTGGCACCCGCGCGTCCGGTTCCTGTAGCGCGGTGGGATCAATGTCGGCATTCCGGGCGATCCCTTGCCCATCGAGACCCTGGGCGTCGAGGGCGCGAATGATCGTGGCGCTCCAACTGGCGATGGTAGACTGGGAATCGTGCGTCATTCTGGACATCGATGAGCGAGAATGTCTCGTCCGGCAAAGAAGTTGACCCGATCGGCAAAGCACCGCGATGTGATCTTCCGTATATTACGAAGCACCACGACGGCGGTCCAGCAGGAGGAGACATGAGCACACCGATCATCAAGGTCAGCGATCTGGCGTTTCCCCGCTTTCGGGCGCCTGATCTCGATGCGATGGAGGCGTTTCTCGAGGCCTTCGGTATGCAGCGTTCAGCACGGACGGAGGACGCGCTCTACATGCGCGGCACAGACCCTCACCACCATGTGCATGTCACCCACCGCGGCGAGCCCGCGTTTCTCGGCTTCGCCTTCCAGGCCGCCGGCCGCGACGATCTGAGCAGGCTCGCCCGCGCTAGCGGCGGCCGCGTGGAGGACCTCAATGAGCCCGGCGGCGGTGAGGTCGTGCACTTGAAGGACCCGGACGGCCGCCTGATCGATGTGGTGCACGGCATCGCGCCACTCGATCCGCAGCCGTTGCGCATCCATCCACCCCTCAACACCGGCGCCGATCGGGCGCGCATCGGCATCCTGCAGCGCGTGCACCCTGGCCCAGCGCAGGTGAAGCGTTGCGGCCACGCCGCCATCAAGAGCACCGATCTGACAGCCCTCTCGCGCTGGTACCAGCAGACCCTCGGGCTGCTGGTGTCGGACGACATCTACATGGAGGCGCCGGACAAGCCGATCGGCCGCTTCCTGCGCTGCGACCGTGGTGCCGAGCCGGCGGACCATCACACCCTGCTGCTGCTCGAGACGCCGGAGGTGAAGCTCGGGCACGTCGCCTGGGAGGTCGCCGACTTCGATGATCTGATGGTGGGACACGATCATCTCCTCGCCAACGGCCACGGCGGCCGGCCCTATTGGGGCATTGGGCGACACATCCTCGGCGGCCAGGTCTTCGACTACTGGAAGGACCCGCTCGGCTTTACCGTCGAGCACTGGACCGACAGTGACCTCTTGCGTGCCCACACCCCGGCCGGCTCGCACCATATCCTCAACGCGATGAATCAGTGGGGACCGATGCCGCCGCCGGATCTGGACTTCTGACCTGGTTCCCCCTCCTTGCCAAGGAGGGGGTCAGGGGGAGGTTGATGCTGTACCGACCCAATTTCCCCTAGCTAGCCCCTCCTTCGTAGGGAGGGGGAAACCCTCAGAAGGAGTCTCGTCAGAGCCAACGCACGGAGAAACGACACTATGGATCTCGGGATCAAGAATCGAACGGCAATCGTCTGCGCGTCGAGCAAAGGGCTGGGCAAGGCCTGTGCGCTGGCGCTGGCACGCGAAGGGGTACACCTCACGATCAATGCGCGCGACGCGCAGCGTCTCGAGGAGACGGCGGCGGAGATCCGCGCGGCCAGCGGCGTGCGCGTCGAGGCGGTGGTGGGCGACATCACCTTGGAAGCGACACGGAACGCCCTCGTCGCCGCCTGCCCCGAGCCGGACATCTTGATCAACAACAACGGTGGCCCGCTGCCGGGGCGCTTTCAGGATTGGGACCGGGACGTCTGGATCGCGGCGCTCGACGCCAACATGCTGGCGCCCATCCTGATGATTCGTGCCGTCGTCGACGGCATGGTGGCGCGCCGCTTCGGGCGCATCGTGAACATCACCTCGGCGATGGTGAAGGCGCCGCTCGCGCCGATGGGTCTGTCGGCGGGGGCGCGCACCGGCCTGATGTCGTTCTGCAAGGGTCTCTCCCGTGAGGTTGCGCACGCCAACGTCACGATCAACAATCTCCTCCCCGAACGCATCGACACCGACCGGCAGCGCTTCATGGCGCAGGTGTCGGCGAGCCTGAACGGTCACTCGGTGGACGAAGCCTACGAGCAGATCCGCGCCTCGATCGCGGCGCGACGACTCGGCCGTCCGGAAGAGCTCGGCGACGCCTGCGCCTTCCTGTGCTCCGCGCAGGCCGGCTTCATCTCTGGCCAGAATCTGCAGCTCGACGGCGGGACGTATCCGGGAATCATTTGAAGAAGGGTGTTAGGTTCTAGGTGTTGGGTGTGAGCTGTTAGGTGTTGGAAGACGCACACCCCACCCCGACAGGCGAGATGATGAGCAAGGATATCGACACTGCAGTGCTCGTGGTCGGCGGTGGGCCGACGGGATTGACGGCGGGAATTCTGCTCTCGCGGCTCGGCATCGCGCATCGCATCATCGAACGTCGCACCGGGCCGCAGCGCGCTCCAGCCGCGCACGCGGTGAACGCACGCAGCTTCGAGATCTGGCGGCAGGCCGGCGTCGACATGGCCGCCATCCTCTCCGCTGCAAAGGATCCGAAGGACGCGGGCGCGGTGTACTGGGTGACGCGGTTGGGCGGAGAGGTGCTCGGCCGGCTGCCGTACGAACGGCAAGGTGAAGAGGTGTTGGCCTGCACGCCGACGCCGCTGCGCAATCTCTCGCAGCATCGTCTCGAGCCGTTGCTGGCGCAGGCACTGCCGAACGGGACTGACGCGACCCTCTTCTATCACCACCAGTGGGAGTCGTCCCAACAAGACGGCGCTGCGGTGCGGACGCGCGTTCGCGACCTGGCGACCGGCGAAGCCTACGACGTGTGCAGCCGCTATGTGATCGCCGCCGACGGTGCCGGAAGCCCGGTGCGCAAGTCGCTCGGCATTCAGCCGATCGGGCCCGATCGCATCCAGGGCTTCATCATGATTCACTTCGAGGCCAATCTCCGGTCGATCGTCCGCGAGTGCCCGGGCGTGCTCTACTGGGTCGCGGATCCGTCCTGCGCCGGAACCTTTGTCGCCCACGACATCGATCGTGAGTGGGTGTTCATGCAGGCTTGGGACCCGGACCACGAATCGATCGAACGCTACGACGCCGCACATTGTGAAGCCATTGTGCGCAAGGCGATCGCGCGCGACGACGTGCGCCTGACGATTCGCACGGTGGCGCCGTGGATGATGACGGCTCAGATCGCCGAGCGCTATCGTGACGGACGCGTCCTCCTCGCCGGCGATGCGGCGCACCGCTTTCCACCCACCGGTGGCCTCGGCCTGAACACCGGTGTCCAGGATGCTCACAACCTGGTCTGGAAGATCGCGGCGGTGGAGAAGGGCTGGGCCGATGGTCGGTTGCTGGACACCTACGAGCAAGAGCGCCGGCCGATCGCGCACTACAATGCCGAGCAAAGCTTGCGCAACGCCGCGCGCCTGCTCGAGGTGCCACAGGCGATGGGCACCAACGCGGAGCCCGATCTGGCGCGGCAAAGTTTCGCAGAGATGCTCGCCGACCCGGCGCGGCGTTCCGAGGTGCGCGCCGCCATCGACAATCAGGCGGAGCATTTCGACATGCTGGGGTTGCAGCTCGGCTACGCCTACGACGCTGGCGCGCTCATCCCCGACGGAACGTCACGACCGGCCGCCGCGAATCCCGTCCGCGAGTTCGTGCCCAGCAGCCGCGCCGGATCGCGCCTGGCGCACGGCTGGGTGGAGCGCGACGGTCGTCGCATCTCGACGCTCGATTTGATCGAGGCAGACACCTTCACGCTGCTGACCGGCCCGCTGGGAGCAGCCTGGGTCGCAGCGGCGGCAGATGGTCTCGGCGTGCCGATTCAGGTGTGGCGGATGGGCCATGACGTCGCCGACCCGAGCCACTGGTGGTCAGCGGTGGCGGCGATGGAGCCGGAGGGCGTGTTGCTCGTTCGTCCCGACCAGCACATCGCGTTTCGCTGCCGCGGCGCCAGTGCCGATGCAGCGGCGGTGCTCCGGGAGGCGGTCAGTTCGGTTCTCCAGGCGCAGGGCGGAACGCCGCCACAGCGCGACGCCGCAGCTGGCGACTAGACGTTCCCGCGCTCTTCAGGCGTGGGGCTGTCGGTCTCGCTTCCGCTCCAAGCGCTTTGAGCCTGTCCGCCGTCGGCGCCATCACGATCGAGCCCGTGCGCTCGGGGCAGCAGGCTTTCGAGCCGCGCCCGGTGGCTCGCGCCAAGCGCATCCCACTCGGTACGCAGGCCGCGCCAGACTCGAACCTGGAAGGTCTTGGCGACGCTGCGGAACGGCCGGCCGAGCAGGGTGCCGTCGTAGAGCGCGCGGTGCGCATCGAACGCCGGTTCGTTGAAGCGGGTGACGCCGGCGGCGCGATGGCGTTCCCAGGCGTCGTAGTTCTGCTGCATCAACGGCACGAACGTCCGGCAGATCCAGCTGAGCAGCGGCGCGAGCGGGTCATCGAGGCACAGCTCCCCATCAGGGCGGTGTGCGTGGAAGTCGCCCTGTGCGATGCGCTCGATCCACGCTTGCGTCGCGGGCGCCTCGCGTGCGATCCAGGCGCGGGCGCTCGGATCGGTGCGGTTCATGCCGAGCTGCCCGTACAGGCTGGCGTCCGCGAGCGTGAAGCGCGTGCCGAAGAGATAAGGTCGGGCCGCAAGCACCGGCTCGACCGCCGCCAGCAATTCCGAGAACGCCTGCTCCAGCAGCTCGTGCGTCGGCGGGAAGCCGGCGGGTGCGGGTGGGCGCAGGCGTGCCGGCAGGTCGTCGAAGCGCGCGACGTCAGCGGGCGCGACGCTGAAGAGATAGGGCAGGCGACGCGCCTGGCGAGCCGGAAAGAAGTGGCCAACGAGGAAGGCGAGGGGACCGAACAACGGCCGCATCTCGCGCGCCAGGCGCGCGCCGGCATTGTTGTCGCGTGCCGAGACGACCCAGCGATTGTGGTGGACGAGGTACAGCCCGATTTCGTCGAAGGCTTCGTCGATGAGCCGCACCGCGAAGCGCAGCGCCGGATCATCGGTGGGGACGAGCGTGGCTGCACGCTCATTCGGTTGCGGCGGGTGCTCGTCGAGCCACGTTGCGATGGCGGACGAGTCGTAGAGATTCTCCCCGCCGGGGCCGAACAGGAACGGCACCAGCGGGAACTCGTCGAGCTCGGTCATCCGCGGCCAGGTGAGCGGCAGGCGGCCAGCCACCAATCGCCGGCGCCGCCCATCGAAGCGCAGCGCGTCGAAGAATCCTCCGCCGGCCGGCATCCAGCGGAATCGAACGCCGGCGAACCGCAGCAGCGCCTCGACCTTGAGCGCAAACGGAGACAGCTCCGAGCCCCACAGGACCCAGCGGTCGTCCGGCTGCGACGGTGAATGATCCACGTCGTGCATGGCGTGCTCTCGCTGTAACAACCACGGTGTCCTGGAGCAACCAAACCTCAGAGCACCACGTCACTCGCGCGAATCAGCTGTCGGCGCGCTTCGAACCTAACAGCCTAACAGCGAACACCGTGACACCCTGCTGTCGTGCGGCGTGGACCACCATTCCAGCTAGTTTCCCAACGCGGCAAACGTCGGAGCAATGGCAGCGCCTACGGTCCCACCCCGAACTCTCTCCCATCTTTCGCTGCCGGAGCCCGCGGACTTTCCAGGCGGCGCGATCGTTGCCGGTCTCGCCCAGCCTCCTCTACCTTCCCAAGCTCGCAGGATCCACCTTCGGTGCCCGACACACCTGCACGATTGACACCTACACAAGCTGTCAGCTCCAACTGGCCACAGCGGGCGCACGTCGTAGATCCCGACATGCCCGATCAGGCATACGTGGTCGGTGCGCGTCAGGTACTATCGTTCCGTGCGAGGAGACGAGCCGGTGCGCGACTATATCGCTGAACTGCCAAGGCGTGAACGAGACGACTGGGACGAGGTGTTGACGTTGCTGGGAGCGTTCCGGTTGGAAGCACCGGTATCGTTGCGCCAGTCGGAAGGGACGCTTTGGGAGATTCGGATAGGACGGCATCGGGTTGCATACGTGACCATCAGCGGGGCCGGAAATGGTGCTGTTGCACGCATTCAAGAAGCAGGGCCAGCGGACTGCGCGCAGCGACCTCGATCTGGCCGTGCGACGCGCGAAGGAGGTTCTTGGAGGTTCTCGATGAAGAAGACGAAGCGCCCCAATCCGCACATCGGTCGGATCGCCCGCGCCCTCGGCGGACGGCTGTCCGTCGAGTTCGAAGGCGTAAGGACACGCGCCGCGTAGGTCGATTCCGACGCGGTGCGCTAGGTCCCTTCAGCCTCCTCCTCGATAGTTCATCTCGCCCCACGCAAGCCGCGAACGAACCCGGCCAGCGCTACACCGATCTCGTCCGGACTGTCTTCCTGGATGAAGTGGATGCCCGGCACCGTGACCTCGGTCTGGTTCGGCCAGGTGCGGCAGAGCTCGCGCTGCCGGCCGGTGAGGATCGAGCCCGGGTCGGCGTTGACGAACAACTTGGGCACCGGGCTCGCGGCTAGCCAGTCGGCGTAGCGGTTCACCACCGCCACTACGTCGGCCGGCGCGCCGTCGAGCGGGATCTGCCGCGGCCAGCTCAGCGTCGGCCGTCGGTCCTCGCCGGCGGTGGCGAAGGGCCGCCGGTACGCGTTCATTTCCGCGTCCTGCAACGGACGCATGATGGAGCTGGGCAGCACACGTTCGACGAAGACGTTCTTCTGCAGCACCATCTCTTCGCCGGCCGGCGAACGGAAGTTCTGGAAGACCCGCCGCGCGTTCTCCGGCCAGTCGTCCCAGGTGAGCGGCGTGACGATCGCCTCCATGTAGGCAATACCCTGCACCCGGTCGCGGTGCTGGCTCGCCCAGTCGAACCCGAGCGCCGAGCCCCAGTCGTGCAGCACCAACACCACCCGGTCACCAAGAGCGAGTCGGTCCCACAACGCGAACAGGTACTCGCGCTGCTCCGCGTAGGAGTAGCGCTGCGGGCCGGACGGCTCGAGCTTCTGTGAATCTCCCATGCCGATCAGGTCGCACGCCACCAGGCGCCCCAAGCCTCGGCAGTGCGGCATGACGTTGCGCCACAGGTAGGAGGACGTCGGGTTGCCGTGCTGGAAGACGATGGCATCGCCGACGCCCTCGTCGATGTACGCCATGTGACGACCGTTGACCTCGACGAAGCGCTTCGGCGCAAAGGGTGCGGTGCTCAGCGGCATGTCTCTCTCCTTTTTGGAGCGGATGCGGGGAGGCCCCACCGGCGGCCTTGGGTGCCCTTCCTGGCCGCGGCTTCAGCCGCCGGGCAGGGGGAGGGGAGGTGATCTGTCATCGCCTCCCACCTTCGCTCGGCTGCGCGGCGGCGGCGAGCAGGATGAGACTGCCGACGATCTCGACCGAGATGAACGTCGCGGCGAAGGCGGCGCCGTGCGCCGCCCACGCGACAGTGCGGCACAACGCCGCGCTCCCGAGCAGCGCGGCAGGAAAGTAGAGCACGCGCGCCTGGCCGGGACGGTTCCCGACCAGGATGCTCAGGCCGAGGGTCAGGAAGAACGCGGCGAGGTCGCCGAACTGCGTGCTGCGCCCCAGCCCATCGAGGACCGGCATGCCGAGGGTCGCGGCGGCGCGGTCGGGAGCCACGAGCCAGCCGAGGCCTTGCAGCGCGAA
>Ga0335069_10002975_pt1 | contig 25813 bp, 22 predicted proteins | sample Lox_Sample_11_FD_206714 | JGI IMG/M metagenome (GOLD analysis project Ga0335069, IMG submission 206714) | Soil microbial communities from Loxahatchee National Wildlife Refuge, Florida, United States - Lox_Sample_1.1 | ecosystem: Environmental > Terrestrial > Soil > Wetlands | place: USA... | reverse complement strand
TGTGGTCCGCAGTCAAAATGAAGACGTTGTCCAAACCAAAGTAGACGTTCTCTACATTGGTGATTCCTACATCACTCCAATGGCTTCCCCCATCGTCGCTTTTGTACAACCGACCTTCTGCTTCAAGTGCATACCCACTCGTTGCAGTATAGAAGTGTAGTTTTTCTACAGAGGAATGTGGTCTATGGACGAACCCTAGAGTGGTCCAGTCTCGCGATCCGGAGCTAAGGTGCTTGATAATCCCATCGTGATTTCCGAACCAAAACTCTCCATTCTTCGCTCCAATCGCAGTCGGCAAAACATCCTGGTTGCCGGCATTGGTAAATGCAAACCCGCTGCTATTGGCATCGCCGACAAATACATTCCACGGGTCCGCGAATGCTAGTTTTCCATTGGTGAATCCGACGGCGACCACCGAACCAGAACCTAGATTGGGTCGCATGCTTTTCCAAGTACCGCCCGCCTTGTAGGTTCGAAATGCTGGATGTAGAACAACGTACTCGCCAGTGGCGTTCTGTCTCGTGGTGTATCGTGGAGATTTTAGAACCTCCGCTTTCTTCAAGATAGGCCCTGTGACATCGCCAAAAACCCATAGCTCATCGTCTGGGGAAAGAGCCACCCCGTTAATGGTGAAATTCGGGGGAAAGGTGATCTTCCCCCAATGTTTACCGCCATCTCGAGTTTCGAACAGACTCCCGTCTAGTAAGATCCAGCCTGTATCGTGAGATAAAAACTCTATATCCACCTGATTATCGTCAATCGGTGAAGGAGAAACGATCCAGTGTGATGTATCTGGTAATGATGTCTGCCAAATGTGCCGACCATCTGCAAGCCAAATAGTATTTGCCTTAACGCAAAGACTTGCGCTGCTTTCATGCCTCGGAACCGCAATTATTTTCTCTTGTCCCATGACATAAAGAACGTTGAACCAGATGCACAGAATTGAATAGAAGAGAACGATCGGCTTACTCATCATGGCCTCTAATTAATACTGAAAGTCCGTCCCTGCGATCCGGGTTGCACCCTCTCGCGCTCGTATAAATGTATGGTGGTTGCGGGTCTGCAAAACTGCCTTGTAATCCTGGAGCCCTGGTTCAGGGCTATGAAAAGCTTTGGTCAAAGCATCGATCACTCGCTGAAGATCAGTGCACTGGTTGGAACCTTTTGGGCTTCTCATGGCATTAGATAACCTAGTGCCTCTGTCACGAAACGCCGTATATTGGGAAGGCTTTTGTACTTCGGTTTGCCAAGGAGTGTGATTCGCGTTAGCTCGATTAACTATAGTGCTTGCAATTAGAAAAGCTTCCTGGTCCAACACGTCGTTTGTTATGGTGTCGCCCTGTGGGTTCCCGACCTCCACGTCGTTTGTTATGGTGTCGCCCTGTGGGTTCCCGACCTCTTGACGGCCCTGTTGATCGTCCGCATATTGGTTGGACCCGAGCCGAGAGTTCCCTGTTATTTCTCCCAACATCGTTCCGATGACGTCGCGTAGATTTGAGTCCAGCGGGACGATAACTGGGCATGGATCGGGACACTTTTTCTTCGCAGGCGCGAGACCGGATGGATCCCAGTTGTCCTCGGGAGAATTCTCAACAAAGCTGTACGCGGTCGAGCCTGCACTCAGACCGAACGGGTCCTCTGACAAGAACCTGCCAACGTTGGAATCGTAGTATCGGGCGCGATAGTAATAGAGCCCGGTTTTCGAGGAAGCGTTCTCACTGAGCACGGAATTGCTCGTCACCTGTTGTGTATGCACGACGGAGCAATCGCACGGAGCACCCAACTGGCACTAGCCAGCCGAGAAAGAACACGGCCCAGAACATGAAAAAGAGAATATTGTGAACCGGGGAAGGAAGATTATCCAATGTTCGAGCAATTGGCCCAAGCCGCGTCTCCCGAAGGATAGTGTTCGACCGGACAACGAAGACAATCAGACCGAACCAGATTCCTCCAAACACTGCCAGAGAATATCCCTGTGCTCGTGTGCTCAACATCTCCTCACTCCTTCATTAACGTTTTACGGAACGACTTGGATGAAGTTGTCTTCCTGTTCAGCATCCAACATCCTCAAGAGATCAAGGTATTTCTGGCGCTCAACTGGATCATCTTTGTCTACGTTGATGCAGCCTTCCGAGAAGGTACCTAAGTGAAGCGCAAACCCGCCACGCTCCATGCCTAAACGCACCTTCCAACCTGGTACGTGCGGGACTGGTTCGAGCCGGTACCAGAACGTGTGGCCAGGGCGCTGATCTTTGTTCATTTTGTACTTGGCTGGTGGCCCGGGTACCGCTCGCGTTACAAGCAGCCCTTGGGTGCCCCGGGTTCGCGTCCTGCTTTTGGACGCTAACCCGGGGTTCCACCAGATTTCTGGTCCGTCAGGATTGTCGTCGAGGATTCCGGAGGCTGCAAGAAGATCCTCGGCGGCGCACCGGTCGCACGTGCCTCTCGGTCCCTCGCCGTCCACTCCGACTCGATCTCGACCGTTCCTGTTTCGCGAAATGCATAATGGCGGAAACTACTCCACTTCCATTCTTCTGGCGCCTTGACCAGTCCTCGCTTTAGCGGGTTCTGATGAATGTAGTCCAGTTTCACCGTGAATTCTTTCGCGGTGCGCACGTTGCGGTCGTAGCCGCGCGCCTGCCAGAACGGACCGGGTTCCATGCACGTTTCGCGATGTAGACGCTTGGTGAACGACAGCTTCAGGTCGTGCATGGCGTCGGCCAGTGTTCGTCGCTGAGGTTCACTTACCAGCAGATGCACGTGCTCAGGCATGACGACGTAGCCGTAGATATAAATGCCGAACTTGACCCGCATGTTCTCCAGGCAGGTAAGGAACAGGTCGTAGGTGGAAGGAGACTGAAATCGCGGCTGGCGATGGTAACAGCTGAAAGTGAGAAAGTGCGATTGGCCGGAGTGGTGGTAGCGACGAAGTCCGCTGGGCATAGAGAAAACCTAAACCCTGACGGGTACGGACGTCTGTGATGCCCGGGTTAGCCCAACGGAAGGGCGAACCCGGGGCACCGAACTGCTTGTTGTAAACTGAGCGGTACCTGGGCCACCAACCGGACTTCGCTACTTTCCTTCGGCGCTGCGCTCGTACTGCTCGAGGCGTTTGCGGATGGATTGCTGCAATTGCGCATCGCCCTGCGCTACCGCCAAGTCGAGCGCCTGCTGTTCCACGCGAACGGCATCGGCCGGCCGGCCGAGACGTTCATAGGCGTTCGCCAGCATGTCGAGGCAACGCCAATCCTTAGATTGGGTGAGCTCCACCGCTTTCTCAAGCGACGAGGCAGTGGAGGCGAAGTCGCCGCGCATCGCCATCACATAAGCAAAGTTGACACGGTATTCCGGCGAGTCGGGATTTAACTGGACTGCGGTTTGTAATTCGCCGGTCGCTTGTGCGAGATCGCCGGTTTTAGCCCACACGGTTCCCAGGCGGCTGTGTGCTTCGGCGAACTGCGGAGCGATTTCCACGGCTTTCTTCAAATGGTCGATGGCTTCCTGCACCTGCCCCATCTGGAACAGAGCCACGCCCATGTCCATCTCGGCGCCGGGATCGTTGCGGTTGAGCTGCAGCGACTTCTTCCAGCTTTCGACAGCCGATGGGAAGTCACCGTTCAGGGCCTGCGACGTGGCGAGGTGCGCAACCCAGGCGGCATTGTTCGGGTTCAGCGCAACGGCCTTGCGATATTCTTCCGTGGCCTCGCGCTCCTGGTCTGAGCCCGAGAGGGCCGTCGCGAGCACGTAGTGCGCGAGCGCGTCATCCGGATCCAACGATAACGCTTTATTCAGCACCACGATGGCTTCCTGCATTTTGTGCGCTTCCATCAGGTCAAAGGCCTGGTTGAACATGCGGTAGAACTCGGTTGCTTCGGGCTCGATGTGCTGCAGCCCATCGGCCGGGATGTTCACGAACTCCGGGATGTTCACGGCCCGGTTGGCCAGCGTGGTGTTCTCGACCATGATCGCCGGCGTGTCGTTGCCGTTGGCATCAAGGTGCGTGAGCATTAACTGCGTGTAGGGCGAGCGGGCCTTGGAAGAAAAGGCCATCCAGTGTCCGTTGGGCGAGAAGGTGTGCCACGAGTTCATGCGCACGGTGTTGCAGGTCATCTCGCGCGGCTTGCCGCCGGAGAAGGGAACGATGTAGAGCTTGCTGTCAGGGCGCATCAGCAGGCCGTTGTGATTCTGAACGAAGACGATCCACTTGCCGTCGGGCGTAACCTTGGGGAAGTTGTTGCTGAATCCGTTATGCGACGCGCCTTCGATGGGTTCCGCGGTGCCGCCTCGCCCGTCGTTGAAGGGAATCTTGTACAGGTCGTACTGGATCTGCGTTTCGCGTGGATCGTTCGCGTATTCCGGGCGATCGCTCGTTGGATAAGGATCGCGCGCCTCAGCGCGGCTGAAGATGAGGTATTTTCCGTCAGGCGACCAGAAGGCGCTGGTCTGCACATAGCGGGGATCGTCGGCTCCGGGCAGTTGATGAAGCTTTTTTTCGACCCTGTCGTAAAAGGCCAGGACTCCGCGGGTGGGATAGAACACCTGCGCGAAGGGAACGTCTTTGTAGTTGATGCTGAACAGGCGGTCGGCGAGTCCGGGAGCGAATTCCTTCAGTTCCTGCGTGTGCGTGTTCGGCAGGTTGGGCGGGGCGATGGATGTCACCACATAGCGGCCGTCGGGCGAGATCTGCGACATGAACCCGAAGCGCTTCGGCGTCGGCTCTCCGCTGTTGTTGGCATGACTCTCCGGGAAAGAGCTCCAGCGAATGACATCCTGGTTGCGGATGGTCATGTGCTGCGACACGGTCGCCAATGCATAAATGCCCTTGTCGTTCTTGGGGCCGTCGAGATCGAGGCCGAGCGTCTTTCCGTCTGCAGAAAAAGAATGACAGTTGCCGCAGGTGGGCAGGTTCTCCATCACGGTTTGGCTTTGGGGCTTGGCGATGTCGCGCAGCTTCCATTTGATCAGCGGCAACGCGAACGGCGGCAGTGGCGCGATGGCTCCTTTCTCGTTGGTCGTGGATAACAGCAACGGTACATCGCGGTAGAAGAGGGGAGCGACCACGGGATCCACCGAGGTCGCGATCCGTACGTTTCCCTCTGATACGGGCTGCGCCATTTGGTCATCGGCAAAACCGGTGAGGGAGATCGCCGCCGGCTTCTTCACGGAGTGTTCTTTGATCTTGGTCCAGAGCTCGGCATCAGGCTGCCAAACGTGCGTGGACAACTGCTGCGGTGTCAACTGCACCAGGTCCTTGCCCACTCCTGCCTTGTCGTCGATTGCACCCATGCGGAGGAACTCGCCGGGGACGGTCAGCCGCAAAGGCGGCGTTTTATCGGCAAACGATATTTCTACCGTCCATCGGGTTGCCGGCGAGTTGTCGTGCCAAAGGAAGGTGGGTGCGGTGATCTCGGGTGGGAACAGGGATCCTTCCAACGGGTAATCGACAGTAATTTTCTGCAAGGGAACCGACGGGTTTGGCGCGGGGCTGGAAGCCTGTACAAATCCCGACTCGGCCAGAAGCACCGCCAGGACGCCAAATATCCCCGCCAGCAGGACCTTGGTCAACCGCGACTTCATTCTTACTCCATATCTATGTCGTTAGGATCAACTATGTCTGAGACCGTCACCGAAGGTATGTGATGAAGCTCACAGGTGGGAGTGTGGATGTGCGAATGAAGGACTCACGGCCGACGCCTTGTCGCGCACAGAGGTTATCCCGCAGAAAGCCGAGATTTGCGATCCGCCTGACAGCCTGGGTCTCTGTCTGAGCGTCCAACGTATTCAGGAGCTGACATGAAGCTCAAATTGCTGGTTGGTCTTCTGCTCTTGTCTGTTGCCGGGTTCGCCCAGGAGCGCCGCTGGACCGCGAACGTCGGTGGCGGGTTCACGCCGCTGCTCGGAAACGTGAATAACTACCTCCCCAATGGCTGGAACCTGGAAGGCGGCGCGGGATATAACTTCGGGCCGGTGCTTTCGGCGACCGCAGACTTCACGTACAACGGACTCGGAGTCAGCCAGCGCGTGTTGAACGGCGCAGGCCTGACAGGAGGCGGGGCGCACCTGTGGTCGTTGACCGTAAATCCGCGGCTGAGCCTGAAATATGTGGGCGCCATGCGTCCGTACGTCGCTGCCGGAGTCGGATATTACCGCCTCGACATTCATGGGAACCAGTCAACTTCTAATGGGATCGACGCGGTATTTGGGGATCGTGGCGGTATTGGCGGCAGTCTTGGCTTGGGGATGGACTTCGCTATCGGCGACACGGGGCTGAAGGCGTTCACCGACGTTCGCTATCACTACGCCTCCACCGGCAAGCTGCCGGTGCGCATGATTCCGGTACAAATTGGAGTGCGTTGGTAAAAAGAATCGGCGCCGCTTTCAGGCGGCGCCATGGTTGCTGCAAACTGTTCACGTTCAGGAGGGTCTTTCTATCCCCGGCGCCCTGGCCGGTCTTGTTTCTTCCCGGGGGCAGGGCGCAACCGCGGCCTCAGCCCGCAGAGCTTTTAGGCGAGGAAGAACTCCTTCGCGACTTTTTCGAAGTCGGCATCGGGCATCTGCGAGGTCAGGTCATTCACGGCTTCGCCGCCATCCTGAGCCAGAGCGGGCATCGGCATCATGAACTTCGAATGCAGGCGGCCGACCGCTTCTTCTGTCCACCAGCGGGCAAGCTGTCCGCCGAGCAGGTTGCGATAGTTGGTCTTCGCATCGGGAGACTGCACCGTCACCAGCCAGCCTTCGCCGTAGGGATCCTGGTTCGCCAGCGCTGGGTTCTTCACGGCTTCTTCGTTGATGTCGGTAACGCTGCCTTCGATCGGGGAAACCATGTCGATCTTCTTGCCGTCGCGGATGATGCTCCAAATCTTCTGTCCCTGGCGCACCCACTGGCCGCGCTGCGGCAGCGTGATGCTGTCGATCTTGCCGATCAGCTTGGAGGCGAAATCGTCAACGCCGATGCGAACCAGCGTAGGGCTTTCGGTGAGCGCCCAGGTGTGGCCGGGATGATAGCGAAGGTTTTCAGGAACCCGGAACCCACCCACCAGTGTCGGAACGAAACGTGGTTCGGAAGCGGAAGCAATCTTCGGGATCGCCGGCTGAACTTCCATCTGAACCGCAGGCTTCTTGGAGAAGAAATGATCGACGAGTAAGAATGCGACGAACGTTGCGAGAACTAGGATGACTGTCATTTTATGATCTCCGTATCTGGCAGGCTGTATTTGCTGAGGCCGCTTGCCACCTTTCTCTAATGCACTTGCCATGCCATCTCGCAAGAATCTCGCTGTAGTGATTTTGAACAGCGATAAGCGATTGAAAATGAATGAGTAACGAGTTGCGTTTTGGTTTGGGTGTCTTTTCTAGGGGCGAACGTCGCAGCCATCCGATGATGAATTCATCAACAACGAATTTCGCCTAACTCCGCCTTTACAGAAAGCGAAGCCGTGTTTCCAACAAGATAGGAGCTGTAAAGAAATACATCTTGGCGCTGATGAAAGTTTCTACATCTCGCAAGAGAGGGCGTTTGCTGTTGAAAAGCTGTGGGGCGAGACCTCGACCCAAATTGTCGTGTTTCCGTCAACCGCTCCGATTTCATTAGTGCCAGTCAGTTTCCGTACCTGGGAATAACAGAACGCTGGACTGGCTGGCGACCACCTATCGGATCGCAACCTCTTTATGCAGTGCCCTGTCGCTCACGACACTCGACCGAAGCTCCTGGCATCTTCCCCCGCTTTGTTGGTTCGGTACCCGGAAGAAACGCTCATCCTGGGTAGCGCTCAAGCGTACACCGACGACGGTTTGGGTTTTTATCAGCGCTGCGAGCGGCTCGCCGGCATGGTGCAAACGCGATTCTTGTGGAAGCCAGCCTACATCGTTACCGATCCAGCGGCGATCGAAGACGTGCTGGTGAACCATCCGCGGAGTTTCCGCAAGCCTTACATATTGCAGAGATTGAAGATCCTGTTCGGCGACGGACTACTGACGTCTGACGGCGAAGTTTGGCAGCAGCACCGTCGCCTGGTGCAGCCGGCGTTCGGATCCGAGCGGACCGAGGCTTTCGTGGAAGCGGTCCGCTGGAACGCGGAAGACATGATTGCCAGATGGCGCCAAGGCGAGGTGCGCAACGTCTATCCCGAACTGATTGATCTTTGCATGAAGAACATCGCGCACACGATGTTTGGCACCTATGACGAGGAACTCGGCCGGATCGTGCGCGCCCTTGCCGCCACCAGCCATCTACTGGTGAAGGGCGTGTTCGATGTAATCCGGCCGATGCCTTTTCGCTTTCGTCGCGAGCTCAGGCTCCGCGTCGAGAGCGAGCTTGCCGACTTGGCGCGCTACCTCGATCGGCTGATTAAGCTGCGACAAAGGCAACCAGCGCGAGACGATTTCTTCGGGCTGCTGCTGGCGCGAGGACTGAGCCGCCAGACGATCCTGGACGAGTCTGTCACCATGCTGCTCGCGGGACATGAGACGACGGCGTCGTCGCTAGTTTGGAGCCTGTACCTGCTGGCGCGACATCCGGAGATCGCCGATGAGCTTGCCTTCGATTTGCAAAGCGCGCTCGGTGGCGAGGCCCCGACGTATGCCGAGTTGGGCCGACTGTCGTCGCTGCGAGCGACGCTCGACGAATCGCTGCGGCTGTATCCTCCGACGCATCGCATCGCTCGTACTATCGCTTCTCCCGTCTGGGTAGGCGGCCACCATCTTCCCGCCGGAGCCGATGTGATCATGCCGCAGTGGGCGGTACATCGCTCGCCCCGGTGGTACAACGAGCCCGAATCGTTCCTCCCGAGCCGCTGGACGACGTCGTTCCGCAAGGCGCTGCCACGTTTTGCCTACTTCCCGTTCAGCGGTGGCCCGCGAACCTGCGTCGGCTACCAACTGGCGTGGAGTGAAGCGGCGGTGATCCTGGCGCTATTGACCCAGCGCTTCCGGTTCTCACTATTCGACTCAGAGCCGCTGGTTCCCTATGAAGGGCTGACCCTGCTGCCGGCTTCGGGAAAGTTGCGCCTGCGGCTGCAAAGACGCCAGGGAAGTGCCCAGCAGCCTCGAATCACGACGATTGCCGCCGTGCAGTAAGGCGGCATGCACTGGGCTGTCGCCTTCTTCCGCCGCTTTGCGATGTTCCTTATGAGAGGGAAGTGCAAGGAAGTGTGTATGCGGAAAAATTCGCTGCTGCAGCGCATGTTGCTGTGTGCTGGATTCATTCTGCTGGTGCTGTGCACGTTCGCGAAGGCCAGCGCGTGTCCCCTGGATACGCTGGAACCGGAAGACCTGGTGCACTCATCGGGAGCGAATGTCCCCCCGCCGGCGAATGCGATTCCGAAGCCGCTGGGAGTCGCATCGCTGGCGTTTGTGGCGATCGTGTTCGGACATCGCAGCACGCGTCGCTGGTCGTGACAGGGCAAGGAGAAATGGCATGGAAGAACGGATGGAATCGGTGGTAGCCGCGGAGCGCCATGCAAGGCGCCAGAAGGCGAAGTCGAACCGGCTGCGGGCACATTCGTTGCACCTCAACAGCGAGCGCCTGGACATACTGCTGCGGGCGGTTCACGGCAAGGCGGCAGACCGTGGATACGGCCAAGCTTCGGGCCATGCCTATTTGTTTCTCGATCCTGTAACGCACACGGTAGCTCGGGTCCTGTACCTCTACGAGCAGAAGGGGCGATACGTGGTTCCCATCGGGAAGGTGACCTACCTGTGCGACACCCTGGCGGAAGCAGAAGGCCGACTGTATGACTGGGCGGAAGAGTCGGGAATCATTTCGCGGAGCAGGCCGCCGGCGTTCTCCTTTGGGAACCCAGGGCCGCTGATCGCGTGACCACTCGCTAGAATCCTGCGATCCGCCAGCGCCGAGTCCCAAATTGGGACTCAAAGTTTTTCGAATCATTCTGATAAGAATAATGAATTTCACTTCTAGCCTATTTCCACGTAAAAACATAGCCAATGTTCCAGCTCGACTGAGCTGAAGGTTTGATGGGCCGTGGTCGGAGGTGAGCGCGGTCGGCATCGAACGCGGCGAGAGCGCCGCCAAACAAGTTCCTTGTGACTCTCCTGTCACAGCTGGGGGAAGGGGCATCCATGGGGATGCCCCCATTTTTTTTGGCCTACTGCTCGGCTGAGCCCTTCACCACGAATGCGATTTTGATCGGCTTGCTATCGCTGGAGTTAATGGCGAATTGGAAAACGATCCAGCCGTCGTCGGTCTGAAAAACCGACGGCTCGTTGCCTTCCCGCGGCGGCATCATCTCGAAAGCAGCGGGATGAGCGGTGCCCGAGGCTTTGGTGCTCAACGCGACCATCTGGCCGAAATCGAGAGTGGCGGCGGGATCGGGATCGTCGGCGATCGGGATCAGCAGCACGAAATCCGGATACGGCGCTACGCCCATGTGATTGCCGTCGCTCGGCAGGAGTTCGTAACGCATGGTGTAGGAGCCCGGCTTGATGGACTGGCCGCGGAAGTCGCCGCCTCCGCCCTTGGGGAAGGTGATGACACCGAGAAATTCGGACTCGTGGAACTCGGGGTAGTAGGCGCCGGGAGCATCCTTCTTCTTCACGTCGACGGATTTCGCCAGCCACACGTCGCAGCAGGCGAGCGTGTTGGGAAGAAAGACGCGGTAGCCGTCAGGCGCTAGCGCGGCTTTCAATTTGTCGGAGCCTTCGGCGAAAGGTCCGATCTTTTCGGCTTTCGGAGCGGCAAAGGCGGCGAGAGTGGAAAGGAACAAAAAGACAATTGCTCGTTTGATCACACGGACAAGGTAGTCATGGAAGCGGAGATTGCGCAAGGGCGGGATGACCAATGTGGGGATGACCGATGTGCGGAGCGATGCTTTCGCATCGCCCGGACGGGCGAGGGCGCCCGTCCCCACACTTATCTTCTTCAGCTATCGCGCGAACGTTCCCACGAAGGCGCTGCGCTTACCGCTGGTGGACCAGGTGTCGTCGAGGCCGGGGCCCTGGTATTCGTCCGTGACGGCCACGGCAGGCATGGCGTGCGCGGTCTGCGTCAGCGGCGGATAGAAGGTTACTTCGTTGCCGCAGATGTGGTCGTGGTCGTTGATGCCGCGCGTCTTGACGGTCACGAAGTTTCCCGCGCGCAGCAGGGCCATTCCGTGGTGCTCGGCGCTGCGCATGACCCCCATGTCGATCGTCGTGTAAATCACCTTCTCGACATTTGCCGTGAGCTCGCCGGTCTGGTGGTGAACGAAACTTTCCAGCGCTGCACGTTGCTGCGGAGTCGCGCTGTCGTCAATCACGATCACCGACTTCGCGGGGTACGGATCGCCATAGGGATCACCAAGGGTCGCCCTGGCGCGCACAACTGCCACGGCGTTCAGTCCGTCGAGCGCAACGCCGTTCCACGAACCCTGAGCCACGTGCCAGCCCATGATGGCCTCGTTGCCGACAAGGTTAACTTCGCCGTTAGCGAAACACTGGCCGGTGTAGACGTCGGCGGAGCGCGTCTCGATGTAATCGCCGGAAATTTGCTGGGCAAAGGTGAACGTGGCTGTGAGTAGCAGGAAGACGAAAAGAAGGTGCTTCATTGGGAACTCCTCACCCGGTATGTCTATTCTCTTACAAAGTCGCGGTGGAGGGAAGGTGCGGAGCTTCGCTCCGCTGGACGGGCTTGGAAGCCCGTCCCCACATGAAGCCCTACCCACATTCTGAAGAGCTACCCCAATTTGAAGGGAGTTTCTTGCCCCGAGCCAAGTTGCTGCTCAATGTACTTCTTGCTGTCGAATTTCTTGCCGGTACTCTGCTGTGACATGTAGCGGATTTTGCCGAAGATGGGCCGCTCGAACCAGGGGCGATCGAACTTGCCGAGGATGGCCCAGGCGCATCCGGCGTAGCCGTTGGGATCGCGGCCGTCGAGGAAGTACTTGTCGTTGAACTTCACGGCGATGCGGTGCGCCGCGGCGGGAGATTTCGTCCATTCCAGGATCTTTTTCGCCCAATACATTCGCATGACGTTATGCATCCAGCCGGTGTTGACCATCTGGCGCTGGGCGGCATTCCAAAGTTCGTCGTGCGTCTCGGCGTCTTCCAACTGGCGCTCGGTATAGAGAACGGGGCGCGGGTCGGCGGCGTGCTCCATCAGCGTCTGGTGCGCCCAGGGCTCGGCGACCTCGAAGGAGTCGTAGAGCGGATTAAACCACGCCAGGTTGATGGCCAGTTCGCGCCACACCAGCATCTCGTTAAACAGCGAATCTTTGTCTTCCTGGGGAGCATTGGCCTTCTGCACGGCTAACGCGATGGTTAGTGGGCCGATGTGGCCGAAGTGAAGATAGGGAGACAAGCGCGTGGAGCCGTCGATTTCGGGCTTGTTGCGCTTTTCGGCGTAGCCATTGAGCTTGTGCTGGATAAATTCTTTCAGGAGGCGTCGGGCTTCGTTGCTTCCGCCCTTGAATGTGTTCACCGGTCCTACGGAGCGGTCGAGCGGCCAGCCTTCAGTGATGTCGGTGTCAATCGGAAGGCATTTCAATTGTTGAGGCTTGTTCCACTTCACCTGCGCGGGGGGATTTGCGCATGGCACGAGAAACCGCTCCAGTTGCGCCTTCAGCCGCGGGCGAATCACGTACGCCGCGTACTGCGCCTTCTCCAGCAACTTGCTGGGGACGATGACGTCGGAGTCTACCGTCCACAGCGGAACCTTCAACTTCTTCGCGGCGATTTCGCGCCAATGGTTTGGTTCGCGCAACGGGTTCTCGTCGCCAACCACGAGCGCGGCCTTTACTTCGTCGCAGAACTTGATCAGGCTGTGCTCGGGATAGCGGCGCAGCACGAATCCGATGTCGCGCTGGGCCAGGTCCTCGGCGAGGTCGGGAATCCCCTGGTTCAGGAAGACGTAGGGGCGCAAGTTCGCATTAGGATAGAAAGGAACGGGCGCGAAGAACGCGACCACGGGGAGCTTCAGCAGGTTTGCCGCGTTCACCGCTACATCGAGTGCTGGATTGTCGAAGCCGCGTTGCGAGCGCTGCATCCAGTAGACGACACAGCGGCCGTCGGAATTGGGGTCGCCGCGCCGGCGCACGGTTATGCGCGGGTCGGCGGCGAGGGCCTCAAGCGACTTTGGCGATCGAGAACTCAACGGGTGCGAGGTTGCTCCTGTCCTCCGACGCCGGCTGGCTGCTTTCCCGTTCGGCGGCCATCAGCTCCGTCACGATGAAGAAGGTGACGGTGTCCAGTTCGGAGAGGGGGCGGGAATCAAAGCATCGGGGCATTTTGGGCCTCCGCAGGTGACTTTCCACTCTACCGTATCGTTTCGATATTAACGATTTGTTACAAAAGGTACAGCTTGAAAGTTTCCCGGGACGCATTGCATATTCGCCTGTGGAAAATCGTCAACTGGGTTTTTCTTTCCTGGAAAAGGTCCTTCCTTGCCGGGCAATCTGCCGATGCGATACAAACAAGCATGGCCCGTACCCTCTCGCCGGAGAAGCTTCGCGCTCTCGCCGACCGCGTAAATTACTATCGCGACCTCGGTATCTACGATTTCTACCGCCGCGATGTTGATGAAGTACAGCCGACGCCCGAGCAGATGGCGCGCATGGAAGAGGAGATGGCCCTGGACATGGCGCGACGGAACGTGGAACGCGAAATCCTGACAACCCCACTCAACCCAACAGAAGAGTTGTATGTCGCGCCTAGCGACGTTGATCCCGTCACCGCCCTCCGCCTCATCCGAGAAGACTTGGGCGATTGTACGCGCTGCCGCTTGCACCAGCAGGGCCGGAAGCAGATCGTGTTCGGCGTCGGCAATCCCGAAGCGGAACTGATGTTCGTCGGCGAGGGCCCGGGCGCCGATGAAGATGAGCAAGGCGAGCCGTTCGTGGGACGCGCCGGCCAGTTGCTGAACAAGATGATCGAGGCAATGGGCCTGAAGCGAGAGCAGGTTTACATCGCGAACGTGGTGAAGTGCCGTCCGCCGGGAAACAGAACCCCAGAGCGCGACGAGTGCGATACCTGCTCGCCGTTCCTGTACTGTCAGATTGACGTCATCAAGCCACGGGCGATTGTGGCTCTCGGCGCGGTCGCGGCGAAGACCCTGCTCGGCCTCAACGACACCATGGCGAACATGCGTGGCCAATGGTTCGACTATCGGGGCACCAAGCTGCGAGTCACGTATCACCCGGCGTACCTGCTGCGCGATCCGCGGCAGAAGGGCGAGGCGTGGAAGGATCTGCAGGAAGTGATGAAGTACCTGGGGCTGGAAGTGCCGAAGAAGAGTGGGTGATGGGAAGGGGGAAAACGTGACTGGTTGGGGAGTTGCAAAGGTCCGCCTGCTGTACGGGGTGGCATTTCTGTTCGCTTGTTGCGTGTCTTGCGAGGCAGAACAGAAGACGATTGGTGACGTCGCCAAACACGCACACGAGCAATCTACGCTGACGCTTCCCGGGAGCGTTCCTTTTCATGTCAAGGCGACCATCAAGGAAAAAGGCAGCCCCGATTCCGATTACCAGGCTGAAGTCGAGGAGTACTGGGTGGCTCCCGACAAATGGCGGCGCACCATCAAGAGCCCCGAATTCTCGCAGCTCCGCATCGTGAACGGTGATAAGGTCTACGAAGAGAACACCGGTGATTACTCTCCGCACTGGCTGAGGAACTTCATCACGGCTCTTGAAAACCCGCTACCGATGTTGGATATGATTTCCACTGCAAATGCTCCACTATACCCGGGCGGCAACAACTGTATTCGCTCTTCCGCCAGAGTGGGGACGCCGCCGGCCAGCAACTCTATTTTTTATGTGATCTGTTTTGATAAGGATGGACTGCTCGATTATGCCGTCACTCCTTTCTATTCGGCCGAATTTCACGATTACAAAGCATTCCAACAGAGGAAAGTGGCACGACTGATCGCCACTGATCCGGAGCCGGGTACGCATATTGAAGCGCGGGTGACGGAACTGTCGGCACTCCACGCGGCGGAAGACGCTTTGTTTGTCGCCGACAATCCCACGCCACGGGACCAACAAATCGGAACCGTCACGATCACCGAAAGTACCGCGCGGAACCTGTTGATCAGTTCTCCCGACCTGCACTGGCCTGCAGTGCGCGACGGAAAGACGAAAGGCGTGTTGAGTGTCTTGATAAGTGCGGATCGCAAGGGAAATATTCGTGAAACGTGGGGATTGAATTCCGACAATCCGTGGATGACTGACGCCGCACGAAAGCAGCTCCTGGATTGGAAGCTGAAGCCGGCCACGACGAACGGCATGCCCACACAGGTGGAGAGCATACTGACGTTTGCGTTCGATACGAAAATCGACAATCCCTTTCCGGTGTTGTCGGACGAAGATGGCCGTAAACAGGCAATCAGCTTCATGGAACCGAAGTTTGCGCCAGGAGTGGCGGCTTCCGGAACCGAGTTTGTGGTACGAATCTCTGTGGATGAGAACGGCAACGTGATGGGAGTGGTCAACACGAAAAACGTTGCTACTTCTCTATTGCTTGCCGTGAATGCCGCGTCCCACGACTGGAAATTCAAGCCGTTGATGCAGGACGGTAAAGCGACTCAGTTTCATACGGACATGAAGTTCAGAGTGCCATAAAGCCCTTCGGAACTTGGCTGCAACTTCTTTCATCTAATCCAGTGAGGAGAATTCCAGGCATGCATCACGTGCGGCAGGAAGATCTGCCATTCGTCGGTAGTTCGCATGAGTTCGTGGGGGCTGACCAGGGCGATACAGGCGTTTCCGCGTTTCTCTATCATGGCAAGCCGGGTTCAGGGCCGGGGCCGCATCGTCATCCCTACGACGAAATTCAATTTATTCGCGAAGGACGTGGCCTATGGACGGTGAACGGCCAGACCTTTGAGGGCGGCGCCGGAGATATCTTCGTGATCAAGGCCGGCGAGATCCATAGCTTCAAGGCGATCGGCGATGGGCCGCTGGTGCAACTCGACGTCCACCTCAATCGGAGGTTCATACAGGAGAACCTTTAGGTCGGCGCGTCGCGATGAAACCCTCCTGTGCTTGCGTACCGTTGTGAAGTAAGCCTGTGAAGTAAGCCCGAACGCATTTGCCAGTAGCCACACTTCCGATTCCCTGACATAATTCCTTTTGGGACGGCGGTTCGTGCTTCACCTCCCCTGAGGCGCACGCTGGGCCGGTACTTTCGTCGGTACACGAAGGTAATCCGTGTGTGCAACACCGTTACCTCGCTAATTTCCCAAATCGGAATAGAATTCTGCCAATGAAGCAACCGGACTTCCATCCACGGCCACAGCGGGACGAAAGACCCGAGGCGCAGAACCCGCGCCTGCTGCGCGCAATGGAAGCTATCTCGTATAGCGATACAAGGACGAACCGCAAGGCGCTATACACCGAATTGGTGCGGGCAACGTTGCTGGTGGTAATTCCGTCGCGTCCCGACGGATGCGGGGGCGGGCAGGTAGAGCACACCACCAAGCTACGCATCTGCACCTTCCAAAATCTGAAGGGCGATACCGTTGTACCGGTCTTCACCGACGAAGACAGCCTGCGGCAGTGGAAGCCCGAGGGCGCGAGTTACACGGCGCTAACAGGACAGGATCTGTTCCGGGTGGTGTCGCAGAGCGCGGCCGCGGAGATAATTGTGAATCCGGCGGGCCCGATCGGCGGCCGTTTGCCGCGTCACGAGTTTGAAGCGCTGGCCTCTGGACACACTCCGGAATATATGATCGAGCCCGCGGGGGCGATGAAGTTGAATGCCGGCACCAAACTCTACATCGGTGCGCCGGCGAACGCGCCGTCCGAACCCCTGTTGAACTGCATTCGCCAGGCGCTGAAAAAAGTGGTGGGGGTAGCGGCGGCATATGCATTCAACATGTCCGTTGGCAACAACCCGCCTAACCTGTCGATTGGAATTTACTTCGATACCAAGCCCTCGGCTCACGTGTGCGAAGAACTCTTCAGCCAGATCGGGCGCCAGATGAAGCCATTCATCTCGGATAAGAACTACGTCGACCTGCTGCCACTGGACCCGGCGAACGTGCTGGGAGTAACGGTGCGGGAGAAGATACAGCCTTTCTACAAGCGGTTGATTCAGTAGTAGCTTCTCCAGAAATGATTCAACACAGAGACGCAGAGGATTCTGGGGATGACCTCTATGTAAGCATCTCAATTACCCACCGTCCGCCGCTTCTCTTGATGAAGCTTTCAATATCGGCGATAGTGACGCGTCTGATCTCGCAGGATGGATGAGGATTCAGGGCTCTCAATTTATCTACACTGTCCGCCAGGATAACTGCCCTCGTGAGGTCATCAACCTTACGAAACATAACCGCCTGAAATTCTTCTACGCCGGTCGCGGCACAAGCAAAGGCCCCGGTTTTCCCGGACAGGAAATCATTGAGAAGCTGCATAGCTCTGGGATCCAGGCGCACGATACGCCACGGCCAGTCGTCTCTACCCTTTGTTTTAAGAGCTAAGGTCACAATGCGCTCTCTCGACGCCGCCTTCTCGCGGATTTGAATAGGAGATTCAGCACTGTACGTTTGGAGTGTGTCGAGATCCAGGGCGAAGTCCCAGCCAGCCGGCACCTTCGCAAACTCCTCCAAGAACCTGTCGTCGAGAAGTTGCTGCGCACGCTTCGCTTCCTGGGATTCGTTTTTGAAAAGCAGTTCCCTCATGCAGGATTTGGAGATTAGACCACGAGGCGCAGAGATTTGGATTGAAAAAACTAAAACTCTTCTGTGTCTCTGTGTCTCTGTGTCTCTGTGTTGAATCAACCAGCGCTCACGCCCGCCAACCCCAGTTCCTTCGCGATGCCACGCATGGCCTCGATGCAGAACGTAATGTGCTGATCCAGGTCCACGCCGAGGTCGGCGGCACCGTTGATGATGTCCTGGCGGTTGACAGAGCGAGCGAAGGCCTTGTCTTTCATCTTTCTCCGGATCGACCCCGCGTCCACTTCAGCCAGCGACTTGCTGGGTTTCACGAGAGTCGCCGCGGTGATCAATCCGGCGAGTTCGTCGCAGGCGTAGAGAGTCTTTTCCATCGGCGTCTCGCGCTTCACACCGGAATAGTCAGCGTGGGAGAGGATGGCCCTGCGGATGTCTTCGGGGTAGCCTTGCTGGGTGAGGATTTCGTTGCCCCGGAAAGGATGGTCGTCGAGCGAGGGCCAGCGCTCGTAATCGAAATCGTGCAGAAGACCGGTGAGCCCCCACTTTTCTTCCTCCTCGCCATACTTGCGGGCGTAAGCGCGCATGCAGGCCTCGACGGCCATAGCATGTTTCCGCAGACTTTCCGAGGGGGTGTATTCACAGAGTAAACCCCAAGCCGATTCACGATTCATCGCCGCTTTTCTCCTGATTTTCGCCGGATATCTTCCGATATCTTCCGGTCTATTGCTTGAATTAAGTTATTTTCACCGAGAATTCCCTTGACACTATACCTGCGGATGCCGCACATTACGCAAGCAGTTGAGGATCAATAACTTCCCCAACGCGATGCCCGCTCTGGCATCTCCCACAACCTGCATGGCCACAACGTTAGCGCCCGTCGATTCACGGGAAGTGGTGAGATGCGATCGATGCCTTTTGGTGCAATTCCGTACCCTGAACGGATCCTGCCGTAGATGCAAAACTGCCCTTGACGAAGAACCCGAACCAGAACCAATTGCAGTAATAGCACCGCCTCCAGTAATGGAGCCGCGCAACGGACATCTGCAGGTCGCCACTTCGATTCGCGCCCTGCGGCAACGGAACGGTTTGAGTCAGCGGCAGTTGGCGATGCGCATGAAAGTTCCGCGCACGTACGTTTCCAAGATCGAGAACGAAAAGGCCACCCCCACACTGTCGTCGCTGGAACGGCTCGCAACCGCGCTCGAGGTCTCAGTCCCCGAGCTGTTGGCCGGAGGCTGTTCGCGCGAGCGCGAGATACGGGAGTTGATGGCCGATGAGTTTATCGCGGAGATCGTTCCGTTCGTCAACCAGTTGAACGGCATGCAGTGGTCGAGTTTGCTGACGCAGGTGCGGGATTTGACCACGCGTCCGCGGCGGATGTCGTAAAACAGCCACCTGGCTGCTCCTCCCCAACAACCAGCCGGCCGGAGCCAATCAGCTCCGGCCGTTGTTTTTGCCGCAGCAGACAGTGGACAGCGTCCGTGGGGAGACCGGCTTCCAAGCTCGTCGGGGTGCGTAGCCCCGCAACTAATTCCCCAGGGCAAGTTTCTCCAGCCAGTCATCGATGTCCGCTATCAGTCCCGATTCGTTGTCATTCACATAAACGCCTGCGGTATGTTGGAACTCCGAGCTGCCTCCTTGAGAAACTGATGAACTCGATCTACCGACAACCGACAACTGATAACCGACAACCCAAAGCCGATAGGTGTCAGCTACAAATACTGCTTAATCGCATCCCGATATCGCGTGTATAGAAAGCTGACCAGCAGCAGCGCGCACCCCATGATGATGAACGTGATATACCGGTCGCGCGGATTGAGTCCCCAGACATCGACGACAACAATCTTCCCTACGCAAAGCAGCAGCAGTCCCAGTCCGCTGAGCCGGTAACTGCGCTCGTTCACCACCAGTGCGAACAGAAAGACGGCGACAGCTTCGATCCCCCAGGAAACGGTCAGCAATCCGCTGCGCATCTCTTGCGCGAGCAGGAACGTCACCATCAGCAACGGTGCAAAGAATAGAGTTTGCTGCGGGCGGTCGAAAAGGGAACCCAACTTGAAATCAGTCCGGCCCTGCTCGCCTGCAATCTTCACTTTCCGCAAACGGAAACAAAAGAAGAGTGATAGGAACAGAACAGCCGATGCTACCCCGACGGCAATGCTGCGATCGCCCCACCCGGGAGTGAAGTTGTCCATGTTCTCCAGGACGGCGCACAACAAAACCGCGAGCGAGAGAATCACTCCCTGCTGTGTGAAGGTCGCAATCCGCAGCACCCACGCGACCGCAAGTAACAGGAACGTTATGCCCGCCCACGAGGTCACCAGCCAGTCAAGTTCCGTCAGGTACCATGCCAATGCAACAACGGTCAGAGTTCCCATCCACGCCTGCGCAGTCGCGATAGGCCGTTCGTTGTCCGATTCAATTGCCTGGCGGCGGAAGAAGAAGTAAAAGCATGCGACCGCGATCGGGACCACCGAGTATATCCGCGCTGTGAAGTGTGCCGGCTGTGGGCCATCGGCAAGGTTATAGAGCAGCATGCGCATAAACGCGGCAGCTACCGCCCCGTAGGCCTGCCAACGCAGCGACGCGTTTCGACTTCCCAGCCCGGTCTGAAATAGGACGACACCGAAAAGGCACCACAGCAGCGCGATGTAGAGAGGATCGGCCTCGTACCAGATGAGCGTGGCGACCAGTGCCGACGCGGTCCCGGTGTAGGCCACCGAGAGCGGCGTCGCAACGGTTCGATTGGTGAAGCCCGTCCAGTGCGCGGTCAGGTAATACAGCCCTGCCACGGTACCCACGCTAACCAGCCGCAGGCTCACTCCGTGGAAGCTCGCGGTGGAATTCAGGTTGACCACCAGAACACGAACCAGCGCGGCGGCGCAGATCACATTCGCCTGCACCGCGAAATCCTGCCATTCGAATCTTCGCGCAACCACCGCGAGTAGAAGCGCAAGCGTGCTCCAGGTGACGGCCGTCCATTCTTCGGGAAACGCCATCCAGAGCGCGGTTGCGGCGAGCAGCGCCGCCGCGTAGGAAGTCACCGCCAGCAGATAGCGGTCGAAATCATTATCAAACTGCTGCTTCCACGTGCGCGAGAACCAGTGGACGTTCGCGCACAGTACGATGGCCCCCACACCAAGAACGAGCAAGCCGACTCGATAATCGGCCGCAACATTGACGCCATCCCATCGCTGCCGGAACACGCCTCCGGCATCAACGATCATCATGTGTCCGGCCGTGGCGAGCCCCGCCAGCAGTCCGAGCCGTGTGAACACGACCTCGGCGCTCCCCAGGCCCGCCAGGAAAAAGGCTTCCGCTTCCATCATCCAGAGGACGGAAACGTGCGCGCCGGAATAGCGGAAGGGAATCGCCGCCACCAGCAGGACCGCTCCTAGCGTACTGAGGACTGCAAACGCCATGCGCCGCCGCCGCGTGATCGGCAACTGCCCGATAGCGAGCTCCGTTGTGCCCAGCGCGAGCAAAGCCCAGAATGCCCACTCCGGATGCAGCGACTGGTACTTCAGCAACCCCATCAGCAGGATGCTGTTCAGCAGCGCGGAAATAGTGGAAATGCTTTCCTGCGTCGCATTTTCCACTCTACGGGCAAGGTACGAGGCGCGATAGATGAGCCAGTAAGAAACCAGGATAGCGGCGCTGGGAAGGAACTCAGGGAACTGTTGCCGTTGATCTCCCATCGGCTCGATGATCGTTCGCAGCCAGAAGAAGTGGTTGAAGTAGCTTGCAAGAATGCCGAACACTTCCAACTCAAACCAACTCTTGCGCACCGCGATAATCGCCATGCCGAGCGCCAGCACCACTCCAGCCGCCAGCGAATAAACACTTACCCGGCTGACGAAAATGGTGAGATAGGCGAGCAGGAACGCCAGCCCGGTGACCACCTGCGAGTTGTAATGCAAGGTGTGCGCGACCATTGCCAGCGCTACCACCAGCATGAGCACGAGGTCGAGTAACTGCGACGTTAGCACCTGCGCGGCCGGAACGTGGTACAGCGCGTAGGTCGTGAAGAAGAGCAACGCCCATCCGCCGCCGATTCCAGCTCGCGCGAGAATGCGGTAGCGATCGTTTCTCTCGAACCAGACACCGGCGACAAGTAACGTCAACGATACGGTATATCCGACCAGGACCTTTCCGGCGGGCCCGAGGTTCTGCAGTTGGTAGGCGAGAAAGAAAGCCACTCCGACCACCAGCAGGATAATGCCTAGCTTGTTCAGCCAGTTCTTGCCGAGCATCTCCTCCAGTCCCGCCCCCTTAGGCTCATCGACGACGGTTGCAGTTTCCTCGCGAACTCCGATCGGTGTCGAGGGAGTGATACCGGGCAGAGCAGGGATCACGACGGGACGTCTAACGGGTGGGATAGGCGGTAGCTCGACAGGTTCCGGCGGCGTAATTTTTCCAGCAACTCTGGACGCGATTGCGGGTTCAACGTTGCGAGACTCATCAACAGCCGCCGTGGTCGGCGATGCAGGCGCAGGTCGCTTCGGAGCTGCTTCGGTATGCTCTGGCGTGCCCGGCTTGCGAACGGCGGACTCCAGTTCGTGAAGGCGTTGAGTAATGCCGCCGAGTCGTTGCTCGACACTTCTTACCTGTTCGCGGAGGCTGTGCCGCAAGACTAGGAAGGCGATCCACGGACCGAAGAGCAGCGCGAACGCGAGCAATCCGAGGAAGAATTCCATAACGGACGTGAGCATTGTAGCCGTCAGCGCGACCTGAATCCAACGTTACCCATGGAACGGCAGCAAATCGAAGGGAGCGGTGCGTCCGCCGATGTTGAAGGTAAGGCGGCTCTGCTGCGTGAACTGAATCAACACAAGCTCGTCTAAGTAAAGTAAACGTTAGCTAATTCGAATGAGGAGACCTGAGATTATGCGCAAAGCAACTATTGCGGCAGCGTTCGTTCTGATTTGCGGTTTAGCAGCATTCGCCCAGGACGGTTACAAGGCTGAAGTCTTTGGCGGTTACCAGTTCACCCGCGTCAACCCGGGCGACGGACTCAGCGGCGTGAACTTCAACGGTTGGAACGCGTCCGTTACCGGCAACGTTAAGAGCTGGCTGGGCGTGACCGCGGACTTCAGTGGCGGCTACAAGAGCGTGAGCGGCGCCAGCGCCCACGTTCACAACTTCCTGTTCGGCCCCACGCTCTCCTACAACAAGCTCGATCATTTCAAGCCCTTCGTGCACACGCTGGTCGGCGTCTCACACGCATCGGGTGCCATCGACACAGTCGGGAGCGCATCGGATAACGCGTTCGCCATGGCGCTCGGCGGCGGAGTCGATGCCGGTATCACCCGCCACATCGCGCTCCGCCTCGTCCAGGCCGACTACCTGATGACCCGTTTCCAAAGCACCAACCAGAACAATGCCCGCATCTCCACCGGCGTCGTGTTCCGTTTCTAACTGCGAGTTGTCAGTCATCAGTTTTCAGTTAACAGAAAAACGGCCGGCGCGTCAGCGTCGGCCGTTGCTTTAACCGAGAACCGAGAACCGAGAACCGAAAACTGAGAACTTTCTTACCTCAACGACTGCTCCACTTCCGTAATCCAATCCGGCCTCTTCAGCACCTCGCGCGGCTTCGGACCATCCGCCGCGCCCACAATCCCATCGCGCTCCATCAGGTCGATGAGATGTGCCGCGCGCCCGTAACCAATCCGCAAGCGTCGCTGCAGCAGTGACGTTGAAGCCTTCCCAAATTCCAGCACCAGCCGCACTGCATCTTCGTACAGCTCATCGTGCTCGTCCTCGCCGGAATCACCTTCCGCTCCGCCTTCGACTTTTCCGTTCTCATCCTTCGGAGCCTCCAGGAATGCCTGCTGATACTGCGCCGTGGCTTGCGCCTTCCAGAACTCGACGACGGAATGAATTTCCTTCTCCGTCACGAACGGCGCATGCAACCGCAGCACCCGCGACGATCCGCTCGGCAGATACAACATGTCGCCGCGCCCGAGCAGCGCTTCCGCGCCGTTGCCGTCAAGAATCGTGCGCGAGTCCACTTTCGTCGCCACCCGGAACGACATGCGCGCCGGGAAATTCGCCTTGATCAATCCCGTGATCACGTCCACCGACGGCCGTTGCGTTGCCAGTACCAGGTGAATGCCAACCGCGCGCGCCATCTGGGCCAGCCGCGTGATTGACTCTTCCACGTTCGACTGGTCCAGCATCATCAGATCGGCCAACTCGTCAATGATGATCACGATGTACGGAATCGGACCTTCCTGCTGCTCCGCGTTGTCGAACAGGCTCGGCGTCTGGCCGTCGAACAGCTTGTTGTACTGATCGATGTTCCGCACGCCACGCGACGCCAGCAGCTTCAGCCGCCGCTCCATTTCGCGCACGGCGTTGCGCAGCGCATTCGACGCCAGCTTCGGCTCGGTGATGATCGGCGTATAAAGGTGTGGCACGCCGTCGTACATACCCAGTTCCACGCGTTTCGGATCGACCAGGATCAACCGCACCTGGTCGGGCGTCGACTTGTACAGCATCGACATGATGAACGCGTTAATCGCCACCGACTTGCCCGACCCCGTTGAGCCCGCGATCAGCAGGTGCGGCATCGTCGCCATATCGGCAACGTTAATCCGCCCGTTGATATCTTTGCCGACCGCCAGCGTCAGCTTCGACTTGCCTCCGGCAAACTCCTGCGACTCGATCATCTCGCGCAGCCAGATCGTCTCGCGCTCGCGGTTCGGAACCTGTATGCCGACCGTCGATTTGCCCGACATGCGTTCGATCAGAATCGACTCCGCACGCAGCGCCAAACACAAATCATCCGACAGTCCGGTGATGCGGCTGTACTTGATGCCGGCCTCGGGCTTCATCTCGAACGTGGTCACCACCGGTCCGGGGTTGATCTGCGTAATCTGGCCGTGGACATCGAATTCCGCGCACTTCTCGACCAGTATCTTCGCCAGGTTCTTCAGCTCGTCTTCATCGATTGCGAACGGGCTCTCCGGACGATGCAGCAGCGCCGTCGATGGCAGCTTGTAGTTGCCGGCCATCTTCGGCATCGTTGTCTTCGCCCGCGTGCCGATATCGGCGCGCGCGCCAACCGTCGGTTCCGCGTCTTCGTGCTTCGGCACCGGCTGATCGAAATCCAATCCTTCTTCCAGCGTCCGCTCAATCCCCGATTTCGGCCGCGAAGCGTGTGGGGACGGGTTTCCAAGCCCGTCCGTTGCCGCCGCCGCAGACACCGCTGCCACCGCAGTCGCTGGCGGCCCAGCCACAGGCCGCTCCACAGCAACTGCTTTCGCCGGAACCAGCTTCGTCGCAATCGTGGGCTTCGCCGCGCGACGCTTCTCGAGCTCCTTCGCCGCACGAGCTTTGGCCCGAGCCGCCTTCCAATCTTCATACCGCTGGCGCAACGCGTAGACGAAGGCGAAGCGCGTCGCCAGCCACGTCTGCGCCTCACGGAACGAGAATGCCGTGCACAGATACAGCGCCGCCGAAATCGCCGCCAGCGACACGATGTACGCGCCCGTGACGTTCAGGAAGTGCACCAGCACATCGGCGACCACGCGCCCGAACAGGCCTTCGATCGGCACGGCGTGCATCCAGCGCCAGTGCCACGAAAACAATCCCATCAGTCCGGAGACAAACGTAAACAGCGCCGCGCAGCCCAGTGCCTTGGCGAGCCACGAATCCACCGCGCGCGAGCGCCACCAGCGCACGCCCAGAATCACCATGAACACCGGGATAATAAAGACCGTGATGCCGAAGACCTGCAGCGCGAAGTCGGCAAAATAGGCGCCAACCATGCCAATCCAGTTGTGCGTCGGTTTCCACGCCGGACGCGCCGACGCGGTATTCAACGACGGATCGGCGGGCGAATACGAGGCGAGCGCGAGGAAAAAGAGCAGCGCCGAAACGAACAAAAGAAAGCCGATCAGCTCATTGAGCCGCCGGTTCTTGGTCGGGGTAAAGACCGCAGAGACGAACTTCATGAAGGCGTGCCGCCCGGACGCAAGGAGATGCCTCTACCAGCTCGATCCCACACCGATCGAGCGCCACGGAACCCAAGAGGAATGCTCCCCGCGACTGTCGGCCACGGAGACGCCAGAGCAGAGATGATTATGCCACTTCCGGCCGCGAGGGGAAGCGGAAAGTGGCCCAGGGGTTAACTCCGAAGGACAGGGTGGCGAGAGGTGTCAGCCGCCAGCAGACTTCGGCTCCACAACTGTCGTGCCCTTTGTCATTCCG